>Ga0160467_100020_pt1 | contig 315701 bp, 241 predicted proteins | sample HID1972I_E11MG_FD_108221 | JGI IMG/M metagenome (GOLD analysis project Ga0160467, IMG submission 108221) | Enriched pill bug-associated microbial communities from UW Madison campus, WI, USA - HID1972I_E11 MG | ecosystem: Host-associated > Arthropoda: Insects > Digestive system > Unclassified ...
CTGATGTAGGCATGGAAGCTGGAGCCTGCGGGTACGTGGAAACCTGGCAAGAGCGTAATGCTTCCGCTGGCGCTAACAACCGGTTCAGCAGGGTTATAAGCGTTCAGCGTTCTGTCCTGGGCATAAATCTGACCTAAGATAAGTGTCAACACCAGTGTGCGAAAAAAACAGAAAAATACTCTCATATCACTACGTTTTAATGTTGGATTCCACCACAATCAACTACCTGCCCTGAATAATTGTAGCAAAATTGTTTAATTACCTTGTTCTCATGATCCCGAATTAACTGAAGGCGGCCAAAACTATCGTAGTCATAATAGGTTGTTCTGCCTTTAGCATCTGTCTCACTCGTTATCCCTACCTGAGGTTTATAAGTGTAAGTGGTAATCATCGCTCCTGGCAAAGCTGCGTCTAAGGGCAAAAGAAAATTCTTTATTTCCTGATAGGTTGGATTTGCCCGATCTCGGAAAACTTGTATTGCAGAATTCCCATTCAAGGCAGTCACGACAGTACTGTACTGTGCATTCTCGATCTTGGCAATAGGATATTGTCCATTATAACTATATACATAGCACGTTTTAGGACCTTCCGTTTTTGACACACTTAACAAGTTGCCTTTACCATCATAATCTTCAAATTGAATGGAGGATTTGTAAGAAACGTCAGGAATGTATGGCGCATTTACCGAACTTGTTAAGTCTGAGCCCTGTGCCAAATTTGAAAACTTAAAAGTGTTGTAAATAATGGGCTTTGTCGCTTCTAGATTCAGGATCTTAGATTTATAGGGCTTTCCGTCGTTGGTATACTCATTAATCTGACCAGAAACGATATAATTGATTCCAGCTTTTTTCTTTATTGTTAGTTCCTCAATTGGAAATTGCGCTAAATGTGCCAATTTCATTGCATCGGCAAAATTATTGCTCGTAGCGTAGTCGCTGGCAAACGTAGTATATGAAACAAGTTGCTCCCCCTTGCTATCTATTACTGTCCTTATCGAAGGCTGAGCATGAATTGGATTCTTGTAATCATATATTTCGGTTGAGTAAACGCTTCCCGAACCCGAGGAGTTATATAGGATGGAGGTAACCGTATCCATATAAACCCATCTTTGGAGATGCTTATACTCCAAAAGATCGTATGCAATCAGCTCAATATCATCTGGAATTCCTCCAGTAGAGCAAGGCTGAATTTTCTTCCTAACAAGATACCCTTTGTAATCCGTATTTATTCTGGAATCCGTTTTATAATGAAATTTCTTTTCAGAAACAGGGATGAATGAATTATTAATTTTTTTAAATATCAGTTCGGATGTTTTCTTACCATGAAGATGGGAATTGCTCGTGTAGGGAGCATCGGGAATGTCGTCACCTAAAACCGGATTACCGGCAATATCGTTGACTAGTGAAAACTGGTGAACGATTCCCCCATTACCGCTTGGACCCTCATACTCCTCTATCACCGACGCGTAATGAGGTAAAGCTCCCGAATAGGCTATTAAATTATTTAAAGGAGAAGAACTTAGATAATAATATTTAAATGTATTTACATCACACGAGAGCTGAGTAGGTCGGCATATCGTATAAACAGACATATATTTTTGAAATATAGGTTGACGAATTAACCCAGCCGAAGATTGCGCTGGAGTCTCCATCTTTGAGTATTTGTACTTTCGTGACACAGCCTCACCGCTTAGGTTGCTATTTACCACTCGAGAAACTCTTGCCCCAGCTGAAAGCACATTCTTCGTAACCGAAACAATTGTTTCATAAGTCAAAGTCGCTCCCGTTCTAACGTATTGCCCTCTAGACGATGAGACATTTATTTTTACAACCACATTGGCGGGAATGTGAAATACTCGTTGCAGGTGTTCTCCTGCTGCCACCGATAAAGAATAAAGCACCTGATTGGTATTAATATTTACAACTTCAACAACTCCGAGGTGATGGCGGGAATCATCCTCTACATCAGGGGGAGGACTAAAGCCACAATTAACGTTTAATATCACTTGTTGAGCGGCGGCTATAGCAATATTGTTCGAGGATCCATAACCAATTTCGGTGAGTCCCACGCCTGCAACGGATACGCTTACCGTACTTGGTGTTCTTGTTTCTTCAGTTCTATATTCCGTATTTCCTTCATAAAAGATCTCTGTGGCACCCGCCGTTGGATGAACTATCTTCGACAAAAGGCCTGTCTTAATAAAGTTTGAATCCGGTTGCCGATCCGCGGTCGCTTGGGGGAATAATTGCTGTAAATTAATTTCTTTCGGTCTCGACAAAAGAGTTGTATTGTGTTTGCCGTTAAAATATCCAAAATAATCTTGTGATGTGGATAGCCTGCAGGGTAAATAATCCAGATTGTAGTAACTAAAGTCGTAATGCTTACCTATTCTATTTTCTTTTGATCTCTCAATAATGGATTTCAAGAATGGCCGATAAAAAAGGTTAGAATCTCTGGCAACGCCAGACTGTAAAGTTGTCACCGCTGACTTGACTTGTTCGTGAACTAATTCGTAACGTTGATCCCATACCACCGAATTTGGAAGATAAATATTGAGTGCCTGTAAAAGATAATCATCACAATCCTTTCTATTAATATATTCAAAAGTAATTTTGGCGCCATCCGAAGCACTTATTTCCGTTAGAATAGGGCTTGTCACTTCCAATATGTTAACGCAAGTCGTATTGAATTGCAATTCTGGATAGGACACAGGATTGCATATTGCGCCATTGTATAATTCATCTCTTCGATAAGCGAAAGTGCTGACTCCCGAATAATGCGTCATGTATATTGAAGAGTAGCCAAGCGTAATAAAGTTGCCGTTCGGATGTACTATTTTCGTCAAGTAAAAGGCAGTTGCCGCTGCACTGGGAAACTGCTTTCCACATCCCTGCCCAGCAGTAATTCGATTCGTGGTCTCCTTAACCTTGAATTCATAAATCACCCCGTCCGGCGCGGTAATTCTAAATTCACCATTTTCTACATTTGTACTTATATATTCAATTTTAAGTGCAGAGTGAGTCAGTAAAACCGGACTTTTTTGACTGTTCAATATAAATTTTCCTGAATAACCACCGACATTGAATGTAAAGACGTCAGGCTCACCGTCCCAACCATTCCCAACACCTTCAGTGTCAGACAGGTCATTCAAGAAATTCACTAATTCCCGAGTACGCTGTGGGTACGTTCCTGGGGGTGATATCCGATTTGAGTACTCATCTATTCTACCAAGAACAGTTCTGGTGATTATTCCACCTGCTACTAAATTCCAAAAGGTGCCTGCTCTGGGAGATATTTCATCTACTCTCAATCCATTGCTCGCGTATTGCAATGAAACAGGAAGAACTATCCCTTTCAGTTGTATTTGCGTCAATGGGACCTCATACTGAAATGTACCTGTAGACAAGCCGACTTCTACTCCGTCATACCTACCTAAAGAAGCCGCATTTGGGGATGGTGGCAAAACATCCGTTGACTTTTTGAAGTCAAATTGATCTTGCGAATAACCATTGTTTAATGTAAAAAGTAATGTAATAATGAAACCACAATACCGAATTAATTTGAAGTCAAGAAAAGCCATTGTATTTTATTTTTACTGTAGATCTCAGAACCGAATTCCATCCCTAATCCAATGTCCACCTATAGTCGCTATACCTATCATTGTCGCCCATCGATTATTACGAAAGTAAAAACCCTCACTGCAATGAGACTGCAGTAAAGATTTATTTCAAGTAAATTCAAGTGTATAGGTAGCCTCCGAAGGAAACAGTAAGAAGCTGTCTCAAAAGGGCAGCTTCTTACTGTTTAATGCACGATATTTTTCGTAAATTAAGGCATGGGAACCAAACGCTTGAGTGCAGTAGTTTTCAAGCCATAGGATCAGAACCAGATATCCTTGTTTCCTCCAAGCCTGGACGTAACTGATCGATGAAAATTATCCAGTCAGGGTCATTAACAAAGTAATTAATGAGATCGACACCAAACCGATCAACCGGAAGTATAAAGGAGGGGGTGCCTCCAGTTATCACCCTCGGTTATTGTTGAAAGTATTCGTTTACGGCTATCTGAGCAATGTGTATTGAGGCCGAAAACTGGAAGAGCAGACGCGTGTGAACATTCATTTCAAAACGCTACGTCGCCAAAATCCTCCAAAGGGCAGTCTTATCTAAATGTGTGTTTGTTTATAGTCCTTTTTGTTGTCTATTATATTACTGGCTTTTTATTAGGGTATGGATCTAATGATAGTTATGTAGCAAATTCGTGGGTGCTATATTTAGGCGTTGTAATCATACATTTGGTGATAAATCTTTGTTTATATCTAAGCCTAAAAGCATCGCAGTAAATCAAAAGATAGCTTGATTGGCTTCTAGCGTAGAATTTTTAATCCCTCAATACGCTTAAAATGTTTTTTGTTGAGGGTAACAATAGGAAGTTCATGAACTATACATGAAGCAGCTTCAAAAACTTTAAGATCATCATCAGACCAAACAGAGCCATTTGCTAACTTTTTTCTAAAATCTGATGTATTAGCTTTTTTTTCTGGCTGGACAACAACGCCAAGCTCTTTGAGAATCTGTTTTACCAGCGAGCTTTTTGTTTCAGGGATATTGATGGTCAACCTTCCATATTCAAATTTACAAATATTTTCAGGACAATAAGTATGCAAAACTATTTGGTGTGGGCCTCATTGCTAAAGGCTTCATTGAAAAACACCATAAATACCTTTTAAATGACTTGCTGGTTTACGGCATAGATACCCCATACAGGTGTTAGTGTGTCTCAATCTTTGTCAAAATTTCTTCGATGATTATTTTTTGAACCCGTTCTGCTTCTTCGGTTAACACGGAATGCCCAGCATCTTCAAATGTGAATATTTCCTTTTTTGGTGCTTTTAAAATCTTAAAGTAGTCCTTTGCAATACTGAAATTCGTTTGTAAGTCTTTTCCCCCTAAAAAGAAATAAACGGGGCAGCTTATCTCAGGTAGATCTATAAAAAGGTTTTGCCGAATTGCCATATTCCAGGTCGGCAACCACGTTTTTGACCAATCTTCAATATATTGATTGAAGGCTGTTGTGTCTTTATCTGCAATCGTATATCCATCGTGGCTTAACATCCACTTTCTCGAGTAGCGCAGTTGCTCGGCATTGTCAAATGGAACATTAACGTTGTTCAATTCGTTTTCTGCCTGAATTGTTCCTTTCGCTTTTGCATCAAGCTTCAATTTTTCGAGCAATATGCGTTCGCTTTTTGTTTGATCCACTACCGGACTGAATGCGATATAGGCGTTTAAAAGCTCGGGGTGATTTTCAGCCATTTTAAAGCCAGGAACGGTTCCCCACGATTCGCCAACGAGATACAATTTCTTCTGTTTAAACTTTTTTAAGAGTAGCTGAATTAATTCGTAAGTGTCGTTTTCCATCAGATTCAACGTGATGGGAACCGAAGATCTGTTTAAGGCAAGAGTTTTGCCTGTTTCTCTCTGGTCCCATTGCACTACCAGGAAATGTTTTTGAAGAATGTTAGAGAAAACCTCTGCCTGTTTCATCCTGGAACTTCCGGGGCCACCGTGCAAGAACAGTATAAGTGGTAAGTCATTACGTCCACTGTAAGAGACAACCTGTTTGATGTTGCCAACAGATACAGTGTCATACCTGGGTTGAGACTGTGCAGATACAGATACATTATTGCTAAATAATGCAATTATAAATAGGCTAAGAATCCTGATTTTAAGCATTTAGTATTGAGTTTTTGATTGGTGACTTCGCAGCGACATTATAATACCAGAATATGCCCTGGCTGAGTCAAATCAAAGGGGATAGAGCTCTGCGCACATAAATTATTTTCTAAAACTAAACATAGTAATATAACCAGGAGACTTCCAGGGAAAAAGCAGGGGGATTTGATCATTTGATTAAGTGACGCCCTAATCTATGAATTTAAACTTTATCGCCAAACTTTGCACATTCAGCCTCAAAAAATTGCTTTAAAGCTCTGTAAACCTTGATAATCACATGCTCCCAGTCTGCAGCAGTACGTAAATGATGAAAGGTAGCAGCTGCAAAAATAATGTCGTAATTTTCTTGAATGTACTGATAGTAGAATTAAGTCTTCAATTGACTAAATTTGGTAATGGCCGTCAACACTTATTAACCTTGTTATAAAATGCTGGAATCTATACAAGCGAAGCTGGAAGCTTCACGTAAGGAATTATTGGATCTTGGTTTAAGAAATCCTCTACTCAATTATAAAACTCCCAAAGGAAAAGGACTGAAAATCGTCCAGGAAAAATCGGAGTTAATTTTTGACATTCTCGCGAGGCAGAACAAGGCCATGACCTTCTTAGGCGTACCGGAAAAGAAAGGCAATAAAGGTACCTCAGAAGTTATAGCAGATGATGCTGAAGTGCCTGAATTGGCTCAGCCGACGGATGATTCTTATCAGGACACTAAATTACAAACCAGCGAAACAGAACAGAAATTACAAACAAGGTTACTAAACACCTATTATTTTGCGCGTACCAGCATTGAGGAACAAGGTATCAATATACTTTACCTGGCACTGGGCATGCTCAAATGGTATGAGCCTGGTAACACAGAAACGCCGCGTTATGCGCCGCTCTTACTTATTCCAGTGGAGCTTGAACGTTCCAGTGCGCAAGAACGTTTCCGATTGAAATATACAGGCAGCGATATTGGCGCAAATTTGTCATTGCAGGCCAAAATGAAGGCTGATTTTAACATATCCATTCCAGATTTGCCTGATTCGGAGGATATGAATGTCTTATCATACTTTAGCTTGATCAGAGATCATATTGCGAAGCAACAGCTATGGTCGGTTGAGGATAATGAAATGGAGCTTGGCTTTTTTTCTTTCGGAAAATTCATGATCTATAATGATCTTGACACTTCTAAATGGCCAGATGCACACCAGCCTGGGTTACATGAAAATATATTAGCGCTATTCGAAACCGGTTTTCAAACAGGCTATCACTCTGACGATGAAGACAGCAAAGACCTCGATGAAGAAACAAACGCAAATGCGCTATTTAGAGTAGTTGATGCTGACAGCTCACAGATGCAGGCTATTTTAGCAATCAATGAAGGTCATGATCTGGTCATACAAGGCCCTCCCGGCACAGGGAAATCACAAACCATAACCAACATTATCGCCGATGCCATTGGTCAAGGCAAAAAGGTATTGTTTGTTGCGGAAAAAATGGCCGCGCTGGAAGTAGTTAAACGTAGGTTAGACTCTATTCAGCTGGGCGAAGCTTGTTTAGAACTGCATAGTCATAAAGCTAACAAACGTGACTTGCTGGATGAACTGAAACGAGTTATGGAACTTGGAAGACCGGCTATCAGCCAGTTAGAGCAAGAGGTTCAGCAACTTGCCGTCTCACGCGATGAGTTAAATCGATATTGCAACGCAGTGAATGCAAGCATTGCAGGTAGCGGTTTAAGTACTAACCAGGTTATCGGCTTTTTGCTGCAGATCGATAAAGAGATCGGTCAGCAGCACTTGCTCAAAATATCCATTCATGATATCGGACAATGGAATGCTGAGAAGATCCGGGAGGCATCAGCCATCTGTGATCGTCTTCAGGCCAGGCTCAAAGATATCGGCATTCCTAAAAACCTTTTGTTTTGGGGGAGTGAGATTACGGTTCTGTTACCGCACGAGAAAGGCCCGGTCCAGGAACAAGTACGACAGGCTGGCCAGGCGGTTACGGCTATACGTGAATTATCAGAAAGAATACATACTTCTACTGGCCTCGGACCAGCCGAGGACAATAACTCATTGAACTTTTTAATTGCTGAATTAGAAGTGGCCTCCAAAGCTCCTGATCTTGCAGGCCTTGACATTGGTAGTGATGTATGGTTGCTAAAGAAACAGGATATTCGTGAGCTCATAGATATAGGGCAGGAACTCGATGTCCTATACAAAGATTACAAAGACAAGCTCATCCCGGAAGCATGGTCCCAGGACATCCTGGACATACGTCAGAACTTAGTATCCCACGGCAATAAGTGGTATAAGTTCCTCATTGGAAGTTATCGCCAGGCAAACCAACAGCTGGCATCATTTCTGAAAATTGGCTTGCCGGATGAAGTTTCTGAAAGGTTAAAGATCGTTGATGTTATCTCTGAAGCCAGACGCATTGAAAATGAGATGGCTGCATTAGAACCATTTGCGGCATCATTGTTCGGAAAACGCTGGTTAAGACAAAAATCAGAATGGGCCGCACTAAATCGTGCAGCTGAATATCTTGCTGGCGTGCATCAGCAATTCGCTGGAAATCAGGTTAGCCGTCAGCTATTTGAATTTTTGAAGCACAACGACGCTGCTGTGGCTGCCGCTGCTTTTGCGAGTGAGCTTAAGCAACATGCCGGCGATATCGAATCACAACGTGACGCAACATTTACCTTGCTAAAATTCAACGAGTCGAAAAGTGTCAGGCAATCAGAAATAGCGGAGATGTCTTTCCGTGAGCAATCGCTATTCTGGTCGAAACATGCCGAAAGATTTGCTGAGCTTCAACAGGTTATTGACTGGAATAATCTCGCCCACGCAGCAGATCAGGCTGGGTTTGGATTTCTCGTTGATGTAGCAACCACCTGGGAGCTTGCCTCGCACTGGTTGAAGACTTCCTTATTGAAGACCTGGTATGAATATCTGATCGAGCAGGCCTTTAAATTAAATCCGGCGCTTACCCAATTTGAACGTGTTAGTCATGAAAGTGTGATTGACCGGTTCAGGCGACTTGACCAGTTGAACTTAGTTTATAACCGGGCAAGGGTTGCTTTGAAACATTGGGAGAACATACCTAAACAACATGCCGGCGGCCAGGTAAATGTTTTAAAAACTGAATTCAACAAACGTGCCCGTCATATGGCCATACGCAAGTTGGTTGAAGAAGCGGGCGCTGCTATGCAGGCTATTAAGCCGGTGTGGATGATGAGCCCGATGTCTATCGCCAATTTTCTTCCGCCGGGAAGCATACAGTTCGACCTTATCATTTTTGACGAGGCTAGCCAGGTAAGACCTGTTGATGCTTTAGGTGCCATTATGCGTGGTCAGCAATTGGTGGTTGTTGGTGATACCAAACAACTGCCACCCACTAGCTTTTTTGATAAGTTGAATGCTGACGTAGAGGACGAGGACAATCAGACAGCTGACATGCAGAGTATCCTTGGCATGTGTGATGGTAAGGGTGCTCCAAGCAGTATGTTGAAATGGCATTATCGCAGCCGCCATGAATCTTTGATTACCTTGTCTAACCACGAATTTTACGAAAATAAATTAGTAATTTTCCCCAGTCCGGGTTCGCGCCAAAGCCTCGGATTACGTTTTCATCATCTTGCAGACGCCGTATATGACCGGGGTAAGACACGCACCAATCCCATTGAGGCGGAAAAAGTCGCGCAAGCGGTAATTGCACATGCCAAGCAGTCTCCTGAACTAAGCTTAGGTGTTGTGGCGTTCAGTACTTCGCAAATGCAGGCGATCCAGGCGGCATTGGAAGTGCAGCGCCGTCAGCATCCCGAAGTAGAAACATTCTTTAAAAGCCATCCACACGAACCATTTTTTATAAAAAACCTGGAGAATGTTCAGGGCGATGAGCGCGATGTGACCTATATAAGTATAGGTTACGGGCGCATAGATAATGGCACAGTGCCAATGAGTTTTGGGCCTTTAAACAATGAGGGAGGGGAACGTAGGTTGAATGTACTGATTACAAGAGCGAAAATGCGTTGTGAAGTGTTCACCAATATTACCTCGGCTGATATCCGTGTTGCTGAGAATGCAAAGTTTGGTATCCGAGCCTTAAAAAGTTTCCTGTATTTCGCGCAGTATGCAAAATTTGAACAAAGCAGCGAACCTATAGTAACAGAAATAAGACCATTTGAAGATGAAATAGCTAAGCAGTTGACCGCATTAGGTCATATTGTAAGAAGTAAGGTTGGATCAGCTGGTTTTTATCTTGACCTTGCAGTTGTCGACGAACATAACCCAGGACGTTATATTATTGCTATTGAATGTGACGGTCAGAATTACGCCAGGGCTAGATCAGCTACAGACCGTGACCGCTTGCGAGACCAGGTGTTGGAAATGTTTGGCTGGAACATCTATCGCGTGTGGAGCACGGATTGGTATCGAAATCCCGAACGTGAATTAAAGCGGTTGAATGAGGCTATTGAACAAGCTAAGGCCGTCACCGCCCATATAGACCAGGAAACCAAAGTTTTTGAAGAAGAGCAACGCCTGTTAGAACGTGAAACACCCGAGGAAGTAGCTACTAAGATTACTTACTATCAGCAAGCAAGCCTGCCAGAGGCCATCGGATATCAGGAGATGCATTTGCATTCATTCGGGAATTTGTCCTCATGGATCAGCGAAGTGGTGAAAGTTGAAAGTCCTCTGCATTTTGATGAAATGGCACGGCGGATGGTAGAAGCGGCTGGTATATCCAAAGTGGGCTCACGCATAAAGTACACACTTACACAAGCTTGCAATTTTAGTGAGCAGAGCGGCTTGATCAAAATCAAAGGTGAATTCCTTTGGCATCAAGAAATGGAAGAGCCTGTTGTACGCGACCGCAGTAAACTTCCTGGTTCTTCGAAACGATTGCAGATTATAGCACCGGAAGAAATCAATGTAGCAATTACGCAAGTGGTTTCTGAAGCAATTGCTATTACCGACGAGGCTGCTGCAACCTTCGTTGCTAAATTGTTCGGGTTCAGCAGAGTAACAGAAGACATGAAACAACTTTTATTAGCGGCCATAAAAAATGCAGAAAACCAGGGAATTATTAGAAGAGATAATGGTTATTTAAAGATAGCTTGATTGGCTTCTAGAAAACTTCGCGGGATCTTGTTTTCAAGATAGACAAATGAACTCCTATCATTCTGCGAAATAAGATAGATCCCGGGACGTCATCACTCACACTTATGAACCTAAGCCTGTTGTTTGTTGTTTTCGAAGGTTATCTTTCACGGCTTTCCCGATGGATTGTCAATACAGGGTGGAAAGATTTTAAGCTAAGCTCCAGTTTAACAGGACCTGAGGGGTACGTCCACGGTTCCTTTGCAGCAAACGCGGCTATCAACGTACAAGGACTGAAGTCCTTCGTATTCAGCAAGACATAGCTTTCCTCCATCCGGGTTTCGCTATAAGCAAGCAAATTATAGATAAGAATTTAAAAGATCAGAAGGGCGCTTCGCTCCTTTGTTTATTTATCAGCATAATGCCCATAGGCCGAAAGCACTAAGATGGTTATAACTTCATTTTGTATGCGGTAAACTAATCGGTGTTCCCCAGAAATTCGCCGTGACCACGTAAGGATGTTATAATGCTTCAACTGTTCAGGTTTTCCTGTTCCAGTTTCAGGATGTTCTCTTAATTCATTTAACAACGTATCAATTTTCTGCAACAGCTTTTTGTTTCCAGATTTTCTATGCTTTTCGAAATCCTTTTCAGCCTCAGCTGTATATAGAATATCGTAACTCATAGCCCCAAAAGCTCGTTTTGTTTTTCTTTTGTCAAGGTTTTCACATCTCCCTCTTTTGCCTGTTGTATGGAGCGGTCTATTTTAGCATAAAACTCCTCTTTAGACATAAGCGTATCATCAGACTTCGCAATATCAAAACGTATTTTCATTTCTTCAAGCAACGACTTGAGCAACGATTTTTGCTTTTCGTTTTTTGGATATATTGTTATTGTTTCCATCGTCTTTGTTTTTTGTTAAATGCCTATGTAAAGATACAAACAATTGATTTGGATGTTTAGCGGTTTTTTGACCCCATTCCTAGTGCAAAGTGGATTCGGGATTTCAAATCTATAGGAGACTAGTATGCCGGGGCATAAAAAAACCCGCAAATTTCGCTGAATTTGTGGGTTTTAACTTTACAACGTTATGTATCGTCGGGATGGCGGGATTCGAACCCACGACCTCCAGCACCCCATGCTGGCGCGATACCGGGCTACGCTACATCCCGAATCAGGCAGTCAACCTACCTGCTCATATTTCTCCAACAAAAATACAATCTCCTTCCAAAATTCCAAGAAAAATCCACGAAATCACCTTCTTCAGTCAACCATCCAATACCCACAGATCAAAGCCACCAACATCTCTCATCGACCCAATAAAAAATCATCCCCAATAATAAACATTCCACCCCCTCCCCTGCGTTTACCCTTGTAAGAGACTGCTCCTAAACAGTGCCCTAACAACTCCGTACCAAAGTCGCATCAGCTTCGGACCAGCTTCGGGAAAACCCGAAGAAAATGCGAAGCTGATCCGTACCAGATCCGGCCCCGGTTCGCTCCTGTATAGAACCAGAACCGAACGAGGATCGAAACAGTACAGAGTCCGTACGGAACCTGCAAAAAGCACCTCTATAACCAAAATTAAATAACCACATATCCTAAACTTATCAAAATGGCTAGGTACAAAGACGGCCCCAACGGCCCCCTCAAAGGAAAATTCGGAAGAGTCATTGCCAGCAGCTGGCGCGACATCGATTATCTCAAAAGCGTCAATTCAAAGCCGGCGAAAGATCCGACGGAGAAACAGCAGGTCCTCAGAACAAGATTCAAAATTGTACATGCTTTTCTGGGCTGCGTCAACGACTGCGTTCAGCTGGCCTTCATCTCCAATCCGGGAAGGCAAACAGGCAGGAATGCTGCTCAGTCATACATCATGACAAATGCCTGCTATGAAACGGAGACAGGCTGGGAGATCGATTATCCCAAGGTGCTGATCAGCTTTGGAAAGCTCAAACCGGTAGAAGGTGCAGAAGTTATAGCTACTGAAAGCGGGATTACAATCAAATGGGACAAAAAAGCGTCCAACAGAGAGCAGATGATCATTGCCCTTATAGATCCACAACTGGAAGTCTGGGCAGTAAACGTAGCGGAAGTAAACAGGCAAGAAGGTAAGTACACCCTAACCCTCAACAACACAGAAACAACATTCAACTTCCATGTCTATATAGGCACCATCAGCAATGACAGGAAAAACGCCTCCAACAGCATTTATCTAAATACTATAAGATACCCAGCCCCCTAATGCTCCTGATCAAACAACCGGGGATCCTCAGCGAGGATCTCCATCTTCGGATTACCAATATACTCCGCATACCACCTGATCGCTTCGATCACAAGCAGAGGATCATCACCATCGTAATCAGACGTCTCGAAAGCCAGCAGGTCCCCGTTATCATTCGCGAAGAACTGCAGCTCATCTTCATGAGGCTCAAATTTGTCCTTTCCAAGGCAGTAAACCCTGATCCTGAGCGATCCGTCCCGGTGCCTGATTATATCCTGACAAGCGTTATGAGGGTCCTTTACCAATAGAAAAACTGTCTGATCCATGCTATATTAATGACGAAAATACTGTGTATGTTTTAAAAATAATCAGGAATACTGCTGTATCACCTGCTGCAATTGCGAGCTGGTCAATACACCCGACTGCCTCCACTTAATCTCTCCGTCTTTGAACAGAATGAGCGTAGGTACTCCCTGCACGTTATACGCTTGCGCGGCCGCAGGGTTCTTGTCAACATCAATTTTAATTATGGTTACCGAATCCTCCAGCGTGCCCTTCAACTCAGTTAGTATGGGCGACATCATCTTGCAGGGACCGCACCATTCAGCGAAGAAGTCAACCAGCGTTGGTTTTTCTGAATGAATGATGTCTGAGAAGCTTGGTCTTGTGCTCATATGTGTATTTTCTTATACAACATCAGTTGCCCTTCTTGGTTTACAATAAATCGCTAAAAATTAACTTTTAATCCATCATAAGCTAACGCTACACCGTCAGGGAGTTCGGTACTTACGTCCGCATGCTTGCCTAAAACGTGACTGATATGAGTTAAATAGGTCTGCTCCGCCCCTATTTCCTCAGCAAGACTGATGGCTTCTTCCAACGTAAAGTGTGAAATGTGTGAAGTTTTTTGTAGCGCATTTAACACCAGAATCTTCGAGCCCCTTAACTTGGCTTTCTCCTCAGAGGATATCGTCTTGCCATCGGTGATATAGCTGAAGTCGCCAAACCGAAAGCCCAGGATCGGCAACATATAATGCAGTACTTCAATCGGCTGCACGTTCACACCCGCAGCTGTAAAAGAATAGTCCTTATCAATATCATGTAAATCCAGCAAAGGAATCCCATAATGCTTCTTTTCCGCAAAGGCGTAATGAAAATCACGTTTTAAAGCTTCCTGCACCCTCGGATGGGCGTAGATATCCATAGCCCTCCCCTGACGGTAATTAAAAGCTCTGACGTCATCCAGACCGGCTATATGATCTTTATGCTCATGGGTAAAGATGACTGCATCGAGGGTCTTCACTTTTTCGCGTAACATCTGGTAACGGAAATCAGGACCAGTATCTACCACCAGGTGTTTGCCCTCATGCTCTAAAAGAATAGAACTCCGAAGCCGCTTGTCTTTCCGGTCTTCAGAGGTACATACGGGGCATTCGCAACCGATTACCGGCACGCCCTGGGAAGTTCCTGTTCCTAAAAATGTAACGATCACAGCTGCAGTGTTGATTTTTTCAAAGTATAAAGAAACTGTTTTTGTTTCTCATTCAACGAATCTTCATCAACTTCAATTTCCTGGAGGAGTCCTGCGAGCACGTTTATTTTGCTTTCGAGCGTGGAAAAACGGTTTACAACGACGACTTTATTCTTATCCAGAATACAGGCCGCCGTCCTGAAATTTCCTTTTTCATAGCGCACCTTGTACTCCAGATCCTTTAACAGGGTCTCGAGTTTTTCCAGGGTGTGCTGTGTATATGTAATGGGCATTAAGAAAAAAATTTATCGCAAATCTACGACTTCTACGCCAGGGTAGCTGGCTTTCTGGAAGGCGAAGATCGAGTCTGATACCTTTGCTGGCGTAAGTGATTTAATTACATAGCTATAGCGGTTGCCGTTCTTGTCGAAGACCACCGTTTTGGCGATCTGACTGGTGGCTTTGTCGATAGTCAGCCTGATCTTGAAGAAGTTGTTTCCTTCAGTTGTAGGGGTCAGGTCGATCACATGGAACACTTTACCACTCTGCTTGATATCGGGCAGGGCCACGTACTTGTATCCCTTTTCATAGATGCTGAAGATCCGTGCGGGGTTAAGCGAGTTCGAGCTGTTATCCACATCGCTCACGTTTACTTCATTGTCCTGCTTCAGGTAGGTCCACTGGGTCTTGCCATCGCTCATCAGCTCCTGCGATGGTGTGATGATCTTGTATTTATTGGCCTTGGACTGGGTGTACAGGGTTCCGGATTCGGAGTGCTTCATCTTACTTTTCGGATTTTCGATCGTATAGCTGAAGTCGGCCTTGATCACCGGCATGGATGCGTACTTCTTGCTTACGGCTGCAAGGATGCTCTTGGCTTTCGGGTCGGTCTGGGCAATGCTCAGACTGGCGAATGCAAATAATATAAAGCTTGTTAAAAGTGTTCTTTTCATGTGGTATGTGTGTTTATACCCTTTATAGACTCGTATAACGAAAAATGGTTTATCTATTTATCGAGGTTTTCCAGGAAGTGCTCCAGGGCATAGTCGTCGGGCAGTAAGACTTCTCTTGCCTTGCTTCCTTCAAACGGTCCTACTACTCCTGCTGCTTCCAACTGGTCGATGATCCTTCCTGCACGGTTGTAACCGAGTTTCAGCTTACGCTGGATCAGGGATGTGGATCCTTGCTGATGCATCACGATGAGTCTGGCTGCGTCTTCGAACAATGGATCGCGGTTGCTGGCGTCGAAATCCTTCATTCCGCCTCCTTCTCCGTTCTCATCTACATATTCCGGCAGCATCCAGGCAGATGCATAGCCTCGTTGCTCGCCGATAAAGTCGGAGATCCGCTCTACTTCGGGAGTGTCTACGAATGCGCACTGCAACCTGATCAGCTCGCTTCCGGTGGCCAGGAGCATATCACCTCTTCCGATCAGCTGGTCTGCGCCTCCTGAATCGAGAATGGTACGGGAGTCGATCTTCGACAGTACCCTGAATGCCAGACGGGCAGGGAAATTGGCTTTGATGGTACCGGTGATGATGTTTACGGACGGACGCTGGGTCGCGATAACCAGGTGAATACCCACGGCACGGGCTAGCTGTGCGAGTCGTGCGATCGGAGTTTCTACTTCCTTACCTGCGGTCATCATCAGATCGGCAAACTCGTCAATGATCAGCACGATGAAGGGCAGGAAGCGGTGACCTTCCTCAGGGTTCAGCTTGCGGTTGACAAACTTCTGGTTGTATTCTTTGAGGTTACGTACCTGTGCGTTCTTCAGCAGGTCATAACGCAGGTCCATCTCGATACAAAGTGAGTTCAGTGTATTGATCACTTTCTTGGTATCGGTGATGATGGCGTCTTCTTCTCCGGGCAGCTTGGCCAGGAAGTGTCTTTCGATCTTGCGGAACAGGGTAAGCTCTACCTTCTTGGGGTCGACCAGTACAAACTTCAGCTGGGATGGATGCAGCTTGTACAGCAGGGACACCAGAATGGCGTTGATACCTACTGATTTACCCTGACCGGTGGCTCCTGCTACCAGCAAGTGGGGCATTTTGGCCAGGTCGGCAATATATACTTCGTTGGAAATGGTCTTTCCTAAAGCTATCGGAAGGTCCATGGTATTGTTCTGGAACTTCTCGGTGTTCATGATGGAACGCATGGCCACCATCTCGGGATTCCGGTTTGGCACCTCGATACCGATGGTTCCCTTACCGGGCATCGGCGCGATGATACGGATTCCGAGTGCGGCTAAGCTTAGGGCGATATCGTCTTCCAGGTTCTTGATCTTGGAGATACGTACTCCCGGTGCGGGGATGATCTCGTATAGGGTAACGGTGGGACCGATGGTCGCCTTGATCTTGTCGATCTCGATATTGTAATGGTTGAGGGTCTCAACGATCTTGTTCTTGTTGGCCTCCAGCTCGTTCGGATCTACCTGGATCTTATTGGATTTATAGTTCTCCAATAATTCGATCGGCGGATACTGGTAAGATGAAAGATCGAGCTTCGGGTCATATTGTCCGAACTGCTCTACCAGGTGATCAGCTGTTTTCTCTTCTGCGGTCTTCGTAATGGTAAAGGCTGGCTGTGCTTTTTCTTCTGCCTCCTTCGGCTCTTCGTTACGTTCTACATTCAGCGGAATGGAACTTGCTGCGGATGCGGCAGTGGCTGCAACGGCTGCTGGAGTCGCGTCCGGGATGGCTGGTACTGATTCGAATGGAATGACGGTCTTCGGAACGATAGGTTCCGGACGAGTGGGCTCTTCGTATTCCAACGGCGCTGTAACACGCTCCTGCTTCAGTGGAGGAAAGGGCTTTTCTTCTTCAGATTTCTGTTGCTCCCTGTTGAACCTGCTGCGCTTGTTTTCTAAAGAAAACTCCACGGGTTCGCTCCGGTAGTCGTCTTCCGATTCCAGGTCGTCGGGTACCGGGGGAACTGCCAGCTGGATCTTCTTCTTTCTCTCGGGAATTTTGAAGTCTATATTATAGGCTATGATCAATGCGGTAAGCGCTGAAAAACCAAGGAGTCCGGCTATTCCGGCATTTCCGATCTGGCCTTGTAAAAGGCGGTTGGTCCAGAACCCGAATTCTCCTTCGAGAAAATGCGGATAGTCTGAGCCGAAGCTATGGAAAAAGCCGATGGTGACAGAGGTAAATATCAGCAGGAAGAATGAATAGGCTAATGATTTGCCCAGGGGAAGGATCTTTACCTTAAACAACAGGCGATAACCGATGATGAACAGGATGCCGATAAATATAAAAGAGGCTACCCCGAACCATTGATAGATGAACTGGTGAGACAATAGTGCACCTAAGCGGCCAAGCCAGTTTTCGACGGGTAGTTCCTGTGGTCCTGCGGGTGCTAGTTCTTCGGGCGGACTGATGAAATTGTTCCACCCGCCGTTTGGTCCGGACACGTAACTCTGGTCATCCTGCCAGGTAAACAGGTAGGAAGTGAAGGCAATCAGGAAGAATATGGACAGGATCAGGAAGAAAAGTCCTGCTATCTTTATTACTCTCCCGTTATTGAATGTAAAGGCTGGCAATGCTTCTGCCTTTTCCTTGAGCAGGCGTCCTTTTCCCGCTGCTTTAGGCGCATCTTCCCCCCTGAATGAATTTGATCTGAACTGATTTCCTTTTACCGGCATCTGTAAGCGGTTTTATACCGTTCAAATATATGAAAGATATTTTTTTCGAGCTTAAAAATCCCAGATACGGGTGCGGATACGCTTCATATACGTTCTGATTCCCAATACGAAAGCGGCCAGAAAATAAAAGATTAATGGAAAGCCTACAGCTAAAAAGGAGGAGTAAATAAAGAATAAACGGATTTTAGAGATTGACATATCAAACCTCTCGCCCAGATAAGTGGAAACTCCGAAAGAATAGCGCTCAAAAAAGGCTAAGACACGTTGTATCATTTTAAGCGGAATTTATAATTCTTGCTCCGACAGCACAATTTACGCATTTTTTCTGATCGCAGTATTTTTTTTTCAATTGCAGCAATGCCTGGGAGCTGTCGGCACTCGTAAACTTCACACCTATTTCCCTATAACGCAGCACGATACGGTTTGCTTCTGCAGGAATGCTTTCTAAAAGGCTGATAGAGCGAGAAATAAAATGACTGTTATCTGTGTATTTGCCATAGCTGTATAAAGCGACCGAAACGGTGTTGATCAGGATGTTATTGATGGACTCCTTCCCTAGCGTCGCGGCGATCTTAGCACTTTCTTTTCCGGGCTTGTTATGGTTTTGCCAGTAGCTGCTCATGCTGATTCCTTCAAAGAGCTTTCTTAGTTCTGCCGCGCCTTCGGTCTCGAGGATCCGGGAGAAGAGATGCAAGGAACGGTGTACCAGGGATGCGAATTGCGCCAATCGCACTGCGGGGAAGTTTTGTGGTCGGAGCCTCAGATATTTCCAGAGATAAGACTCAATGGGCTTAAGCGTGTACTTATGACGCAGATAGTGATATTCTTCCCGCAAACTGCGAGTATATTCGTCTGAAGCCGGCTCCTCCAGGAAACCTGCTTGTCCGAATAAAAGGGCTTCGAGCTGGAACAGGTTGTCCCGGTGTTTGTCGAGTATGCGCATGGGCAGCGACCTGGCCAGCAGCTCAAAGGGCAGGGTGTTGAGCTTGAAACCGAATGTCCGGCAGAGCAGGATATAAAAGGTTTCTGACCAGTCCCCTTGATTCTGGTTCAGGAGCTCGGAGACTTGTGCGGATTTTTCTTCCATTCTTTCTATCAGCATGCGTTGCAGGCAATCCTGCACGTAGATGGAGTCCACCCGCGACAGCTGCTTTTCACAGGGGATCCAGTTCATGTTCTGAATAAGCTGCAGATAGCGCTCCTGTATATTTTCGGGGATGTAGGGCTTTATGATCAATACGGAGGGTTCGGTGCCGTCGGCTCGAAATACGCGAAGGTCGTTTTCATAGACCACATGCAGGATCACATTATTATAGGCCTTGTCGGTGGAGTGACCATGGCGCTCCCAGTCGGACGCCCTGATATGGATCTCTGCACTGCCGATCCAGGTGGTGCTGCCGATGCGGACTTTAACATCTGTAAAGTCAGGACCGGCATGACTGTTGTAATAGCCTGGGGATATTATTTCCACAGGCTCGTTTCTGGAGGTCAGCAGGGTCTTTTGGTTAAACAGCCTGAACCTCCAGATAAAATTGATAAGGTCTTCATTCATTGTGCATTCAGCTATGTATTAGCAGAATACGCACAACTTACATCGATTCAAGTATCTGCTTCATTTCGTTTTGAACTTTCCGTGCTTCCACAGCCGCCGCTTCCACAAAATCCTTTCCGGATGATGCATATATCACCGCACGCGATGAGTTGATGAGTAATCCGCAATCTTTATTCATTCCGTATTTACAAACGTCCTGCAGGTTTCCGCCCTGGGCGCCTACGCCCGGAACCAGCAGGAAGTGATCTGGTGCATGTTTACGTATCGTCAGGAAGGACTCCCCTCTTGTAGCGCCGACAACGAACATGATGTTATCGTTTGTTCCCCACTCGGCTGCCTTTTGAATGACCCGCTCAAAAAGCATCGTCTCCTCTGCTACGGGAAGGAACTGGAAATCCTTACTGCCATCGTTAGAGGTCAGGGAGAGGATAATTGCCCATTTGTTTTGAAACTTCAGGAAGGGCTTAACCGAGTCTGCACCCATATAAGGCGCTACGGTAACTGAATCGAAGCTCATTCCGGATGATTCGGCCTGAAAAAAGGCTTTTGCATACATTTCAGACGTGTTGCCTATGTCGCCGCGCTTCGCATCGGCTATACTAAAGGTGTCTTTTGGCAGATAATTCCATGTACGGATCAGACTTTGCCATCCGGCTAAGCCGCGACTTTCATAAAACGCGGTATTGATCTTATAGGATACGCAATACTCTTTGGTTGCATCAATGATCTGCTTATTAAACTCATAAACAGGATCTTCAGCATCAAGGAGGTGTTCGGGAATTTTAGTAATGTCTGTGTCCAGGCCGATACAAAGGAAGGACTTTTTGGTCCGGATCTGCTCAATTAGCTCTTTACGATTCATAGTAATAATAAGCTTCAAAGTAACCAAAACATTAAAGGGCATTAAAATTTTTTTTCAAATTTTTTGCTTTTTACGAATTATTGGCTTAGAATTGTGCTTTATCTCAAAAAAACAGTCCCCTCTTTCTCAAAAGAAAACTCATCCGCCTTATTTTTGCACATGAATTTCTTTTACGGGTGTGGACTAAACCCTTACAAAAAGAATCCTATATAATATTTCAATTGAATGGAAATTACTGAATTGAACGACAAGCTTGTGTCCGAGCTACGTGAGATTGCCAAATCCTTTGGTGTTGAAGGCTCAGATGCCTTAAGAAAACAAGAACTTATCACTAAAATTAAGGCTCATCAATCACAAAGTACTGTTGCTGCTGGCGAGGGTTCCTCATCAATTGATTCCAGTGCTGCAAACGGCGCAAGTGTTGACGGTGAAAAACCAAAAAAACGCACCAGATCTATAAAAACTAAAACAGATGCAGTAAAAGCTGCGGCGGCGAGCGCTGCGCAGGAAACTCTTTTTGCTGCTCCTGCCCCGGAATCAGAAGCTACTATAGAAAATACGGCTGAAGCTACAAAAGCTCCTGCTGAAGATACACCTGCTCCTGTTGAAGCCGCGACAACTCCGGTTGAAGCTGCTCCGGCACCGGTTGAAAACAAACCGGCTGAAAGCGCTGAACCTGCTGCTGCTCCGGCACAGCCTACCCAGCGTCCAAGAAGACAGATCACTATAAAGCATGACAGAGCGATCACTCCTCCTTCGGAACAACCCAGAAGACGTGAAGAGTCTTCAGCAAATGCTGAAACTCCTGCCGGCGAAAGGGCTCCTAAGTTTGAAAAACGCTTTAATACGCCAACCGGCAGAACTGTAGAGGCGCGTCCGGTTGAAAGGCCTCAGGAACAAAGGCTTTCTGATCAGAATGCTGCGGTGAACCTGGATTTCGACAACGTGATTGTGAATGAAGGCGTTCTGGAGATCATGCCTGATGGTTATGGCTTCCTGCGCTCTTCTGATTATAACTACCTGACTTCTCCTGATGATATTTATGTATCTCAGTCGCAGATCAAACTGTTCGGTTTAAAGACCGGCGATACGGTACGCGGAAGCATCCGCCCTCCGAAAGAAGGCGAAAAATACTTCCCGCTTGTGCGCGTAGAAGCTATTAACGGACGTATGCCTGCTGAAGTAAGGGATCGGGTACCGTTTGACTTCCTTACTCCTCTTTTCCCTTCTGAGAAGCTGAACCTGTTTATGGATACCAGTCATAACTCGACGCGTATCATCGATATGTTCACTCCTATTGGTAAAGGACAGCGTGGTTTGATCGTTGCGCAGCCTAAGACCGGTAAGACGATCTTATTGAAGGATGTGGCTAACGCGATCGCGAAGAATCACCCTGAGGTTTATCTGATCATTCTGTTGATCGATGAGCGTCCGGAAGAGGTAACGGATATGGCGAGAAGTGTACGTGCTGAAGTGGTATCATCTACATTTGATGAGCCTGCTGAGCGTCACGTAAAAATTGCCAATATCGTTTTGGAAAAGGCGAAGAGAATGGTGGAATGCGGACATGATGTGGTGATCCTGCTCGACTCGATCACCCGTCTGGCCCGTGCTTATAATACGGTTGCTCCTGCTTCCGGAAAAATCCTTTCGGGTGGTGTGGATGCAAATGCGCTTCACAAGCCTAAACGTTTCTTTGGTGCGGCACGTAATATTGAGGATGGCGGTTCACTAACCATCCTGGCTACTGCACTGATCGATACGGGTTCTAAAATGGATGAGGTTATCTTCGAGGAATTCAAGGGTACGGGTAACATGGAGCTTCAGCTTGACCGTAAGCTGGCGAACAAACGTATCTATCCTGCAATCGATCTTACTGCATCGAGCACCCGTCGTGATGATCTTCTTCATGACAGGGAAAACTTGCAGAGGATCTGGATCCTGCGTAACCACCTGGCGGATATGAATTCTCAGGAGTCAATGGAATTCCTGCTGAGCCAAATGAGAGGTACTAAATCAAATGAGGAATTTTTAGTTTCGATGAACAGCTAATTCAAATTAGTATACATGAAAAAACATATACCTAACGCCATCACGTGCCTGAACTTGTTCAGCGGGTGCATAGGCGTTACGTTTGCTTTCAGTAATAATCTGACTTTAGCTGCTTATTTTATTGTTATTGCTGCACTGTTCGACTTTGTAGACGGACTTATTGCCAGAGCTCTTCATGTATATTCTCCTATGGGGAAGGAACTTGATTCTTTAGCTGATATGATCAGTTTTGGCCTGCTGCCTGCTGCAATTGTTTACCAATTGTTCCTGCAGGCGCCTCAGGTTGGAGAGATGAGTGAATACCTGAAGTTCTCGGCGTTCTTTATCGCGATGTTTTCTGCTCTTCGCCTGGCTAAGTTCAATATCGACCCGCGCCAGGGTGATCATTTCATCGGGCTGCCGACTCCGGCTAATGCTTTGCTGGTAGGTTCACTGCCGATGATCATCGCTGCAGGAAGCGGAGCACTGGATGCTTATATACTGAATCCATTCTTTTTGTTTGTGTTCAGTATAGGAACCGGATTTCTGCTGGTTATGGAAGTTCCGCTGATTTCGCTGAAGTTTAAGAATTTCGGATTGGAGGAGAACATTTACCGGTATATTTTACTGGCATCTTCTATCCTGCTGGTTTTGCTACTGAAGTTTGTAGCTATTCCGATCATCATATTTATTTATATCGTTTTATCGATCATCCAGTTTACCAGGGTGAGATAAGGCTTGAAGGGATCCATTCGAACAATGGATCCCTTTTTTTATAGTTTAGAGGCCAGCTCCACCCGTGCTTGCTGCAAACCTTCATAGATCTGCTCACAAGTCTCATTGATCTCCTGAAAACTTTCCGGAATAGTATCCAGGTTTACAAGTGCTCTTGCATTCGATTCCAATTCCTGCATTTTTACACGAAGATCCTCTGCCCCTACAAATGCCAGCGTGGGCTTGATCTTATGAGCTATGTCGCCGGTGGCTTTCCAGTCCTGCTGCTGGATAGCTGCGCTTAACTGCTCGAAATATCCCGGCGTCTGTTCCAGAAAGATATCGATCATATCAATTACGAATTCCACATTCCCTCCGGCTATATCATTTAAGTAAGAGAGATCGACTTTGAATGTCTTGCTCATGGTGATTATTATAGGTGTCTAAATCTTTTCAACAATTAGTGTGTCTTTTAGTTGTGCGTACAGCTGTTTAATAGTTTTGCCGAAAACAGGATGTTCCAATGACGGTGCTATTTCCATAAGAGGTTCCAGAACAAACCGCCGTTTCTGCAACAGGGGGTGCGGTATGACCAGGTTGGGTTCGTTTATTTGTTCCTCGTCGTAAAAAAGTATGTCTATATCTATCGTTCGCGATCCCCACTTCTCTTCTCTCTTTCGCTCCAGGCTGGCTTCTATTTGCTGAAGTGTTGTGAGCAGTGCCTGCGGTATGAGTGCAGACTCTATCTGAAGCACCTGGTTGAGATACTCCGGGAGGTCTGTTTTTCCCCATGACTCCGTACGATAAACAGCGGACTTTTGTATAACTATTCCAGCCTCTTTTTCTATGCTCAGGATTGCCTTTTGGAGATACGTTAACCTGTCACCGAGATTGCTGCCAAGTAATATAAAGACTGAATGCATAAAACTTTTTTTGGCTGTAACGTTTCAAATATATTCATATCTAATTGCATATACTTGTATAACTATTAAGTTTAATACCGATGAAGGGTTTTTTTAAGTTTGTTTTTGCTTCGATGCTGGGTTTTTTCCTGTCATTTATAGTATTGGGAATATTAATGGTTCTGATGGTTGTCGGCATTATATCTGCCTCCGGAGATCAGGAAGTGAAGGTGGAATCGAATTCGGTCATTCACTTTTCATTGAACTATCCGGTTACTGAAAGAACGGTTAAGAGTCCGCTTGACAATATTGATATTACAGGGTTGGAGTCGAAAAAGAATATCGGTCTGAATGATATTCTCGCAGCTCTGAAGCGAGCAAAAACAGACGATAATATTAAGGGCATCTACATAGATCTTTCGGGTGTACAGGCGGGAATGGCTACTGTTGAGGAGATCCGTAACGGACTGCTCGACTTCAAGAAATCTAAGAAATTTATCATCGCGTACAGTGAGGTTTATTCGCAAAAAGCTTATTACCTGGCTTCTGTGGCCGACAAAGTTTACCTGAATCCGGAGGGAATCCTGGAGTTTACAGGTATGAGCTCTCAGTCTGTTTTCTTCAAGGGCGCTTTAGATAAGCTGGGAATTGAACCACAGATCATCAAGGTGGGAACATTCAAGAGTGCTGTAGAGCCCTTTATTCTCGATAAGATGAGTGATGCGAACAGGAAGCAGGTTACTTCATTCCTGGGCTCCATCTATGATCATTTGCTGACGAATGTATCTGCGTCAAGAAAGATTCCGAAGGACTCGCTGTTTGCTATTGCCAACCAGTTGAAGGTACAACAGGCGAAGGATGCTGTAACCTATAAGCTTGCTGATGCGCTTCGTTATAAGGACGAGGTTATTGATGAGCTTAAAGAGAAGACGGGTATTGACAAGAAGAAGGATATTAAATCTGTGACATTGACCGGCTATATCAAGGGTAACCGCCCGGCTGAAGGTGACCTTGATTCTCGTGTAGCTATGGTATACGCATCCGGTGATATTATGGGTGGTGAGGGCGATGATGAAACGATTGGCTCTGAGCGTATCTCCAGAACATTGCGCAAGGTGCGTACCGATGAGAAGGTTAAAGCTGTTGTGATCCGTGTGAACTCTCCGGGTGGTAGCGCTCTTGCATCTGATGTGATTTGGCGCGAGGTCGCTCTTACACGTAAGGTAAAGCCGGTGATTGTTTCTATGGGTGATGTTGCTGCTTCGGGTGGTTATTATATTGCGTGTGCTGCTGACTCCATCTTTGCTCAACCGAATACGATAACCGGTTCTATCGGTGTGTTTGGCATCCTTCCGAACATGCAGAACTTCTTTAATAATAAGTTGGGGATAACCTTCGATCAGGTGAAGACTGCTGAATATGCTGACCTGGGTTCGGTGACGCGTCCGCTTACGAATGGCGAGCGACTGATCGTCCAGAATGAGATTAATCGTATTTACGGCACTTTCACCAAGAGGGTTGCTGATGGCCGGAAGAAAACTCAGGCGTATGTGGACGGTATCGGCCAGGGACGTGTATGGAGCGGAACAGAAGCATTGAAGATCGGTCTGGTTGACCGTTTGGGCAATGTTAAGGATGCTGTGAACTCCGCGGCAAAAATGGCTAAACTCAAGAATTATAAATTGGTGGAATACCCTACGCAGAAGGATCCGTTTGAATCGATCTTCAGCAGTGGCGAGGATAAACTGAAGGAACATTATGCGAAGCTTCAGTTTGGTGAAAGCTACAATTACTATAAGCAACTGAAGACTATACTTCAGGGAACGGGTGTACAGGCGAGAATGATGTACAACCTTGATATTAAATAAGGTTATTCCTTAAAATTTCTGAAGCGGAGCGGGCCTGGCCTACTCCGCTTCTTTTTTGAACATATTTTTAATCTTGCTGACGAAGCCTTTATCTCTCTTTTCTTTCCTCTCTCCTCCTATCAGGTAAGCATAGGGTCTCAGGGGTTCTACATTATCGCATATAATCTTTGCTATTCCGAGAAGCGGAATGGCGAGGATCATTCCGGGTATTCCCCACAACATTTCGCCGAGAACAAGAACGATAATGGTAAAAAGAGGGTTGATATTTACCTCAGCACCGACTACCAGAGGTTCTATAATATAGGTCTGCACGAACTGCACCACGAAATAGGTTGCGAGCACACCCAGAACCATGTCTCCTCCTCCTCCCTGCGATATGGCCATCAGCACCGTGACGCCTGTCCCTGTCAGATTTCCTACAAAAGGAACTATCTCAAGCAGTCCGCATAGTACGGCGAAAAAGATGGCTCCTTCTATGCCAACAATGGAAAAGCCGATCCCGTACATGACCCAGAGCATAACGATCATCGTAGAGAGTCCCGAAAGGTACTGAAAGGCAACCTTTGCTGATTCGTTAATTACTTTCTCTGTGCGCTGCATTTGTTCTACCGGCACCAGCATGAGGATAAATTTTTTCAGCCTGCTCCGGTAGAAGACAAACAGGAAGGTGTAAACAGTGACCAGTATAAAGTCTACTCCTATGCCCATTAAAGCGGTAATGACCCCGGCCATCTGATTGGTAGTGGCATCCTGCTGCTTATCTAAAATTTCGGTCTGTTTCTGCCTGGATATGCCGACGGTATTACTGATATAGCTTTCTATCTTATCTCGCAGGCTGCTGAGATGGTACTGCATCTGGGAAAAGTCCTTCGCCAGATCAGATAATTGCCAGGCGAAGATGAGCACCAGTCCCGCGATAATCGTAAGCAGGATCAGGATGCACAGGGCTGCAGACACTCCGCGGTGCACTCCCCTGGCTTCAATCCGTCTGCAATAAGGCAAAATAAGGGTTGCGATGATCCCTCCGAAACTGAGCGGAATCAGAAATTCAGCGGCGAAATAAAGACCTCCAAACAGCAGGAAAAGAAAGGCGAGAACTTTGATAGAATCGATAAGGGAGACTTGAGCCATGAGCGAAATGTAGATGGTGTTTTTGTAGAACAGAAAAGCCCGGTTAGGGTTTTGAATAGTCTTTGCGAACATAATTTCCTATTTTTGACTGATGGAAAACAAGCCCATATCGCGAATCCTGCGGCTATTAAGTCAGCTTATGGAGCTTCACGGAGAGAACTCATTCAAGACCAGGACCATTGCCAACGCGGCTCTTGCTATCGGCAAGCTTCCTTTTGATGTGGCTTCGAAGAGCCTTGAAGAGCTTACTTCTGTTAAAGTCATCGGCAAGAGCGTTGCCGCGAAGGTCCGGGAGATCGTTGAAACCGGTACCATGAAGGAGCTGGAGGCGCTGCTTGCAGAAACGCCGCCGGGTATAGTGGAGATCATGAGTATCAAAGGGCTTGGTCCGAAAAAAGTCCTGGTGATCTGGAAGGAGCTTTGCATCGAGAATATCGGTGAGCTTTTTTATGCCTGCAATGAAAACCGGCTTATTGAAGCGAAAGGCTTCGGGCTAAAGACACAGGAAGACATCCGGAAGTCAATTGAGTTCAAGATGGCGAGCAGCGGGCGCTTTTTATATGCGCATGTTCACAGCTTTGCAAAGGGACTGTTTTCGGATCTTAGAGAGATCGCCGGGACTGAGCAGATATCCTTCACCGGAGCGTTCAGGCGTAAGGTGGAGATCATTGATGGTCTGGATATTTTGATAGGTGCCCCGGTTTTGGAAGAGGTCCTTTCCTGGGTTGAATCTTCTGAAGACTTGCAGCTTGTTGAACGCACGGGTGATTTTGTGACGGCGGAGAGTGGTTCGGGAGTGAAGGTATATATCCGGTTTTGCGGGTCCGACGCGTATTTCAGGGAGCTGGTTTTGCAGTCCGGAAGTACGGAGCATCTGCAGGAGCTCTCTTTGAGGGTGAAGGAAGTAACATCAGTGGTGCATTCTGAAGAAGAGTATTACCGGGCTGCGAGCCTGCCTTATATAGAGCCTGAACTTCGTGAAGGGGTGTTTGAGTTCGGCCTTGCCGAGAAGAACGCTCTGCCTCAGCTGATCTGCTACGAGGATCTGAAAGGTACGCTGCACAATCACAGTACCTGGAGTGATGGTGCCAACTCATTGGAAGAAATGGCCCGGTTCTGCAAAACGGAGATGAAGATTGAATATCTGGGGATCTGCGACCATTCGAAGTCGGCTTTTTATGCTAAGGGACTTAGCGAGGAACGGGTACTGGCACAGCATGCGGAGATCGACGCGCTGAATGCGAAATTTGCTCCGTTTAAGATATTTAAGGGCATTGAATCGGATATCCTTTTTGATGGCTCGCTGGACTACCCGGTGGAGATCCTATCTCAATTTGACTTTATAGTGGCTTCGATCCACTCGGTGTTCAAGATGTCGGAAGAGAAAGCGACGAGTCGTTTGATCAGGGCGATTGAAAACCCATATACGACAATTTTAGGACATCCTACGGGACGCCTGCTGCTAAGCAGAAGCGGTTATCCAGTGGATATTCCTAAGGTTATCGATGCCTGCGCGGCGAACGGCGTGGTAATTGAGATCAACGCGAATCCTCTGCGACTGGATATTGACTGGCGCTGGCATCAATACGCTATTGAAAAGGGCGTAATGTTGTCGGTTAACCCGGATGCGCACAGCGTCAGGGGATTCAATGATATTCACTATGGCATTATCGCCGCCCGGAAAGGTGGTGTGGCAGCAGAAAACTGTCTGAATGCTTTAAATTTAACTGAGATAAGTGCTTTTTTTGAAAGCAGACGTGCAAAGATACTCCATGAAAATACTCATCATACGATTTAGTTCTATAGGGGATATTGTGCTGACGACGCCGGTGATCCGCTGCGTAAAGCAGCAGATTCCGGGTGTTGAAGTTCATTATATCACCAAGAAGGCATATGAGAGTGTTCTGAAGTTCAACCCTTATATCGACAAGCTGCACCTGCTGGAAGGTTCCCTTTCTGATCAGATCCGCCGGCTTAAAGAGGAGAAGTTCGACTTCGTGGTGGATCTGCATCATAATTTGCGGACGCTGCGGATCAAGCGGGGACTCGGTGCGAAGTCTGCCTCTTTTAACAAGCTGAATATTGAAAAGTTCCTGCTGGTTAATTTAATGATCAACATGATGCCTGACGTTCATATTGTTGATCGCTATCTGGAGACTGTTGCTTCGCTTGGCGTGAAAAATGACGGCAAGGGTCTGGACTACTTTCTGGGTGAGGATTACTCTTTGGAGAAATTGCTGCCTTCGAGTCATCAGGATTATACCGGCTTTGCAATTGGCGCCCAGCATGCGACGAAGAGGCTTCCGCTGGAGAAGATCATCCGGATCTGCGAACAGACTGAGGGTCCTATTGTTCTTTTAGGAGGCAAAGAGGATAAAGCTGTGGGAGACGCGGTGGGACGGACTGTGGGAGACCGGGTTTTGAATAGCTGCGGGAGCTTTTCGCTGAATGAATCAGCCTTTCTGGTGAAGATGTCGCGCCAGATGGTGAGTCATGATACCGGACTGATGCATATCGCCGCGGCTTTTAATAAAAAGATCGTTTCTGTTTGGGGGAATACTGTTCCTGAATTCGGGATGTACCCATACAAAACGGATAAACATTATACTGCTGAGGTTAAAGGATTGCCATGCAGACCTTGCTCAAAAATAGGTCATGAGAAGTGCCCGCGAGGCCATTTCAAGTGCATGAACCAGCAGGACGACAGAATGATAGCTTCTATTTTGAACGATATATGAAAAACCTGCTGATTATTCGACATGGTAAATCTGACTGGAGCAAGCCTGGTCTCAGAGATTTTGACCGTACGTTAAACGAACGCGGTCTAAGGAACGCGCCGGAAATGGCCAAACGTTTGATGGAGCGAAATGAGGTTCCGCAGGCAGTGGTATCAAGTCCGGCCGTTCGCGCAAAGACTACGGCCGAGATCTTTTGCCGGGAATGGGGCTATCCTGTTAAGGATATCCTGTTTAAGGAGGAGATTTATGAAGCCTCGGCTTCAACGCTGCTGAAGGTGATCAACGGTTTGGATGACCGCTATGATTCGGTTGCGCTCTTTGGTCATAATCCGGGCTTGACGGAGATCATTGTCGACCTTTGTAACAGCGATCTGTATAATCTGCCCACCTGCGGTGTTGTGCTGATCAGCTTCCCTTTTGAGAGCTGGCAAATGGTGAGCCGGCAGACGGGAGACCAGCTGCTGTTTGACTATCCGAAAAACGAAGAGGCAGAGTTTGATTAACGCAGGCGGTATCTTTTTCCTGGCAGCGCTATCACGAGATCTTGCATTTCCATATTCAGGAGGATCATTGTGAGCTTTGTTTGTGGTATTTCCACAGCTGTCTGCAACTGGTCGAACGATGAGGAGCCATATTCATGCAGGAATTCTGCTACTGTTTTTTCTTCTCCGAAAAGGTTCAGTGGCAGGCTTAGCTGGGTGTCTGTTTGTTTTGAACTCTGCGAGGGTATCCAATCCAACAAATATTCCACATCTTTCACGCCGGTAACCAGATGGGCCCTGTTTGATTTGATCAGAAAGTTGCAGCCGGCTGAATAGGTGTCATTTACCCGCCCGGGAAATGCCATAACATCGCGGTCATAAGAGTTGGCTAGCTCTGCGGTGATGAGAGCTCCTCCTTTGAGGCCTGCTTCAACCACGATGGTGGCATCTGCCAGTCCGGCGACGATCCGGTTTCGTTTCGGGAAGTTCTCTTTGTCAGGCTTCGTTTGTGAGGCGAATTCTGTAAGCAGACCTCCCATACTCAGCATGCTTTCTGCTACTGCCCGATGCTGTGCGGGATAAATACGGTCAAGACCATGACCTACTACCCCTACCGTGGGCACTCCTGATTTCAGGCAGGCTTTATGCGCGGCTACGTCAATACCATAGGCAAGTCCGCTGACCACCAGCACATTCTGCGCTTTCAGGCCTTCTACAAGTTGCTGAGTGAGATCTCTGCCGTATTCGGTTGCATTTCGTGTGCCGACGATACTAATTATTTTATCCGAATTAAGTTCAGCATTGCCCTTGTAGTAAAGCAGTACAGGCGCATCATAGCAGTTACGCAGCCTCCAGGGGTATTCAAGTGAGTTGATGAAAAGTGGTTTGATTTTGTAACGCTCCAGAAACCTGAGCTCGTCTTCTGCGCGCTGCATGAAAGCTTGCGACAGGATAGATTCTGCGGTCCTGGGGCCTATGCCCGGTACGCTGATAAGATCTTTGCGGCTTGCGTCGAAAATGGATCGGGCGTCGCCGAAGTGGTCCAAAAGGAGTTTGGCAGTTACGACCCCAACGCCCGGAATGAGCGTTAAGGCTATTTCATGTAAAGAGGACATAAGGTGTTATTAGGCACCGAAAGATAAGACAAATTTTGTGTCAAAAAAATCCTCTTCGAAGTATTTTGAAAGTGGTGTAAGGGTCACATTTTTCAATCCGGATTCAGCAATTTCCTGCTGTAAATCTCCGCCTTTGAGGTACAATACACCATTGGGCAGGGTGTTGCGTGATTCCTTCTCGAACTTACCTTTTACCCACGGGTAGAAGTCCTTGAGTTGTGTCACCGCACGGGAGACCACGAAGTGGAACTTTTCGTCGATCTGTTCAGCACGGGCATGTGTAGCCTGGAGGTTTTTTAGTCCGATAGCTTTAGATACTTCTTTTACCACCTTGATCTTCTTTCCGATAGAATCGACAAGATGGAAGGATGTTTCAGGGAAAAGGATAGCCAGGGGAATTCCGGGAAAACCGCCCCCGGTACCTACATCGAGGACCTTCTCCCCGGGCAGGAAGGAGATCACCTTGGCTATACCCAGAGAGTGCAGGATATGACGCAGGTAAAGGCTCTCAATGTCTTTGCGGGAGATTACGTTTATCTGCGCGTTCCACGTGGTATAGAGCTCCCCGAGCTGTGCGAACTGATGTTTTTGCTCTTCGCTGAGGTTTGGAAAGTAGTGTGTAATTAATTCAGAAGTCACTTGAAGGATTTTTTTTCCTGCGGTTTAAGACGTTTGCCAGCAGATCTCTTGCCCTGAACAGCTGTGCTTTGACTGTGCCGAGGGGAAGATCGAGCTGTGTTGAGATCTCGTCGTAAGACATCTCTTCGAAATACCGGAGGTTGATTAAAATTTTATATCGGGTTGGAAGCTTATCAATGATAAGCTGCAGGGTTTCCTTTTGCTGTTTTTTTATAGAGCGCTCTTCGGGGTTCAGGACGTCTGACTTTACATCGAAAGTTTTCTCCTCGCCTTCCTTATCTTCCATAGCGTTCATTGATACGATGTTCAGGCGCTTTTTACGGATGAAGTCGATGCAATTATTGGTAGCGATACGGAAGAGCCAGGTACTGAACGCGAAGTCGGGTTTGTATTTTTCGAGATTCTCGAAGGCTTTTCCAAAAGTCTCGATAGTGAGATCATTGGCGTCATCCCGGTTGTTTACCATCTTCAGGGTCATGAAAAAGATAGAATCCCGGTAACGCTGCATCAGCTCCGCATAAGCCTTCTGGTCTCCGCCTTTGGCACGCTGCACCTGATTAAAATCATTTACTGCGTTAACTGAAAAATTGGGATTTACTTCCATTGTACCTTTTTCCTGAATGTTGCCACTAATGCCAGTACACATATAAAGATATTAAAAAACAAATCCAATAGCGGGAACCACCATATCACATTTTTACAATTTAATTTCTTCATCGCAGGATAATATACGATGATCTGTATGATAAGCCGGATCAGGTACGCCGATGGGACGATCCACCACTGTGCGCCCAGTGCAGCCATTGTGCCCAGGAGTATGTAAAATAATACCGCAGTGCCCGTTTGAAGGGACAGGACGCGCTTATCGCCGGCCTTGTAAGCTTTACCGGCACCCATATGGCGGACTTTTTGGCGCCATAGTGAGGACCAGCTGGTTTTGGGTTCAGACCAGATATGACTATCGGGATGAATTTCGATCTTCGTATTGGCGGACGTGGCATTTTCGTTTACAAAAAGGTCGTCATCGCCCGACAGAATATGCATGTGGGAGGCGAAGCCTTTAGCCTTAAAGAAAAGCGATTTGGTATAGCTGAGATTACGTCCAACCCCCATATAGGGATTGCCCGACAAGGCAAATGAGAGGTAATTTAATGCGGTGCTGAACGACTCGTAACGGATAAACGCATTGAGGAATCCGCCACGGTTTTCGTAGGGAGAGTAGCCCAGTACGATTGATGTATCAGGAGTGTATTGTGCCTGCATCCTGCGGATCCAGTTGGGTGAGGCAGGGCGGCAGTCGGCGTCGGTAAACAGCAGATGCTCGCTTTTAGCGGCCTTCACTCCTATAGTAACCGCGAACTTTTTTCCGTGTTTAAAGCGGGCGTGTTCGGTAAGAGTGACGACCTTCAGATGCGGATATCTTGAAGAAAATCCACGTAAAAGCATTTCGGAATCATCCGACGAGCAATCGTTCACTACGACCACTTCGAAGTCGGGATACTCCTGCTCCAGGATCAGACTCAGGTTTTTCTCCAGATTCTTTTCCTCGTTCCGGGCGCAGATAATGACCGAGACAGGAAGTGTTGTTTGCTCTGCCGGTTCAGTAACTTTATAGGTTCTGAGACGCCCATGCACAATGGTAATAAAGTATAATTGAATAATCAGGACTACCTGCAGTAAAATAAAAACAGATACAAAGATATAATCTACCAAGGTGTGCGTTCGTTTATAGAGCGCAAAGTTAAAAGTAAAGTTGGAACCTCAATCAAATTCTTACCTTTGCACGTTAAATGAAATTTAAATTAGAGGCTAAAGATCAGCAATCACAGGCAAGAGCCGGTGAGATCACGACCGATCACGGTAATATAAAGACACCTATTTTCATGCCTGTGGGTACCGCAGGGACGGTTAAGGCCGTACACCAAAGGGAGTTGAAGAATGACATTAAGGCTCAGATCATACTGGGAAACACCTATCATCTTTACCTTAGGCCGGGGCTGGATACGCTTGAAAAAGCAGGTGGTTTGCATAAATTCAATGGCTGGGATCTTCCGATCCTGACTGATAGCGGTGGTTATCAGGTATATTCACTTTCAGATGTTCGTAAGATCAAGGAGGAAGGTGTGACTTTCCGATCGCATATTGATGGTTCGAAGCACCTGTTTACGCCTGAAGCGGCGATGGATATTCAGCGGGTTATCGGCGGTGACATCATTATGGCTTTTGATGAGTGTACACCTTATCCATGCGACTATAATTATGCGAAACGCTCGATTGAGATGACACACCGCTGGCTGAAACGCTGCTGTGACAGGTTTGACTCTACAGAGCCTAAATACGGTTATTCGCAAACCTTATTCCCTATCGTTCAGGGTTCTGTGTATAAGGATCTTCGCGTGAAATCTGCAGAGGTGATCGCCTCTTTTGAGCGCGAGGGCAACGCTATAGGCGGACTTTCCGTAGGGGAACCTGCAGAAGAAATGTACGCAATGACGGAGCTGGTATGCAATATTTTGCCTCAGGACAAACCTCGTTACCTTATGGGTGTTGGTACTCCGGTGAATATCCTGGAGAACATTGCCCTTGGAGTGGACATGTTTGACTGCGTTATGCCGACCCGGAATGCGAGGAATGGTATGCTTTTCACTAAGAACGGCATCCTGAACATGCGGAACGAAAAGTGGAAGAACGATTTCTCGCCTATTGAGACAGACAGCGATCTTTTTGCTGACCAGGTATACACAAAAGCTTATCTTCGCCACCTGATTTCTTCAAAGGAAATCCTTGGTGCTCAGATAGCAACCTTGCATAACCTCCATTTTTATATCTGGCTGGTTAGTGAGGCACGTGAAAAGATTATTTCTGGTGAATTTTACGACTGGAAAAAGAAGATGGTGGTACAGTTAGCTCAACGTTTGTAGTACGAAATGAACAGATTCATCAAGATCATAGATTGGTATATTATCAAGAAGTACCTCGGTACGTTTTTGTTTACCTGCGCTATCTTTACGATAGTGATCGTGATCTTTGATGTTTCGGAGAAGCTGGATGACTTCCTGAAAAGGAATGCTCCCCTTTCTAAGATACTATTTGAGTACTACGCGGGCTTTGTGCCTTTCTACCTGAACTTCCTCTGGCCGCTGATCAACTTTATCGCGGTGATTTTCTTTACGGCTAAAATGGCTGATCAGACGGAGATTGTTCCGATTCTGAGCGGAGGGGTGAGCTTTAAACGCTTCCTTTGGCCATACTTTGTATCCTCCTTTATTTTGTTTGCTATCAGTCTGGGTGCCAACCTTTTTGTTATCCCGCAGACGAACAAGCTGATGATCCGGTTTGAGAACATCTATATCAAACCGGCAAACAACGAGTCTAAGTCGGAGACGCATATGCAGATCGACAAAAATACACTGGTCTTCATTAAGAACTTCGACAACGTGCAGAAAGTTGGCTATACCTTCATTCTGGAGAAGTTTAACGGCGACCAACTGGTCGAGAAAATGATGGCTGACCGTATTGTATGGGATTCTGTGAAGTCGAAATGGAGTATTGAGAACTATACCGTGAGAACAATCAAGGGCTTGAAAGAGACAATGACTTCGGGCACAAAAAAGGATACGACACTGGATTTGAGGCCCGTAGACTTTGTGGTATATGACAATATCTATTCGGCCATGTCTACACCGGAACTAAACGAACGGATCGGGAAGGAGAAGATCCGCGGAACCGGCGTGATGCAGCTGTTGGAGCTGGAACTGTATAAGCGGTATGTAAATCCGCTTGCAGCTTTCGTTTTAACCCTCATGGGAGTCTCTCTGTCGTCGCGAAAGGTGCGGGGCGGTATTGGACTACCTCTCGGCATAGGAATCTTTCTGAGCTTCACTTATATCCTCTTCATTCAATTTTCAACCATGTTCTCCCTTAAAGGAGGACTCCCTCCTATTGTTGCTGTCTTTATACCGAACATCCTTTTTGGTGCCCTGGGTGTTTATCTTATGATTAAGGCACCGAAATAAAAACATGTCATTTTCTTCTCGTAATCGTAATCTTTTAATCCTTCACGGAACGGTATTGGTGTGGGGTTTTACCGGCATCCTCGGCTCCCTTATCAGCATCCCCAGCGTACCTCTGGTATGGTATCGGGTGCTCATCGCATTCATCACTTTATATGTCTATTTCAGGATCACAAAGACGTCTGTTTCTTTGCCCCGCGAGGCTTTGTTGAAACTGTTTTTAACAGGCGCCCTGGTAGGCGGACACTGGATCTTATTCTTCCAATCCATTAAGAGTTCGACTATCTCTGTGGGCCTTGTCTGCCTATCTTCCCTGACCCTTTTTACCGCTATTCTGGAGCCTCTGATAGGCCGTAAAAAAATCTCTCCGCTGGAGATTTTTACAGGCGTTTTTATCATCTGCGGAATCGTGATGATCTTCAAATTTGAGAGCCAGTATTCACTGGGAATTTCGCTCGGATTAGGGAGTGCTTTTCTGGCCAGTTTGTTCTCGATCATCAACTCCAGACAGGTGCAAAAACACCCGGCAAGTCTGATCAGTTTTTATGAAATGATAGGTGCTTTTATATGGCTTTCAATGTATATGTTTATCACCGGAGGTTTCGATTCAGGGATGAAACTGCATACGTCAGACTTCGTTTATCTCATGATCCTGGGGACGATCTGCACCTCTCTGGCCTACGTTGCAGGGGTGGCCGTGATGCGTGAATTGTCTGCCTTCCGGGTTGCTCTGATCACCAATCTTGAGCCGGTGTACGGCATACTCCTTGCCTTCATTTTCTATGGCAGTCGCGAGCATATGACGCTGGGCTTTTATGGCGGGGCTGCGATGATCATGGGGGCTATCTTCATGTACCCCTATCTCAGAGACAAGATTGAAAAGCGTAAGCTGGAGAAGACCATACCGCTGGTATAAGCATTATAATACACTATGAGGCCCGTTTCAGACGGCCTTTTTTGTTTGAAGACATTTCTACCGGAGGGGATATCTTGGTCCGAAAGGTATATTCATCCTTCCTCTTTGATATAATTTAGAGACCTAGCTTTGAGTCTTTACTTACCTGCCTGCGATTGAGGTCTGGTCTCCCCCAGTATTTTACTTCTCTTATTTCTTTGAATTTACTGACATAACGACACTTATTAAAGAGGGTATTTCTTTACACTAACGGGTTCTATTCCTATCACAAATGACCTGCTTCGAAGCTTTCAGGACATTAACGAAGGTGACTTCACAGGAGATTAGTTACGGCGGCAAGTGGGGTAGCCGGATTTTCAGTTGGGCATTCCAGCGACTCTTTGAGACCTGCTACGCCGGAAGCGTTCCTGCCTGAATGAACACTTAAACTATTCCTTTGTACTACTGGGGCGTGGATGATATACCCGATCTGCAAGAGCAGCTTAAATCGAAGTGAAGGAGAAGGGAAGGAGCAGAGCAATACGTTCCATTGAAGATTCCTCATTAATCGGCTTTATTGTTATAAAAAATGCGTAAATTCAGTTTTTATCAAGCTTCACTCGGTAATATTTAAGTACAATAAATAAATGATAATCAGTATAAACTTAGCCGAATGTTCATTTATCCATTCAGGTAAAATCCTGACTCTTAAGATGTTTTAACTAATATATTTAGCAAGTGTTAAAAAACAAGCTCTTTTTACGTCATATACACATTACTATCAGCACGTTATTCATATTGTGGTCAACTTTACTTTCACATAAGCTTTTCGCTCAGGTTTACAGCTCTGATCAAAACCCTCCCTCTCTCCGTTGGCGCCAGATCAATACGGAAAACTTTCAAGTCATCTATCCTGCTGAGCTCTCGACGGAGGCACAGAAGATCACTTCCGTGCTTGAAACTATCGTCGACCGGGAACGCCAAAGTATCCGGGTGAAGCCTAGAAAGATTTCCATCATTCTTCAGAACCAAGGCGTCACCTCGAACGGGTTTGTGGAGCTTGCCCCCCGCCGATCTGAGTTTTACACTACTCCTTCTCAGAGCTTTGACTTCCAGAGCTGGCTGAACAGTTTGGCTATACACGAGATGAGGCACGTCGTACAGTTTGACAAGTTGACAGGCAAGCTCAACGCTCCCTTCTTCGAACAACTTGCACTCGCGATTTTCGGGATAACGCTCCCAGCCTGGTTCTTTGAGGGCGATGCGGTAGTAATTGAGACGGCACTGACTGATGCAGGCAGAGGGAGGATTCCAGAGTGGAGCATAGCACTGCGAGCTAATACACTAAGTGGTCGAAAGTTCTCTTACTCTAAAAACTTCCTTGGCTCGGTGAGAGACTTCACCCCCGGCTACTACCAACTTGGTTTTTTCATGACGAGTAAGCTGAGAAAAGACTATGGGGAGGACATCATGGAGCAATTGTTTTCGCGCATGGTAAGGCAGCCCTTCAGACCCTATAACCTAAGCAGCTCCATGAAGAACCTGACTGGCATGAGCACCCGCCAGCTACACGACTCAACCATGAGTGAGCTGCATGATCTTTGGCAAGCCCAGGTAGACAATTCTGATACGAGGGACTACCCTTCCATCAACAAAAGACGGAACAGCGTTCCTGAAAATTATCTGATGCCGCAAACCCTTCCGAACGGCGATATCCTTGCCCTGAAACAGAGCAAGGCGAGCACCCCCAGGATCGTCCGAATCAACTCCTCTGGTGAGGAAAAAAAGGTGCTCGAAATAGGCTACCAGGAGCTTCCCTGGTTTAGCTACGGAGGGGGCAAAATTGTGTGGGATGAACATCGCTTCGACAGCCGTTTTCACCAGCGTTCTTTTAACGTAATCAATGTCTATGACACCCTCTCGAAAAAGTCAAGGCAGATCACAAAAAAGACCCGGCTGTTCGCTCCTTCCTTGTCGCCTGATGGCTCCAGGATTCTGGCCGTTTCGGTGTCGTACACAAACGAAATTTCTCTTGTAGAAATGGATGCCAGGAGCGGCAACCAACTGAGACGTTTCAGGTCTCCGAAGAACGATATGCTGCAAATGCCATCGTATAATCTTGATGCAAAAAAGGCGGTGGTTGTGGCGGTCAGCGATTCGGGAAAAACGCTTCTGGAACTTGACCTTGCATCGGGCAATTTTGCCCCTCTCCTACCCTATCAGAAACAGGAGATCCTTCGTCCCGTGTATGCGGAAGGCTCCATTTTCTTCAAAGCACACTATAACGGGATCGATAATATCTACCGCCTCAATCTGGAAGACCGGAAAATCTTCCAGGTAAGCTCCGCAAAACTGGGCGCGTTTAATCCTTTCTACGACACGATCTCCAAAAAGGTGACCTTCAACACGTATACGGCGGTTGGGTATGATATAGCGGCTTTAAATGCGAATTCTTTAGAAAGCACTCCACTTGCTCAAGTGGAGAACCATTTTGTGGATTTTGGTAAAGCTACCTATATTCAGGAAGGAAGCAACAATATATTGTACGATATTATCTATAAAACCTATCCGTCTACCAGGTACAAAGAATGGAATAATCTCTTCAATTTTCATAGTGTGATTCCCATTGTAGAAGACAATCCATACTTCGATAACAGTAACATTGGCCTGGAGCTGCAGTCTGACAATCTGCTTAACACCATGAGTTTTTACACGGGGTATCAGTACAACAATGCGCTCAGAAAAAGTGAGTATAATGCCGGCTTCGCGTACAAGAAATTTTTCCCGATTCTGAGTGTCAATTATCTCAACAGACCGCGACTGATATATCGCCGGGCGACGAGCAATAATGTGACGACCTACACCCCGGTAACCTGGCGGGAGAACGAGATCAAAGCAGAGCTTAGCGTGCCTTTGAGTTTTAATCGATTCAACCATACTTATGGGTTGACCTTTAAGACCGGCACGAGTCTCACCAACAGGTACGATTTTGAAAACCGCATGCCTTCGCTCGTTACGAGATTGGATTTCCCGATGCATTATCAATTGTCGGCTTCGCATAACAGCAGGCGAAGCGCACGTGACCTTGTTCCGCGCTGGGGTCAGAATATTACACTAACCTACCGCCACTTTCCTTTCGAGCCGAGAGTGGAGGGACAGCTCTTTGTTTTCAGGAGTACGCTGTACTTTCCGGGACTTATGCGCAACCATTCTTTTGCGGCGAGCTTTAACTTCCAGGAGGGAGACGGCAATTACCAGAATGCTGTCGACGTGCCACGGGTATCGGGCTATAGCTTTCTGGAACCGATCGGCAACACGTACAATACGCTGTTTTTTAATTACCGGTTCCCTCTCTTTTATCCGGACCTGGAGATGGGACCGCTTGCTTATATCAAACGGATCAAGATGGGGCTTTTTGCTGATTTCGAAAACGTGGGACATAACAGAAGGTTTTCTCCCCGCTCCTTTGGTGCTGAGCTCCGGGGCGACATGAACCTGCTTCGTTTTTATCTTCCTAACTTTGATATTGGTGGAAAAGTCGTATTTTTAAATGATAGACCGGGTCGGAAGCCGATCTTCGAAACTATTGCAACTTATAGCTTCTAATTATGAGAATAAAAACCTTCTTCATCATTCTGATCACTGTTCTGGTGACCATCGTTCTGATGAACAACACGGAAGAAATAGATATGTGGCTATTCGGCACGACTAGAATATCAAAGCTCATTATTCTTGCAGTTGTATTTGTGCTTGGGTTCATCGTTGGTGCATTGGTGATGCGTCCGAGAAAAAAGAAGGTTCTTGAAGAAGAGGAGGACGTCTACCCGGAAGAAGACCCTCAGAATATTCCTGTAAATACCTATAAATCAAAGCTGAGCGACGAAGATCGCGATTATATCAGCTAGCATTCGAGTATTGCATTTGATAGCGCAAAGACATACCTTTGCAACGCTTTGGTTCCCTGTCCCATGACAGGGATTAAAAGGGAATCCGGTGCGAGTCCGGAACTGTCCCGCAGCTGTAAGCTCCTTAATCCGACGCCGGCACTTATGTCACTGCACGCGCTACTGCGAACGGGAAGACAGGCAAAGGAGGAGCAAGTCAGAAGACCTACCATCAGCATTATGATTCATAGCTTTCGTGGATTGAGGCTGGAATGAGATCTATCTGTTTGGCTATATTTCATTCTGTGCTCAATTGTAATATCAATATGCAATATGACGACAGGAATAGCCGGACCAGCTCCGAAAAGGCCTTTTCTTAACTACCTGCTTTCTTTGCTAGCCTTATTGGCTGGTTCAGGATTTGGCTATGGTCAGGATAAGAGCTCGCCGGGACCAGCACTTCTGCATACTGACACCCTTCATCAGGTACAAATAAGCGCGAGCTATCTTCTAACCCCCGTAAAGTCTCTTGTACCACATCAAAGCCTGGGAGGCGGGCAGCTTGAACGCCTGAACAGTTTGAACGTTGCCGATGCTCTACGGTTCTTCTCGGGATTACAGGTAAAGGATTATGGCGGTGTGGGTGGTTTGAAGAATGTCGATGTAAGAAGCATGGGCACGAACCATACTTCGGTATTCTATGACGGAGTGCAACTGGGCAATGCCATGAACGGGCAGACGGACCTTGGTAAATTTTCTCTCGACAATATCGGCGAGATCCATCTGTACACTTTTCAGAAGAGCGACATTTTTCAACCGGCGCGAGCGTTCGCAGCAGGGAGCTCCCTTTACCTGGAATCTAAGGCTCCGGTATTTCCTGATGGCCGCCGGACAAATGCGGGCTTAAGATTAAAGACCGGGTCGTTCGGACTGATTAACCCTTCTGCCCTGGTGCAGCAAAGGATTTCTGAGAACGTTTCTGCCAGCTTGAGCGCTGAATGGCAAAAGTCGGATGGTGACTATAGATTCAGGTACACTAACGGAGTATATGACACCACGGCCTCACGGCAGAATGGGGATATTGACGCAATGCGGGTGGAGGCTGGCTTTTATGGGGTGATGCGTGATAGCAGTCAATGGACGCTGAAGGGTTACCACTACCGGTCGGCTCGCGGACTGCCCAGATCTATTGTGAGCAACAACTTCGAAACGGATGAAAGGCTATGGGACAGGAACAGCTTTTTGCAGGCATCATGGAAGTCGGCTTCGGGACGTAAGTTTCAGAGTATGGCGAATGCCAAATATGCCTATGATTACACCCGGTATCTGGATCCGGATTATTACCGGCAGGAAGGTCCCCTCGATAATCATTACCGGCAAAAAGAGCTATATATCTCTCTTGCGAATAAATACCAGATCAAATCATTCTGGACTGTTGGCCTGTCGGGTGACTGGATCAATAACAAGCTGGACGCAGACCTTGACTTCTTTGCCTATCCTACCCGCAATACGAAGTTAGTTGCCGCGGCATCTTCTTTAGATTTTAAAACATTCCATCTTCAGGCAAGTTTATTAGGGACCTATGTGTCGGAGAAAGTGAAAGCGTATCAGTCAGCCAGCAGTTTCCATAAATACAACCCGGCGGTGAGCGCCTCCTGGCAGCCTTTCAGGAAACATCCGCTGCTTATCAACGCTTTTTATAAAGAAACCTTCAGGATGCCAACATTCAATGATCTCTACTATAGCATGATCGGCAACACAGTGCTCCAACCGGAACGGGTTGCACAATATAACCTGGGCGCTTCATTCAACAAAAACTTAAGTAGCGGTATTTGGAAAAGCGTGTCTTTTCAAACAAATGCCTATTATAACAAGGTTAAGGATAAAATTGTGGCTATACCCGCGGAAAACCTCTTCCGGTGGACAATGACTAACCTCGGTGAAGTGGATATTACGGGGATTGAGAGCAATATCCGGTCTTGCTTACAAGCCTCTTCTGAGATTATGCTGCACATCGGTTTAAACTATGCCTATCAGAAAGCTGTCGATGTGACGCCCGGGGCTGCTAACTTTAATCACCAGATTCCTTATACCCCGTTGCATAGTGGTTCATTTACATTGGGAGCCGACTATAAAGAGCTGGCGCTGAACTATAGCTACGTCTATTGCGGCGAGCGGTACAGTCAGAAAACGAATCTCTCTGTTAATTATATTCAACCCTGGTACACGCATGACATATCATGCTCCCGGACTTTCAAAGTTTCGGGCCACAAGTACAAACTCAGCGGGGAATTGAATAATATATTTAACCAGTATCGTGACATCGTGCTGAACTTCCCGATGCCGGGACGTTCGTTCAGATTCACATTTAGCACTAACATCTGAAATGAAAAGAATACTATATAGCTTAAGCTTTTTATTGCTTGTTCTGGCGGCCTGCCGGAAGGATGCAGCCGTGGTGCCGGAAGAAACCGAACAGGTTACCGGTCCGTCGGACGCAATGAGTTTCTTTTTGCTCAACGAGGGGAACATGAATATGAACAAGGCTTCTCTTGATAAGTTCGAAGCTTCTTCGGGAACATATCGCCGGAACATATTCGAGGCAACCAACCCGGAGGTGATCAGGGGACTTGGAGATGTGGGCAATGACATTAAAGTTTACGGCTCTAAATTATATGTGATGGTAAACATCTCGAACAAGGTGGAGGTACTGGATCTTCGGACCGCAAGAAGGATAAACAAAATAGACATTCAGAACTGCCGGTATATAACATTTGATGCGGGTAAGGCTTATGTGAGTTCTTACGAAGGCGCTGTTGGAAACAGTAACAAGGCTGAAGGTTCGGTGGTGCGGATAGATACTGCAACGCTGCGTATCGAGACAAGCACAAAGGTGGGCAGGCAACCTGAAGAGATGGCTATTGTGGGAAGAAAATTATACGTAGCTAATTCTGGAGGGTACGATCCCACCAATTACGAAAGAAGTGTTTCGGTTATTGATCTCGACAGCTTTCAGGAACAGAAGCGGATCGACGTCGCGGAGAACCTGCATCGGGTACGCGCCGACAAGTATGGCGACATTTATGTTAGCTCAAGAGGCGATTATTATGGCACTCCTTCCAAGCTATCCGTAATCGATACACGCAATGATCAGGTGAAAAAGGTTTTTGATATTTCAACCAGCAATATCTGGATAGATGATGACCTGGCTTATGTTTACAGCCTTGAATGGGATTATCCTACTCAGCGTAATACGATACATTATTCGCTGATCAATGTGCGTGATGAGACATTGGTAGAAGGTAATTTCATTAAAGACGGAACGGATAAAATCATCACCAAGCCTTTCGGTATTGCCGTCGATCCGAAAACGAAGGATATCTACGTAAGCGATGCGAAGGATTACCTGAGTCCGGGCATCTTATACTGCTTTGACAAGAACGGCATTAAAAAGTGGTCGGTGTTGACCGGAGACATTCCTGCACATCTGGCTTTTATACCAAATAACTAATAAAGATGAGCAATTTAAGATATCAGACGCTTTTAATATTAGCAGCTATGGCTGTTGGCTCGTGCAAAAAGAGCGAAGAGTCTGTTGGCAGCAGCAAGTACGTGAGCAGAGTGCTGGAGTACCGCCCCGCACCGGGACAGTTCATTAATGAGAAGAACACCGGTACCCCTGAGGCGGCGGAGACGCTGGTGGGAGGAACCTCATCTCTCTTGTCGCTTGGGTCTTTTGGTGGGTATGTAATTGTGGCTTTTGATCATACTTTACAGAATGGAGACGGAGCAGACATCGGGATATACGGAAACCCGAATACGGGAACCGGAACGGAGTGGTCAGAGCCCGGTATAGTTTCGGTGATGCAGGATAAGAACGGCAACGGCCTGGCCGACGATGGTGAGTGGTACGAGCTGGCGGGAAGTGAGCATACTAATCCCGGAACTTTGAAGGATTATCGCATTACATACTATAATCCGCGAAATAAGACTGGTGACATTTCCTGGAAAGACAACAGGGGCAGACAGGGAAAGGTCCTCAGGAATATCTTTCATAGTCAGGAGTACTACCCTCTTTGGTTTACAGAGCAGGATTCTGTCAGTTTCGCGGGAACGCTCCTTCCTCCCGCATTGCGTTCGGAGGGACTGAATACGAATCCTCCATTTGCCTGGGGATATGCAGACAGTGGTTCTGAGGAGTTTTTGAAGCTCCGATCTGAATATGGGCGCGGATATAACACTTTTGATATTTCCTGGGCTGTAGACAAGAATGGCAATAAGGTGGATCTTAAGAGTATAGACTTCGTGCGCATCATGACCGCGCAGAACAGCAACGGCAGTACCGGAGATGAAACGGATGGGGGAAGACAACTCGGTGAGATTTCCAGTGAGGTATCCGGAATAGTGGACCTTCAAATACCTTAAACAATCAACTCAATAATATTTAAAATATGATACACAATTACTTATTTAGAAAATTAGCTTTTGCGATGGCATTCCTTGTAGTGGGAATGTCTGCATGTAAGAAGGACTCACTGGAAACAAAGTCAGACCCGGAAACAGTGGGGGTCTATGTATTGCATGAGGGAACATGGAATATGGGAAATAGTGGCATCGACTTTTATGATGTAAAAAATGACACTGTGATAGCTGACTATTTTAAAAAGACAAATGGGTACAACCTGGGAGAAAGTGCTGTACAACTAAAGCAGTATGGAAATAAGATCTACTGCATTGTTTCAGGCACAGATGGTGCATCTGAGTCTTTTCTTGAAATTCTTGATCCTTCAAACCTGAAGTCTATAAAGAGAATTCCATTTTTCAAAGGCACAGATGCATATTTACCAAGATCTATTGCTTTCTCGGGAAGCAAAGCTTACGTGGCAGGATTCGACGGGTACATACGCCGGATTGATACAGCTTTATTGGTTATTGACAAAGAAGTTAAAGCTGGGGGAACATTAGAAGGTCTCGCAATCGCAAACCAGAAGCTGTACGCTGCCAACTCAGACCGGTTCTGGTCGGGAAATGCGTCTACCATGTCTGTTGTTGACTTAAACACACTTACCAAGTTAAAAGAAATTGAAGTAGGTTCTAATCCCAAATATATTGACATAGCTCCTGATGGAAATTTGTTTGTAACGGTTCCGGGTATCGGAGGAGACAATTTTACATTTAAAAAAATCAACGCAAAGACCGACATCGTAACGGCTAGTCATAAAATTGAAGTTGATATCTTTACTATAGCAGGGAATGCTGGTTATGCTGTTGTTGGACCATGGGGAAATAGAAAAGTAAAAGCTTTTAATACAACCACAGGTGTAATGGGCGAGGATTTTATTACTGGCGCAACATCGATCACTACCCCCTACGGAATAACAGTTAACTCACTTAACGGGGATGTGTTGATCGCAGACTCGGGTAGTTACGGCGACACTAACGGAATGGCTTACTGTTTTAAGTCTGACGGAACACTTGCGTACAAGTTCAAAACAGGGCAATCGCCTCAACAGGCTGTTTTTGTTTACAAGTAATAGTACATCCTCTATCCCAAAATGGAGAAGAAAAAATAAGTAAAAAGCACGGAGCAATAATTAGTTCTTCAGAACGCTTCATGGCCAATAACAAAGAGGGAGGCTGACAATATTGTCAGCCTCCCTCTTTGTTATTGGCGTATCGCTAATGGGATAATTTTTTAATCTTTTCAACTAGTCGCCAAAGTCAAGCCTCGATTGATCTCCACCAGATCCTACAGTTGGTATTTAAACTTACGTCCTTCTTTAGCACCCTTAATCCTTCCAGCTTTGTGTAAGGACGACAATTTAACCATAACGGCTTTAACCAGTTTCTCAGGATCTTTTTCAGGTTCCATTTCCTGTAGCTTGCTAATAATATCAGTATTAAATGAAGGACCGTTATTCGCAAGCACATAGGCAATCTTGCCGTCCAACTTTAAGTCAGGATTGTATTCTTCCGGAGCAGATAAGGTCTTGACTTTATTCGCTCTTGTTCCCCGGCTTGGTTTAGCCTCTCTAACAACTGCTTCGGCTACCGGTTCGTCGACTTCCTCGACTGAAGAACCGGTAAATACGTCCAGTGCCGACTGCGCTTTCTTAAGTTCATTCTGAAGTTTAGTGATTCTTTGTTTTAGGAAGCTAATTACATCCTGTTCTGTCACATTTGCCATCCGTGTGCGTTTAGATTTATATATATAATACGTTTTAAACGACACTTAAAATAAATAGTTTCATTAACTCCGCAGATTGTTACAGCTACTTACACTTTTACTCAAGCTTAGTACATTATTATACTATTGACTATCCAGACTGATTTACTCCAATCGTATATATAACGTTAGCATCCCTAGACTTAAATTTCTACTGTGACCATAAATCAATCATTTAGAGTATCAGAGGCTCTGCAATGCTCAACCTAAAGACGAGTTTTAACGAAGAAATTTAGTCCTCTATGATTACACCTGACTCCAAGAAGCTGCTTTTCGATTTGATGAAGAAAACGTTCTGTAAACTAAAAATAGTAGACCTTAAAGTCCTCACCAAATTCCAGCATATCGGGTTGCGACTCAAATACCCCATAAACAGCTGATCCACTGCCACTCATAGCAGCATATAAAGCTCCTTTCTCGTAAAGAGCCGCCTTCACACCTCTAATGAGAGAATGCGTTTTAAATATAGAATCTTCGAAATCATTCTTGATTTTCCCTTTCCATTCTGGGACCGGCAGCTTGATTAGGTTCAGAAGTGAGACCTCCGGAGTATGGGGCTTAACACCTCGGTAAGCTTCGCCTGTAGAGACGTGAACCGGAGGCATAACCAACACTATTTTATAGACAGACAAATCAAGATCAATAGATGTAAACTGGTCTCCCTTTCCACTTGCAAAAACCGGTTTGTTAGAGATAAAGAAGGCACAGTCCGCTCCTAGTTTTCGTACATAGTCCTGCATTTGTTCGGTGCCCAACCCGAGACCAAACTTTTCATTTAGCAGCTTAACAAAGAAAGCAGCGTCAGATGACCCTCCTCCCAGTCCGGCTCCTATTGGAATTTGCTTATGCAAATGAATACTCAATGCTGGTAATTGAAAATCTTTAAGTAACAGATCGTACGCCTTCAAACAAAGATTTTCGTTGGCATGACCAGGAATCTCGATCCCGGATGAGTTGAAACTCATTTGGTCTGCCTCCACAACTTCAATAGAATCGTGTAAGGGAATGGGATAGAAAACTGTTTCCAGGTTATGGTAGCCGTCCGTCCGCCTGCTTAGCACGTTCAGCCCGATATTGATTTTGGCATTAGGAAACAGTATCATAGTGGATATCTTTGTAGTTAGAGTGGTAAAAATACATTTATTTCCTAAATTCGCATGGCTCTGCCCCGACTCATGATCTAATCAAGTCGGCTTAGCATAGATAGAGATTTTGAGATGAAGCAATATATTGAGCTGATGAAACATGTGCTTGAGAACGGCACACAAAAACACGATCGCACTGGAACGGGAACCCTAAGCGTTTTTGGTTATCAGTTGCGCTTTGATCTCCAGGAGGGCTTCCCATTGGTTAGTACTAAAAAAGTACATCTGAGATCAATCATTCATGAGCTCATCTGGTTCTTGAAGGGCGACACCAATATCAAGTACCTGAAAGAAAACAACGTCAGTATATGGGACGAGTGGGCGGATGAAAAAGGTGAGCTCGGTCCGGTTTATGGCCACCAGTGGAGATCATGGCCAACTCCGGATGGCGGACATATCGATCAGATCACAGACGTTATCAACCAAATTAAGAACAACCCCGACTCGAGGCGTCTGATCGTTTCTGCATGGAATGTAGCCGAGATTTCAAAAATGGCACTTCCACCCTGCCACAGCTTCTTCCAGTTCTATGTTGCCGACGGCAAATTAAGCTGTCAGCTTTATCAGCGGAGTGCAGATCTTTTCCTTGGAGTACCATTTAATATTGCGTCATATGCCTTGCTGACGATGATGATCGCACAGGTTTGCGATCTTGAACCAGGCGACTTCATCCACACTCTGGGCGACGCGCACTTATACAACAATCACCTTGAACAGACAAGACTCCAGATAAGCAGGAAGCCGAAACCTTTACCAAAAATGGTTCTTAATCCCGAAATAAAGAATATCTTCGATTTCAAGTATGAAGATTTCAGTCTTGAAAGTTACGACCCGCATCCGCATATCAAAGCGCCTGTGGCCGTATAAGCACATTTATTACCGATAAACCTTATGAGTTTAAGCATAATCGTTGCAATTGACGAGAATTATGGCATTGGAAAAGACAACCAGCTTCCATGGCATCTGCCTGCTGATCTGAAATATTTCAAAGCCGTCACAACCGGACATACCGTTATAATGGGAAGGAAGACATATGATAGTATGGGCAAAGCCCTTCCTAATCGTCGCAACATAGTCATCAGCAGACAAAAAACACTTAATCTTCCTGATGCGGATCTGGTTCACTCCCTGGAAGAGGCGATTTCTTTATGTTCTTCTGAGGAAGAAGTATTTATTATAGGGGGAGCCGAGATCTTCAAACAAGCACTTCCACTAATCTCATCAATGTATATCACCCGGATCAGACATCAGTTTGATGCAGACACATTCCTCAAAGGAATAGACTGGAACGAATGGGAAGAAATATCAAGGGAAGACAGAGAGCCAGACGAAAAGAACGCCTATACATATTCTTTTTTAAAATACCAAAAAGTGGCTTTTTAAACGCAGAGTTTTCTGAATTAAAGAATTTTATAAATTAAAAATTTATTTAGATTTGCCGTCTTATTCAGGATTGCTTATTATAAACCCTTCTGAGCAGTCGGAAGTAGAAGAGTACAAAATTTACACTATATACAATTAACAAAAATGCAAGGTAAAGGTTTGATTAAGTTTGCCACTATCGCATTAACGATTGGATGTTTATATTCCTTATCGTTTACGTGGGTGGCTAAAAAGGTGGAAAATGACGCGCGCGAATACGCGAAGGGAGATCCTGATAAGGAAACAGCGTATCTTGACTCAGTAGCTACTGAGCCGGTATACAACCTTGGTTTCGCCAAGTTTACCTACCAGTACGTTAAAGAACGCGAAATTCCACTAGGTCTGGATCTTGCAGGCGGTATGAACGTTACTATGGAGATCTCCATGGTAGATCTGATCAAAAACCTGGCGAACCATAATCCTGATGCGACATTTGCAACAGCATTGAAAAACGCAGAAGCGCGGTTAAAGACCAGCCAGAAAGATATCGTCACGCTGTTTGGCGAAGAATTCGAAAAGCTGACTCCTGGCGGAAAGCTGGCACCTTTCTTTGCTACACGAGAAAACGCATCTCTGGTAAAGGCCGACGCAAGCAATAAAGATGTACTGAACTTCCTCCGTACGCAGGCAAACAGCGCTGTTGAGAGATCATTTAATATTCTGCGCACCCGTATTGATAAATTTGGTGTAACATCTCCAAACATTCAGATGCAGCAAGGTACCAACAGAATCCTTATTGAGCTTCCAGGTGTTTCTGATGCACAGCGTGTAAGAAAGCTACTTCAGGGATCTGCTCAGCTTGAATTCTGGGAGACCTACGATAATCAGGAGATATTCGGTTTAATCGAAAATATCAATAAGACAATCGCTGCAACCCAGACCACTAACGATACCGCAGCCGCAAAACCGGCTTCTATTGCAAAGCCTGATTCGGCAGCAGGTAAACTTGCCCAACTTGGTGCAAGAAAAGATTCAGCCGGTGGCGACACTTCAGGTCTAGCCGGAGCGCAAGCAGATCAGGCTCGTCAGAACCCACTTTTTGCTGTTCTTGCCCCTGCTACTTATCAAGCGGAGAACGGACAACCAGCTCTTCGTCCCGGACCAGTTGTAGGCTACGCAGCACAAAAAGATACTGCAAAAGTTAATGCTTACCTAAGCTCTCCTGCAGTTCAGGCCTTGATCCCACGTAACTTAAAACTTCTTTGGGGTGTTAAGCCGATCAGTGCTGAAAGCAAAGTTTTGGAACTTTATGCATTGAAATCCTCAGGATTCAATGGTGAAGCAGCAATGGCTGGTGATGTTATCACTGATGCACGTTCAGACGTCGGTCAGAATAACAACCCTGAAGTGGTCATGATTATGAACGCAGAAGGCTCACGTAAATGGAGACAGGTAACTGCAGCTGCTGCAGCTGATCCAAACAATAAGAAAAGTATTGCTATCGTACTGGATAACTATGTATACTCTGCCCCTACTGTTCAGAATGAAATATCCGGCGGCGTATCTTCAATAACCGGACAATTTACATCTAACGACACGAAAGACCTTGCAAACGTGCTTAAAGCCGGTCGGTTACCTGCCCCAGCCAAGATTGTTAGTGAATATGTTGTAGGTCCATCACTGGGACTTGAGTCAATCAACAAAGGACTTGCGTCTTCCATCATCGGTGTGATCGTTATCCTCTTGTTCATGGGTCTGTATTACAGCAAAGGCGGATGGGTAGCTAACATTGCTCTATTAGTGAACTTATTCTTCCTGATGGGTGTTATGGCATCTTTAGGAGCAGTATTAACACTACCTGGAATCGCGGGTATCGTACTCTCTCTTGCCATGGCAATTGATGCCAACGTACTGATATACGAGCGTGTAAGAGAAGAGATCGCTAATGGCAAATCCTTGAAGGTTGCGGTATCTGAAGGCTTCAGCAAGGCAATGTCTTCAATCCTTGACTCTAATATCACCACATTCCTTACAGGTGTAATTCTTTACGTATTCGGTAGCGGCCCGATCCTTGGGTTCGCAACTACCTTAATGCTGGGTATCCTGACCTCGTTGTTCTCTGCGATCTTCATTACTCGTATGATCCTTGAGTGGATGCTTGACAGAAAGCAAAATATCAGCTTTTCTATTAAAGCGACTGAAAACCTGTTCAAAGATTCAAAATTTGACTTTATCTCAGGCAGAAAGAAGTTCTATGCCATCTCCAGTATTATCATTGTCGCTGGTCTGGTATCTATGTTTACAAGAGGATTCAGCCTGGGCGTAGATTTCAAAGGCGGACGTTCTTATTTCGTACAGTTCGACAAGCCGGTTCAGACAGATGATGTAAGAGAGGTGCTGTTAACTGAGTTCGATGTAGCTCCCGAAGTTAAAACTTACGGATCAAGCAACGAGGTTAAAATTACGACATCGTTCATGATCGACAATACTTCTCCGGAGGCAGAAGCTATCGTAAGCAAGAAACTACGTGATGGTCTATCCAAGATCAGCCCTAATTACGAGATCAAAGATGCTCAGACTGTAGGTCCTACTATAGCAAACGACATTAAGATATCTGCTGTATACTCAGTATTATTCTCTATCCTGGTTATCTTCCTTTATATCTTTATCAGGTTCAGAAGATGGGAGTTTGGTGTATCTGCAATCGTAGCATTAGCGCACGACGTGTTAGTTCTCCTCTCCATTTTCACCTTGTTTAATGGCATTTTACCATTCTCGCTGGATATCGACCAGGCATTCATCGCTGCTATTCTTACAGTGATGGGTTATTCAATCAACGATACAGTGGTAATCTTTGACAGAATCAGGGAGTACGTCAATGAGGGCAAGGGAAAAGGACAGAGTGTACCAACCGTGATCAATAATGCCCTTAACAGCACATTGAGCCGTACGGTTGTAACGGGTATCTGTGTAATTGCCGTATTGATCATTATCTTCATCTTCGGTGGAGAGATCCTAAGAGGATTCTCATTCGCGATGCTGATCGGTGTAATCTTCGGAACTTACTCTTCCCTTTTCGTAGCAACTCCGTTTGTTGTCGAGTTGATTCGTGAGAAAGAGTTTGCAGACAAAAAACAAACTAAGACTGAAGTACATCCATAAGACAATCAGCCTTACAATAGAAAACGGCACCCGCTTCCAAGTGGGTGCCGTTTTTTTTTAATTCCAACATTTTCAAGAAAATGAGGTTAATTAAAGCATATATCTACTTATCATATGAATTCACAAGATTCTACTACCAATTTCCCGCGTGTGGTTATTATAGGCGGAGGCTTTGGCGGCATTCAGCTCAGTAAGAAACTGAAGGACAAGGAAGTTCAGGTTCTTATGTTAGACAGACATAATTACCATACCTTTCAGCCGTTACTTTACCAGGTAGCTACCGGTGGTCTGGAAGCCGACTCTATTGCGTTCCCCTTGCGGAAGATATTTAAAGGCCAAAAGAACTTTCTTTTTAGAAATGCTGAGGTACAATCCATTATACCTGAGCGCAAGGTTATCAATACCTCAATAGGCGAAATGTCGTATGACTATTTGGTTATCGCTACCGGATCAGACTCCAACTTCTTCGGCTCCAGGGAGCTTGAACATTATACCATGCCCATGAAGACGATCCCTGAATCGTTGAATCTCCGAAGCATGATACTGCAAAACCTGGAGGAGTCACTAATTGAAAAAGATCCCTTGAGGAAATCGGCCCTGCTCAACTTCGTCATTACAGGTGGAGGCCCCACGGGTGTAGAGCTCGCCGGCTCGATAGCTGAATTAAAGCGCCACGTGCTCAAAAAAGACTATCCGGAGCTAGATATGAATGAGATGAATATTTATCTCGTAGAAGGCTCCCCAACGCTTCTGGGGCCCATGTCTAAGCAATCTCAAGAGCACTCTCAGAAGTTTCTGGAAGAATTGGGTGTAGTTGTCCTGACCGACACACGCGTGTCTTCCTATGACGGAGATAAAATTGTTCTGTCAAACAACCAGGAGATAGCAACAAAGAACGTCTTATGGTCTGCTGGTGTCAAAGGTGAAGTACCCGAGGGCATTCCGATAGATAGAATTGTTAGAGGTGGCCGGATTAAAGTAGACCATTATAACCGGATTGTTGGTTATGACGACATCTTCGCTATAGGCGATGTGGCCTCCATGTCTACTGAAGATTATCCTAACGGACATCCCGGAGTCGCTCCTGCGGCGATGCAACAAGGCCACCACCTTGCCGGCAACCTAATTAAGATCATAAATAAAGAAGAACCAGAGCCATTTAAATACAAAGACAAAGGATCGATGGCTACAGTAGGTCGAAACCGTGCTGTTGTCGACTTGGGCAAAATACGCTTCCAGGGAGTCTTTGCCTGGTTCGTATGGATGTTTGTACATCTGATGAGCTTAGTAGGCTTCAGAAATAAGTTAGTGGTCTTGGTGAACTGGGTTTGGAGTTACTTTAGCTACGACAGAGGAACCCGATTAATCATCAGGCCGTTCAACCGCGAGTCAATGACTGAAGATACAGCAAACAAATAGCTGCGTACCCACAATTGAAAGTGAAGGACGAAAGCTACTTACTATAAACGAAAAGGAGACTGTATCTTGATGATATCAGCCTCCTTTTTTACTTAAAAGAGCAGCAGGATTACAACTTGCTGTTAACGTCTAAGCAATTCAGATCTTCAAAAGCCTGAGAAAGACGTTTTACAAATGTTTCCTCACCTTTACGTAACCAGACACGTGGATCATAGTATTTTTTATTCGGAGAGTCTGGACCATCCGGACTGCCGATTTGAGATTGCAAATAGCCCTCTTTTGACTGGTAGAAATCTTTGATACCTTCCCAGAATGCCCATTGCATATCCGTATCGATATTCATCTTCACTGCACCATAGGAGATTGCCTCTCTGATTTCTTCCTGAGAAGAACCTGAGCCACCATGGAACACGAAGTTAATGGGTTTCTCAGCTTCAAGACCCAGCTCCTTTTTCAAATACTCTTGAGAATTTTTAAGGATCTTCGGTTGAAGTTTTACGTTTCCTGGTTTATACACACCGTGAACGTTGCCAAAAGCGGCTGCTATTGTGAACCTGTGGCTTATAGAGCTTAGCTCTTTATAAGAATAAGCAACTTCTTCCGGCTGCGTATACAAGCGTGAGCTATCCACATCCGTATTATCAACTCCATCTTCTTCACCACCCGTAACACCCAACTCAATTTCAAGAGTCATGCCCAGGTTTTTCATCCGCTCAAGATATTTTTTGCTTATAGCGATATTCTCTTCAATAGGCTCCTCAGAAAGGTCGATCATATGTGATGAAAATAACGGTTTTCCTGTTTGCTGATGGAATCTTTCACCATGTGACAGCATTCCGTCGATCCATGGCAAGAATTTCATCGCAGCATGATCTGTATGTAAAATCACGGCAACTCCATAGTGCTCAGCCAGCAAGTGTACATGCTTTGCTGCCGATACTGCGCCCAGAATACATGCCTCTAACTTCGAATTATCAAGCGACTTACCCGCAAAAAACTGCGCTCCGCCATTAGAAAGCTGGATGATTACAGGTGAATTCACGGCTTTAGCCGTTTCCATAACCGCGTTAATGGAGTTCGTTCCGATCACATTAACCGCAGGTAAAGCAAACTGATGCTTCTTTGCCTGCTCAAACAGTTCCTGAACAGCGTCGCCATACAATACGCCTTTATAGTTTTTCAGATTCATACTAATTTATTTTATTTTGGATTTCCGAAATTAAGAATTATAACTAAATCCTAAATGATTTGGATCATAAAATTTAACGCTTTGATATCATAATCGAAGTTCTTTTCTTAAAATTTCGTTTCTTTGCAAGCTTATTCCATAAGACATGGCTTGGTTCAAAAGAGATAAAAAAGGAATTATAACATCTACGCAGGATAAGAAGGAGGCACCCGATGGCATTTGGAATAAATGTCCGCAGTGCAAAAAACCCCTTCATTATGCTGAGCAGGTAGAAAATAAGTACGTGTGTCACTACTGCAACTACCATTTACGGATCGGTTCAGCCGAATACTTTTCAGTACTGTTTGACGATAACGAATTCACAGAGCTTTCCCCTAACCTTACTTCAGGTGACCCGTTAAACTTCACGGATACAAAAAAATATACCGACAGGATTAAAGATAGCAGCGCCAAAACAGGCCTTAAAGATGCTATCCGCGCGGCACATGGTAAGATAGGCGGACAGGATCTCGTAATTGCCTGTATGGATTTTAACTTCATTGGTGGCTCCATGGGTTCAGTTGTCGGGGAGAAGATCGGAAGATCGATTGACTATTGCATCGAACATAAGATCCCATTCCTGATGATCTCCAAATCCGGTGGTGCGCGAATGATGGAAGCTGCATTCTCATTGATGCAAATGGCTAAAACTTCAGCTAAACTCGCCTTATTGAGCAGAGCAAAGATTCCTTACATTTCACTCCTGACCGACCCTACAACCGGAGGTGTTACCGCATCTTATGCCATGCTTGGTGATATCAATATCGCAGAGCCGGAAGCCCTGATCGGATTCGCAGGCCCACGGGTAATCAAGGAAACCATTAAAAAAGACCTTCCTAAAGGATTTCAGACTTCAGAATTTGTATTGGAGCACGGCTTCCTGGACTTCATCGTAGACCGGAGAGAAATGAAGAACAAGATCTCTAACTTCATCTCTCTGATGAATAACTAAACATATTAACGCAGGCGGGATGCCTGCTATAAAATAAAACGCCCCGTCTGCACAGTGCAAACGGGGCGTTTTAATAAAACAAAGATCTTAAAGATCACCTCCTGGTCCGGTTCCTGGCTCATGCCCTACAATCGGGCCTGAGCGGCGGGATTCTACCCGCGACGAAAATCCTGTGTTAGGCGAATTGAGGTGTTGAGGTGCATTAGTTGCAGTGGTCGGTTCATCATCATCGTCCAACACGATATCTTCCTCATCATCATCATCGTCCAGAATAATGTCCTCGTCATCCGCAAAATCATCATCCTCCGTCAGATCATCGTCTGCAATCAGATCATCGTCTTCATCGTCGGGATCGACATCACTGGCAACGATATCATCGTCCTCTTCATCATCTATTTCATCAGCGTCGAGATCAAAGTCGCTGTCATCTTCATCATCAAGAGGTGTTATATCATCTTCGTCTTCAGGTCCGGAATAGGTCTCTGCTATTCTTTCTCTTTCCTGATACTTTTCTTCAAATAGTTCCATAGATAAATCAGTTTAAAGGTTTAACACTCTTACTAACAATCGCATACAGGTACATTGTTTGAGGAAATAAGAAATATTACAAAACCCTCCCGATATCAGACACCCAAGGCTTCCTTTAACTTAGTAATGGTGAAGTCAATTTCTTCCCTTGTAGTGAACTTGCTGAAGGAGAATCGGATTGCAGGCCTGTTCGGACTTGCCCCTATCGCTTCCAATACATGCGAGCCGATGTTCGTCCCCGAACTGCAGGCACTACCACCCGAAACCGAGATCCCCGAAATATCGAGATTAAACAATAGCATATCAGCCATTTCCATTTCCGGGAAAGACGCATTCAACACCGTATATAAGCTCGACGAAGGATCCGTTTCACCGTTAAAGGTAACACCCTGTATGGTCCCCAGCTGTTCTTTCATATAAGACTTGATACCCTGAATATGCTGATGATGCTCATCCATATCCCTGTACGCAATCTCCAGCGCCTTAGCCAGGCCGGCGATGCCGTATATGTTCTCCGTACCACCGCGCATGTTCCGCTCCTGAGCGCCACCGCTAATCATCGGCGCAATCTTCACCTGATGGTTGATATACAAAAACCCGGTTCCCTTGGGTCCGTGCAGTTTATGCGCCGCACATACCAGAAAATGCACTTTCAGCTTCTGAACATCATGAGGATAGTGCCCCATCGTCTGAACCGTGTCGCAATGAAATAATGCCCCATGCCTTTCACATATTTCCCCTATTGCCTCAATGTCCGTCAGCGTACCCAGCTCATTGTTCGCGTGCATAAGCGACACAAAGCTCTTCTCCCGGGCAATAAGCTCCTCGAGATGAGCGAGGTCAACGTTTCCCTTACCGTCAATATTCACATAGCTCAGCCTGATCTGTCCGTTCCTCTCCAGGTCCTCCAACGTGTGCAATACAGCATGATGCTCGGTCTTTGCCGTCACCGCATGCTTAATGCCATAGCTGACAATTCCCGACCGAATAGCCGTATTATCTGCCTCGGTGCCACCGGAAGTAAAAAAAATCTCCGAAGGGGCAGCATGCAGCAACCCTGCAACCGTTTTCCTGGACCTCTCCAAAAGCGATCTCGCCTCCCTGCCATGACCATGAATAGATGATGGATTGCCGAAACAGCCTTCCATCACCGCTGTCATCTCCTTCAGCACCTCAGCATCAAGTGGAGTGGTCGCAGCATTATCTAAATACACCCGCATTTTATCGTAAAAATTAAGCCCCTAAAATCGCATTCATATCAGCAATCAGCCTTGTTGCCAGGGCATTTGCATTTTCTTCTGACGTAGATTCAGAATATATTCTGATGATCGGTTCTGTATTCGACTTTCTCAGGTGCACCCACTCATTATCGAACTCGATCTTCAGACCGTCTATAGTCGAATGAGGTTGAGCAATATACATATCCTGTACCTGCTTCAACAGTGCATCAATGTCCATACCCTCTCTAAGCGTCATCTTATTTTTGGAGATGAAGTAGTTCGGATAAGAAGCACGCAACTGAGACACCTTTTGACCAGATTCAGCCAGGTGAGTTAAAAACAAGGCGATTCCAACAAGCGCATCCCTGCCGTAGTGCAGTTCAGGGAAGATCACCCCGCCGTTACCTTCTCCGCCTATAACCGCGTTAATTTCCTTCATTTTGTTCACCACATTCACCTCTCCCACTGCCGCCGCCTGGTAGGTAAAGCCTGCCCTTTCAGTCACATCCCGCAATGCTCTCGTAGAAGAAAGATTCGACACCGTATTACCTCCCTGCTTCTTCAAAACAAAGTCTGAAACTGCTACGAGAGTGTATTCCTCACCAAAGACAGAGCCATCTTCACAGATGAAGCACAGACGATCCACATCCGGGTCAACTGCAATACCCAGATCTGCCCGTTTTGACACTACCTCCTGCGATAGAGCTACCAGGTTCTCAGGCAGAGGCTCAGGATTATGAGGAAAATACCCGTCAGGTGTACAATACAGCTCATGGATCGTTTGCACCCCTAAAGCTCTCAACAAAGCAGGTACAAAGATACCTCCCGAAGAGTTCACACAATCAATCGCAATCTTAAACTGCGCCTTTCTGATAAGCTCTACATTTACCAACGGCAAAGCCAGGATCATATCGATGTGCTTTTGCATATAACTATTGTCCATCGTAATCGACCCCAGATGATCTACTCCTGCAAAATCAAGATCATCCATTGTTTCTGCCAGCTCCAAAACCTCCTTACCTTCGATATCATTGATAAATTCGCCCGAAGCATTAAGCAGTTTCAGCGCATTCCATTGCTTGGGATTATGGCTCGCGGTAATGATTATACCACCCCCGGCACGCTCCAAAGGCACCGCAACTTCAACGGTAGGTGTAGTAGAAAGGCCCAAATCAATAACGTCCATTCCTATACTCTGCAAGGTACCCGCAATGAGGTTACGAACCATTTCCCCCGAAATACGCGCGTCCCTGCCAATAACGATCTTGTTTTTCCCTGTTTTCGCAGCTATCCACTTGCCATAAGCGGCCGTAAACTTTAATATATCTACAGGGGTAAGACCATCTCCGGACTTACCGCCGATAGTACCTCTGATTCCTGAAATTGATTTTATAAGAGTCACGTTTTAGATTTTTAAATGAGCGTCAAAAATAAGAATAAAACAGCTAACTCACCTTACCTATACCTTTGTCCGTTTTACCGTCCGAAGGCTCTTTTACTATGGTTATTAGCGGGAGATAAAAATTTATGTAAGTTTGCAACTTTGTAAATTCTACGATATGCCCGACAAATGGTATCAAAGCTGGTTCAACTCGCCTTACTATCACATCTTATACAGTCAGCACAATGATTCTGAGGCCGAGTTTTTTATCGATAACCTATGCTCGCGACTGAAGCCCAGCCCAAATGCCCGGATTCTTGACATTGCGAGCGGCAGAGGCAGGCATTCCATCTATCTTAACAAAAAAGGCTTTGATGTTACAGGCATTGACCTTTCACACTCGAACGTCACCTATTCCAAGCGCTATGAAAATGAAACGCTTCATTTTTACGAGCATGACATGCGTCACCTGCTCTACATCAACTACTTCGACGTAGCGCTGAACCTCTTCACGAGCTTTGGCTATTTTGAATCAGAGAGCGATCACGTTAAGGCTCTCCAGGCATTCCACAAGTCACTTAAAGCCGATGGAATTCTTGTTCTCGATTATTTCAACAGCAGCAAGATATTAAGTCACCTCACCAATAAGGCTACCAAGAAAGTCAACGGCATTGCCTTTCATATAACCAAGCACGTAGATAACGGCAAAGTCATCAAAACCATTAACTTTGAAGACAAGGGCCATCACTACGAGTACAAAGAAGAAGTCGTTGCTTTTTCACTGACCGACTTCCAAAAAATATTTAAATTGAGCGGCTTTGAAATATTTCGTTACTATGGCGATTATTCATTGTCAGAATACGAAGAGACTACATCCGACAGACTAATATTTATTTGCAAAAAAGCAGATGATTGACCAGCTAATCCAACTTGACCACCAGGCGTTTCTCGGGATCAACCAAGGGCTTGCAAATCCATTCTTCGATTGGATCATGCCCCTGCTCCGTAACAGATTCTTCTGGATCCCGCTCTATTTCTTTCTGATCGTCTTTCTCGCGAGACACTATAAGAAGTTTGGATGGATATGCATCATTTTTCTGCTCATTACCTTCGCTATAAGCGACTTCGTAAGCGCGTCGATGATTAAGCCTATCTTCGAGAGGCTAAGACCCTGCAATGAAATAGGTTTCCGAGAAGAGATTCGCTCTTTGGTACACTGCGGAAGCGGGTTTAGCTTCCCCTCATCTCATGCAACCAACCATTTCGCCATCGCGGTATTTCTCACCGTGGTCTTCTCTCACCGCTGGAAGCCCATAACGATCCTGGCACTGGGATGGGCCTTCAGCATCTCCTTTGCACAGGTATATGTAGGCGTACACTTTCCGGTTGACGTTACCGTAGGCGCCCTTTTGGGATCACTGGTTGGCTACGTCGTTGGCTCTACCTTTCTTACCCTTTACACGAAACAACTATGGAATACTGGAAGCTGATAATCCTCTTTGCAAGCTGCTTTGTGGGAGGAATGAGCATCTTCTTTTTTAAGAAAGAAAACACCAAAAGAATCAAGCTGCTGCTATCTTTTAGCGGGGCCTATCTATTCGCGATAACCATCCTGCACCTCATTCCTGAAGTATATGAGGCTCACGATCATAATATCGGACTATTTATCCTCGGAGGATTCCTGTTCCAGATCGTCCTTGAACAGTTTTCAGATGGCATAGAACACGGCCACGTGCATAACTCCGCCCATAGCCACCATCATTTTCCTTATGGAATCATGATCAGTCTCTGCCTTCATGCCTTTCTCGAAGGCATGCCGCTTACACAAGGTCACCAGAACGAACTGCTGTTCGGCATTGCCCTGCACCACATTCCGGCTGCCTTTGCTCTTGCAAGTGTACTGATGCAGAACAAGATCAGCAAAAACATGATCATCGCTATGATCGTCTTATTCTCCCTGATGTCCCCCTTCGGATACATCCTGAGCAACGGCATCAGCAATGGCTCGATTGGCGATATCGACGCCTACTTCGACAGAATTATGGCTGTAGTTATCGGGATATTTCTGCATATTTCAACCACCATACTATTCGAATCAAGCGTCGATCATCATTTCAACAAACAGAAACTCATCGCTGTACTTGGTGGCACCGCTATCGCCCTGGTAGGCTTCTTTATGCATAGCCATTAACACAACTATCCACGCAGCTTATCCAGCAACACATTAAGCTGCCTGGCTTCCTCCTCTGTAAGGTTATTTTTGAGAATGTCAACAGGTGTCACTACCGGATCCAGGTAAGCAAGTACATCGAGCCCTTTTTGGGTGATAAGGATATCTACAGCCCTTCTGTCAACGGCGTTCACGCTACGTGTTACCAGCTTTTTCTGTACAAGCCTTTCAACAATTCTCGACGCATCAGACATCTTATCGAGCATACGTTCCTTCAGCAGGTTGATGGTTGAAGGCTTTGGAAACTGACCTCGCAGTATCCGTAAGAGGTTATATTGCTGCAATGTTACTTGTTCCGTGCTCAGGCGTTCTTTTACCAGCCCGGTAACCCAGCTGTAAGAATAGATCATATTAACTACCAGCTTGTGATAGTCATTCTTAAATCTTACCTGATGGATCTCCTTCTCTAATTCCATTTGTCTTCAATTAACGGTTAATCTCTTCTTCTTTATCTGATTGTCCGTAATTCCATGGGCAGCGTAAACTGATATTCAGCTGTGAAAACCATGTACCCTTCTTCATTAAAATAATAGTCTTTCTGCTCTTCCAACATCAAACTAATAATTTAACCGGCATCACACCAGCGAAATGCTGTCTCAGGTGCTCACCGTCCCCGTGAAGAGTCCATACTTCTGAAGGCTTAACAGCCTCTATATACTTCAAAATATCATTCCAGTCCGCATGATCAGATATATAGATCGAAAGGTCGTTCTGAGCCTGTAAACGCTTCCAGCCGGAAGCGAAAGCCCTCAATACCCCCTTAGCTCTGAAATAACAGTCAAATGTAAGAGGAGGAACAATATAAACAAACCCCTTATCAGGGAATTTCATCAATTTACGGTTATATGGGGCATAATTGCCAGGATGAAAACCGAAATCTTCATACAATTTCGTAATACCCACCATCGAATGGTGCAAAAGTACTGAACGTTGCGGACAATGTTCTGTTATCAGATTAATGAGCCGCTGGCTTTTTCCAAGCGAGTAAGAGCCGAGCAGTACATTATGATTGGAAGTATTAAGCTTTTTGATTTCTTCAACGGGATCGGGATGAAGCACTTCCGGATTAGCGAAGGTCGTTTCCGTTATCAGCACATCTGCCTGCACCATATCGATCCGCTCACACGTGGGATCCTCCTGCATCTTGATGTCGCCCGTGTAAAGATATCTGACATCCTCGTATTCCATCAATATTTGAGCCGATCCCAGGATATGTCCTGCAGCGATCATCGTTATCTTCACCGCACCAATATAAAAAGGCTGATGAAAACCTAAAGTCGTGAACTGTTTAGCCGTATTCTTCTTAAGCCTTAGCTGCATAATCGCCGCCGTAGCCGGAGTGCAGTAGACAAGCTCATTTCCCGGACAGGCATGATCTCCATGGGCATGGGTAATAACCGCCGTTTTTACCGGCAGTTTTGGATCCAGATAAAAATCGCCCACCCGGCAATATAGTCCCGATTCTTTAAAAGCCAGGAAGTCATTTATTATCATTATTTATTAATGCTAAATCAGTTATTTGCTCATTCAGGGCAAGGACCTGCGGTATTACCAGCTGCGTCTCATCATTCAGAATCACGAAGCTAGCCAGTTTTTCCTTCTCTTCGTCGCTCATCTGCTTATCCATTCGCTTTATTACATCCTCTTTGCTGATGCCATCCCGCAACATAACCCTGGATGTCCTGAGATCAACCGGCGATTTAACCAATATTGTATATGCACAGTCCTTCGAAGATCCGCTTTCAAAAAGAATGGCGGCTTCCTTCAACACATACAGCCCCGTTTGTTCAAGAGACCAAATGTCAAAATCACGAAAAACCGCAGGATGCACCAATCCATTAAGCTGCTGAAGCCGTTCCGCGTTGTTGAAAACGATAGATCCTAAAAGTGCCCTGTTGAGCGTTTGTCCGGTATAAACATCTCTCCCAAACACCGTCTTAATTCCTTCTATAAGCTCAAGGTCAGTCTGCATCAATATCTTCGCGCGGACATCAGCATAATAAACCGAAACCCCTAAAAGCTCAAATAAGCAGCATACGGTAGTTTTTCCGCTACCTATACCACCGGTTATACCAATTTTTAACATCCGATTATTTTATAAAGAAATCGACAACCTGAGGATCAACTTTTACCAACTTAATAAATTGAGGCATCCTTCTGATCTTAACAGGGAGCTGCGAATAGCCACTTTCTCGCCTCTCCTTCAGATCAATCGCCACAGAGAAAGAATCCACTTTTATAGCCGGATATCGACTAAGCGGCGTCAGTATCGTTATAGCTACGCGCTCAGGCAGCACTTGTACGTCCCTACCGCTTGCACTTAAAACTTTTACAGGAACCTCAATAATCTTCTCCGTAAACATCTCTACCGGTATCTCGACTTTAACCGACAATGGAAATACATCAATATTGTTGGCCTTCGATTCCATAAAACCGACTTTCGCAGTTACCGGAACACTCACCTCGTTCCGCGTCAGCATGGTAGTAGGCCAAACATCAATCTTTGACAAGTCTTCAGTTGCTCCGTTCACGATAACATGGTTCGGAGTCATTCTTATAGGACCGGAGATCCCGTAGTTATTTTCAAAAGTAAGATTGTGCATCAAACGGATAGGAATCTTCTTAACTGAACGTTTGGAGAAATCGAAAAATAAAGTATCCGGGAGAACCGATATAACTCTCTGGTTGGAGGCAAACTGCTTGTTTATATCGCCTAATTGATTGGAGAAAACAATAAAGCTACGCGTGCTGAGAGACTTCAGGCTCACATTGATAGCCGTAGGCTGCAAACGCAGTCTGGAAAACAACAATTGCCAACCGGAGCCTTCAATCTGGAGCGACACGCTATCGTCTTGTAGCGGATGGTATGCCCGGTTCTCAGGAGGATCCACATAGTTGACTTTGGACTCAACCTTGTAAACATAATTACCCGATAACGCGATCATCATCCAGGTAGAAAATGCGACAATTAAACAGCTAACAAACACCGTTAAACGTCGTCTTTCAATACGATTCAGAGTTATCAAGGGCATAAACAATAAAGATATAACAAACTTCCCTTAATAAGCAGAATGCCGTCCTAAAAGACGGCATTCATAATTTCTAAGCTTTAGTGGCATTCAGCGCTTTAGACGCGTCAAGCGAAATTGCCGACTTGTCAAAGCGAATCTTCGCGCCACTCTCCACTTCGATTAAGAAAGAAGTTTCGTTCATATCAATAATTCTGCCGTGGATTCCTGCAGAAGTAATTACCTTATCTCCCTTTTTCAGCTCCTCGATAAACTTCTTCTGATCTTTAGCTTTCTTCATCTGCGGGCGGATCATGAAAAAGTAAAACACGATGATGATTAACACCATTGGCAAGAAGCTCATAAGCTGAGACGCACCGCCAGCTTGTAGTAAGATTGATACTGTCATTTTGAATTTATTTAGTTAAAGATTTAACTTCACCTTTAATGAAAAGTTCTGTTGAAGGCGTTGCCGCGTTGGATGCTATAATAACCTGTTTATTTTGCATACCCACCTTACCTGAAGTGTCGAATACCACCTTGATAACTCCGCTGGCACCTGGCGCAATCGGCTCATGTGGATAGTCAGGCACAGTACAACCACAGCTTGCAGAAGCATTTGTAATGATCAGCGGACTTGTACCTGTATTGGTAAATTTAAAATCGTGAGAAACCTTGTCTCCGTCTGTTGCCTTGCCAAAGTCGTATACCGGACTTTCAAAAACAATTGTTGCAGCACTTGCTGAGTCAGCAGAAACCGAATCCTGTGTATTCTCTTTAGATGATGTGTTGCTGTTACATGCAGAGAAACTAATTGCAAGTCCCGCAACGGCGATGATAAAAAGCTTTTTCATATAAAATTTATTCTATTAATCCCCGACCCACCTTGCGGATTTTACCCGCGGCCTTAAGGTCGGCCAAAATTTTGTCTAAAATACCATTAATAAACAAATTACTTTTAGGGGTACTGAACTCTTTTGCGATTTCGATATACTCGTTCATCGTCACTTTAACCGGAATACCCTGGAAGTGGATAAGCTCCGCAATCGCCATCTTCATCAACAAGATGTCAATGATGGCTATACGATCGGCATCCCAATTCTTCGTTTTATCAGATATAAACCGCTGAAACTCCTCATCAAAGGCAATCACCCTGGAAAAAAGATCGAGAATAAATTCCCTGTCTTCAGACCATGATGAACTAATAAGAGCAAGTTTATTTTCTGTAACAACTTCACTCTGGAAGTTACTGAAGGTTTTGGCAAGCATCGCTTCCAACACCTCTTTATCTACCGGCCAGTTAATGAACTTCTCTTCAAAGGTCTGCTCAATTCCGGGCGTTACACGAATGATTTTTTTGTAAATGTATTTTATAATGTCTTTCTCTGCACGAAGCGAAGTATCTTCACTCTCGAGATAATTTTGGTAAGTCTCAGAATCTTTCAGAATGTTAAAGATCTGCTTTGTCACCTCCAAATCAAGACTAGATGCCAGCGAGTATTTCTTGGCATTGATCTGGAAAGCCGGGTTCTCCCTCAATAACTGAATAAATCTATTAGTATTAAGCTTTGTGTTAGCATTCAGGTCGCTCTCCGAAGGGCGGTGCTTATTAGCACGTTCGTCAGCGTCAACAAGTACATAGTCGGCAACATCAATAAGTAAACCAAGCAGGTGGATATACATCTCGTATACTTCATCCACGCTTTCTAATAATTTTTTCTCAAAAACCTTTACTACTTTGTCTTCTGAGGAATGGTACGCATATAATACCTGTAATACTTTTACTCTAAGCTGCCTTCTGTTTAACATGTTATAAGAACGATTTGTAATAAATATACCCGACTTACCACTGACCTTCCGCTAATGCGGACTGATACATTTAGTAAGACCCCTTAATTTTCTTTATATCTGAGATACGCTTCTCAGCAATGATATCTGCCGCCCTGATAGCCGGAATATGATCCTGGGCAGACTTTTGCAATACACTTCTTGTTGCCGAATAGATGTTCTCTGCAAGCTGCATCGTGCGCTTGCGGCTGTAGCCTGATAATTCAGAATAGCAGTTGATCATTCCTCCCGCATTGATCAGATAATCCGGCGCGTAAAGGATGCCTTTTTCAAGGAGCATTCGTCCATGCAGATCCTCATCAGCCAGCTGGTTGTTTGCCGAACCCGCAATAATCGCACACTTCATCTTTGGAATAGTCTCCGAGTTAACTGTACCTCCCATAGCACATGGTGCGTAAACATCAAAATCAAGATCAAGCAGATTGTTGTTAGAGACAGCTTGTGCACCATATTTGGCCGCTACACGCATCAGACGATCCTCGTTGATATCGCTCACGTAAACCTTTGCATGCTCTTCGCGAAGCAAATGAACGAGATTTTCGCCTACCTGCCCAATTCCCTGAACGGCTATAGACCGGCCAACCAGGCTATCATTCCCGAAATGCTCTTTTATACAGGCTTTTATACCCATCAGCACTCCTTTGGCCGCTATTGGTGAAGGATCACCGCTTCCACCCAGAGTTTCCGGTACGCCTGTTACATACTGAGTTTCCATCCGGATATATTCCATATCCTTGGTAGTAGTACCCAGATCTTCCGCGGTAATGAATGTTCCGTTGAGATTCTTGATAAAACGACCAAAACGACGCATTAAGGCCTCCGTTTTATCAGTAGAGCTGTCGCCAATGATGACTGCGTTTCCTCCGCCCAGATTAAGTCCGCTGATAGCGGCTTTATATGTCATCGTGCGTGATAGCCTTAGCACATCACTTAATGCATCTGCTTCTGTGCTGTAAGTCCACATCCTGGTTCCACCTAATGCAGGACCCAGCGTGGTATCATGGATGGCAATAATAGCCTTTAATCCTGTATCCTCATCACTGCAGAACACAACGTTCTGATGCGATGACTTACTTAACTGATTAAAAACAGAACCTTCTTCAAACGACTTTAAAGACATATTTTTTGGACGGAATGAGGCTTCAAAAGTAGTAATTTTTCGCGATAATCATGGCACTTTATGGCTGGTTCGCATATTTTCTGCCGCTCAGCGTGGCGATAAGTCAGGATTTCTGAACTGATCATGTTAAGACCATCTTAAAGACAGCGACCTATCAACTGCGTACCAAAGACGCACCAACGTCGTACCAGCTTCGAGAAAACACGTAAAAATCCCGACGCCATTAGGTAGTTGGTCCGGGTCTTGTAGCTCGCAGTATAAGACATGGCTAAAGGAGATCTCCAGTAAATATGTACTTTTGCAGAACGGGATATGAAACATCTGGCCTATCTAAATAAATTCTTCTATAAGTATCGCTGGAGACTGATTCCGGGGATCATTTTTGTAATCATTTCGAACATCTTCGCGGTACTTCCGGCAAGGGTTATACAAATAGCGTTCGACCTGGTAAGCGAAAACATTGGGGTATACCGACTGTTCGACGGGTTCGACCGGCAGGAAATAGTTCATGAGGTTTTTAGCTCCAGTCTGCTGTTCTTCGGCACGCTGGTACTGATACTAGCCCTACTTCGGGGGCTCTTCCTGTTCTTTATGCGGCAAACCATTATCCTGATGTCCCGACATATTGAATACGACCTAAAAAACGAAATATACGCTCATTATCAGGAACTTTCGATGAGTTTCTATAGAAGAAATGACACCGGTGACCTGATGAACAGGGTGACGGAAGATGTGAGCCGCGTTCGCATGTATGTGGGGCCAGCCATCATGTATAGCCTCAATACTATCGTACTCTTTATTCTGATCATCGTTTCCATGGTTAACGTAAGTGTGAAGCTGGCCTTTTTTAGTCTGCTGCCGCTTCCGCTGATGGCTGTCATCATCTACTACGTCCACTCCATGATCAACACGCGGAGTGAGCAGATCCAGAAGCAACTTTCCCGTCTATCGGGTTTTGCTCAGGAAAATTTCTCAGGAATACGGGTGATAAAATCATACGGAAGGGAAGACGATATCCGCGAAAGGTTTGCAGAAGAAAGTGAAGAGTATAAAAAGACCTCCCTGGCCCTTGTGCAGGTGCAGGCTATTTTCTACCCTGTATTGCTACTGCTGATCGGCATTAGCACGATTGTAACGATTTATATAGGCGGATTGGAAGTTATGGACGGCTCCATCTCTGCCGGTAATATTGCGGAGTTTGTGGTGTATGTAAACCAGTTGATGTTTCCTGTGATGTCGTTGGGATGGGTTACCTCGCTGATACAGCGGGCGGCAGCTTCTCAGAAAAGAATCAACGAGTTCCTGCAGACGCAGTCAGACATAGCTTCTAAAACTTCCTCCCCGATGCAGATCAAAGGAAAGATTGAATTCAGGAATGTTACTTTTGTCTACCCTGATACAGGCATCAAGGCGCTCGACAATGTTTCACTTACGATTGAGCCGGGACAGTTCGTTGCCATAGCCGGCAGAACAGGGTCAGGTAAATCAACCATCGCCAATCTGATCATGCGTATGTATGACCCTACAGAAGGGAGCATTTCGATTGACGGCGTACCTCTCCCTCATGTGGATCTTAAACAATACAGAAGTAAACTGGGCTTTGTTCCTCAGGAAGTTTTCCTGTTTTCCGACACGATAGCTAATAATATCGCCTTTGGTGAAGCGTCTACCGAAATGCCGAAAGTTCGTCAGGCGGCGAAAGACGCGGCGGTCTACGCCAATATCATGAAATTTGAACACAACTTCGAAACGCTGGTTGGCGAAAGAGGTGTTACCCTCTCGGGCGGACAAAAGCAGCGTGTTTCAATTGCCAGGGCACTGATCAAGTCTCCGCAGATTCTGGTGATGGACGACTGCCTTTCAGCTATAGATACGAAGACAGAAGAAGAGATCCTAAGAAATCTGGGAACTAATTTACAAGGTAAAACGAGCATCTTAATTTCACACCGCGTATCAACCATTAAAAACGCTGATAAGATTCTGGTGTTCGATAAAGGGCAGATTGTAGAGCAGGGAAACCATGAAGAACTACTGAAAACGGACGGAGCTTACCGATATCTGTATGAAAAACAGCTTTTGGAAGATCAGCTGCCTGAAGAAAAGTGATTATTTGTGTAATAAATTGTATTTTGATCTTTAAATATTTATACGTTATATTTACCGCAACCAAACTTTAACTATAACATGGGAGATTTTGAAAACAAAGAGAGAGAAGAGGTTTTTTCGAAGAAAGTAAGAGCCGGGAAACGTACCTATTTTTTTGATGTAAAGTCAACACGTTCAAATGACTATTACATTACGGTTACGGAGAGCAAAAAACGTCTTGAGGACGGGGTTTTTGTTAAACATAAGATCTTTTTGTACAAAGAAGATTTTGAGAAGTTTGCTGAAGGTCTGAAAGACACGGTAGACTATATCAAAGCTCACCAGGATGTTATAGAAAAAAAGTATGAGTTCAGCGAGCAACCTGTTGGAGTTGCTAAAACTGAAGATGATTTTACGTTTTAACAGACATAACAGTCGTTAAAAGCACTTTATAAGAGATTCAAAAAAGAAACCATACCGCATGCGGTATGGTTTCTTTTTTTTAAAGACCACCCTGATTGATATTTTATATCTTTGCCCTTATTTTTCAACAATGAAGGCGACATCTGGTAATCATTTCCTCGGACTTTCCGACCCTGCTCTTACTGCCTACGATACCAGTAAGGTGGTAATCCAGCAGCTCCCTTATGAGTACACCTCATCTTACATTGCGGGTTCTGCCAAAGGTCCGGCTGCTATTGTTGCTGCATCGGAGTTTGTAGAATGCTATGACGAGGAGATCGACACCGAAATTGTTGGTAAAGTAGGAATCCACACAGTAAGTGCCCTTAATTTTGAGGGCGTTGTAAACGAACAGGCGGTAAGTCTGATTGAGGAGTCTACCGGTCGCTTGCTAAAAGATGATAAGTTTGTGGTTTCATTGGGTGCTGAACACACCGTGACCTACGGCATTGTTAAAGCTTTTGCCAAAAAATACCGTAACCTGAGCATCCTGCAGATTGACGCCCATTCTGACCTTCGGGAAAGCTATCAGGGTAATCCGCTGTCGCACGCCTGCGTAATGGCCCGCATTCATGATATGGGTTTAACGATCTGTCAGGCTGGTATCCGTGCCCAGGCACGCGAAGAAGCTGAGTTGATCAAGTCGTCTGAAAACATCAATACCTTCTATGCTCATCAGATCCGGACCAACCCTTTATGGATAGACGAGATCATCGGGCCGCTAAGCAATGATGTTTATATTACCATAGATGCCGATGGCTTCGATCCTTCCATCATGCCCGGCGTGGGTACTGCAGAACCAAACGGACTGTTCTGGACGGAAACATTGCAGTTGCTGCAGCAGGTTTGCAAAGAAAGAAACGTTGTAGGTTTTGACATTGTGGAATGTGCCCCTATCGAAGGAAGCATCCTGTCTGAATATACCCTTGCCAAACTGGCTTATAAGCTTATCGGGTATCGCTTTCAAACCTCTGTATAATTAATTATATAAAATTTAAAATTCAACTTACACATATAAATGGCTTTACAATGCGGAATCGTTGGTTTACCCAACGTTGGAAAATCAACCCTTTTTAATTGTTTATCGAATGCTAAAGCGCAGGCTGCCAACTTCCCTTTCTGTACGATAGAACCTAATGTTGGTGTTATCACAGTTCCGGATGAGCGCCTGACTAAACTGGCTGAGCTGGTTAACCCTAACCGTGTGGTTCCGAATACGATCGAGATCGTAGATATCGCCGGACTGGTTAAAGGAGCAAGTAGGGGTGAAGGACTGGGAAATCAGTTCCTGGGAAATATCCGCGCTACCAATGCGATCATCCACGTTCTTCGTTGCTTTGATGATGGCAATGTGATCCATGTGGATGGCTCTGTAGACCCAATCCGCGATAAAGAGATCATTGATACCGAACTTCAGCTGAAAGACCTTGAGGCTGTAAGCAAAAAAATCCAGAAGGTGGAGAAGATGGCGAAGACTGGTGGAGATAAGGATGCGAAGAAGGCTTATGAAGTTTGCAATGTTGTGAAAGCTCACCTGGAATCAGGTAAGTCTGTTCGTACCGCTCCGATTTCTGAAGAGGACAGGGTTTTTATCGAAGACCTATTCCTGCTGACGGAAAAGCCGGTAGTATACGTTTGTAATGTTGACGAGAACTCGGTAACTAACGGAAACGCTTATGTAGACCGGGTGAAAGAGGCTGTTAAGGAAGAGAATGCACAGGTGCTGATCATTTCTGCTAAAATTGAGTCAGAGATCGCTGAGCTGGAAAGCTATGAAGAAAGACAGGAATTCCTGAATGACCTGGGTCTGCAGGAGTCGGGCGTCAGCCAGCTGATCCGTGCAGCTTACCGCCTGCTTGATCTGGCTACCTATTTCACTGCCGGAGTGCAGGAAGTAAGAGCCTGGACTATCACACTTGGATTCACGGCACCACAGGCTGCGGGTGTTATCCATAGTGATTTTGAAAAAGGTTTTATCCGTGCGGAAGTTATCAAGTATGAAGATTTTGTAAAATACGGTTCTGAAGCTGCTTGTAAAGAGGCCGGTAAATTGAGCGTGGAAGGTAAGACGTATATTGTTGCTGATGGTGACATTATGCATTTCCGCTTCAACGTTTAAGACGTTGTTCGCTTGGATATAGAGAAAAGGCTTTAAGTTGTTAGAACTTAAAGCCTTTTCTCTATGCGCTATTTTAAGGGAGCGCTGCTGTAAAGATGATATTCTCCGGGACTGAGATCTACGGTAAGCGAACCGCCGGATACCTCGATGGCGGTATCACCGAAGTGGTCATACCACTTCCCTCCCGTAGGAAAAGTTACGTTCGCCTGTTTCGATACCAGATCAAAGTTTCCTACAACCACCACATTCATTGAAGGGCTCTTTAAGGTAATCGTTTTTACGGCTCCGGTGAGGTTGTACAGGAAATCGGTAGACGCGAACACCGGGTTATTCTTTTTCAGGTTGATAAGCCTTGAATATACGTTATAGAGCGCCTTACGCCGGGCGTCGTTGTTGTACTGCCAGAGGATCGGCTTCTCCCCTGTCCGGCCGTTTTCGTCGATTGACTTGTCGTAACCGAGCTCTCCGAACTGCCAGATCATCTTCGGACCAGGGATTGTAAAGAAGAATGCAGCAGCAAGCTCCTGACGCTTCAGGGCTGTAGCCAGGTCCTTTGTGTTGTATGTACCCGCGGTACCGCCATACTGAAGGTTTTTGAACATCAGCCGCTCTTCATCATGACTTTCCATATAGGTTATGAGGCTGTAGGGTTTCTCGAAACCATGCTTGTCGTAAAAGGCACGTGATAGATCTGAGTTATTTACATAACCCATCGTTCCTTCGTTATATGCATGATTCAAATTATTCCAGAGCATCATGCCTTCATTGCTTAGCTCCTTTTCTTCGGCATCGGCGGCGAAATGCTCCAGGATGACGTAAAATTTGGGATCTATCGTCTTGATGAAATTGTTGTAGTCCTTCCAGATCTGTACGCGGCTGGCATCATAAGCGCTCCAGGTGTTAACAGCGGCATCAGAGGTGCCGGAGTTTTTCTGTGTAAAACCCTTCGAAAGGTCGAATCGGAAGCCATCTACTTTATACTCTTCTATCCAGAACTTCAGGACGTTTTTAACAAAGCGTTTGGTATCCGGACTCTCATGATTGAAATCGTATCCTACATTAAATGGATGGGTCGGATCGGCATTGAACCAGGGACTGTTGGCGGCAGGCTTTCCGGAGTTCTGGTCGAAATAGAGCTGCACCATGGGCGACTGTCCGAACGCGTGGTTCAGCACCATATCCAGAATGACAGCCATTCCTCTGGAATGACATTCGTCTATGAGTTGCTGCAGGGCGGCCTTGGTGCCGTAGTATTTATCCGCCGCAAAGAAGAATGAGGGGTTGTATCCCCAGCTGGAGTTGCCTTCAAACTCCTTGACGGGCATCAGCTCGATGGCATTGATGCCGAGGCGACTCAGATAGTTGAGCGTGTCTTTTAAAGCGGTATAGCTATGTGCACCCAGAAAATCGCGCAGATGTAATTCATAGATCACCAAATCTTTTGTTTCGGGCCTTTGGAAAGTGCTGTTTTTCCAGCTGTACTTTGGACCTCCGGCATGGATGGCGCTAACATTGCCTGTGGTTTTACCCTGCGGGTATGCCTTTAGGTTGGGGTATACTGCTGAGGGTATATAGCTGTCGTTAGACGGATCAAGGATCTTTTCACTATAAGGATCGGCAACTTTGAGCGATCCGTCTACCCAGTACTGGTAGGCATACTCTTTCGCGGGATCCAGGTTATCTACCTGTACCCACCAGCTTTTGCCATCAGGGGTACGTTTCATGAATTGTGCTGCTTCAGGCTTCCAGTCATTAAAATCGCCTGCTACGTAGGCGAACTGCTTGCCTGGAGCATATAAGTGAAAGATAGCAGAACGACCGTTATTGATGAAAGTGACACCTTCTTTTGCACCTGCCGGAAGCTCAGCGACCTCTACTGTACCATTGACGGTGAAGGTAAAGGATGACTCAGCTGTGGAGCCAGCACTCGTTGCTACCACTTTGACGGTCTGGGCGCCTGTGCCCGCAACCTTCGTGTTAGAGCTGATGCTGGTAGCGTTTGAGGCTGTGGCAATCTCTGTTCCGTTAAGATATAGTGTGATGTTTGCCTGTCTTGAGCTGAGTGCTGAGATTGTTAGATCTTGCCCCATTTCCTTTACCTGTACGGCTGGTGCGGGAGTGTAAGTAGGTGAGAATTCCGGATTTACAAAGCGCACATCCAGAGCACCAGCCTGCGTTACAGGCAGATAGATATCGCTGTTATCGGCATTACGGGCCACGCGGCTGCCGTCTGCATTCCTGAACAGAAGTGCCAGCTTCAGGATCTTTTCGCCCGCAGGAACCTTGAAAAAGGAGCGTGGACTGATGCTGATCTTGTAAAGGTTATTGCCGAGCGACGTCATCACCACAGCCGGATCCGGCGTATTGAAGGAGCTGCTTTTTACGTACTTCCAGTCTGAGCTGCCGGTACTTTCATCGGTGATCACTCCGGCATGCATATAGATATCTCCGGAAGCGTCTTTCAGTCCCCCATTCCCCTTCGAGGCATCGAAGGTAATGGTAACGGCATCTTCGCCATTAGGAAAATCAGGAGACCAGGTTATCAATCCTCCTGACGCTACTACTACCGGAAATTGGACATCATCAATGTCTTTTTTCTTGCAGGCCGACAGAATAAACAGCGGCACAAGCATATAAATAAAAATGTTTTTCATAGGTATGGTTAGTTAATATGGTTTCAGCGACTATTGCCTGGGTCTTTCACCCTGATCCTGTACATACAGCACGGAAATGGATGCAAGAAGCATCAGCACGCCTGCCATAACAAGTGCGTAAATAGCCTGCCCGCCGAAGACCTGTTTCAGTATCATTCCCCCAAAGAATCCGTTGACAATCTGCGGGAAAGTGATGAAAAAGTTAAATATCCCCATGTAAACGCCCATTTTGCGGGCAGGAATGGAGCTAGACAGGATAGCATAAGGCATCGCCAGTATACTTCCCCATGCCAGGCCTATCCCAATCATGGAAAAGATTAGCAGCTGAGGATCCTCGATAAAGTAAATGGACAGCAATCCGGCCCCTCCTGCACATAGTGAGAAGGCATGCGCTATTTTGCGGCTGGTCATTCTGGCTATTGAGGGAAGACACAGCGCGTAAATTGCTGAAACACCGTTATATATTCCGAACAGGATGCCCACCCAGTTGGCTGCATCTGCATATTGTGTAGATGAGGTATCTCCGGGAAGCACTTTATAAACGTGTTGCGCTATCGCTGGTGTAGAAAACACCCACATGGAGAAGAGGGCAAACCATGAAAAGAATTGTACTAGTCCCAGTTGCTTCATGGTCTTAGGCATATTGGAGAAATCGGTAAAGATGCTCAATATCCCTTTCTGTTCTTCAACTACCGGCTCATGTGACTGGAAGCGGGCGTGTTCTTCAGGAGAGTATTCTTTGGTAGTAAATACAGTCCACAGCAATGTCGAGAGCAGGACCGCCGCACCTACATAAAATGAGTAAACGACATTATCGGGCACATGCCCCTCGCCTGCCACCTTGGAGACTCCCATATATTCTGAAAAGATATAGGGCAGCCAGGAACCTATCACAGCACCTGCGCCTATCAGGAAAGTCTGAACTGAGAAGCCGACGCTGTGTTGACTGTTAGGAAGATTATCTGCCACGAGCGCACGAAATGGTTCCATTGCAACATTGAAGGATGCATCCATAATCATCAGGATACCCGCACCCACCATGATCGGGGGAAGCATATACGCCAGTACCGCAGAATTAGGCATGAAGATCAAGGCCAGCGCAGCCAGTATTGCACCAACCAGGAAATATGGCCTCCTGCGGCCCAGTCTGGTCCAGGTACTGTCGCTATAGTGGCCTATGATCGGCTGGATAATCATACCTGTTATGGGTGCTGCTAACCAAAAAAGAGATAAGTGCTCTACGTCTGCACCATATGTCTGTAGGATTCGTGAGGCATTTCCGTTCTGAAGGGCAAATCCGAACTGGATTCCGAAGAAGCCGAAACTCATGTTCCAGATTTGCAAGAAAGACAGCTTTGGCTTATCTATAACAGTACTCATAATTTAGGATTTGTTAGTTAAAACTTGTATACAAGGGCATCTGACGGTCCCAGATTCACCGGTATTCCGCCAGATACAGGATCTGCGCTGAAGCTCTCCCCTTTCAGGAGATCCTGTATTTCTATCTGCCCTTTCATTACCTCCGCAATAAGTTCTTTTGGAAGATTGATATGGGTCTTTAAAGTTTTTGAACGATTGAAGTTAGCCACTACCAATATGCGCTCATTAGCTGTATAGCGTACGTATGCATACATCCGGTTGTTAAACTGCGGCTGGTTAGGTAACTCCGCAAATTCTCCCCTTGCAATTGCTTCGGTGTCTTTTGATATACGCAGCAGATCGCCGTAGAACTTCCTCAGCTGATGCTGCTCTGCGCTTAACTTTCCTCCGTCGAAGGCACCATTGTTCATCCATCTCTGATGTTCAGGCACGCCCCAATAGTCGAAAATAGTGGTGCGGTTATCGTCTCCGCTGAAACCTTCGATACCCTTACCGGGCTCGGCAACTTCCTGACCGAAATAGATCATTACCGGTCCGCCTGAAAGCGTAGCGGATACGACCATACCCGGTTTGGCATAAGCCGGATCTCCGGCGAAGCCTTTGGAGGCAATACGTTCTTCATCATGGTTCTCCAGGAAGCGCAGCATTTTGGGCGAAAAGCCTTTGCTTTCTACGTTTACAACATGGCTGATGTCTTTTACGTCTGCCTTCGGCTCGTTTCTGATCAGGCGCTTTATCCCGTCATAGAGTCCTACTTTGTCATACAGGTAATCGAATTTGCCCTGGCTGATGTACTTTTCATACTGCTTAGGATTATAGATTTCGGCAATGAAGATAATGTTAGGATTGACTTCCTTGATCTGTGGAATTACCCAATTCCAGAATTCAACAGGTACCATTTCTGCCATGTCGCATCTGAAACCGTCTACATTCTTGTTAGCCCAGAATACAAGGATGTCTTTCATCTTCAGCCAAACGGTTGGAATTGGATCAAAATGAGTCTTCTCCTTGTTCTGATAGTCAACTCCGTAGTTCAGCTTAATCGTTTCAGACCAGTCGTCCAAACTTGGGCTGGCAGAGAACACATTGTTGCCGGTTGCCTTAGCGGGATTCTCATCAAACTTGCGATCCTTCAAGGGACTTTTGAAATTTTTACCACCGGCATCCGTACCTGCAGGAACTACAAAAGGCTTTCCGGGAATGTAATAGAAGTCGTTAACGGGGGAGAACGCCTTCTTAACGTCATCCGTCTCCCCGAAGTCCTTCACCTCTGCCGGCTTTGCGTCCGATGCATATGTACGGGCCACATGATTGGGTACAAAATCGATAATGACCTTCAGGCCGTGTTTGTGCGTCCTTTCAACCAAGGACTCAAATTCGGTCATCCGGTTCTTTACATCGACAGCAAGATCGGGGTCTACATCATAGTAATCCTTAATTGCATAGGGGGAACCGGCCTTACCTTTCACGATGTCCGGATCATCGACCTTAATCCCATGTGCAGAGTAATCAGTCATCGTGGCGTGCTCGATGATCCCGGTGTACCACACATGAGTGATACTCATCTTTTTAAGTTCTTCTAATGCCCTGTCGCTGATATCGTTGAATTTGCCGACACCATTTTCGTCTTTGGAACCGTAGAACTTGTTTGTTGAGTTCTTGTTACCAAATAAGCGAACCATGATCTGATAGATATTGATCTTGTCGGAGGGGGTGTCGGCTGTATTTAATGAATCAGTAGTGGTTTGCGCTGACTTTTTCGTGCGATTACCGCATGACATCCAGGCTATGGCTGCGATCAGGGCTATTAAGAAGTGAACTTTCATCGAATAGTATTTTGTGTTATGTAGTAAATCTATTGAAATTCAGCACAATGGCTATCAACTTTCACGTTACTTAATCCTTCGAGAATGACTGACTTTCCGAAGAGATGAACTGTGATGTCTTTATCGGAGCGATTGTTAAGGCAAACGCCCACTTTATCCACATTGATATTTATAACAGATCCTCTGAAGAAGATATTGAATGAGAAAGACTCCCAATTTTCCGGGAGGAACGGGCTAAAATGCAGTTGATCTTCACGCACCCGCATACCCGCGAACCCTTCTACAACACTCATCCATGTACCTGCCATAGAGGTAATGTGGAGGCCATCTTCGGTATCATTATTATAGTCGTCCAGATCAAGACGGGATGTACGAAGATAAAACTCGTATGCCCTTTTCTGATCGCCTAACTTCGCTGCCAGGATGGCGTGCACGCAGGGTGAGAGTGAGCTTTCATGCACCGTCAGTGGCTCATAAAAGTCGAAATTTCTGCGCAGTGTGTCTTCGTCAAATTGATCCTCCAGAAGGTATAAGCCCTGCAATACATCTGCCTGCTTGATATAGACCGAACGAAGGATGCGGTCCCAGCTCCACTTTTGATTCAATGGCCTGTCTGCAGGATCGAGCTCTGAAACAGGCTTAAGCTCCTTATCAAGGAATCCATCCTGCTGCAAGAATACACCCAGATTTTCATCCTGCGGATAATACATGTTTTCAATGATATGTTGCCATACAGAAATCTCCTTGTGCGCATCAAACGACATCTTAGCGGTTAATTCTGAATAGCGATCCGGACGGCTGCCGCTTACATAATCCAATGCTTCGATTGCATATTTCATGCACCAGCAGGCAATGGTGCTGGTGTACCAGTTGTTATTGACGTTGTTTTCGTACTCATTGGGACCGGTAACGCCAAGCATGACATATTGCTTCTTAGCCTCACTCCAGTTAACCCTCTGACTCCAAAACCGTGCTATGCCGACCAATACTTCCATTCCGTACTCACTTAAGTAGTCCTTATCGCCTGTATAACGGATGTAATTATAAATTGCAAAGGCGATAGCACCGTTACGGTGGATCTCTTCAAAAGTGATCTCCCATTCGTTATGACATTCCTCACCGTTGATGGTAACCATCGGATAGAGTGCTGCGCCGTCTTTAAAGCCAAGCTTCTGCGCGTTTTCGATTGCTTTTTGCAAATGCTTATAACGATAAATAAGGAGCTTGCGCGTTACCTCGGGCGGTGCTGTTGCCAGATAAAATGGCACGCAATACGCTTCGGTGTCCCAATATGTTGAACCTCCGTATTTCTCTCCGGTAAAGCCTTTTGGTCCGATATTCAGACGTGCGTCTTCACCCGTATAAGTTTGGTTCAGTTGGAAGATGTTGAAGCGGATTCCCTGCTGAGCCTCTACATCGCCTTTGATGATGATGTCGCTTTCTTTCCACTTATCTGCCCATGCGGAAGCTTGCTCCTGAAGCATCGTGTTGAATCCTTTTTCGAATACGCTGTTTAACAAGTCTTTGCTTGCATGTAGCAGTTGCTCTTTAGGGTAATTTTCAGAAGAAAGGTTTACTGCGTATTTGTGTAAGGTGATCTGTTGTCCGGCTTGTATATTGATCTTGACACGTGCACCAACATACTTGTTTTTAGTCAGCTCTTCAATAGCATAATCCTGATCTGTATCAACCGTGAACCGGGTAGCGGTGCATACTTCAAATGCGGTCTTCTTCGTCCGCAATGTCAGATAAGCATCCCGTCCGTCAACTTCCTTATAGACCTCTTCCCAGAACTTCTCGTCATAGTTTGAGTCCTGATTCAGCACATCACCGTCAATGTATGGAGTAATAGTAAGTTCATCATCAAAGTTGAGGGCGGTTACGGAATATTGGATAGCGGCGGCCTCATCATCCACAATACTGCAAAAGCGTTTGGCGTGAACCTGAATAGTTTTGCCGCTTTGAAGTTTAGCTGTGAAGGTGCGTTCCAGATATCCTTCTTTCATATTCAATATCCGTTTGAAATCCGACACCTCAGAAGTGTAGAGGTCCAGCGTTTCTTCTCCAACCTTTATATCTATTCCTATCCAGTTGGCTGCATTGAGCACCTTAGCAAAGTATTCCGGGTATCCGTTCTTCCACCATCCTACGCGGGTTTTGTCGGGATAATAGATCCCCGCAACGTAATTTCCCTGAAGTGTTTCACCGGAATAGCGCTCTTCAAAGTTTGCCCTCTGCCCCATGCGCCCGTTACCCAGGCTAAAAATGCTTTCTGATATTTTGTTTAAGTGAGGATCGAAACCTTCCTCTATAATATTCCACTCGTCAGCAACGATATACTTCTTCATTTTATTCGGAAAAAAATTATTCAGCTAAAACAGACTACAAAGCGTCTAACATATTGACACGAAACGCCGAGAGTCCGCTCACGACCATATCCGCATCATTTAATATTTCTTGAGTGCCAATCCCGACGACTTTCATTCCACCCGCACGTGCGGCTGCCACTCCGGCGACGGCATCTTCAAACACGACACACTCATATGGCGGAATTTGCAAGGCCTCAGCACCCTTCAGGAAAACCTCAGGGTCTGGCTTAGACGCAGAAACGACATTACCATCAATGATGACATCGAAAAGCGACAATAAGCCTGTACGTTCGAGAATTAAGCCGGAGTTCTTACTTGCGGATCCCAGCGCAGACTTCAAGCCGGCAGCCTTTACCACCTCGAGGAACTCTTTGGCTCCGGGCAGTATCTCTTCAGGAGTCATCTCCTGAATCATTTGCATATACCAGGTATTTTTGCGGGTAGCAAGTTCAAGCTTTTCGGCAGGTGTCTTTTCCACTCCACCCCAGCCAAGGATGAGCTCGAGGGACTGAACCCTGCTTATCCCCTTGAGTTTTTCATTATCTTCTTCAGTAAAGTCGAAGCCCATTTCATTAGCCAGGCGTTTCCAGGCACGGTAATGATATACCGCTGTATCAACAATTACACCGTCCAGGTCGAATATACAAGCTCTTATTTTTGACATCTTATTTCTGTAATTCCAGCACAAACGTGGTCTTCGCCGGAATATTTATTGTTTGCAATGAATTTATTTGTTGGGAAGAGACGACATTGACGGCTTTCGTAAAGCCATTCATCCTCTCGTTGAAACGTTTCAACGAAAGATCTGAGGCTGTATCGTTCGTGTTCATGATGATCATCACGGTCTTATCTGCGTTATACCGGAAGTATACATAGATGCCGTTTTCTGGCACATACTGCATCAGCTTACCGGTTTGCAGCACCTCATTGTTCTTACGATAGTTGGCAAGTGTACGCAGGAAATTGAAGGCTTCGTTCTCTTTCTGGGTGCGACCCTGAGCTGTGAATTTGTTCTCTTTATCGCCAGCCCAACCTCCTTTGAAATCTTCACGAACCAAGCCATCAGGGTTTGAGAAGTTCTTCATGAGAATCTCAGTACCATAGTACAGCTGGGGAATTCCCCTTGTGGTTAGCAGCCAGGCAATGCCCGACTTATAGTCATCGAAATCTTCCCCGATCACCGAGTAGAATCTGCTCAAATCATGGTTATCAAGAAATACGACGTTGCGGGTAGCATCCTGATACATAAAGTCGCTCGCCAGGGTTGTGTAGAGTTTATTTACACCATCATTCCAGCCAAACTTACCATTCAACGTTTCATTGATACCCCATAAGGTCTGGAAGTCTGTAACCCCCGGAAGCTCGGTATCGAAACCTCTGTTTATAGTGTTTCCCTGAGTGAAGAATGCCTGGTTCGGCATTCCATGTACCCATGTTTCAGCAAAGAAAGTAAAGCGAGGATATTCAGCCTTTATGAGCTTAGCCCATTCGGCCATAAACTCAGGATCGTTATAGGCGTAAGTGTCGAGACGGAAGCCGTCCAATCCTGCGTATTCGATCCACCAGATATGGCTCTGGGTAAGATAATTTTTTACAAAGTCATTCTTTTGGTTCAGGTCAGGCATATGCCCGTCGAACCAGCCGTCAGTCATGATTTTACGATCTGCTTCTGATGCATACGGATCGAATAGCACCTGATCTTTGAAAGAGGATTTGGTGAATTCGGGCCAGTTATGTACCCAGTCTTTGGAAGGCATGTCCTTTAGTATCCAATGCTGACTGCCGAAATGATTATGCACCAGATCCTTAATCACTTTCATTCCGCGGGCATGAGACTCATCAACCAGCTTTTTGTAAAGCGCGTTATCGCCAAACCGCGGGTCTATTTTATAGTTTTCGGTGTTAGCATAGCCATGATAAGAAGTTTTTGGCTGGTCATTCTCCAGGACGGGGTTGAGCCAGAGGGCGGTTACGCCGAGATCTTCCAAATAATCGAGATGATCGATGATCCCCTGTATATCTCCTCCGTGACGGTAGTACATAGAATCACGATTTAGGGCCGTTTCCTGCATACCTTTTATCACATCGTTACGCTTGTCGCCATTTGCAAAGCGATCTGGCATGATGAGATACATAAAATCTTTATTCGTTACCCCCATGATGCGGTTAGGCGACTTGTCGCGTGCCTTAAGCTCGTAGGTATAACTTAGCTTTTTCTGATTCTTTCCCTGGAACTCTATGTTGAATTTGCCCGGCTTTGCGTCTGCTGAAACCAGCAAGTCAAGAAACAGGTAGTTGGGGTTCTCTACTTTATGAACTTGTGAAAGCGTTACACCGGCGTAGTTGAGTTTTACATCGCGGGAAGCGATACCGTTTCCATGGACTACCAGCTGTAATTTTGGATTATTCATTCCTGCCCACCAGAAAGAGGGTTCTACCCTCTCAAGAGCCTGTCTTTGAGCGAATGCCGCGAACTGCAGAAAAAGACAGGTGAGGCCTAAAGTAAATTTCAATTTCATTCCTTATGTAATGTATTTAGGGGATGTCGTAGCAGCAGACTGCTCTTGCGATGATTAAAAAGCATAGAGATGAGCATACTGCCCTGCTCATATGCGAGATTCGGACAGTATGCATTCTAAGATTACTTCTTCGTTAGCTTGTACATATAGTAAGCGCCGTTAGACAGGTCTAAAATTACGTCATAGGTTCCTGCTTCCTCCAACTTCAAATTACCTGCTCCTAAGCTTAGTACGCCCTCAGCACTTCCCACTCCGAGATTAATGTCCCAGCCACCGTTGGCTCTGAACTTGTACTCGCCGGCCGTTAGCGAAACCGTAGCTTTCCAAACCTGCGCTTCCGCATCATAGGTAAGCGGAGTATCTGCATCCCAGCCACCTGGAGTAGCGGCACCTATCATTGCCCAGGTTGTCTTCACCGCAGACCAGGCCAGGGTCTTATCATCGAACTTGATCATATAATAACCAGCTCCTTCTTGTACAACATTTCCGCCGGTAGTGCTTAAAACACCTGGTCCACCATCTCCATAGGCAGGATGATCCCAATCTCTCGCTGTAGTCAGCTTAAACTCTGTTTTAGCTTCAGGGAAATTCACAAAGCCCTCATAGGCTCCATCATTCTTAGCCGAGCGGATTGCAGGCGCAGTTGCAGGCGACCATCCCTGGTGACTACCTACGACGAATAGAGAAGGATAATCCGGAACACTGGAAACCAGATAAGGGGTAACTTTCATAGAAACTACATTGGAATAGACCGGTGCCGAGTTCGGAGATACCGCGGATTGTAAACGAACCTGAATCTCTGACTCTATATCAACCGGTAGTTCAAGTCTATTTAATAGGAGTTGATTAAGCGCCTCACCAGTAAATTGCCCTGTTAATTTGCCTGTGTAGTCAATTGCATATGCCGAAGCAAAGCCTTTAGGTGTTGAGGTGATTTCTAGCGTATACTTGGCGATATCGGAGCCAAGGGCTGGATTAGTCCAGGACATGTCATACTTATTCCAAGAAAAGGTGATGACCGTATCCTGTGCAGAATCTTTCGTTAATAGTAATGTCGAAGCTGATGCAGCCAGGACAGGAGATTCTCCGGCAGTAACCGTCAACTTCTCCTCATCTTTCTTGCAGGAAGCGAGCACTAGCATCGTTAATGCAAGAAATCCTATATTTTTAAATAATGTTTTCATATTTCTACAATCTCTTTAATAGCCGGTATTTTGAACTAGATTCGTATTGGCGATAACATCTGTTGCCGGAAGAGGATAAAGGTTACGGTACGATTCAACGGCTCTCCCGTTAATTACTCCACCTTTAAACTGCCATAGATAAGACCCCTCAGTAAATCTTCCGTATCTGATCAGATCAGTACGTCTGAACCCTTCCCAGTACAATTCTCTTGATCTTTCGTTGAAAATATTTTCCAGAGTCAGTGAGCCTAAGTTGCCGGACGTATCTCCATATGCACGGGCGCGAAGCTGATTGACATACGTTAACGCGGTACCTGAATTCCCAGCACCTCCGCGTGATGCAGCTTCTGCATATATTAAATACATTTCAGATAAGCGGAACAGAGGAAAATCAGTTGAGCAAAAAGTGCCACCGATAGAGGGAGCCGTCTCACCAGTAGACGTTTTATTACTGAACTTCGTTACAGCAATTCCTTCCTTGAACACAGAAATATCAGTTATTTGCGGATTATCGCCGAAGAACATTGCTCGTTTGTCACTGGTTGTCTTGTAGTCGCCAAATGCCTGAGAAAGGTTCGCCCTGCTACGGTTGCCCCCCCAGCCACCATTGGGAACTCCAAAAGATGTAGGGTTCATATCAGCATTGATAGCTGCATTGATCAGGTAAGTTGTTCCTCCGAAATTTTGGGTCTTTACCCCATCGTAGTTAATTGAGAGAATTATTTCCTGATTGTTTGTGTTATTGTCGGCCTTGAAAATATTAGCATAGGAAGATGACAATGAATAACGTCCTGAGTTAATTACCTTTTCAGCATACTGTGCAGCTTCAGTAAATTTAGCAGTACCTGTATATACCTCAGCATTCAGGTATAAACGTGCCAGCAATGCCCATGCAGCTCCCTGACTTACGCGGCCATATTCATTTGTTTCTTTCAAACTTCCTTCTATTGCCAATAGTTCCGATTCAACATACTTGAACAGCTCGGCTCGGGTAATCTGCTTAGGTGATTCCTTACCAACAGAACTTTCCTCTGTGATAAAGGGGGGATTTCCGAACATATCCATCAAAACCCAATATTGGAAAGCTCTTAGAAAACGTGCTTCGTTTACATAATATTTAATTTCCTCAGCATCTGCACCAGTAATACCCCGGACAGAGACCTTCGCCTCAGTACTTTCCCTTAAAAATTCATTTACTAGAGTAATTTGATAAATGCTACGGGCATACAAACCTAATACGAGTACGTTTGATGGCGTAAAGGTGAGATGATTCATCTCCGCAACACCGGGATCATTTACCCAGGCACATGCAGCTTCATCGGTTGGCAACTCCTGCAACATCCAGAATGACCTTATAAAGTCAGAGGTACCAGCATCAACACCCGCAATATCACCTGAAGGTGCGTTCGGACCCTGGTTACTTGACGTAGCTATACTCCCATAAACCTTGGCGATGCCATTCTTATATCCCTCCGGAGTCGAGTATGCAACATCGCCTGTGTAGTCATTTGTCGGAGTGAGGTTCAAGTCATCTTTACAAGAAGTAACCATTAACAGCACCGCAAATAATGCTGTCAATATTCTATTATGTTTTTTCATCTTAATTCCTTTCTTTAATTAAAACCCCAGATTTAAGCCCAGTACGAACGTTCTCGGTCTTGGGTACAGCTGGTAATCGATACCGCTGTTTACCTCAGGATCAATTCCATTATAATTAGTCACAGTAAATACATTCTGAACGTTGGCAGATACTGTCAGGTTGCCCGTTGTCTTATTTCTCAACAACTTGCCCGCATTGTAGCTCAAGCCAATGTTATCCATTTTCAAGAACGAAGCATTCTGAACGTAATAGTCGCTCATATATTGGTTGAGAGTAAACTGAGTATTGTAGAAGTCGCCCGTTACATTATTAAGAATACCAGCACCCGAGTTCAGCAGGTTAGATCTTGAAGAAAAGTTCGATGCCACATTATTGTATAAATAGTTACCGAGATTGGCTCTCAACACAGTGCTTAACGCCCAATTTTTATAGTTCAAAGATGTTGAAAAGCCAAGGGTTACTCTGGGAGCCGGTGACTTATAAAAATATTTATCATCACCCGTTACGCTTCCATCGCCGTTTAAATCTGCATATACCCCCTGCAAAGGCTTTCCGTCCTCGCCGTATACTTGTTTATAGACAAAGAAAGTATACGGAGTAGCATTTAAAGTATGCGCCTGAATATAATTTCCGGTCGCGCCCTGTATACCACCGGTTGATACCATGTAGTCAGGATTATAAGAAGCTGTCAGATTCGTAACCTTCGTTTTGTTGAAAGTAACATTGAACCCCAGATCCCAGGAAAAGTCCTCCTTTAACACAGGCTTGCCGTTAATAGCGAACTCAATCCCTGAAGCCTCCATGTTACCTACGTTGGTCAGTAGGAAATTACTAAAGTTAGAACCGATAGGAATAGGGATAGAGCTTAAAAGATCCTTTGTTTTCTTCCTGTAGATATCAAAGCTACCGTTAATTCTTCCGTTCAAAAATCCATAATCTAAACCCGCATTTATTGTTTCAGTTGTTTCCCATTTGATGTTTGCATCATAAGCCAGCGGCGCATTCATGAAATAGAAAGTATCGCCGAGTTGGTAAAGAGCTTCGTTACTGCTGGTCGCATAGTTGGGCATATACGAGTAGTTTGCAATACCCTCTTGTTGACCTGTAACTCCATAGCTCAATCTAACTTTCAGATCAGAAAGCACCCTTGTATTGTTTAAGAAGTTCTCCTCGTTAATTCTCCAGGTAAAAGCAGCCGACGGGAAAACACCCCACCTGTTATCTTCGCTAAAACGGGAAGATCCATCTGTACGAACAGTTCCCGAAAGAATGTACTTGTCGTTGAATGTATAGATCAATCGACCATAGTAAGACAGCAATCTGTTTTCAGGTTGGTCATACGGAAAAGTTGGTGTGGATGTAACAGTTGTGCTATCGCCTTGGTAAGTAGGGAAATTCAGGGTCTTTGTTTTGTTAGCGTAGTAACCATACCCAGCGGTAGCGTTTATACTACTCTTTATAGATGGTATAGCCTTGTTGTAATTCAGATAGAACTCAACAACTTTGTTTGACACATCTGATTGATACTCCTTATAAGAACCATTGGTCGAAACACTTTGGGCCGCAAACGGAAATATGTACGTTGCTCCTTGTCCCCTTGATACATCGTAACCAAGGTTAAGGTTCGCATGTAATTCAGGAAGGAAGTGGAAAGAATAATCAAACTGCGCGTTACCAAAACTCCTGGCAGTTTTGCCATGATCATCCTTTAACCTGATCAAACCAACAGGGTTCCTCGGTGCATTTGGATTCGGAACTATTGATGTTCCGCCCGTAGGAAGTTGTGAAACACTTAACCATTCGAAGTAATTACCAAAGTCATTTGTAGCACTCACCGATTGCGTAGGGTCAAACTGAATGGCATTGACAATTGCATTCTGATTTGCAAACTGGGAATTAGATAGAGACCCTTTCAGATTCAAATCAATTTTCAGATGATCGTCAAATAACTTTGGACTTACGCTTACAGCTGCAGATGTCCGGTTCATGTTGTCAGTTAACAATGTACCGTCTTGGTCCAGATATCCTAAAGACACTCGGTAAGGCATATTTTTTGTAGATCCTGCGATGCTGATATTGTTATCAGTAGTAAAGGCTTGCCGGTAGATTTCATCCTGCCAATCTGTGTTAGCTTCTCCTAACATGGCAATTTGGTCTGCGTTACCATTCTCAGTAACAAATGCCCGGTGCTGCTCTGCCGAAAGTACCTCTACCTTCCTACCAACAGTAGCTACCGAGTTTTGCGTGCTGAAATTAACGACAGGGGCGCCTTGTTTTCCCTTTTTTGTTGTGATTAAAATAACCCCGTTTGAAGCGCGGGAGCCGTAAATAGCGGTTGCATTTGCGTCCTTCAACACAGTAAAGGTTTCAATGTCATTTGGATTGATAAGTGCAAGTGGATTACTTACACCGGAGATCGCGCTTCCGGAAAGAGGCACACCATCCACCACAATGAGCGGATCGTTACTCGCGTTTAAAGACGCTCCACCACGAATTCTGATTGTACTTCCACTACCTGGCGATCCACCATTAGTTGTTACCTGCACACCAGCTATCTTACCTACGATCAGTTGATCGGGCGAAGTAATGGTACCTTTCTGGAAGTCTTTAGAACTTACAGTAGATATTGAACCCGTAACATCCTTTTTTTCCTGCGTACCGTAACCGATTACCACAACTTCATTTAAGTTTTGTGCTGAAGGCACAAGTTTAAGCGACACCTGGGTTGCTCCATTTACTGTCACTTGCCTGTTAAGGACTTCATAGCCAATAAAGGTGACGGATACAGAATACGCTCCCACGGGAATATTTGGCAAACTAAATCGCCCGTTTCCGTCTGTAGACGTGCCCCTGTTCAGGCTTTTAATGTTAACAGATGCCCCTGGTAAGGGTTGATTAGCTTCATCCAGCACCTCTCCGCTTATGCTACCTGTCTGGGCATAGCTCCAACCGGATAGCGCAACAAAGAATAGCAACAGAAGGATTCTCTCCATGTAACGTTTTTTCATTTGAGGGTTATTTAAGTTTCAATTTTGGGTTAGCAAAACCAGCGTTTTGTAAAGGATAAAGGTAATCGGGAACGTTCCCGAACAGAAGCATTCCGAGGAAAAGTTATTAACATTTTAAAAGTTGGCCTGTCTATCGGCTATAATTTTATTTTCAACTTTCGACAGAATTATACTTACCTTACTATCAGCTACTTGTGTTTTCCGACTTTATTAGATCTATATTTCGAAAAGAACAATAAGGCTATTTCTATTCTGGGAACGTTCCCGAATGTGGAAAACTTTCTAGCAAACTTCGTAAGCTAAACTGGTAGAAAGTGGATAGAACAGAGGGTTAAACGCTTATCTCGTTTAACTATTCTGGCTTGAATTCCGGATTATTAATTCTGAACCGAGAACGACATTCTCATGACTATTTGGATCCGAGTCTTCCAGTCTCCGAAAAAGTATTCGGGCTGCCTCTTTTCCCATGTCGAAAGCGGGTTGCGTAATTGTGGATAAAGAAGGATTCAGCAGAGGAGCAATCTCAAGGCTTGAGAAGCAAACTATCTTAATGTCTTTTCCGATCTGAATATTAAGATTATGGCATACGTAGTAACTGGCAAGTGCCAGTCGCTCTACAGAAGCAAACACTCCATCGGGTTTTACCGACTGAAAAAAGTTACTGAGCAGCTGCATATTGCTCGCCATATCATTACTACAGTCGATAACCAGATCTTCAGAAAACCCCATTCCCGATGATTCAAGTGCATCTCTATAGCCCTGCATTCTCATCTTTCCTATAGACAGATTTTTGTTTACAACCAGATAAGAGATCTTCCGGCATCCCTGTTCAAGTAGATGTTTAGTCGCAGTAAAACTGCTGTCGTAATCATTGGTGAGCACTTTGGACGCAACTACATCATCGTATACACGATCAAAGAATACAAGTGGAATGCTCTTCTTCCTGATCTTATGCATATAGCTGTGATCCTTTGCCTCTCCCGTGACCGACATGATGATGCCGTCTACTCTACCATTATGAAGCTCAGACAAAAACGCAACTTCCTTATCAAAATCGTCATTAGTGAGATAAATCAGCACGTGGTAACCCTTGTCTCTGGCGACTCTCTCGATGCCGTTAATCGCTCGCGAAAAGAAATTATTAGCAATCTCCGGAACGACTACCGCAATTGTCCGGCTCCGATTCTCCCTAAGATTACTTGCCAGATGATTAGGCTGATAATTCAGCTCCCGGGCCATGGCAAGGATTTTCTCTTTCGTTTCCTTATTAATGTCGCTATGACCACGGAATGCCCGTGATACGGTAGAGGTTGACAGATTCAGCTTCTCTGCAAGTTGTTTAATATTGATCGAATCCATTTAACAGCACTATTTAGACATGATTGCCGCTAAAACAAGGCTATCAAATATACAGGCTTTTTAGTGTAAATCTCATACAGATTTAAACAAGAAAACAATCGCATTGAAGATGCATACACTGCTTACAGCCTTTTAATCTTTTCAAAAATAAGCGGGATCTTCCTCTCGTCTTTTTCATAAAGCTCGAGTCTTCGGTATTTGTTATACACATAGACAGATGGATATTGCTGCGGTTGGAACTTGGGTAGAAACTCTTTATTCAGATCAATAAGGATCGTTACGTTTTTTTTATTAACGAGTTGAGGTGCGTACCTCTTTACGAAATCAAGCGCTTCTTTTCTACCGTCGAGGGTTACCAAGTACAGTGAGACATTCTGGAGATCGGCATACCGGTCTCCGAGTGTCTTCATAGTAGTCTTGCAGTGCGTGCAGGTTACGTCAAAGAAGCTAAATACCGACGGACGGTCTTTTGGTATTTGTTTTGAAAAGAAGGGGTTACCTTCGACAGTGAAGAATGTAAAGCCGGGAATCTCCCTGGCAGGAGTTTGCGCACTTGTACTTACTCCTAAAAATAAAAGCAGACTGGTGATTATGATCATGGGTAATTTCATCTTATCTATTTGTTGTGTTTGATAAATAAAAGAAAATTACTTCTTACTGCCAAATTGCCAAGGCAAAACTCCGATTCAAAAATCGTTACAGCTCAGTGATCTCCACAAATCGGTTCGCCCAGGTACCTTTCCTTTTTTACTTCGCCAATTAGAACCATATGATCGGATGCCTGACTGGAAGGTTCCGTATCACCTCCTCTGTCTCCGGCTGATGATCCAGTCGTTTCCAGGTATCAAAGTATCGCTTATTCTGGAATGCCTTTGCTGCAAATAAAAGAGAGGGATGAGCTACTGGCCACTGGTCCCAATACATCACATCTTGTTGAAAAGGCCACTTCGTTTTGTCCTCGATATACAGATGTAAGAAACTTATTCCTTTGCGCATAGATCTTCCGTCAGGCAGTTTGAAATTCCATAAATCGTGTTCATCGTCTGAAAGAATCTGGCAGATCATACTCATGGCGTCAAGGTTGAACAACGAATACCCGTAGGGTTTAGTCCGCTTTAGTTCTCTTGGAAAACCCCCATCCGAAGCCATTTGCATAGGTAGCAACACATCTTTGAATCGCTGGCGACAGAAGTCAAGCATCTTAACGTTGCCAGTAAGCTTAGCGAAAGAGGCAACCTGCATTACCCAGCAGGTTCCATGGTTGTTTTCCGCGTTCATCTCGTCTTTTCCATATGGGTGACTAGTCAACCATTTGATGTAGCTTGAAAACCAGCTTTTTACTGGATCTATCACTAACGAGTTCATGCTTTTTGAGCTCTCCATCACCAAAATCCCCTGCGCGACTTCCATTAACTGTATGGTATCAATGATACCGATCCCTCTTCCTGTAAACCGGCCTTTAATTGCCTGCGCGTATAATAAATGAGGGTTCATGAGAGTTTCCGGATCTACGAACCAAGCTTTAAGATGTACGATTGCATGTTTCACGTATCGTTCATCTCCGGTAAGCTTGTATGCTGAAGCGAGGGCCCCAATGATCTGACTGAAGCGGATCATGGCCTTCCGGTGGGCCGTGAAATTTTGAGGGTTTGTAAGTCCGTCCCTTTGCACATAGGGACCATTCAGGTTGGCACTGTCCGGCCACCAATAGTCACCCTCAGAGTAGAAATCATGCTTGCCGCCGGCACTTCTTTCAGACTGCTCACTCGTAATGGTGACGGGCTGTTGCTGCAGAGCCCACAATGCCTGTTCTACGATCTGCCTACGTAAAACGCTTACAGCATTCTTTTCAACGTCAGCACCAAACACATGGCTAGATAAAATGCCAGTTAGCAGGACAAAACAGAACACATGTTTCCTTATCATCATATACTACTTTGCTTTTTTGCTCCTTAATAATGCCTCCACATAATAATAATCAGCATAATTGATCGGCACATCTATCTCGCTATTCGCTGGCCTGTGACCCGTGCTGTGCTGTAAAATAAAACCAGCGTTTCCCCGCAGGGGAGATTTATAATTTTTACTCAAACTGCCCAGTATCGCATCCGCCTTTTTAACGTATGCCTTTGACTTTGTATATCCTGCCAATTCATATAGAGCTGATGCGGTTATTGCAGCTGCAGAAGCATCCCGACTGGTGTTGGGTATACCAGGATCGTTAAAGTCCCAATAAGGAATAAGGTCCTTAGGAAGGTTGGGATGATTTAATATAAAGCCTGCGATGTTTTTTGCCTGCTCCAGATATCGTGGATCTTTTGTTTCCCGGTAACAAATGATATAGCCATAAAGTCCCCATGCTTGTCCGCGCGCCCAGGCAGATTCATCTGAATATCCCTGATGAGTAACTCTGGATCTGACGCTGCCGTCTTCGGGACTGTAATCGACAACATGAAACGAGCTGTAATCTGACCGGAAATGATTCTTCAGGGTATTGTCAGCATGCGTCACAGCAATTTTGTAGAAAGAGGAATCCCCGGTAAAACGTGTCGCTTCGAAAAGCAGCTCGAGGTTCATCATATTATCAATAATAACCGGATAATGCCACTTATCACGATTATGATCCCATGAACGTATAACTCCTGTTTTGGGATTAAAGCGGGTAGACAATGATTTGGCTGCCTGTATAATCACATCTCTATAAGCTTCATCCTTTGTAAGTCTGTAACCGTTTCCGAAGCTACAGTATATCATAAATCCCAGGTCATGTGTTCCTGTATTATACTGTTCCTTTTCTAATTTCGCTGTAAAGTTTTTTGCCTCCTCTAACCATTTTGGATCCTTGGTGTAGTCGTACAGATACCATAAAACACCAGGGAAAAATCCACTGGTCCAGTCTCTTGATACAACCATCTTAAGTTTTCCGTTTTCAATAGTCCTGGGAGACACTTTCTCCGGACTGTCGGTTATTCCCTTTATTTCCAGCAGCATCTGGTCTGCCTGGGTTTGAGCGAATTTAATTTCCTCGCCAACGTTTGGTTTTTTTTGTGCCATAGAAGGCAGACTCTGAACAAATAGAAATAGTAATCCTAAAAAATAGCGCATAATTGGTATAGCTTATAAGTTGATAAAAACTGTTTTAATTCCTGGAGTACTTACCCCTACCACACTATTCCCTCCCCGTTCCTCCATCCGGATCATTGCCCGGCCATTATATAACTGAACTTTTCTCGATCCAACAGATGTTCCCCGGTCGTCGATCAATTTACCGTCTCCCGAAAGAGAGAACGTTACTACCTGCGATGCATCCAGACATTGTACTCCCTGCGCATCATATAACTTTGCTTCTAGTGTAGATATACCATTCTCAGAGGCGATTTTCGACAGTTCGAGCCTCGCTGCCTTGCCCCATGGGCGCGTCTCATAATCGAAATGAACAGTATCTCTCACTATGGTCTTTCCTTTCCAGGCCCTGACTTCCAGCGTATTGTTTCCGGATTCAAACACCAGATTCCAGCGCAGGCCTGCTGCAGGGAAATCAGCACTATTTCGATTCTTTATCCCACAGCTCTTACCATTCAGGAAGATCTCAGCACGGTCACAATTTGAAAATACCTTAACCATTTTTTCTTCTCCGGCCTTTCCCCATCTTACAGGCCATGAATGGCCATATATACGAGCCATAGGCTTTTTTGTCCAATAAGACTGGAAGACGTAATACGACTCCTTTTTAGTAAAGTCACGCTCCACCACACCCTTTTGGTTCATATAAGGAACCGGATTTTCAGGTCTTACAGGTGTAGAAAAATCCTTAAAAGGCCAGTATGCTGTTCCACTTAACCACGACATAGTCTCCTGCTCCTTCAAATGCCAGTCAATCAGGTTACAAATGTAAGATTCGCTCCAGTCACCGTCTTTCGATACCCGCGAAGAACCTCCATATAACGACGCGTCTCCACTCCTCTCGTCAGCTCCCTGATTTCTCTCGATTTTTTGAAGAGCATTGTCCGGATTTTCAGAATGTCGCCGTGCATGACTATCGCCACCCCATTCCACATGCAGGAAATGCTTTACCCGTTTATTCTCTTCTTCGGAAACCTTTTTGTAATCCGTGTAAACTCCGCGATACCATCCTGCCCAAATTGATGGAGAGTATACATCTACTATATCCCGGCAAAAATCACATCTCCTTATGGCGGTTTTTCTTGATGGATCTAACTTATGCGATAAAGTATTCAGTTCTGTCATGAAAGCACGGATCTTAGTCTCATCAAACTCCGAAAAGTCCCCCGGCCAGTCGTTCTCATTGCCCAAACCCCAAATGATTACTGAAGGATGATTATAATGCTGCTCAATCATATTGGTCAGCATCCTTCGCGCCTGCTCTTTATATATATCGCCGCCCAATCCGCCTCTGCACCAAGGGATTTCCTCCCAGACGAGAATCCCGAGACTGTCGCATAAATCCAATACGATACGCGACTGCTGATAATGGCCCAAACGAATAAAATTAACTCCCATATCCTTCATCATGAGCATCTCTTCCCGGATCTGGTCTTCAGACATCGCTGCTGCTACACCCGCATGGTCCTCATGCCGGTGTGTGCCCCTTAGCAGGAGTCGTTTTCCGTTTAAAATAAACGGTCCGTTTTCTAAAAACTCGAAATGCCGAAAACCAATTTTCTCCTGATGAATGTAGTCTGTCTCAGAATGTATAACAGCTTCGACTGTATACAGTGCAGGCTTATCCGGAGACCAGAGGTTGGGCGATTTAATCTTAAACTCCGCTAACAATTGGTCATTGGCGATGTTGTCAACATCAACCTGGAGAGTTTGCAATATCTTATTTCGCGGATCCTTCAGATGAAGGGTTACTGACGCCTTACCGATCTTACCTGGATCATAGAACCTTCCACGAACCTGGACATGTCCTGCTTTTCCTCCCCTATCGACTTCCGCCTTTACAAATAGTTTTTCAAGACTCAGCTCCGGAACATAAACCAGGTTCAGGTAGCGATAGATGCCTCCATAAATATTGAAATCACTTAAGTCAGATGGAATCATCTCCAAATCCCTTGAGTTGTCACAACGAATTGCAATAGGGACCAAGCCTTTGAACTGAGACTCGTAAACGCCCGTTTTCTTAAACGCATCAACAGCATCAGTAATGTCCACCGTCCACTCGTCGTATCCTCCGGTGTGGGAGCCAACCCTGGTGGTATGCACATACACATCAGTCTTCTGTCCGGCACCTTCAAAATGCAGTAATATGCGCCCTCTACTATACGGATTTTCAACTTTCAGATGAGTGCGATACCATCCCGGACCCTGATAATAATTTACATCCGGATTAACCGCGTCCTGCGCGTTAAAACAATGTGGCAAAATCACCTCTTCCCAGATTGGAACGCTTTCTGAGCTACCTTTTGCTGCAACCCGAACAGCTTCCCAAATACCTCCTAAATCTTGTTTTAAAAATTCCCAGCCATTAACCAATCTTGACTTCTGCTGAGCAAAAGACTGACTGCAGATTATAGAGACTAGCAGCAAAACGATGTACCTCTTCATATTGTTAAGACTAACTGAACCCTCTGTTTCCTAAAAGAAACCAGACGTTCTAATACTTTTTTATTACTTGTATAGCATTTAATATCGGCTCGCCCCGCTTTGCATGAAAGCCTATTTCGATTCCTCTCCCGCCAGCTACGTCAACACTAATTTTTTCCGAATGAGCGGTTAACGCTCCATAACTTCCGGCTACGTTAAAATCCCGATAGACAGGTACACCATTTACCGATATATCAAACACACGCTCCTGGGCTGCCTGTTGATTTTCCGCCTGACCTAGATTATAAACTAAAGCCTCTTTTTTCTCATCGCTCGTTAACTCGGCAAAATGCAATATCAGTTCGTATTGCCCGTCCTGAACATCCATCTTGTACTGCTGAATCCCGACTTGCTGAGTCTGATAGATAGGATCATCCTCCGTTCCCCGTATGTTCCGGTCTGTACCGTAACCCTGTCGAGCTTTCGATGCCAGCTGAAAAGCCGTTCCACCTATATGGCCCCAGCCACCCGGCTGATAGGGCTGGTCGGGGAGCCATATTAAGCCACTCCTCTCCTCACTGTAGATTCGTTTTGCTCCAAGCAGGATGTTGACCTGCTCGAAGGGCACCTCCGAATTCAACTGCCTGGGTATCAAACAAAACTCAACATTCCGCACATCGCGATACTGTTGATTTCCTGAAGCCATTACTGCTTCAATTCTATTAGTTCCTGAAACAAAGGGCACCTGCCAGCTAAAACGCTTGTCAGACTGACTCTTCGTTCCCAAAGACTTCCCATTTAAAAATAGTTCCACTGACTCTGCATTCGAAAAAACATCAAGTGATTGAGTGCAAAATATGCTTCCAGAATCAACATAACCTGCTCTATGATCCCAGTCGGAGATTTGAATAAACGGATGAGACAAGAGCTGAGACTGATAGTAACGATAGAGATCCTTAGGTTTCCTGTCTATAGTCAACAAACCCTTATTGTTGATATGAGGCATCGTTTCTTCCCTGGTTTCAGAATTAAAATCTGCCAGGTTCCATGCCATGCCGGCCGCTATAAAAGGCCTGTCCATTATTGCCTTAAGATAAACTTCATGGTAATCCAGAGAATACTCAACGCTTTTATCAAAACGTTCAGGAGTCTGAGAGCGAACACGGGGATCAGCATCTGCTCCGTACTCTGTAACGACTACAGGCTTGTCCGGGAACTCCTGATGAAATTTATCCATAAAGACCTCAAATCCGTTAATGTTACCTGAGTACCAGCCTTGATATAGATTCCATCCTGTTATCATAGGAATATCTATCAATCCGGCATCCTTATACCTGGTATAATCACCATGATGAGCAAGCATGGTATATCTTGACGGGTCCTCCTTGCGGGTTAAGGCTTCAAGCTCTCTTGCCAACTTAGCTACATTAGCCACATAGATCTTCTGTCTCTCCGGTTCCCCCACAAACTTCATTCTCAACAAGACTTCGTTCATGTATGCCCAGATGACTACGCTTGGATGGTTAAAGTTCTGCCTGATCATCTCCAACTGCATGGATTTGCAATTCTGATAAAACTCTTCCGTCTCGGTAATCGCATTTACAACGGGGATTTCAACAGATGCAAGCAGCCCCAGCCGATCGCAGGCTTCCAGTACAGCAGGATCCTGCGGATAGTGGGCAACCCGAAGAAAGTTACCGCCCATCGCCTTCAGTAACTTCACATCCTGAACAGCGTAGCTATCCGACAAAGCATTACCTAAGTCCTTAAAATCCTGATGCCTGCTGGCACCAATTAACTTATAAGGTTTACCATTTAAGTAAAATCCATTCTTCGCATCAAATCTGAACCATCTAAAACCTACGGGACTTGATACCTCATCCAGGACGATATTGGATCGCGCATCGAGGATCTGTAACGACACATGGTACAAGCTGGGACTTTCAGGACTCCAAAGTTCAGGCCTTTGAATTTTGGATATATCCATCTGCAAGGTCGTTTGCCGTCCTTTCTTTAAAACAGCCAACGAAGTTTTTTCCCCTACCAGCTTACCATTTGGATTCTTTAACACAGCCCGTACACGAACACGCTGATCCTTCCCGGATGCATTGTCAATAAAACCTCTGATACCAAGCGCCGCTTCTTTGTCAGAAACGAGCGGTGTACTTACATAAATTCCTTTTGCCGCATAATCGAGGCTGAAATGCACCTTGTCTGTTGCCATCAGATACACATCCCGGTAAATACCACCAAAAAAGGTAAAGTCGGCCGATAAAGGAGGGATATTTTCGTTATGCCGATTATCAACGCGGACGAGAATCTCATTGCGAGCCCCTTCTTCAAAATTGACCAATTGATCTATCCGATAAGAAAAACCTGTATAACCGCCAGTGTGTGATCCTGCTTTTTTCCCGTTTATCCAGACCTCTGCTACCTGATTTGCTCCTTCAAAATAAATGAACACGTTCTTATTTTTCCAGTTCTTGTCAATTCGCATTTCCTTCCGGTAGACACATACAGCCCTGTGATAGCCCGGCTCTTCGTCATTTACATCACGATCATTCCAGGTATGAGGTATGTTCACCTTCTCCCAGGAAATGGAATCAGGTCCGGTACTTCGGCTGAATTGCCAACCATGATTCATGCTGATTTTTAACCTTCCTTCCTGTCCGATGGAATCGAATACATTAAAAACCATCATCAGAAACAGGATAGAAAATGATCGTCCAAAAAGGTACCGTTTGAATTTTTTGTAGTTCGCTTTCATATCTATTAATAGTACCAAGTGTTTAACTTCCGATATGCTTTCTGACCCTGGCCAGAAGAATCTGCCAATCAAAATAAGGTTCAGTACCGACCTTTGCCTTGTCGATCACATCAAGATATGACTGATCAAAGTAGACTGCAGGGCTTAAAGCCGGAATTCCTCTGCCAGGTATAAAATCATTTACCTGGAAACCCTTCTCGTTGTTCCTGGCGCGCTTTCTGTCAAACTCAACCTTGCTGTTTAAAAATTCCTTATGGGATTTGACGCCCTTCATATAAGGCACTAAAAAGTCAACTCCTTTTTTTATGGACCCTCCAGACGACGATGTAACCTGAAAATAATCCTTACCGGTAGCTCTCTTGAACACCGTTATAGCTTTCAAAAACGGCTCTATGCTGAATATATGGTAATTCAGGGCATCCCTTTCATGGAAGTCGTATGTTGAGCCGTCCGCATTCAGATTATTACCTATCTGCTTCACAAGTTGCTCTTCCACATGCTTATCATACTTTCCATCCTTCAGCGTATAGTTGATCATAATCATCATCTTTACCCGATGGGTATTCCAATTATTGACAGAGGTACCTTTGCCGTTTCGCCCCGATTCATGCTGAGTCTCTTTCTCGCGCATCCGCGACAGCCAGTTATCAATTTGTATCCTATCCCTTGCAGAGATGTCCGAACGAATCAAGTCGTATGCAAAAACCATATCTTCCAGCTTGGTCTCATTGATAGGGTTCCCGTCAGGATTATTAGTCTTTGCCCAAGCCAGGAGAAACGTAATACATTTCTCCCGATATCGTGATTCTCCGCCTACCGTGGCTACGAGCGCCAGTGAAAAGACCTTGTCTACATCTTTTAATGCCTCTAGGCTGGCCATCTTGTTAGGATCTCCCATAAGCAGGCCTTGAGAAGTAATAAGCGGTATGGGTGCGGGCGCATCATCCAGTGCCTCTGTCGCCCTTCTCTCTATCCGTTTATAAAATTGCGAGGCCTGTTCATCGGTCTTAACAAGCTTCCTTAAGGCATCCAATTCTGAAGGGTCCAGACTCACATACTGTGCACGGACTGATGTCATCAATAAGAACAGGCCGGCAAACAAGACACTTTTTTTTACCATTATCAATTTATTAACTGAAACTTTTTCTCCAGCGATATTTTATCTGAACTCGTCCCAAGCATCAGGTTAAACTCCCCCGGTTCAGCAGTCCAATTCATTTGTTGATCATAAAAAGCCAGTTTATTTTTATCAATAACGAACTGCAGCTTTTTACTCTCTCCGGGTTGGAGCATCACTTTCTTAAAATCCTTAAGCTCCTTCAAAGGACGGGTCACGCTGGCAAACATATCCTGAAGATACAGTTGTACCACCTCCTCACCTGCATACTTACCAGTGTTTTTAACCGTACAGTTTACAAGGATAGAATCCGAAGAATGAATGCTTGTCTTATTCAGTTCCAGGTTTGTCAGAGCAAACTGAGTATAACTCAAGCCGTAACCGAAGGCATATCTTGGTGTGTTAGGCAGATCGAGATATATAGATCTATATCTTCGATCGTTCTCATTTAACGGGGGTCTGCCCGTGTTCTTATAACTATAAAACAAAGGGATCTGGCCCTCTGATCTCGGAAAAGTCATCGGAAGCTTGCCTGCGGGATTATAGTCGCCAAATAAGACGTTAGCCATGGCATGACCAGCCTCACTGCCCAACCACCAGGTATACATAATAGCGGGCACATGATCGGAAGTCCAATTGAAAATCAGCGGACGTCCTGCCATAACAAGAACCACCACCGGCTTTCCGGTTGCTTGTATCGCTTTGATCAGCTCCTCCTGAACTCCCGGCAGGCCTATATTCGCCCTGCTGTTTCCTTCGCCGCTCATATCAAACGTTTCCCCTACTGCCATAATCACTACATCAGAACGCTTCGCCGTTTCTATCGCTTCCGCAAAGCCCGCTCCTGAAGTATCGCTGATGGAACAACCCATCGCGTAATCAATCCTGGCAGTTTGCCCTACTTTCTTTTGCAAACCTTCGTAAAGAGATACCAGATCGTCGTTATCCCACTTTACTGACCAGAAGCCTTTCATGTCTTCTTTCGACTTTCCCAGCGGACCTATTACAGCGATCTTCTTCGTGTTTTTTGAAAGTGGTAAAATCTGACCTTCATTCTTAAGCAGAACGACACTCTTTTCAGCCATCTTTCTCGCAGCCTCTTTATTTTTCGCCGAGTTTAATACCTTCTTCTCCCGCGCCTCATTACTGAAGCGGTAAGGGTCATCAAATAATCCCATCTCGAACTTTTTCGTCAGAATCCGACGTACTGCATCATCAATAAGACTCACATCCACTTCACCCTTCTTCACCAGGTCTGTTAAATGAGGAAGATAGCTATGACTTTCCATATCCATATCACTACCAGCCAGAATAGCCATACGGGCAGCGTCACGATTGTCTTTAGCATAGCCATGCGGAACCATCTCCTTGATGGATCCCCAATCGCTCACTATAAACCCGGGGAACTTCCAGGAATTTTTCAATATATCCCGCTGCAGATAACTACTTCCCGTAGCAGGAACACCATTAAGATCATTGAAAGCATTCATAAATGTCGCCACTCCTGCGTCCAGCGCAGCCTTGAATGGCGGAAGATATACCTCGTAAAGCATGCGCTCACTCATGTCTACCGAATTATAATCCCTTCCGGCTAAAGCAGCACCATAAGCGGCAAAATGCTTAGCACAGGCCATGATTGCATCTAAAGTTCCCAATCCTTTTCCCTGAAATCCTTTCACCCTGGCGCTTGAAATGACCGATCCGAGATAAGTATCCTCTCCTGCACCTTCCATTACCCGTCCCCACCTTGGATCTCTGGAGATATCAATCATGGGCGCAAAGGTCCAGTGAATCCCCGCAGCAGAAGCCTCTTCCGCAGCAATTCTTGCGGCACCCTCTATCGCCGGAATATCCCAGCTCGCAGCCTCAGCCAGTGGTATAGGAAAGGTTACCCTGTAACCGTGAACGACATCGAGACCAAATAACAGTGGGATTTTAAGACGAGATTGCATCGCCAGAGCCTGCACATCCCGAGTATCCTTAGCTCCTCTAACGTTGAGCATAGATCCTACCCGACCTAATTTTATATCCTCATACTTTGTACTGTTTGCTGTAACCGGCCCTGTTGCCAGTCGGTCGCCAGTGTATTGATTCAATTGACCAACCTTTTCTTCAAGCGTCATTTTGGAGATCAATTCATTGACTTTATCATCAATAGTCTTTGGGGATGAAATCTTCGTTTGACCGCAAAGCTGTGAGTTACCCAATGCTAACGAAAGAAAAACCGGAATAATTAATTTAAACATGAATTTGAAATATGACTTACATATTCCACCGCCGGTGCGGACGATGGAATAAAATAATTAAATAATGAACTTTAACACTTTCTCGTTAATATCTCCAGGGGTATATAGTTGCAGAACATACATGGACAGTTCCATTTAACGCGATGATTCCGGCTGTAGAAACATTAGTTTGATCATTGACCTGCAAGGGCGAATAGTCACTGTTCAGGATTTTCATATTAATCTTGCCTTCCGGGTCGAAGCCATTGCCTCCTGACACATAATTGTAAGTAAAGACCCTTGAACCACTGGGATTAAGGTTCGGACTCGTCGAGGCCACCGCATATCCTAGTCTGGATTCCTTTGTAGCAACAGCACCTGCCGGTAACAAAGTCTGAAAACTGGTGTTCTCCAAGAGGGCATTTGAAAACCCGAAGTCACCCTGAAAGATCAGGTAGAGAAAATAATTCCGGACTGTTTCCTTGCTATAGTCGGTCCACTTATTAGCGGGTCGGGTTACCGGAGTCACGCCATCTGCAGCAAACCGTATGCTTCCATCGGGGTTTTTCTCAATAACCGGAAAGTCAAACCACATACCAGCAGTGATAACTCCTGTAGTGGCATTTCTGACTCTTATCGCGTTATTGCTCAATAGAATAAAGGATCTTCCGCTTTGTTCATATTCGTTAAGATTCAGTTCTGCATATTCAAGCCCCAATTGCATCCACTTGAAAATAGTATCATTGGCAATAACTGGATTTTTGCCCCTCTCTTCCAGATACTGACGAGCAGTTTTGTTAATATGCGGGTCAAGAACAGATTTCTCGTACGGATAATCCTCCTGAAGATCCAGTCCGAACATGGAACAGCCGCTAAGAAGGCTGCTCAGGACGAGGCCTGATAATAGTTTATAAATTCCTTTCATCTGATTTTTTTTAAGATGATGTACTTTCTTGATTTAAGTTTTCTCTGCAGATAACGACTACTGACCTCCATACGGCTCATTCTGAACAAGCAGGCTGTTCGCATACATTACGTTCGTACTAAATGGCCAGTAATATTTCCGTTTATCACTACCCCATCCGGTGGGAGCATTTCCGGCAGCTGTCTGACGGGCAATCAGAATGGGATCCATTACTTCCTTCACTTTGTCGGTACGCACAAGATCAAACCATCTTACACCCTCGCCAATAAGCTCAAACTGCCTTTCTTTCAATATTTCATTCTCTAACTCATTTGCATCAGCGAGCTGTGCAACGCTAACCTGGGGAACCCCTGCACGGCCTTTTATCAGATTCAGGTATTTCACTGCGTTATCCCTATCCCCTATCTTGTTGAGGGCTTCGGCATACAGAAGATACATGCCGCTTAAACGATACAAGGGGATATAAACGTTAGTCTGCTCGCTACCGGGTAGATTACTCGTATATAAAGTTGGCACAAATGTGTATCCCGCTGTGGCAGTTGCTGCCGTAAATGTCCCCGCATAAAACTTCCAGAAGCTTCTGTCACGAATAGGTTGATTCGTCGCAGATGTAATGTTATACGTCTGCCTTACTCTCAAATCGGTCGTTGCAGTCGCCGTTCCATAAACTGCTGTGGATACCTGAGGCCACTCAGTCCATAAAGGATCAGCCATACGTATCTGAGGCTCATTCATTGTCCTGGATACACCGGCCATACATGCACATCCATTCGCTACATAATCCCAATGGATACTAAATATGCTTTCTACACTCGATGCGGGACTCACAAACTGTGTGTTCCAGGTCGTTCCTGACTGCAGGTCACCTAAAGCACCGCCTACACCCGTTGTCAGCGCACCAGAAGCGTTGTATACTTTTCCTGTCGGCGCCTTTGCTGCAAACAAACGTTTAAACCAAACAATGGCATTATCATAATCGTGTTTCCACATATAGATATCTGCCATAATCGAACAGATAGCCCCTTCCCCAAGATACCACACTGTTGGAGTCTGATTCTTTGTAGTTAGCTGATAGGCAAGTTCCAAATCCGCTATTGCCTGAGCGAGAATTTTCTCCTGAGGCTCCTTGGCTGCTTCCGGCTGATCATTGATACTGATGTATGGTTCTGTCCGGATAGGAGCATCTCCCCACACTCTTGCAATCCAGAAATAACAGAGCGCCCGCATGGCGTGTGCCTGAGCTGTATAACTTGCTTCCAGGGCAGGAGTTAATGCTATAGGTGAACCCGGAGCAGCAAAATTCTTGATCTCCGGAAGCTTTTTAATCAGTAGGTTTGCCCGACCAATCGTGCTGTACAAAGACGAATAATCCGCATAAGAGTTGTTCGCCGTCAAACCATTAAATTCGATCTCATTGGTAGCGTTGACTGAATAGGAAAGCCTTCTTTCCCAATTGTCAGAACGCGCCTCTCCCCACCAGGTAATTCGGTTATTGTACTGTCCCTCTCCAATCATAGTAGATTGAAATTCGCCATACATTCCGGCGAGTGCCGCTTCTGCATCCAACCTGCTCTTGAAAAAAGCGTCCAGAGTTCCCTCAGAAACAGGTTGTTCATCGATCGACTTCGCACAACTCACTAAAATCGTCAGCAAGCTCAAAATATAAATATGAAATCTCTTCTTCATGTTTCTTTCTTTAAAATCCTACAGTTATGCCAAGACCGAGTTCCCTGCGCTTTGGATATTTTCCATTGTCTTCACCAGGTGTTAGTCCGGATGATGATGTAAACTCCGGATCGTATCCTGAATAATTGGTGTAAGTGAGGAGGTTAACACCGTAAACGTAGGCCGAAATATTTCTGGCTAATGCCTTTTTCGCGAGATCCGGACTAAAGCGATACGTCAGACGGGCATTGGACAGCCTAACGAACGTCGCATCTTCCAGGAAGTAGCTGTTACCACCACTTCTCTGGCTTCCTCTGGTATCTTTGTCTGGATAAAAAGGGAATGTAGAGATATCCCCCTGTTTGGTCCATGCACCATATATCGCCTCGGGAAGCGAAGGATTTCCATTATTGGCAAAGTTGGTAAGATTCTGCTTAAACTGATTATACACCTTTCCACCGATCGTTGAATTAACAATGAAGGAAAAAGAAACCCGCTTATAAGAGAAGTTATTGACAAAACCGAAGTAAGCATCTGCCTGCGCATTCCCGATGATGTGACGGTCATTATCGTCGATTATCCCGTTATTGTCTGTATCCAGCCATTCGGTATCACCTCCCAGAAGAACATTACCATTATGGTCACGCTTTTTAACGATCTCACCGCTGTACACATTACCATCCAGCTCATAATGATCAGCAGAAGAAGTCCCGGTGCGCCCTACGCCTCCGCCTACTGTAACGCCTACCGGAGTCAGTTTTCTTCCTTCGGGAGTATATGCATTCGACACATCATACTGATAAATTCCAAGGTTTTGCCATCCGTAAAAATCTCCTATCCTGCTTCCCTCGGCTATCAAATAACGTGCGTTGCCCCCGCTTACTCCTCCTGATCCTGTTGCAATAAACGACTCAGCATTGTAAAGCTTCGTAATCTTCCCACGTTCGAAAGTAAGGTTCGCATTTACAGTCCAGTTGAAGTTTTGAGAAACGACTGGATTACCGGTCAGTACCAGTTCCAATCCCTTATTTTCAATATTCCCCACGTTTACCTTAATCGAGCTGTATCCAGTCTCTCTTGGCATCTGTCGGTCATACAGCAGATCTTCTGTCGTTCTCACATAAGCGTCTACGATGAAACCAAGGCGTCCCTTTAGGAAACTCAAATCTAACCCCAGGTTTTTGGTAACGGTTGATTCCCATTTAAGTGTCGAGTTGCTAAAGCTTCCCGTTGTGGATATTCCCGAAACCCCGTTGTAACTATTTCCTCCGATCTCAACCCGGCTGATAGACTCATAATCTCCGATCGGATCATTTCCCCCGCTTCCATAACTGAATCTCAGCTTACCATCGTCCAGCACTTTCCTGGTCCATGAAAGGAAATTTTCGTCTGTAAAACGCCATCCCACAGATGCAGCAGGAAAACCTCCCGAACGGTTATCCTTGCCAAAGCGCGATGAAGCGTCATTTCTGTAAACACCCTGCAATAAATATTTCCCCTTGTAGCTATACCCCACACGGCCGAAATAAGATGCCGTGGAAAATGCACCTGCACCTACACGTTGCTGCGACAGGTTGGTCATGTTACTGCCTGTTATAGTGGTGATATTCTCGAGAACAAAGTCCGTTCCGGTTAAATAAACATTATCATAACGCAACCGGTCACGGGTAATACCCGCTGTAGCGGTAAATGTGTGATGCTCATTAAGCGTTTTATTGTAATTCATGTAGGCTTGTGCCTCGTAATAGAACCGCTTATTAAACTGATTCACTGCCGAATTCGTCGTCCCTGTTTGAGTCGCAATATACCTGGGAGTAAACTGTACGCGCTGCCCGTCATCAAGCTGTGCATTTAATGCAGCCGTAAACTTCAGGTTATCAAGAATATCGTAATTAACCGTATTGACGAACTGAACCCTGTAGTCCTCCCGTGTATTTGTTTCCTGAAGAGCATAGGCAACCGGGTTCCGCTTATTGTTGATATAGCTGGTCAAACTACCGTCAGGATAGTAGATCAGATAACTCGTAGGCCTGTCAAATACCGGCCGGATAGAATTATTAACATTCGCCATGTTTCCCGTCTGCCTGTATACCGAAAGGTTCGTCGAATATTTCAGTTTCTTCAGAGCCTGGTAGTCAATGTTTACCCTTGATTGAATGCGTTTGCTGTTGCTGTTCAGCGCTATGCCTTTATCATCAAGGTAGTTCACGCTTCCGGCATAAGTCAGGTTTTTACCGCCACCGCTGACAGAAAACCTGACATCATGCTTCTGACCGAGGTTGCCCAGCAAAAGATCCTGAAGGTCGTTTGCAGAGTTCAAACTTGGGTTTAAAGAGTCAGTGAGCACACCCAACTGTCCCTGAAGCTGCCTGTAATAACGAATATCTACAGGGTTAGACTGCTGAATTTCGTGTGCAATTTTACCCATCGTATATACATACTGTACATCCAGCCTCGGCTTACCTTCTACACCCCTTTTTGTACTGATCAGAATCACGCCATTAGCCGCCCTCGATCCGTAAATTGACGCTGATGCAGCATCTTTCAATATCTCGAAGCTCTGGATGTCGCTTGGGTTGATAGCGCTGATGCTTTGTGTGATTACGCCGTCGACAACATAAAGCGGACTAGTTCCATTACCTTCTGATGAGAACGTAGAAGGACCACGGATAGTAATCGAACCTTCCCCACCAGGTTCCCCATTATCGTTCATAACCATGACACCTGCGGCCTGACCTTGTAAGGCGTCGAATATATTCAATGGCTGCCGGTCTTCAATTTGCGCTGCCGTAACTGTTGAGGTAGCACTTGTCAGATCTCTCTTTTTTACCGTACCTCCGTATCCTGTCTGCACCACTACCACCTCATTAAGCGTGTTGATATTCTCGCTTAATTTAACATCGATTTGCGACCTTCCTTTTAGCGGTTCCTCATGAGGATTGAAACCGACATAAGAAAAAACCAGGACGGCATCCTTGCCAGATACCTTCAGACTGAATTTTCCATTGACACCACTGCTGACTCCTGAGGTTGTACCTTTTACCCGGATAGTTACACCCGCTAAAGGCTCTCCTTTGATATCTGTCACTAACCCTGTCACATTTATCTGTGCATAAGCAGGCGTCAAGAACATACTCATCAGGAGCAAGTACATAATTTTTTTCAAGTAAGGGAGGTATCCATTAAGAAATGTGGTTTCCCTTTCTTCGGAATGGTATAGTTTATCCATAAAAACATAATTGGCTTTTGATTATTAAACGACACGGCTAACACCTAATAGCGCCTGATAATCGATTCAATATTGGTTGTTAGTTAGTTCAGTTCGGACTCCTGTAACCTGGTTTCATGAGCTCGACAATAATGGTTGGATTTTTAAGTCATCTTGACGATTTAATCACTAATTGGTGTTGCCAAATGTAAACCAATATTTAGGACAAAAACAATAGAAAAAATATATAACTAACTGTTTATTAAATAGTTATGTATTTTTTGATACACATAATTGCAATCTTCATTTTTTCCTATCTGACTGGTAATAAGCTACAAGTAGTGAAATATCAAGAATATTTAAGCGTATCATGATACACTTAAATAGCAATGAAATAATTTTTAAATATTTTATTTTTCCGTGTAGACGAGAGGTATGTCAAGAACAAGCTTACTCCATCCTTGATCCCCGGCGTTTTTAATATCCTTCTTCCGCTCTTCCATTAGTTTTTTCATCCTGCTGCTATAAGACCAGCAGGTGCTTTGACGGATTCCCAAAATTTCTGACAATTTATGCGATGAGATCTTTCCCTTAGTACTGTAAACAAGAAACAGCATATAAAAGGCCTTATTGATCGGAATCCGGCTGTTCTGGAATATAGTGTTTGCAATTACCGATTCTTCATATCTGCATTTGGTGCAGCGACGGCTGTAAGGAAGCTGTCCGTGGAGATAATTTGTGTTTGAGCACTTTTTGCAGCTGTAAGCCTCTGTCCATTTCAGTTCCGAAAGAAATTTAAAGCATGTTTCCCGATCCGGATAGATCTTACTGAACTCACTGAAATCAACATCCTGAGACATTACACGTGCACGTGTGACTTTTTCTATATTAACATGCAGGTCCTTATTGTCCTTCTCCAATAAACTATTAATACGATTTATTTCCGCAGACTGCAATTCAAGCAAGGCATTTGCCTCTGAGAGCTCCATATTCTTCTGCTCAATAATAGATGCTTTTTCCACAAGCTGTCTGGTCCTCTTATCCACAAGCGTGCTGAGCTCCTTGTTCAATGTATCTTTGAGTTTTTCATTGACCTGGAGCTGGTGGATCATTCTTTTCTGTGCCTTCACCTTCTTTTTCTTCAAGTGAGCAACATTATCTCCTATCGCAAACGAAACCAAAACCATCTCCATCACAAAGCAAAAACTCAAGCTGTAGTGTGTTATTGGCCCATATGGCAACCAGCTCACATTAAAGAGAATCAGAACCTTGACAATTATCCCAAGTAATAAAAATAAATAGCCTATCACGAAGAAGCGGGCAGGACGATAACCGCTTTTCCAAACATATATACCTGCGTACAAGGCTGCCATAGTTGGCACTATTTCGACTATTTTGTATGTAAACAGATTCCTGTCTAGCAAACAAGCTAACAAGAACGCTACTCTCAGAAAAATAACAATATTAATAAGCCGGTATAGCTTGGGAAACTTGGGTTTAAGATATAAAAAGCTTGATGCAAACAGCAAGGCAAAGATACTACTCGAGAACAACGCAATTCCATAGGAATATTGATTCCAGTCGGGGTAGTTTGGCCATAAATATTGAAATGCAATCCCGTCAATACACATCTCGTACAAGCCGATGCTCAAATTGTATAGTACGTAATATAGATACTGCCTTTGTCTGACTGCAAAGAACATCAGTATATTATACAGGCTGAACACAATGATCATCCCGTAGAAGACACCGAAGATCATATATTCCTCAATCGCGTACTGTACAAACCATTCTACATTTCTAAGTACGATGATGACACTGACAGATTGGGAGGACTTCAATCTGACGTAATAAACATTTTCCCCCCTCAGTGAATGATCAAGGTTGAATGTAAAATTTTTATGCTGAAACGTGCGATGGTGAAAGGGATATTGATCTCCAAATCTATGAGCAGTATATCTTTTAAACTGATCCGGGGAATACAATGTAATCTCATCTATAGTCTGGTCAAAAAACTCCAGAATCCAATTCTCTTTTGACATAGGAAGAGACCGGATCTTTATCTTGAACCAGTAGTAGGAATTGAAATCAAAGATCTTCGGTGTGTAAAACCTATTCTTCTTAAACAACGTGTCTATCTTAGGCTTTAAAACGTCGGAAATCTGTAAGATACCCTCAGGATCCTCATACATCTCGATCTCACCATAAGAAAAAATATGCTGGGGTACATGATCCCGGATGGGAACAAGATCCTGAGAGAATAAATTATTCTTCCCTGAACAGATTAAAAAAACTATGGCAAGATAGATAAGTCTTTTATAAGCGAAATTGCTGCTTTTTGCGCATCTCATCGAACAGTTCTAATTATCGCAAACACTTTACTGCAATACATGGCCGATACATTATTGCACTCGCTCATTGATATCCAGGTAAAGTAAGGTGTTTCGTTGTGTTTATAAATGGTTCTGGCAAAAATATAAGAATATGTCGTTCATACAAGCTTTATTCGAACATCTTATGTCATTTAAATAAGACTGCCGGTTAGTTAGACCACCTACCTTTTGAATTTTACAAAAATCTAAAAATACTAAGTCTAGATTGCTATATTTGCCACTCTGTTCCCGTAGTTCAATGGATAGAATTTTAGATTCCGGTTCTAAAGATATGAGTTCGAATCTCGTCGGGAACACGTAAACACCTTAAATAAAAAAGCCGTCTTAACAATATACTAAGACGGCTTTTTTATTTATGGTTAAACATTATCTGAACGTTACCTGCCCCTTAACCGCTCCACCAGTTAATTGAAGAGCTTGCTTTGCCAATTTTGTATCCGTATTCTTAATGCTGATCTTCTGATTGTCCTTACCATCTGCCTTCACTAGCACATCTAACCCCGAACCATATTTCAAACCATCAATCGTTATGTTCTTTGCCGTATTGAGTGATACCAGGGGCTTTGACGGATTCGTCTGCAACTGTACATTCTCAATATTGATATTACTTGCTTCGATCAGTTCGATGCCTGTATCTGCTTTGAAAACTGAGTTTCTAAGCGTAATATTCTGAATTGGCATTTCAGAAAGGCCTCTGATGAATAGAGCTGTACTTGCTCCGCTACATGCAATGTTTTCGAAAACCATGTTTCTGAAAACAGGAGTACCTTCATTTATAACCGGACGTGTATCACGCTCACTGTCAGTAATGAACTTCACGAAATAATGCATATCGAAGAATACAGCTTCCTGAATAATATCTTTCATATATAGGTTCCGCGCGTAGATATTCTCAACCACGCCTCCTCTGCCTCTTGTCGACTTGAATCTCAGCCCCTTGTCTGTTCCGAGGAAGCTGCAATTCTCGATGAACAAATTACGTGCACCGCCACTCATTTCGCTTCCTACCACAACACCACCATGGCCTTTATACACTGTATTGCCGCGAATAATTCCATTTTCTGACGGTCTGCCGCGCTTTCTGCCTTCTTCATCTTTGCCCGACTTGATGCAAATAGCATCGTCTCCAACATCCAGGATACTGTTTTCGATAAGGAAGTTCCTACATGACTCAATATCCATACCATCACCATTATGTGCATAGTCAGGATTCTTTACCATCACACCACTTATCGTAAGATCCTCACAAAGGATTGGATGCAAGCACCAGGCAGCAGAGTTCTGCAGAATAACACCCTCTATAAGCACCTTTTTGCAATTGTTCAATACAAGAAGGTTCGGTCTCAGAACATCCTTCATATCTTCAAAAGCAGAAAGCGGTTTTCCAGGCTCCAGCAGCATGCTCTTTTTCTGGGCGCTGGCTTCTTTAAACTGCTGACTCGGATACCATGTTTTACCGTCATCACTCAAAACACCTCCTGAAGCTACTTTCTTTTGCCAATCCGGCGGAGGTAGTTGTCTTTGATGTACGGCTCTCCACACATCGCCGTTTCCGTCAATTATCCCCTTTCCGGTGATAGCAATATTCTCAAGGTCCTTTCCAAATATTGGAGACTCATTTCTGGCAACCTTTCTACCTTCGTATTCTCCTTCGACTATCTTATATTGCGACTTGTCATCCGTAAAGAATAATGTCGCACTCTTTGCAACATGGAGGTTCACATTACTCTTTAAATAAATTGGCCCACTCATCCATAGACCCGCAGGAATCAGGACTACCCCTCCCCCCTTCTTGTTGCAATCTTCTATTGCTTGGTTGATAGACCGGGTGTTCAGCGTCCTGCCATCAGGCACAGCTCCATACTTAACAATATTGATCGTGTCATTTTTAAATACCGGTCTGGCTACTTGAGGAAGGTTGTCCCATGAGTAGTTTTGTGATAACACCGGAGTCTGAGCTTGGGCTCCAAGGCCCATGGCCACAGAAAGAAGGATAAATAATTGGGTTTTCATGTATATCAAATATGTAAACAAAACGGCCGTCATAACAGAAAACTTGGTAAATAAACTGTTACGGAGGCAGTTTCTGAGTTGTAATGAACGAATGCGCTGCTACCGTAGAAACGATGTTTCGACCTCCGGCCGCATAATATCATCGCTGTCCTTGTTACAGGCTATCGCTGTCCGTATGACGGGTCAAACCAGCTGTCAGTGCGGAACGGCGATGCTGGTAGTCCGGCACCATTCACGAGATTGCAAACCGGATTATTCGCCCAGGCATACCTTACCGCCACAGGCTTCGCTACCTGGGCACTGCTCACCACAATCTGGTTGCCCTGTATCTTTGCATCCGCCCAGTAGAATTTCTGATCTTCGCCAGCGACGGCGAAACCAGTCAACGGTTTACCATCACGGGAACGAAGGCCTCCATCAGCATGTGTAAAGCTCAGAACCATCTCCCTACCTTTCGCCTCACCCGACTTCAGCATCGGCCCGGAATACGTGATCTTCTCACCATACGTATTAGCCAGCGCAATCAAAGCAAGCCTGCCACCTACATCTTGTTTATTCTTAGGATGGATATCCTCTCCATCACCAATGTCAATACTCACGGCCATTCCCGTATTTGCTAATGACAACGTTTGAAGCTGAGCTTCTCTTAGCGCCGCCCAGCCCGTAGCCTCAGGCTGATCATTCACTTTCATAAAATTGGCCAGCTGCACAAAATAGAAAGGAAAGTCGCCCCTACCCCACTTATTCCTCCAATCGCTAATCATAAGCGGAAACAACTCCCTGTATTGATACGCCCTTCCGGCGTTACTTTCTCCCTGGTACCAGATAGCACCACGGATGGCAAACTGAATAAAAGGGTTGATCATGGCATTATAAAGCACCATCGGTCTGTTGGGTCCTTCGTTGGAAACCGGCATAGCTGGTACATCTTTCAGATTGAATCCCTCCTTGTATTGCCAGTCGCCGTCTAATGATATACGATCACCATTCGCACCGATCACAGCTACGGTGTTCTTGTCGCTCGAAAAACCACCCTCGCCTGTAGAGTCAAACACCCTTACGGCAATCACTGCTTCACCACCCTTAACCGCTGATGCCGGCACAGTGTAAACCCTCGGCTTATTGTATCCCTGCGTTGCACCAATCTGCTTACCATTAAAGTAAGTAATGTCATCATCATCGATTACACCTAGATTAATCTTAAGCTCCTTCCCGGCCCATGATGCCGGTATATTGATCTTCTTCCGGAACCATACCACCCCATCGAAGTTTGGCAGGGCCGACCGCTCCCAAAACCCCGGGATATCCATCTTCTTCCATAATGCATCATCAAATGACCCAGCCGCCCAGATTGCCGAGCTGGACTTGAAACCGGCATCCCGGGTCTTTACCGAAGATTCCCATTCCTCCATCTGCTGCTTGAAAGGCTTGTCATTTGGATTTTGCGGCGAGTTGTCCATCTGCACAACCATATCTTTGAAGTCGCCCATCTTTTTCAACGCTCCACCGCTCGTCCAGGCTTCGGCAATAGTGCCACCCCATGACGTATGGATCAAGCCAATAGGTATGCCCTTCTTTTTATAGATATCTCTTGCAAAGAAATACGCAACGGATGAAAAGTTCGGGACACTTGCCGGACTACATGCCTGCCAGCCTCCCTCCCATACCTTGGTATCTTCCTGGGGAGTCAGACTCGTCTGATGCTCCACCTGCAGCAAACGTATATTCGGATAGGACGCCGCATCAATTTCCTGCTGATAATTATTAATCCGCCCCCAACCGGCAAGCGGCATCTCCATATTGGACTGGCCCGAGCAAACCCAGACTTCTCCAATCAGGACATTATTTAGTGTTAACAGCTCCCCATCGGATATCTTTACCGTATAGGGGCCTCCGTAGGACGGAGTAGGCATGGTGATCTTCCAATTACCCTTCTCATCAGCTTTGCCCCTATAGGTTTTCTTGTCCCAACCCGGTACCAGCTCCACCGTCTTGCCTGGGTCTGTTTTCCCCCATACCGCTGCCTCTGTTTTCTGCTGGAAAACCATATTGTCGCCAAATACAGAAGGTAATATTACTTTAGCCTGAAGATTTCCGCTCAGCAGCAAGGGCAGCATCATAAAAGCATGCCTAAGAGAAAGTTGACTTCTTTCTTTCATATAAATTTTAGGTTTATTTTGGAGCACTAAACATACTAAAAAGCCCTTTCAATCCGCAGGCTGAAAGGGCTTTTTTTATAATACACCGGGATAATTATATTGCTATCCGCATTTAGACGAACCGCAGTCTTTACATGTTAAACAACCTTCCTGATAAAGCAGGTTAGTAGAATTACAGTTCTGGCATTTTTGTTTCTTAGCTTCCGTTCCATCGGGAATATAACGCTTCAAAGCTCGCGCAACACCATTTTTCCAGGTATTGATTGATTCGTCCAGTTGAAGGCTGTTGATCAGGTCAACCACTTTTTCGATGGCCATTCCATGTCTTAGCGTACTGGAAATCAACTTCGCATAGTTCCAGTATTCCGGGTTAAACTTATAAGATAAACCTTCGATAGTCGTCTTATGTCCGCGTTTATTCTTATACTGGAAATCATATCTCGAACTTCCATCAGCCTCTCTGTTCTTGATGATCAGGCCTTCGTTCACCCATCTCGGAATCAGGATACCATCTTCATCATCCAGGAAACCGGTGAAAATTTCATAAGGTCTTCCATCGATAAGACCGATGAACGCGATCCATTTATCGCGATTATTCTGGAAGCGTACCACATCTGCTTCAAGAACAGCAGGCCGGATAATCGGGAAGCTTGCATGATTCTTCTCGTCTTCCTCTGAGGTGGCTTCTTTCTCCGAATTCGAAATAAGCACTCCTGAACGTGATCCGTCTCTGTAAACCGTTACACCTTTACATCCCGCCTTCCAGGCCTCCATGTATAACTGGCCTACCAGTTCCTCGGTAACATCCTCCGGCATATTGATAGTCACGCTGATGGAGTGGTCAACCCATTTCTGGATCTCTCCCTGCATCTGAACCTTCTTGTGGTAATCCACGTCGTTGGAAGTAGCCTTGTAATAAGGAGATTGTTTCACCAGATCATCAAGCTCTTTCTGACCGTAGTTCTTGGTCAGGTCATGACCATTTACTTCCATCCACTGTTTGAAACGGTGGTGAAAAACCACATATTCTTCCCATGAATCACCTACTTCGTCAACAAAGTCAACGCGTACGTCCTTATCATTAGGATTAACTTTTCTTCTTCTCTTATAGACAGGCATAAATACCGGCTCAATACCAGAGCTGGTCTGCGACATCAGACTGGTTGTTCCGGTAGGTGCAATGGTCAGCAACGCAATGTTACGACGACCATACTCCAGCATTTGGAAATAAAGCTCCGGATCTGCCTCCTTCAAACGCAGGATGAAAGGATTGTTCTTCTCTCTTTCCGCGTCAAAAATAGCAAATGCTCCTCTTTCTTTCGCTGTCATCACTGAAGCACGGTAAGCCTCAATAGCAATGTTCTTATGTATTTCTACTGCGAACTTAGTACCCTCATCGCTACCGTAACGCAGACCTAAAGCCGCAAGCATATCGCCTTCTGCAGTGATACCAATACCTGTTCTGCGTCCTTCGTTTGCCTTGGTCTGAATGTTCAGCCACAGGTTTCTCTCCGTACGTTTCACTTCAGCCTCTTCCGGATCGTCGTCAATCTTCTTCAGGATAGCGTCGATCTTTTCAAGCTCCAGGTCGATGATATCGTCCATCATGCGCTGTGCAGCGTGAATGTGTTTCTTAAACAGCTCCCAGTCGAAATACGCATCTTTAGTGAATGGTTTCTCTACATAGGAGAACAGGTTAATCGCCAACAGTCGGCATGAATCATACGGACACAATGGAATTTCACCACAAGGGTTGGTAGAAACTGTACGATAACCTAAGTCGGCATAGCAGTCGGGCACCGACTCGCGAATGATCGTATCCCAGAACAAAATTCCGGGTTCAGCCGAACGCCATGCGTTGTGAACGATTTTTTTCCACAACAGCGTCGGATCAATTTCTTTCTGATATAGCGGAGCGTCTCCGTAAATAGGATATTGTTGAACGTAACTGCGTTTTTCCTCGACAGCACGCATAAATTCATCGTCAATACGTACAGAAACGTTCGCTCCGGTAACCTTGCCCTGCTCCATTTTAGCATCGATGAAGCCTTCAGAATCGGGGTGTTTGATGGCAACGGAAAGCATCAGTGCTCCCCTTCTTCCATCCTGAGCTACCTCGCGGGTTGAATTAGAGAAACGCTCCATGAAAGGAACAATTCCGGTAGAAGTCAGCGCCGAGTTCTTCACTGGAGAGCCTTTCGGACGGATGTGTGACAGGTCATGACCTACGCCACCACGTCTTTTCATCAACTGAACCTGCTCCTGGTCAATCTTCATGATCCCGCCGTAAGAGTCGGATTCGCCGTTGTTACCGATAACAAAACAATTCGACAACGAGGCAATCTGGTAAGGATTACCGATACCGGTCATCGGACTCCCCTGAGGAATAATATACTTAAAATCCCTTATCAATTCAAAGATTTCATCCTCGCTTAGCGCGTTTGGATAGCGTTGGTCTATGCGTGCAATCTCAGAAGCAATACGGCGATGCATATCATCAGGCGTAGCTTCGTAAATGGCTCCGTACGAATCTTTCAACGCGTATTTATTCACCCAAACCCGTGCTGCCAAATCATCTCCCTTGAAATAAATAAGAGACTTTTGATAGGCTTCATCCGCAGAATAGGTGGTCTTGGTTTCAGATAGATTCTCAATTTCCATGATCAGATTTTTGAAGTGGCAAAGTTAATATTTGTATCCTAGATAGAACTAAAACGTTTAGAAGTTTACAGGAAAAATTTATAAACATTTATAAATGAGAGCGATAATAATCTTAAGACAGTCAAAAGTTAGCAAATTTTCACAACGAGTATGCACAGATTTTATTAACACATGTTAACATCTTTCTTAATAGGTTCATACACTGTCTTTTAAAGATGGGGCACCCAGCCTGCCTTCAGCAATAGAGAAACTTGCCCAGACAAATTTGTCATGAGCAGGCTCGTAAAAAGCATCAGGGGCTACAGGCTCTTGAACGCTTCTGATTCAAGAATGGAAAAAGATGGCACGGCGTCGTCCAGCTCATTGGTGTCGACGATCTCAAAATTACGTACCTCTACTGCGTCTTCATATTCTGGACTAGTATTGACAATAACACCTCCTAACAAGAAAATCCGGTCGCAACGAAACTCCTTACGGCTCATCCGGATAAGTATGTTCAGCTTTTTATGAATCTCTTCATACGCTACATCCGTAATTTCCTTTGCGGGGTTAGCGGAGGTTATGATACGGTGCTTATGAGGCATTACAGTAAGCTCGAGAAGCGTCTGCTGATAGTCCAACTCTGAATTAATCGGAACGTAGACTTCGTTCTCCTGCTGCAGACGCTGCAGAGCCAGCATCAACGCTCCGCAGCTGTTGGTTAGCTGCTTCTGCCCCGGGCGTCGCATCTTGCCGAGTTTACCTTCATCGGTCATACCGATATGCGGACCATAAAAGATAAACGCATCACCACCATCAGGGATGTGGTGTGCATAAGCAACCATGCCTGTGAAGCCTGAAAAGGGTAATCCGCCTAGTCCGCCCATAGAAAAGGGACGAGTGAGTACCCTGCGGAAGTCTGTCGAAATATTAATATCATCACAACACAACGATGTTGCAAAAAGCATTTTTGACAGATCAGAGTTGTATTCGTTTTTTAAAAAATCAAGATAGGTTTCTGTTACCTCAGTTCCCGTCTTCACATTTGGGTAGTATGCCTTTACGAGAGGTTCGAGCTCTTTCATACGATAAACGTAGTTCTAAATTTTCGTTTTCTCAATTTTCTGGCTTAAGAAGTTCCCGATCGGTCATGTAAGTTTTAATATCTTTACCTCATTAACTAAATCCATAACCATGCTTACTCATCATGTACTTTTCTGGCTAAAAGCTGATACTACCGAAGAACAAAAGTCGGCTTTCAGATCAAGCCTCGAAACACTGGAAGGTGTTGAAACGGTTAAATCTTTATTCATAGGCACTCCTGCTCCCATTGAGCGTGCCGTGGTTGATACTACTTATACCTTTTCTCTCCTGGCGCTCTTTGATGATCTGAAAGGACATAATGTTTACCAAACCCATCCACTCCATTTAGCTTTTCTTGATCAATTCAGAGTTTACTTCGAAAAGGTGGTTATATACGACGCTGAGTAGTCCGGGCTCATTGGAAACTTACCTGCCATTAAACAGAATGGACCGTTCTCTGGTCCATTTGCTTTAATGGCATCAAACAGAATGAGTATTTCTTCGTTTGTCGCGAGGTTCATATATCCTCAGCACGAAAGTGGATGGAGACTTGGTGTCTGTATCGGTGAAAGACTTTGAAATTGGATTGTCAGATCATCAAAAAGACCGTATATTCGAACGTTTCTATCGAGTTGATGATAAAAATTATGCAGCCAGCGGTTTAGGTATTGGCTTGTATATATCTGCAGAGATCATCAAAGCTCATCAGGGAAAGTTTGGCGTCGACAGTAAACTTCACGAAGGCTCTACTTTCTTTTTTATTTTGCCGATTAATGGATAAAGACTTTTACGAATATATTTTTAGAAGGCATCAGCAAATTGAGGCCGTCCCGTCCAATAAAGAGATCGCCAGCTGGGCTCTTGGCCTGATACGCCTTTTGTTTCCGGAGCAGTCGAAGAGCTTCTTTCTCTCAGTAAGGGATATTGAGATTGAGCTTCAGTCGCTTGAGGCACAGTTGAAGGAGATCATGGACTCGACACGTGCCTGTGAGGAATGCAATAACGAACAGCGGGCGAAAGCGTTCTTCGAACAGGTGCCTGAACTGTACCGCGCTCTGAATACTGACATTAACTCCATCCTGGAAGGTGACCCTGCTGCGAAAAGTGAGTTCGAGATTATCCGGGCTTATCCCGGTTTTTATGCCATATCGTTCTACCGCATCGCTCATGCGCTGTTTACTTTAGACGTTCCGTTGTTGCCGCGCATCCTTACTGAATATGCACACTCGAAGACGGGTATCGACATTCATCCGGGAGCGGTTATAGGCGACTATTTATACATAGACCACGGCACCGGGATTGTTATTGGTGAAACGACGCATATAGGCTGTCATGTTAAATTATACCAAGGCGTTACCCTGGGTGCTTTAAGTGTGGACAAAACGATGGCGTCTAAGAAGCGCCATCCTACGGTACAGGATCATGTAGTGATCTACTCGGGTGCGACGATCCTGGGTGGCGACACCGTTATCGGCGAAAACAGTATCATTGGAGGCAATGTCTGGCTGACTAAAAGTGTACCTGCGGGCTCTGTGGTTTACCATGAAACGCAGTTTAAAGTTGTTGAACGTAAAAGCTGATTTGTTATGGCTGGAATAATCGATCTGGTTGGAAATACGCCTATGGCGGAGCTCACAAGGCTTAATCCGAACAGAAATGTAAAAATATATGCCAAGCTGGAGGGGAATAACCCTGCAGGCAGTGTAAAGGACAGAGCAGCTCTGAATATGATTCAGAGTGCGCTTGAGCGGGGTGATATCAGGCCCGGGATGAAGCTGATTGAGGCTACAAGCGGGAATACGGGTATAGCGTTGGCAATGATGGCGCGTTTATTCGGACTTGAGATTGAGCTGATTATGCCGGCGAGCTCCAGCAAGGAGCGAACGGCAACCATGGAGGCCTTCGGAGCCAAAGTGGTGCTGATGGAAACGATGGAAATTTGCAGGGATTATGCAGAGGAGAAAGGCCTGGAGAGTGACTATTATCTGATGAACCAGTTCTCAAATCCTGATAACTACCTGGCGCATTATAAAACCACCGGTCCGGAAATATGGAGGGATACAGAGGGTCTTATAACTCACTTCGTGAGTGCTATGGGAACGACGGGCAGCATTATGGGTAATTCCATGTTCCTTAAAGAACAGAATCCGGATATTCGGATTGTTGGCTGTCAGCCTACTGAAGAATCGTCTATCCCAGGAATCAGACGCTGGCCGGCTGCCTATATGCCTAAAATATTTGACGCATCGCGCGTTGATCAGGTGCTGGACATTTCACAGGCCGACGCAACCGATATGGCGCGTAAGCTGGCCAGAACGGAAGGTATCTTTGCGGGAATGAGTACGGGCGGAGCTGCACACGCTGCCCTGAAGATAGCTGAGACACTTGAAAGCGGCGTTATCGTTTTTATTGCGTGCGACCGCGGCGACAGGTATCTCAGCACTGATCTTTTCGGCTGATTATTAGCGAAGTTTCTTGCAGACGGTGATGGTATGGTCTACCATTTCGGGCGTGATGTCCAGGTGAGTAACGAAACGTACAAGCTGGTCTCCGAATCTGCTGCATAGAATTCCATTGTCGCGCATGCGCTCCACGTATACGTCTGCATGTACATCATCCTGAAGTTTGATGATGACGATATTGGTATTAACCGGTAGTAATTTATCGACGTAGGGAAGACTTTCCAACGTCTCGCCGAGTACCCTGGCGTGCAGGTGATCGGTTTTTAGTCTGTCGATATGATGATCGAGTGCATAGCTGCCTGCTGCGGCCAGAAAACCTGCCTGACGCATTCCTCCTCCAAATACCTTGCGGATACGTCGTGCCTGACGGATCGTTTTGATATCTCCGAGTAAAAGTGAGCCAACCGGCGCGCCCAGTCCTTTGGATAAACAGATGGATATGGTATCGAAGAAGTGACCGTACTGCTCCATATTATCACCTGTCTCTATAAGTGCGTTAAACAGCCTTGCGCCATCGAGGTGCAGGTTACAGTTTTTCAGCCTGGCAAGATGATAGATGGATTCTATTTCGTCGAGGTCATAATAGCTCCCACCTCCCCTGTTGCAGGTATTTTCCAGAACGATAAGTCTAGAATGAGGCATGCAAACGTCTTCCGGGTTGATGACTTTCTCGATCATATCTGCTGTCAGGCGACCACGGTCTCCGTATAGCAGCTTCACTGAGGCGCCTGAATTGAAAGCGATGCCCCCGGTTTCGTAACGGTATATGTGTGATGACTCATCGCATATTACTTCGTCCATTGGAACGGTGTGACATTTGATGGCGATCTGGTTGGTCATGGTTCCTGACGGACAAAATAACGCATCGTCCATTCCGAACATGCCGGCTGCTTTCCGCTCAAGTTCATTCACTGATTCGTCTTCTTCGTAAACATCATCACCGACGTTCGCTGAGAACATGGCGTCAAGCATTTCAGGAGTTGGTTTCGTTACAGTATCACTTCGTAGATCGACTATCATAAATCAGCTTGACTTTTTGGCACTATGGCAACAATTATTTTTTGTTTTTTATACAATCTTAAAGAATTATTTACATTTACCACTTATTATTTACGCTTATTAAAATAACATGATAATTATAGCTGACGGCGGTTCTACAAAAACCAATTGGTGTCTGTTAAATGACGACAATAAAAAGATCTATTTTAACACAGAAGGTTATAACCCTTATTTTGTTACTATAGAATATGTAATTGAGTCGCTGAAGAACAACCTTCCTGACGATCTGGAGTTCGAAAAGATCACTGAAGTGAACTTCTATGGTGCCGGCGTACACAATAAGGAGAAAGCTGCACAATTAAAAGAGGCGTTCGGAGCTGTATTTACTCATAGCGATATTTTCGTAGGTCACGATCTACTGGCAGCAGCACGGGCACTATTGGGAAAGAATACTGGCTTTGCGGCCATATTGGGCACTGGAACAAATACCGGAATTTATGACGGTGATGATATTGTCTATCAGATTGACTCGGCTGCTTATATTTTGGGCGACGAAGGTAGCGGTTGCCACATTGGCAAGAAGCTGCTCACTGACTATCTGAGAGGCTATATGCCGGAAGCAGTAAGAGCATCTTTCTGGGAGACTTTTAAGCTTACACCTGATGATATTCAGGAGAATGTCTATACAAAGCCCCTGGCAAACCGCTTTTGTGCAAGCTTTGCTAAGTTCGTTTATGATAACTCAGATAATATCGGCTATACGCATAACCTGGTGAAGACTTCGTTTACAGATTTCTTTAAGAACCTGGTTAGCCACTATCCGGATTATCAGAAGTATGAGCTGAACTGTATCGGTTCTGTAGGCTATAATTTCCGGAATATCCTGGAAGAGGTAGCTGATGAATTCGGAATGAAGCTTGGAAAGCTTATCCGTTCTCCTATAGATGACCTGGTAAAATTCCATATCGATCATCCACGGGGATAATAAATAGTATTTTAGTTTATTGATTTGTAAAGAAGGAGGTCTCTTATGTGAAGAACCTCCTTCTTTGTTTTGCATCTATTCTTTCGAGAAGCTGAGTTCTTTTTTGAATTGTTTGTTGTATGCTCTTCTGTCAAACTTGTAGTAGGTTGCCGCACGATAAGACACCCCCTGCTGCTTTTCGTCGAGCTCCTTGAGTATGCCATAATTGAGCATCTTTTTGCGGAAATTTCGTTTATCCAGCTTCTTGTTCAGGATAGCCTCGTATACGTTCTGCAGTTGAGTGAGCGTAAACTTTTCGGGTAATAGTTCGAAGGCAATGGGCTGGTAGCTGATTTTCCGGCGTATCTTCTGAAGGCTTTTATCAAAAATGAGCTTATGGTCAAAAGCCAGATCAGGCATGTCGCTAACCGGATGCCAGACTGCAGTCTTCACATATGGGGTATTGGGATGCAGATCTGCCTTACCGTTCAACCTGATCATGGCATAATAAGCCACCGTGATAACACGCCCCTGAGGGTGGCGATTGACGTCACCGAAGGTATAGAACTGTTCGAGAAAGATATCTCTTAAGCCGGTGAAGCTATGCAGAATACGCTCCGCGGCGTCTTCAATACTTTCATTATTTTCTACAAAATATCCGGGAAGAGCCCACCAGTTCTGGAAGGGTGGGTCGTTTCGCTCAATAAGTAATACTTTAAGTTCGCCTTCTTCGAAGCCAAAGATGACGCAGTCAATTGAGAATATGGAATCGAATTTAGGAAGCATTATGTTCTTAGTAAAATCTAACTATGATTGTCATCACAAAAGTGGAAAAAATTCCCAAAAATTCTCTTAGTGTAAGTCACACACAGTATATTAGCCAAATAAAACAAAAATAAAATGTCCAGCATAAAAAAAATAGGTGTTTTTACTTCTGGTGGTGATGCTCCCGGCATGAATGCCTGCATTCGCGCTGTAGTACGTACAGGCATCTTCCATGGCATGGAAGTGGTTGGCATTCATCAGGGTTATCAGGGAATGATCGAAAAGAAGTTCATCAACATGGATGCCCGTTCGGTAAGAAACATCATTCAACTAGGCGGAACGGTTCTTAAAACTGCCCGTTGCGCGGAATTCAGGACTCCTGAAGGAAGGGCAAAAGCATATAAAAACTTGAAGGAAGAGGGTATTGATGCGATTGTTGCTATCGGTGGTGACGGTACTTTCACAGGCGCTGAAGTGCTGTCGAGAGAGTTTGACATCCCTGTAATCGGTATTCCGGGAACGATTGATAATGACCTGTATGGCTCAGACTTTACTTTGGGATACGATACGGCAACCAATACGGTTTTAGAAGCGATTGATAAGATCCGCGATACTGCGGCATCGCATGACAGGCTTTTCTTCGTTGAGGTAATGGGCCGTGACTCAGGATGTATCGCATTGCACTCCGGTGTTGCGGGGGGTGCTGAGGCGATCCTTCTGCCGGAAAAAGAAACGGCGATTGATGACCTAATCACCAAACTTGAGGCAGGCGCTCTGAGCAATAAAAGCTCCAGTATAGTGATTATTGCTGAAGGTGATAAGAACGGTGGCGCATACAACGTTGCTAAGCGCGTTAAAGAGAAGTTTAACTTTTATGATATCAAGGTTACTATCCTTGGCCACCTGCAAAGAGGCGGAACTCCCAGCAGCTTTGACCGTGTACTTGCTTGCAGACTGGGATATGCAGCTGTAAAAGCCTTGGTTGCAGGCGAGAGCAGAAAAATGGTAGGGCTTCGCGGAAACGAAATCAAGCTTACTGATATTCAGGAGGCGATTAATAATCACTCTTACAAACTGGAAGACGATCTTGTTGAAATGGCCGCCATCCTGTCAATATAATAAAAGATGATTGCAGTAGTTTATAGCGGATCGAGAAATGCAGACTGGAAACTTGCCGAAAAAGGAAGGATAGTATGCGACGTAAAAACTCCTGGAATTAACCCCTTTTTTAACGACGAAAAAGCGATAAGCGCCATCCTGGCCAGGAATCATCAGTTGATATCATACGCGGAAGACATCAAGCGCATCTACTTTTTTGGCGCGGGAGCTTCTTCCAGGGAACGTCAACAGGTTGTAGCGTCCTCTTTCAGCAAGTTCTTTAGTAAGGCTAAGATTTCGATAAACCATGATCTAAAGGCATCTGCTCTGGCTACCTGCGGTGATCAGCCAGGTATAGTGGGCATCCTTGGGAGCGGTTCAAACGTGGCGTATTTTGACGGCAAGAAGATTAAGGAGAACAATTTTGGAATGGGATATATCCTCGCCGATGAGGGCTCGTCAAATTGGCTTGGCAGAAATTTATTGCGTGATTACTTTACGGGGACAATGCCCAAGGAATTTGAGAGTATCTTTGTATTACGATACAATCCTGACAGGAAGCAGATCCTGGATAAAATTTATAAACAGACAAGTCCGGTTCTTTTCCTTAGTTCTTATACTGATTTTTTGATAGAACACTTTGATCAGCCGTATGTTAAGCAGTTGGTACAAACGGGTTTGAATATTTATTTTAATACTTACGTATTACCGATTACAGACAAGTACCCAGGCGTACCGCTACATTTTACAGGTCCGGTTGCTGATGGCTTTCAGTCTACACTGAGCCAGATTGTCGGGGAACATAACCTGAATATAGCGTCGGTTATAAAAAGACCGATTTATAATATATTGAATTATTACACGAACAAAAATTAATTAACATGAAAGTTGGAATTAACGGATTCGGCCGCATCGGTCGTTTAGCATTCAGAGCCGCTGTAGACCGCAGCGATATTGAAGTTGTTGGTATTAATGACCTTGTGGAGCCTGATTACATGGCTTACATGCTTAAATACGATTCAACTCACGGTCGTTTCAATGGTACTGTTGAGGTTAAAGATGGCAACTTGGTTGTTAACGGAAAAACTATCCGTGTTACTGCTGAGAAAGATCCTGCAAACTTAAAGTGGGATGAAGTTGGTGCTGAAGTAGTTATTGAGTCTACTGGCTTATTCCTTACTCAGGAGTCTGCAGGAAAGCACATCACTGCAGGTGCTAAGAAAGTAGTTATGTCTGCTCCTGCAAAGGATGACACCCCTACTTTCGTACTGGGCGTTAACCACAAGGAATTGAAAGCTGATCAGAACATTGTTTCTAACGCTTCTTGTACTACAAACTGCCTTGCTCCTATCGCAAAGGTATTAAACGATAAATTCGGAATCATCGAAGGTCTGATGAGCACTATCCACGCGGTTACTGCTACTCAGAAAACTGTTGATGGTCCTTCTGCTAAAGACTGGAGAGGTGGACGTGGTGCTTACCAGAACATCATCCCTTCTTCTACAGGTGCTGCTAAAGCAGTTGCTTTAGTTATCCCTGCTTTGAAAGGGAAATTGACAGGTATGTCTTTCCGCGTACCGGTTCCTGACGTTTCTGTTGTTGACTTAGTAGTTCGTTTAGAGAAACCTGCTTCTTATGAAGATATCAAAGCGGCTATGAAAGAAGCTTCTGAAGGCGAATTGAAAGGTATCTTAGGTTATACTGAAGATGATGTTGTTTCTCAGGATTTCTTGACAGACCCTAGAACTTCAATCTTTGATGCTAAGGCTGGTATCGCTTTGAATGACAACTTTGTGAAAGTTGTATCTTGGTACGATAACGAATGGGGATATTCAAACAAATTGATTGACCTTGTTCAGTTGGTAGGTAAAGCTTAATATTCTTTAAGCATAAAAAAAGAGCTTTGCGACTTGCAAAGCTCTTTTTTTATGCTTTCTATTTCAGGCTTTTACCAGAACTTCGATTGTCTGTTAAAGCGTTTCAGAATGAGTGCTGAAAGTGGCGGCAGATTGAGCATGACGGATTGTTCTTTTCCCTGCCACGGTAGCTGCTGCGTAGTGATGTTGTAGTTGAGTTCGAAGCCGCTGCCGTAGTACTGCACTTCGTCTGAATTGAATATGATTTCCCAGTCACCATGCATAGGTAAACCGATGCGGTAATTATAGCGCGGGACGGGGGTCATATTGAGCACAATGACGAGCTTCTCATCGTATACATCACCTTTTCTGCAATAAGCGAGAACTGAGTTTTCTGCATCTCCTGCTTCTATCCATCGAAAGCCTTCCCATTCAAAGTTCTTTTGATATAAGGCGCCTTCTGTTGTATAAAGGGCATTAAGATTCTTAACCAGCTGTTTTATTCCCTGATGAGGCTTAAAATCGAGCAGGTGCCAGTCGAGCGACTGCTCGAAGTTCCATTCTGATGTTTGGCCAAATTCATTGCCCATGAACAATAACTTGGTACCCGGATGGGTGAACATGTAGCTGTACATCAAGCGCAGGTTTGCAAACTTCTGCCACTCGTCACCAGGCATTTTATATACCAGCGATTTCTTGCCATGTACCACCTCATCATGCGACAGGGGCATCATGAAGTTTTCGGTAAAGGCATATACGGTGCTAAACGTAATCTGTCCGTGGAAATATCTTCTGTGAATAGGGTCTTGCTGAAAATAGGAAAGCGTATCGTTCATCCAGCCCATCATCCACTTCATACCAAAGCCTAATCCATCGCTGAATACGGGTTTACTTACCCCAGGGAAAGCAGTAGATTCTTCGGCGATAGTTTGCACGTCAGGAAACTGCCCATAGACAGCTATATTCAGCTCCTTAAGGAAGCTAATTGCTTCGAGATTTTCTCTCCCTCCAAACTCATTAGGGATCCACTCACCCTCTTTACGGGAGTAATCTCTGTAAAGCATTGATGCTACGGCATCGACACGAAGACCATCGACGTGGTACCGGTCAAGCCAGAAAAGTGCGTTACTGATCAGGAAAGAGCGAACTTCATTTCTTCCGTAGTTGAAGATATATGACTTCCAGTCTGGATGGAAGCCTTCCTTATCGTTGGCATGCTCATAAAGATTGGTACCATCGAATTTGTATAAGCCATGCATATCTCCGGGGAAGTGAGAGGGCACCCAGTCGAGAACTACACCGATTCCGTTCAGATGCAACTGCTCGATGAGGTACATCAGATCCTGTGGCGTACCATATCGTGAAGATGCTGCAAAGAACCCAGTGATCTGATATCCCCATGAAGGATAGTAGGGATGCTCCATTAAAGGCATAAACTCCACATGCGTGAAGCCCATTTCCTTAATATAGGGTACCAGTTCATCCGCCATCAGACGATAGCCGAGGAACTTTTCCGGTGCCTCAGGACTTCTTTTCCAGGATCCCAGGTGCACTTCGTAAACAGACCACGGTTTGTTCAGACTGTTATTCTTGAAGCGCGTTTCCATCCACTCAGAATCTGTCCATTCGAACCAGGTATCCCAAACGATGCTGGCTGTATGTGGAGGCTCCTCCCATCTTAATGCGTAGGGATCGGCTTTCTCCAGAACCTCGCCGGTATTTGATTTGATCAGATATTTATAGACTTCACCTGCAGCGATATCGGGTATAAATCCCTCCCATATACCGGAACTGTCCCATCTGCTTGAAAGCTGATGGGATTCTCTATTCCAACCATTGAAGTTTCCTATAACCGACACACCAAGCGCATTGGGAGCCCAGACTGCGAAGTAAGTGCCAGACTGGCCATCCTCGGTCGTGACTACATGCGAGCCCAGCTTGTCATAGAGCTTATAATGTTTACCGGCTTTGAACAGATGAATATCATAGTCTGTAAAACGAGAATAAGCAATAACGGGGATCGATATAGGAGTTAAACTTTTTTTCCTGGTTTTCATTATATGGTTTGAGTAGGTTAACTTAACACCTGTATTTCTTTAAAGTTTTTGTTTGCTTTAATACGTACGCGCTTTAGTGCATCAAATTCAAGCTCAACGCTCTGTTCCTTTCCGTCGATGATAACACGTGTTGGAAGGAAGGGAAGGCCAATTAGCTTAAGATCATACGTTTCGTAACGCGGGGTGTATAAACCTTCGGAGAATTGACGAATGCTAAGGCTATGGTCATCTCCCTTAACAACAAACTTCTTTTCTGTATAAATTTCCTGTTCATAAGCGAATGTGTCGCCATGATCTTCGTAGTAAAAGGAATTAACTTCATAAGGTGCGTGATAAACCTGGAACTTGATCTCTTCAAGATCTATCTCTCCTACGTATTGCATTACGGGCCATTCTGGTATCACAGATCCTGCTTTTACAAAGATAGGCATACTGTCGAGCGCTGCATGCGCAGTGTGCTCAAGACCTCCTTCGTAAGTTTCGTAGGTCCAATAGTTGTACCATTTTCCTTCAGGAAGATAAACGGTCTTAGACGTTTGTCCCGGATACAGGATTGGTGATATAAGGATCTTGTCGCCAAATGTAAACTCTTCTTCACGGGTTCGGTTTTCTATTTTATCTTGCTCCAACATTACCACTGGTCGCAAAATAGGGAAGCCATATTTATGGTGCTCCCAGAAGGTTGAATAGATATAAGGCATCAGCTTGTACCTGAGCTCAATGAATTTGCGGTTGATAGCTTCAAATTCTTCCCCGTAGCTCCAAGGCTCTCTTTCCCTTGTATCGCCGGCGGAATGGGCGCGCATAAACGGCGTGAACACTCCTAACTGGATCCATCTGGTAAAAAGCTCTCCGTCGGGTTCTCCGGTGAAGCCACCAATATCGGTTCCGCAGAACGAGACCCCCGACAGGGAAAGCCTCATGCATTGCAGCAGTGCCAGCTTCAGGTGATCCCATGAAGCGAGGTTATCGCCTGTCCATACAGATGAATAACGCTGGACGCCTGCATAGCCTGCACGGGTGATAGTGAGCGGACGTTTGTTTTTATAAAGCTTCTTTAAGCCGTCATAGGTAGCACGTACCATCTGCATTCCATAGACGTTGTGTGCCTTTCGGTGAGAACCGCGGTGCCCATCATACTGATGTCTGACGTCGTCAGGGAAGGTACCTGAACCAAATACTGCTGGCTCATTCATGTCATTCCAGATACCGGCTACGCCTGTATCGACAAGGCCTTTGAAAAGACCTCCCCACCACTCGCGTACCTCGGGATTAGTAAAATCGGGGAACTGGCATCTGCCAGGCCATACGTGGCCTTCCATAAAGTAATCGTCACTTCTGCGGCAGAAGTACTTATTGTCTTTACCTTCTTTGTACACCCAATAGTTTTCATCGACCTTGATTCCGGGGTCAATGATCACTACCGTCTTGAAGCCATCGTCAGACAGCTCCTTGACCATTTTCTTGGGGTCAGGAAAATATTTCTTGTTCCAGGTGAAGCATCTGTAGCCGTCCATATAATCGATATCAAGGTACAGGGCGTCACATGGGATCTTTTTATCACGGAATGTTTGTGCGAGTTTTTTAACCTTGCTTTCAGGATAGTAGCTCCAGCGGCATTGCTGGTAACCAAGTGCCCATTGCGGTGGCATAGGGTGCGTTCCTGTGAGGGTATGATATCTCTTCACCACGTCCATCATATGAGGACCATGAATGTAATAGTATAGTAACTCTCCGCCCTCTGCCCAAAAACTGGTTTTGTCCTGATCTTCCTGGCCGAAGTCGAAATAAGTTCTGTAAGAGTTGTCAAAAAAGATTCCATAAGCAGTTGTTTCCTTTAGACCTATGTAAAAAGGAATGGATCTGTACAGGGGATCCTGGTCTCTCGAAAATGAATAAGTATCTGTATTCCAGTTCTGGAAACGTCTGCCACGCATGTTAAATGTGGTGGGCTTATCTCCTAATCCGAAATAACCTTCACCCGGGTGGCCTTTCTTGGTACAATATACGTAGTAACCTCCAAAATCGACGTTTTCCTCCCAGTGCATGGCAGAAAGATCTTCGTTGATAACATTCTGCTGGTTATCGGCAAAAGATACCAGGAAATGTTTCTTTGTAATAATGCAGGAAACTGTGTTGGTTTCCACGCGGTAATCTTCGTCTGTTTCTGAAAATGAAAATACCGTGGCTGTGTTAGCAAGTTTAGGTACTGCATAGGAGAAATCCTCAAGGAAGGTGCCTTGAGGGGCCATGCGGACCCGGATGATCTCGTCACTCAGTACCATAACTTCAACGGTTGACTCGCCGTCTGTAAAATAAAAACTGTTGTTAACCTGCTTACATTCCTTTACAGACTGTAGATAGCGCTTTTCAATGGGCTTTAGACCTATTATCGGATTGTTGACATGCTGTACGCCTTCTTCCAATTGCTCAATGCTGATCTCCGGCAATGATTGCTTTTCTTTTTCTTCCATTATGTAATTCTGTTGCCCTGATGAAAGTGTTTGGGGGTAAATATAGAAAATTGAACTTTAAATGTTGTTACCTTTGTCCTGTGGAACATGTTTTTTCAAAACCGCTATTTCTGAACCATTCAGAAGAAAACTTCAATAATCTGGCGATAGATGTGTTCAGATTCCAGGTAACGCATAATCCTGTATACGCAAGTTTCGTAAAAGGGTTAAGGAAAGATCCTGAATTAGTTAGTACTGTCAGGGACATTCCCTATATGCCTGTGGAGTTTTTCAAAAATCACAAGGTGATATGTGGTGCGAATACTCCTGGGATAGTTTTCAGCAGTTCGGGAACTACAGGGATGATCCAGAGCAAGCATGATGTGCTTGACGTATCTGTATATGAAGAAAGCTTCCGTAAAACATTTAAACTCTTCTACGGTGATATCCAGGATCTGGTTATCCTGGCGCTCCTGCCTTCTTACCTGGAGCGCGGCAGTTCCTCATTGATCTATATGGTTGAAGATCTGATTCAGCGAACTAAGAATCCGGACAGTGGCTACTTTTTATATAATCATGATGAGTTGTTGCAGACCTTAGTTAAGTTGCGCAGTGCTGGAAGAAAAGTGATTCTGATTGGTGTGACGTATGCGTTGCTCGATTTTGTTGAGCATTATACTCTGGATTTTCCGGACCTTATCGTAATGGAAACCGGAGGAATGAAAGGAAAACGCAAGGAGATGATTCGAGAGGAGCTCCATCAGCAGCTATGTGCTGGCTTTGGTGTGGATGCTATTCATTCTGAATATGGGATGACGGAACTTCTCTCCCAGGCATACTCATCGGGAAAAGGGCTCTTCAGGTGCCCGCCCTGGATGCGCATAGATATACGGGATATTAATGACCCCCTCAGCCTTTTGGGAACAGGGGCAACAGGGGGCATTAACGTAATTGATCTCGGAAACATTTATTCATGTTCATTCATCGCGACTCAGGATCTTGGGAAGAAGCATGAAGACGGCTCTTTCGAGATAATAGGAAGATTCGATAACAGCGATATCCGCGGTTGTAACTTGCTGGTTCAGTGATACAACTCAACTCTGAGCTTCTGCACCGGCTACAGGTGCAATGTTACTGGGAGAATTACGCTGAGGAACCGCCAACAGCCAAGTCCATATACAAGTCTATATAAAGGAAATACGTTCAGACCTAGCTCAAATAAAAAAGGTGCAGCGCTGCTAGCAGATTCTCTCTGTTAATCCAACCTGCACCTCTTCTATTTAAGTATTTAGGCTACAGTGATAAGAAAATAGTTCTTCTTACCTTTCTGTACCACTATAAATTTGTCACTAACAAGATCTGTTACCTGTATAAGACCAGCTGCATCGGCAACCTTTGAGCGGTTGATGGCCAACCCACCTCCCTGAATCATCTTGCGCGTTTCCCCTTTGGAAGGAAACACCTTCGTATGTTCAGCGAGCATATCCACTACATTCAGTCCCCCGCTAAGCAACTCTCTTGAAACCTCGAACTGAGGTATTCCTTCAAATATCTCCAGCACTTCTGTTTCTGTAAGTTGAGAAAGGAACTCTATCGGTCCGTTTCCAAATAGAAAATCTGATGTAGTCAGTGCTTTCTGCAGCGCTTCCTCGGAGTGAGTGCGGATGGTGATCTCAGCAGCAAGAGCTTTCTGCAGAGCCCGCATATGTGGCGCTGTAGCGTGTTCTGCTTCTATGCCTTCGATTTCTTCTTTAGACTTCAACGAGAAGATCCTGATCCAGTTTTTCGAATCTTCATCACTTGCATTCAACCAGAACTGGTAGAACTTATAAGGAGAGGTCCTTTCAGGATCCAACCAAACGGCACCGGATTCAGTTTTTCCGAACTTGTTACCATCAGCCTTCTTGATGAGTTGTGTGGTCATTGCGAAAGCTCCTCCCCCTCCCATACGGCGGATAAGCTCCGTTCCGGTGACAATATTACCCCATTGATCCGAACCGCCCATCTGAACTTTACAGTTTTTATTCTTCCACAGCCAATAAAAATCATATCCCTGAATCAGCTGGTAACTGAATTCGGTAAATGACAAACCAGCTTCTCCTTCCAGCCGCTTCTTGACGGAGTCTTTGGCCATCATATAATTTACAGTGATATGCTTTCCAACGTCACGAATAAAGTCGAGGAAGTTGAAGTTCTTGAACCAGTCGTAGTTATTAACCATCTCAGCACTGTTAGCACCGCAGTCGAAATCCAGAAACTTCTTCAACTGCGTTTCTAAGGCATGAACATTCTTTTGCAGCGCTTCTTCAGAGAGCAGATTTCTCTCAACTGATTTCCCCGAAGGATCTCCAACCATTCCTGTAGCTCCCCCCACAAGCGCAAACGGCTTATGTCCGGCTTTCTGAAAGTGAATAAGCGTCATGATTTGTGTAAGATGTCCCACATGAAGAGAATCAGCAGTTGGATCAAAGCCAATATATCCTGATACCATGCCTTTATTCAGTTCTTCCTCTGTTCCAGGCATCATATCATGCAGCATGCCTCTCCATCTGAGTTCTTCTATAAAATTCATTTCGTTTGTTTAAAGTCGCAAAGATAGAAATTCTGTGACTTAATGAGCTCTCGCTTCTCTGAATCAATAAATCTTATTATATTGTAGCAATTGCGCGTCACCTCCACCCCATGAATTTCCTTTCCCATTTTTATTTTGACAGAAACGAAGAGAACCCATACCGGATCACGGGTATCGTATTGCCAGATCTGCTTAAAAATGCCAATAAGGAATGGAATTTGAGGCCAGAGAAGAATGAGCATCTTTTTTTGCATGATGACTTGCAGACAGGCCTTCTAGAAGGTTGGAAACGACATCTTGAAGTGGACCGTTACTTTCACTCCTCAGAATTTTTCAGCAGGCATACCTCGATATTACGTCTGCAGATAGTACCCCATCTTCTCAATTCAGATGTCAGGCCTTCGTTTGTTGCACATATAGCCCTTGAGCTCATGCTCGACAGCCTTCTCCTTACAGAGCTAAACCTTGACTCCTCACGCTTCTACGCTCAACTTGAAAATACAGATGAAGAGGTTTTGGACGACTTTCTGCTATTAAACAACATTCCCGAATCGTCGATCTTTTTCAACTTCCTGGAAGGGTTCATACGCTCGAAGTACCTGGAAAGTTACCGCGAACCCAGGGATATCATGTTCGCTATCGGAAAGATCTGTCAGCGTATATGGTCCCAGCCCTTTACAGACGAAGAAAAGTTTCGTGTTGCAGGCATCCTTACTGAGTATCTCGAGGTTCTGAAAAATGATTTTATCACTATTTTCAATCAGATAGAACTCCGTCTGGAACCGTACGTCGGTAAATAATCCAAAATACCTATCTTCGCTTTATGTCAATTTCTGATATCAAAAGCCGCATAGATACCCTTACAACTGAGCTTAATCAGCATAACTACAACTATTATGTTCTGGCTCAACCCACAATAACTGACTTTGAGTTTGATCAAAAGCTCAAGGAACTCGAACAGCTTGAAAAGGAGAATCCGGAGCTTCAGGATCCCTATTCTCCTACGCAAAGGGTCGGAGGAGAAGTAACTAAGGAATTTAAAACAGTCAAGCATAAATGGGCTATGCTCTCTCTTGGAAATACCTATAGTGAGCAAGACCTGCGCGATTTTGACGACCGCATAAAGAAAGCTATAGGCACCGACTTTCAATACGTTTGCGAACTTAAATTCGACGGTTTATCCATCAGTCTGACATACGAATACGGTAAATTCGTGAGAGCCGTAACGCGTGGTGACGGAACCCAGGGAGATGATGTTACAACCAACGCAAAAACCATTAAGCGCATTCCACATCACTTAAAGGCTGAGGATTACCCAGAGACCTTTGAGATTCGGGGCGAAGTGTTTATGCATAGGGCAGCGTTCGAGCGTCTCAACAATGAGCGCATCAATAACGGCGAGGTTCCGTATGCAAATCCACGCAACTTTGCCTCGGGCACTCTTAAGCTTAGGGACTCAGCCGAGGTCGCCAGGCGGCCATTAGATTGTTTCCTCTACTTCTTATATACCAACAAACGTCTATTCAGGACTCACTGGGAGAGTCTGGAAGCAGTGAGTAAATGGGGCTTCCACGTATGTGAACATAACCGACTATGCAACAGCATTGATGATGTAATTGAGTTTATTCATCATTGGGAGAACGAGCGTTACAAGCTGGGCTACGACATAGATGGTATCGTACTTAAGGTGAACAGCTATGCTCAGCAAGAGGAACTTGGCTTTACCGCCAAATCTCCAAGATGGGCCATCTCCTATAAATATAAAGCACAGGAAGTTGAAACAGAGCTGAAGCTTGTAACCTACCAGGTAGGTCGTACCGGCGCTGTAACCCCGGTTGCCAACCTCAAACCGGTACTGCTTGCGGGAACAACAGTTAAGCGCGCAACTCTGCATAATGCAAACGAAATGGAGCGGCTCGATCTTCACGAGGGTGACACTGTCTTTGTGGAAAAAGGTGGAGAGATCATTCCGAAGATCACATCGGTTAATACACTAAAGCGGAAAGAAGGCAGTACTAAAATCGTGTATCCTGAAGTTTGTCCTGAATGTGGAAGTAACCTGATCCGAAAAGAAGGAGAAGCCGCATTCTACTGCCCTAACGATGAAGCATGTCCACCGCAGATTGTTGGAAAGATCCAGCACTTCTGTAGCCGCAAGGCAATGAACATAGATGGCATCGGCAATGAAACCATTGAACTCCTCTATCGAAAAGGGCTGATTGAGCATATAAGCGACCTCTACGTTCTTTATCAGAAGCCCGACCAGCTACGTGAACTTGAACGTTTCGGTGAAAAGTCGATCAGCAACATGCTGGAAGGTATAGAAAAATCAAAGCAGATGCCTTTTGAAAAGGTACTTTTCGGACTAGGCATCCGTTATGTGGGCGAGACGGTCGCGAGGAAGCTTACCATGCACTTCAAAAATATCGACAGCCTTATAAGTGCCAGCTATGATGAACTGATTGCGGCGGACGAAATTGGAGGACGCATTGCTGAAAGTATTCAATTGTATTTCCAGGATCAGCGGCATATTGATCAAATAACTCTATTGCGCGACAGTGGACTTCAGTTTACCCGACAGGAGCAGGAGATAGTCCTTTCCAGCGATAAGCTGGCCGGTAAGACATTTGTCATCTCAGGAGTATTTGAGCAGTTTAGCCGGGAGGACTTATCAACTCTGATTGAGATGAACGGCGGAAAAATGCTCAGCGGTATATCCGGAAAGCTAAACTACCTTTTAGCTGGTGACAACATGGGGCCCTCTAAGCTGGAGAAGGCCAACAAGCTGAAGATTCCGATCATTTCAGATGAAGATCTCCTTAAGATGTTAAAGGATTGATAAAACGGAACTATTTTTCAATAAAACCTATTAACTTAGCAGACTAAATTTCAAACCCGGTTATTAGGAATCACAGGCACTTACGAATGAATAAATTTTTAGGAACTGGAGTAGCTATGGTTACCCCGTTCGATCAGGATGGATCAATAGATTATCAGGGACTAAGCAAACTGATCAATTATCAAATAGACGGTGGAGTCGAATACCTTGTTTCTCTCGGAACGACAGGTGAGTCCGCTACCCTCACAAAGAGTGAAAAAGAATCTGTATGGAAGTTTACTGCCGAAGTGGTAAATAAACGGGTTCCTCTTATGGCAGGCATAGGCGGCTATAATACCGCGGAAGTACTTGAAGGCCTGAAGAAATTCAACATAGAAGGTTACGATGCAATCCTTTCTGTAAGCCCCTTCTATAATAAGCCAACGCAGGAAGGGATTTATCAGCATTACAAAATCATTGCAGAACAATCTCCATTACCGGTTCTGATTTACAATGTTCCTGGCAGAACAGCCAGCAATATCTCTGCTGAAACAACGTTGCGACTTGCTCACGATTGCAGCAATATATTCGGAACAAAGGAAGCTTCAGGTAATTTCGACCAGTTTAACGCTATCCTCCGTGATAAGCCGGACGATTTCCTCTTTATCTCAGGAGACGATGGAATCACCCTTCCCCTTATTGCGATGGGCGGATCAGGCATCATTTCTGTAGCAGGAAATGCCATACCAAGGCAATTCTCAGACATCGTGCGACTTTGCCTTGCAGGAGACTTCAAGACAGCTGCGCCAATGCAGCTGAAGCTTACGAGTTTCTTTAACAAGCTCTTTGCCGAAAACAATCCAGGGGGAATAAAGTCAGCCCTAAAGCACATAGGGATCTGCAATGACTATCTCCGGTTACCGTTATGCCCAGTCAGTGAACAGAACAGCGAGGCGATCCGGTTAGAATTGGATAAAATCTTATAAACGCACAAAAAAAGAGAGTATCGCTACTCTCTTTTTTGTGGAATCACTTCTTTGCTGCTACCGAATTCTTAGAGTCCTGAATCTCCAGGCGAATTGACTGTGCAAGGTTTTTAATATCTTGCAAGCCTTTCCTTAATCTAGTACCGGCAGCACTATTTCCTTTGTTATAAAACTTGTCTGCATCTGCCTCTAAGCCAGCCAGGAGCTCCTTCAGCTCGGTAAACCTTTCAAAATTTGCCATAATAAGTTAGTTTTAGTTCCGCTTCTATTAAGCTTAAGCTAATGTAATAGCTTTTTTGAAGAAAAAAAATAATTATCTGCGAATTAAGATAGCTAAACGGCCTAGAAACTAAGACTATGCGTTTATAACGTTCTGTTCCTTATAGTAACCTGCTTTAAGCTTCTCTGCAACTTCTGAAAACGCATCCAGTGTAACCTGAACATCTTCCAGGGAGTGTGCCGCAGTTGGAATAATACGAAGCTCCATTAAGCCTTTCGGAATAACCGGATAAACCACGATTGAACAGAAAATACTGTAGTTCTCGCGTAAGTCCATGGTGATGGCAGTAGCTTCATTCAGTTCGCCTTTCAAGAACACAGGAGTCACCATCGTATCGGTTACACCAAGGTTGAATCCCCTTTCACGCAGTCCTTTTTGTAAAGTTGTGGCAATGGTCCATAGCCTCTCCCGCAATTCAGGCTTACTTTGCAGCAGCTCCAGTCTTTTCCGCAGACCGATAACCATCGGCATTGGAAGAGCCTTCGCATAAGTCTGCGAGCGCATGTTATATCTCAAATAGTTAACGATAGTTTCAGTTGAAGCCACGAAAGCACCTATTCCTGCCATAGACTTTGCAAATGTTCCAAAGTAAACATCAATTCCATCCATACAGTTCTGAGCTTCATGAGTACCTGCTCCTGTTGCCCCCATAGTGCCAAATCCATGGGCGTCATCAATAAGCAAACGGAAATTGAAGTCACTTTTTAGAGCTACTATATCAGCCAGCTTACCTTGTGCACCCGACATACCAAATACACCTTCCGTGATCACGAGTATACCCCCACCAGTCTGACTGGTAAGCTTTGTAGCGCGCTCCAATTGTTTTCTGCAGCTTTCAATATCATTGTGCTGATAAACGAACCTCTTGCCGATATGAAGCCTTAAACCATCGATAATACAAGCGTGACATTCTGCATCATACACAATAACATCATTACGATCAACGAGCGTATCAATGATTGACACCATTCCCTGATATCCGTAGTTCAGCAAGAAAGCATCTTGTTTGCCCGTGAACTTCGCGAGATCTTGTTCCAGTGCTTCATGATGATTTGAGTTTCCGGACATCATTCTGGCTCCCATTGGGTAAGCCATACCGAATTCCTGTGCACCTTTAGCATCCGCTTCCCTTACCTCCGGATGATTTGCGAGGCCAAGGTAATTGTTCAGGCTCCACACCAGGTGATCCTTTCCCCTGAACTTCATATGAGGTCCGATTTCACCTTCCAGTTTAGGAAATGCAAAGTAACCATGCGCCATCTTTTGGTGCTGGCCTAACGGTCCCATGTTCTGAGATATCTTATCGAATATATCCAACGTAATAAAATTTAATTAACTACAAAATAAAGTTGCAAAGTTAGCAATTTAAAAAAGTTTGCCTGCATTAATTCTTACAAAAGCAAAAAGCCCTTACTAACTGCAAGGGCTTCTATTTTTATAAGATTACGTTAATCTACATTATCATGCAAAAACGAATTATTAGGCCTGATTTCTGTTACCCCATCCTCGTTAGATAAAGTAAAACGGGAGACCTGAGATTCTGACGAATGTGGAACCTGCTGAAGCGCCATTTGCTTTCTTTTGTATGCTGGCTCTGCTTCCAACTCCTGAAGCCCATTGGCTGAACGTAGTTTCATGCTCAGGTCCTTAAGTCTCAAAATGCGCTCTCTTGATTTTCTCAACTGCTCTTCAATAGACTCATCAGTCTTATTCTCGTCCGGATTGTAGACAGCTGGCTCAACCGGTTTGGTCGGCTCAGAATATGCAGGTGCTGATTGCACAGGTGCATCATCAAACTGATATTCGCTTTCAGCTACTTTGAAACCAAACTCAAAAGACGATTCCTGAGTTTGCTTTTCCTCGTCCTGCAAAGTATGTCTGATAACTTTCGGCTGTTCAGCAACCTTTTTTTCTTCTACTTTTTTGGGAGCAAAACCTCCAAACAGATCAACCTGCACCTCTGCAGTAAATTGAGACGGAGCAGGGTCCTCTTCTTTCACCTCTTCAACCTGTTCAATGAAAGAGTTTACAGCCTTAATCATCGGCGCATTGTCCGGTGTTAACAAGGAAACCTTCTTCTGATGACTCTTCTCTATAGCCCTTTCTTCCTTTGTTTGGAAACCCGTAGCAATAATCGTTACTGATATTTTGTCGCCCAGATTCTCATCCATACAGTTACCCCAAATCAGATCAGCAGCTAAACCAGCTTCGTCCTGAATGTAATCTGTAATCACACTCACCTCGTCCATAGAAACCTCTCTTGAACCGGAACTGATGTTTAACAGAATATAGCGGGCACCTTCGATCTCATTATCCTTCAGCAATGGAGATGCAAGAGCCCCTTCTACAGCGCGAAGAGCACGGCTCTCACCTTCTGCAGAATAGCTACCCATGATCGCTACACCACTGTTGTTCATAACCGTACGAACATCCTTAAAGTCAACGTTTATATAACCCGGAATTGTAATAATTTCCGCGATCCCTTTTGCTGCAGTAGTTAAAATATTGTCAGCCTGGGCGAAGGCTGCACTAAGTGTAAGGTTTCCGAAGATCTCTCTTAATCTGTCATTGGATATGACCAGGTAAGAATCTACGTACTTTTTAAACTCTTCGAGTCCTTCTTCAGCCTGCATCTTTCTGCGCTTACCCTCAAAAGAGAAAGGCGTAGTAATGATACCTACCGTAAGAATATCTAGTTCTTTCGCAGCTTTGGCTATGATCGGACTTGCGCCCGTACCCGTGCCACCACCCATTCCTGCTGTAATGAACAACATTTTGGTTGTGCTACCAAGCATGCGTTTTATATCTTCAATATTTTCTATTGCAGAGTTTTTCCCAACTTCAGGTATTGAGCCAGCACCCATTCCCTCCGTTAAACTTGCACCCAACTGAACCTTATTAGGGATCGGGCTAAGCTCCAGAGCCTGGGCGTCCGTATTACAGATGATGAAGTCCACCCCTGTAATTCCTTGCCTATACATATGGTTTACTGCGTTACCACCGCCGCCACCAACACCAATTACCTTGATAATTGATGATTTTTCTTTTAACATTTCAAACTGCATATCGTTATCAATCAATAGAGTAGATTTCGAATTTTATCGCCATTGCACCATTGTAATATTAAATAATTTTACACAAAGGTTTTCCACATTTGTTAAGATTGTGGAAAAATAATCCTTTGTTGAAAATTACTTAAGGTAATCCTCATCCTTGATGTCATCCTTAATGAACCTCGCACCCGTCTGGAGCAGCTTATCAAATAAGCCAATGCTTTTCTTAGCCTTCGGATCCTGAGGCGCTTGCACGTAAACACCCGGCTGTTTCATCATTTCCTGAACCTCTTCAGCCTTCTGAATACCCTTGATCAAAAGACCGATACCTGTAGCATAAAGCGGACTCTTCAGATCATCATATATATTCTTCGGCAACACTTCATTTTTAGCAAGATGCTCGTTAGGATATCCCACACGGCAATCAAGCCCTGTAACATACTCCACCAGCTGTGGAAGATGCTTCAACTGCGCACCACCACCTGTAATCACGATACCCGCGATTAATCTTTTTTCATAGCCGGAGGCCTTGATCTCGTAATACACGTGCTCAATGATCTCTTCCATTCTGGCCTGGATAACATAAGCAAGGTTTTTAACAGAAATCTCTTTTGGCTCCCTTCCTCTCAATCCGGGCACCGATATAATTTCATTGTCTTTGTTCTCATCAGCAAGCGCAGAACCAAATCGTGTTTTCAAAAGCTCCGCCTGATTACGCATAACCGAACATCCTTCACGGATATCCTCCGTAACGCTGTTACCACCGAAAGGAATCACGGCCGTATGTCTGATAATACCTTCGTGGAAGATCGCGATATCAGTTGTACCACCACCGATATCTACCAAAACTACACCCGCTTCCTTTTCCTCGTCGCTTAATACCGCGTCTGAAGATGCCAGAGGCTCGAGGATCAGTTCCTGTGTCTCCAGATTCGCATTGCGAACGCACTTCAAAATATTCCGCACGGCGCTCACATGACCAGAAATAATATGGAAGTTCGCCTCAAGACGTACCCCGGCCATTCCGATCGGATCTTTGATACCCGGCTCATTATCGATCGTGAATTCCTGCGGAAGCACATGAATGATCTCTTCTCCCGGAGGCATAACCAGCTTATACATATCCTCGATAAGCTTTTCGATGTCCTTACGTTGGATCTCGTTCTGCAGATCTTTTCTCGTAAGGATTCCGCGGTGCTGAAGGCTCTTGATATGCTGGCCGGCGATACCCACGTTCACGATTTTGATCTCTACGTTAGACTGGACACTGGCATCTTCAACCGCCTGGAGAATACCCTGAACAGTCTTTTGTATATTAGCCACCACCCCACGGCTCACTCCAGCCGATTCTGCCTTGCCCAATCCGAGTATTTCTATCTTCCCATGCCCACTTCGGCGGCCAACTATCACACAAATTTTTGTTGTTCCTATGTCTAAACCGACGACAATAGGCGAGTTTTTCGATGATGTAGAAGTGCCTTTATCCATAACTAAGGTGTTAATTTTTTTATTTGCTGATGTATTGTTAATGTTTTCCGTTTTATTTTTTCGTCGTCACAATCCAGGCACTGTCTGCAAGATTACGCTCGCAAATGATCTGATTCGTGTATTTAATATTTATTGTTTTATAAGCATTCCATCCCACAACAGGCATCGCCTTTTTGTAGAAAGCCTTCAAATTGCGCAGCCTTACCTCCAAAGAGTCGGCATCCCCTAAAATGATCTTCTGATTTCCAACACGAGGCACGATCTCAATATCTCTTTGTGTGTTCACATAGAGCTGTTCAAACTGGTCGCGCCATAAAGAATCCTTTTCAACGTACAGAGCTGTTTTATACAAGTCACGCGTCACTTTTGTTCTAAGCGAATCCTCTCTTTTTGTATAATTCTCCATAATAAAACCATTTGCTACCAGTACATGCGGCGTATAGTCCTTAGATGTAGGGATTTTGTTACCCAGACGGTCAATGTAGTAATCCTGATTATTTAAAGTAATTACTCTCAAAATCGGATCACTTTGAATAACCTTAATATTGACCGTTCCATCCATATCAGCAAAAACCTTTGCATCCCTGATATAAGGATTCCGCTTAAACTCATTTTCCAGCTCATGCAAGTTGATCTCATGCAAGTACTTACTGATGATCAACCCTGAATGGTTCTGAATAATTCTATTCACCTCATTACGGTCAATAAAGCCCGCCGTACCGGGTATGATAACCTTAATATCCTTACATTTCAAATAGCTCTTTTTACCATCGATAAAGCTCATCAAAGTAATCAGCCCCCCAATGCAGAGCAACCACGTGAACACGTACAAAATCCGTTTCCAGGCGATCCGTTTAAGCATGGCTCATGATTTCCTTTAAAGGTCCAACCATAGTATCAATATCACCCGCTCCTACTGTGAGCAGAAGCTCCGGTTTGCGGATCGAAATATAGTGCAGGCACTCGTCCATACTGCAAAGCATTTTGAGTCCACCTTCCACTTCATCCAGTATAATTCTTGATGTCACCCCTTCTATCGGCAGCTCCCTCGCTGGATATATATCCAGCAGAACCAGTTCATCTGCCATACCAAGCACCTCGGCAAAGCCAGGTGCAAAATCCCTGGTACGAGAATATAAATGCGGTTGAAAGATCACCGTCAGTGTGCGCTCAGGGTACAAGGTTTTCACTGCCGAAATACAGGCTCTCAATTCTTCCGGGTGATGAGCGTAGTCATCGATATAAACCGACTTTTCCGATCTTACCACATACTCAAAACGGCGTTTAACACCGCGGAAATCCCCAATTGCCGCTTTGATTTTCTCCGCCGGAATTTCCAAATAAAGGGCTGCCTGTATCGCTGCTACCGCGTTTTCAATATTATGCAATCCTGGCAAGGGCATAGCAATATCGCTCATCGCGATACCTTCGCCCGAAAAGTCAAAAAAGAACTGACCGTTCTCGACACGAACACTATGTGCATAAGTATCCGCCTGCTCGGATGCTGAATAAGTCAATCCACCTGTCAGCGCCAGGCCCTTTTTATGAATCAGCTTTCCACTATCCTTTAGTTGTGAAGCAAAAAGGCGAAAAGACTCCTTCACCTGATCGTCGGTTCCATAGATATCCAGGTGATCCGCATCCATAGACGTAACGATAGCAATATCCGGATGCAACGTCAAAAACGAACGATCGTATTCATCCGCTTCCACCACCATCACATTATTCTCTCCAAACAGCACATTCGTATTGAAGTTCGAAGATATGCCTCCCAAGAAAGCTGTACAGTCATAGCCTGTATGCTTCAATATATGCGCAACCAGCGTCGAGGTAGTCGTCTTCCCATGAGTTCCTGCCACAGCAATAGTAAACATACCCATGCTGATGATTCCCAGAACTTCCGAACGTTTCTTCAGTACATAACCACCAGCTTTGAAATAATTCAAGATTCTTGACTCCCTCGGAATAGCCGGAGTGTAAATGACCAGAATATTTTCCTTGTCAGACCAGCTATCCACAATATCGCTCGTATCATCAATAAACGAAACACTGATATTTTCTTCAACAAGACTATCTGTAAGTGTAGTACGCGTACGGTCATAACCGCCCACCTGGCATCCTCTTTTATGAAAATACCTGGCCAGCCCGCTCATGCCTATGCCGCCAATACCTATGAGATAAACCTTCTTAATTGAATCCAGCTCCATTTATACGATCATTTAGCTATAATTAAAACTTCTTTTGCAATCACATCATCAGCATCAGGAAGTGCGAGGCTGGCGATATTCGCTTTCAGCTCCGTGCATTTTTGCTCATCCCTGATCAGACTTATTGCCAGCGATCCCAGCGTTCCCTCTGCCTCCTGATCGGTGATCAGTATCGCAGCATTACGTTTTACCAGCGCCATTGCATTCTGCGTCTGGTGATCTTCCGCCACGTTTGGCGAAGGCACCAGAATCACCGGCTTAGCGACAACACATAGTTCCGCAATCGTCCCCGCTCCCGCTCTTGATATAATCACATCTGCCGCAGCATAAGCAAGATCCATACGGTTCAAAAACTCAACGATGCGCACATTCTCATGCACCTTACCCTGAGTTTTTTCGAGTATCGACTTATAATAAAACTTGCCTGTCTGCCAGATCAGCTGCACATCCTCTTTCTCAAACAGATGAAGCTCAGCCAGCATACTTTTATTCAGCGTTCCAGCTCCGAGACTTCCGCCCGTAACCAGAACAGTCTTTTTATCTGCCGACAACCCAAAACTTGCAAGAGCTTCAGCTCGTTTTCCGCTTACCTCAACCGCTTCCTTGCGAATCGGATTACCCGTCATCAGTATCTTTTCAGCCGGAAAAAACTGATCCATCCCGGAGAATGCAACACATACTTTTTCCGCTTTTCTACCCAGCCATTTATTGGTCATGCCAGCGTAGGAATTCTGCTCCTGAATCAGATAGGGCACATTCATATTCCCTGCCGCCAGCAATAGCGGACCTGATGCATAACCTCCAACACCTACAGCTGCGTCAGGCTTAAACTCCCGAATAACGGCCCTTGCCTTCATTAAGCTTCCTACCACCTTGAAAGGCAGCTTCAGATTCTTTAACAGCGACTTACGCTGAAAGCCCTGAATATCCAGTCCTACTATCTTATATCCGGCAGCAGGAACCTTTTCCATCTCCATACGTCCGTTAGCACCAACAAAGAGAATCTCCGTTGCCGGGTCAAGGCGCTTCAACGCATTAGCGATGGCTATCGCAGGGAATATATGCCCTCCGGTTCCTCCTCCACTGATGATTATTCTTTTCGCCATTTTCTTTACTCCTTACATTGCCGGTATTTCACCCACAACAACTTTATCTTCTACCGATTTCTCTTTACTTTTCTTTTCGTCGATATCCCGACTTACACTCAGTATAATCCCAAAAGCCACACTCGTAAATAATATCGACGTCCCCCCCATACTAACCAGAGGAAGCGGCACGCCCGTAACCGGACCTAACCCTACCGCAACCGCCATATTCGCAAATGCCTGAATCGTCAGACTGAAACTCAGTCCGGCCGCCAGCAAAGCTCCGAAGGCCTTCGGACTAGCCGTCACAATCAAAATACAACGATAGAGTAACATAAGATATAAGAACACTATCCCAATACCCCCCACTATTCCATACTCTTCAATAATCAATGCATACACAAAGTCAGAGTAAGGATGTGGCAAGTAGTTTCTTTGCGTACTGTTACCCGGCCCTTTACCAAATATCCCCCCGGTTGCAATTGCAATCTTAGCCTGATTCGCCTGAAATGCTTTATCAGGGTCGGCCTTCTCCGGATGCATATATACATCAATACGTGAAGCATAAGTAGCACTTCGCGGACCAAAAAATATGACACCTAACAACAGAATAAATCCAAGCAGACAAACCGCAGCTATTTGCTTGATACTGATTCTTCCGATGATAAGCAGTAATATACTCACTCCAAAAAGCATCATTGCAGTAGACAGATTCGCCCATGCGATTAAGACGAATATCAAACCTACAGTAAAAATGATAGGCAGAAAAGACTTCTTAACATCCTTTATCTGCTCCTGCTTCTTGGTCAGCATCCTCGCCAGAAACGTAATCAACGCCAGTTTGGCAAGATCCGAAGTCTGGAAGGTCTGATTAATGATCGGAATCGTCACCCAGCGACTCGCGTCATTCACATTATTACCAAAGATCAAAGTATATAACAGCAAAGGCACCGTCACAATCATCAGCACTTTTGAGATACCTGCATAGTACCGGTAATCCAGCAAATGCGAAAAATACATCAGCGCCAAACCACCAATAATCATCACCAGATGCTTAAATAAATACTGCTCCGTACCCACGCCTTTCTTATAGGCGAGCGTACCTGTCGAACTGTACACCGCTAACAATGATAATACCGAAAGTAATATCACGATAAGCCAGATCCAGCGGTCCCCTTTTGCTCTGCTTAATATACTTTCAACCATATCCTTACAGTTTTTTCACTATAAATTCTTTATTGCCGCCTTAAACTGATCTCCACGATCCTCGTAATTTTTAAACAAGTCAAAGCTCGCACAAGCCGGCGACAGCAATACCGTATCGCCCTTCTTCGCAAGGTGATAAGACATCTCTACTGCATCTTGTGCAGAGAAAGTATTCACAATCATTTCCACATCCTCTTCGAAAGCCTCATGGATGCGTTTGTTGTCCTTACCCAGACAAACAATTGCCCTCACTTTCTTTCGAACAAGATCTTTCAGAATAGAATAGTCATTTCCCTTATCCACACCACCCAGGATCAGGATCACGTCCGTCGTCATGCTCTCCAACGCGTACCATGTAGAGTTTACATTAGTCGCCTTAGAATCATTGATAAACTCAACGCCAGTAATTCTTCCGGCATGCTCTAATCTATGTTCGATATTCTTAAAATCGCCCATGCTCTCCCTTACGCTCTCGTTGCGCAATTCAAGAACCTTAGCCACAATACCCGAAGCCATAGAATTGTAGATATTGTGCTTTCCCTGTAACGCTAAATCTGTAATAGTCATCTTAAATTCTTGTTCTGTATTGAGTTTAATAATTATCTGATTGTCTTTTATATACGCACCCTTTTCGAGCTCTTCCTTTATTGAAAAAGGATAAGTCACTGCTACCGCCGGATGCTTCTTCAATATCTCGATCGTTTCCGGATCGTCGGCACAGTAGATGAAAACGTCGCTTTCCGTCTGGTTCTGAATAATCCGGATCTTTGACTCAGCATAATTCTCCAGCTTGTAGTCATAGCGGTCCAGGTGATCAGGTGTGATATTCAGCAACACCGCGATATCCGCCTTAAACTTGTACATATCGTCGAGCATGAAACTGCTGATCTCCAGAACATACCAGTCATGCTCTGACTGTGCAACCTGACGGGCGAAGCTCTGTCCGATATTTCCTGCAAGTCCTACATTCATACCTGCATTCTTCAGAATATGGTAGGTCAGCATGGTCGTTGTCGATTTCCCGTTTGATCCGGTTATGCAAATGGTCTTCGCATTTGAGTACCTCGCAGCAAATTCAATCTCAGAAACAACCGAAACACCCTTCTCACGAAGCTTCTTTACCAGAGGAGCTTTCTCCGGAATACCCGGACTTTTAATCACTTCGTCAGCCGACTCTATCTTCTCTACCGAATGCTGCAGCTGCTCGAAAGCAATCCCCGCATCTTCCAGTTCCTTTATATACTGAGGAGCAATAGGTCCCGCATCCGATACAAAAACTTCGAAACCCTGCTTTTGCGCCAATACTGCCGCCCCTGTGCCACTCTCTCCCGCACCTAAAATCACGATGTAACGCTTCGATTCCATTATCTTAATTTTAAGGTTACAATTGTTAACACAGCCAATATTATCCCCACGATCCAGAAACGAGTCACAATCTTCGATTCATGGTACCCCTTCTTCTGGTAATGGTGGTGTACAGGCGACATCAGTAAGATCCGACGCCCTTCACCAAATTTCTTCTTGGTATACTTAAAATAAGAGACCTGCAGAATTACCGACAGATTCTCGAACAGAAACACCCCGCACAGGATCGGAATCAATAGTTCCTTACGGATCATGATCGCAAACGCCGCGATGATGCCGCCAATCGCCAAACTTCCCGTATCCCCCATGAATACCTGTGCCGGATAGGAGTTATACCATAAAAAACCAACACAAGCTCCAACGAAAGCACCCGCAAAGATCACAAGCTCGCCCGAATTGGGAATATACATGATGTTCAGGTACTCTGCCATAATGGTATTACCCGATACATACGCCAGCACTGCCAGCGTTACCCCGATTATCGCCGAGGTTCCCGTAGCCAAACCGTCTATGCCGTCCGTAATATTGGCACCGTTCGATACCGCTGTCACAATCACAATCACAAAAAACAGAAATACCACTAACGCATACTTCTCATGTCCCTCACCGAGAAAGCTCAGGAATTTCGCATAGTCAAATTCATTGTTCTTAAAAAAAGGGATATTCGTCATAGTCGACTTCAGGTTCTGCGTGAAGTAGTACGAATTACCTTTTTGGTGTACTTCAAGCGGACTGGTATTCGTAGTAGGCAATGTCACCTGCTGACGCACAACAATATCAGGATGGAAATACATCGTCCAGCCGATGATAAGCGCCAACACAACCTGCCCCAGGATTTTAAACCTTCCAGCAAGACCTTCCTTATCCTTCTTAAATACTTTGATATAGTCGTCGATAAATCCGATGATACCCATCCACACTGTAGTAACGAGCATCAGAATGATATAAACGTTCTCCAGCTTGGCAAACAAAAGTGTAGGGATCAGGATACCCAGAAGAATGATGATACCACCCATTGTAGGTGTCCCCTGCTTTTGCATCTGCCCCTCAAGCCCCAGGTTTCTCACCGTTTCACCCACCTGTAGCGCGTGCAGCTTCCTGATCAGACGGCTTCCGTAGATCGTCGTGAACAATAGCGAGAAGATGATCGACATGGCAGTTCTGAAGGATATGTATTGAAACACTCCCGTCCCGGTCAGACCGTATTCATTATGCAACCATGTAAATAGATAATATAACATCAGCCTACCTGGATTAGTTGTTCTGTCAATACTTTCTTGTCGTCAAAAGGATGCTTTACACCCTTTATCTCCTGATATTTTTCATGTCCTTTTCCCGCAACCAAAATAATATCTCCGGCTTTTGCCAGATGACATGCGGTACGAATTGCTTCTCCCCTGTCTGCTATTACCAAAACCTTTCTTTTATTTTCAGGACTTACTCCTGCTTCCATCTCCCTGATGATATCCATCGGCTCTTCCGAGCGCGGATTATCAGACGTTAAAATGACCTTATTGCTCCAGTCGCATGCAATCTGCGCCATCGGCTTACGCTTTGTTTTATCCCTGTCACCTCCGCAACCGATCACTGTAATTACTTGCTCGATGCCCTTTCTGACAGACTGAATGGTGCTCAATACGTTCTGCACAGCATCCGGAGTGTGAGCGTAATCGACTATAGCGATAACACCATTAGGAGCAGTTATATAATCAAATCTTCCTTCTGCACTGTTTAGTCTGCTCAGTATGGTCAGCACCCGGTTACTATCTTGCTCCAAAAGCATAGCCGTTGCGTACACACTAAGCAAATTATAAGCATTAAAATTCCCGATCAGCTTGAACCAGACCTCCTGCCCATCAATCTCCAGGATCAATCCACTCAGCTCGTTTTCTACAATACGAACCTTAAAGTCGGCCATATTTTTTAAACCATAAGACTTCTTGTAGGCCTTCGTATTTTGGAGCATAATATGCCCGTTCCGGTCATCAGCGTTTGTGAGCGCAAAAGCCGACTTAGGCAGGGAATCAAAGAAGCCCCGCTTAGCTTTCAGATAAGCATCAAAAGTCTTATGAAAATCAAGATGATCATGCGTCAGATTAGTAAAAACACCCCCACTAAACTGCAAACCTGCGATGCGATGCTGAGCTACTGCATGAGAACTGACTTCCATGAAGCAATAGTCGCATCCGGCCGCAACCATCTCTGCCAACAGACCGTTCAGTGCAATCGGATCCGGAGTGGTGTGAGTAGAAGGCACAACAGAATTATGAATATAGTTTTCTACTGTGGATACTAAACCCACCTTATATCCAAGTTCTTTAAACAACTTAAAGAGCAACGTAGCAACCGTAGTCTTACCGTTCGTTCCTGTAACGCCAACCAGCTTCATTGATTCAGAAGGATGACCGTAGAATTCAGAAGCAATAAGACCCAGCGCCAGTGCTGAATCGGCGACAACGGCATAGCTTACCCCTGTAGCCAACTCAGAAGGAAAGGTCTCGCACACAATGGCAGATGCACCCAGCTCAACCGCTTTTCCGATGTAGTCATGTCCGTCAGACAACGTGCCTTTAACCGCAATAAACAAAGAGCCAACCTTTACTTGTCTCGAATCAAAGCAGATATTCTCAATTCCGACAGTGCCAGAGCCCTGCAGATCAAGAACAGTGATCCCGCCTAATAATTCAGTAAATGTTCTACTCATTGCAATTCTATATTTATTGGGTATCCTTTAACTATTCTTGAACCGGCAGCCAGCGACTGCTTAATAACCTTGCCGCTACCCTTCACAACAGGCTTGAGACCGGCATTACTTAGCAGATACACCGCATCTTTTAGTCCCATTCCTGAAACATCCGGAACATTGTGAGCATTTATCGAAACCTCTCTCACAGATACACCATTGCTCGTATCTATCGGATGCACGAATTCACTATTCGAAGCATAATAAGCTTTTATCCCTAAAGCTTTATAAACCTGTCGGGTAGCCTCATTATGACCAGCTTTTGAAGGAGGCAACTTCGTATTACCCACTAACCTTTCAGGTACAGGATTGTACATCTCCTTGTCACTAGCATAGATCTTATCCGCAATCTCACGAAACGGAGGTCCCGCAACCTGGGCTCCATAGTATCCATTTTTCGGTCCGTTAACCACCACAATCAGCGAATACTTCGGATTATCTGCTGGGAAATATCCGCAGAAAGATGCCTGATATTGACGCTTTGCACGGTAACCTCTGTTTGCATCAGCTACCTGAGCAGTCCCGGTTTTACCCGCAACTTTATACAATGGATTGTAAATGATTGTACGACCCGTACCCTCTGTGATAACACTCTCCAGCAGCGACTGCATCGTCTTAATAGCCTCATCAGAGGCTATTTTCTCGTTGATTACACGAGCATCAAAGTGCTCTATCGTGTTTCCAAGTCTTCTAATCTCCTTAACAAATATTGGCGCAAGATATTTACCGTCGTTGGCTATCGCATTATAGAAAGACAGCATTTTTAAAGGCGTAAGCTGCATCTCATAACCATAGGCCATCTGTGGCAGCGACATATTCTTATTCCAGCTTCTGTTATTCGGATTCTTCACTACTGGCTTTGCCTCACCAGGAATCTGCAATTGTAACTTCTCATGCAGGTGCCAGTTATACAAATGGTCTGTAAACTTAGACTGATTATCCTTGTACGTCTGATTGACCAGCTTCGCCACCGCCGCATTCGATGACGTGTTGAAAGCTCTCTTCACTGAGATTACGCCAATACTACCATGTGAGTCCTTGATTATATGTCCCGGAATCTTATAGTTTTCGGTTGACACTAATGTGCTTGTATCCACAGCCTTGTCTTCCAACAGTGCCAGATAAGACGCCACCTTAAATGTGGATCCAGGATCCTGATTTCCGGCAATGGCATAATTGAACTTTTCTTCATAAGTACCCTTCCCCGTGCGTGTATAGTTTGCTATAGCACGAACCTCGCCTGTTTCAACCGACATCACAATAGCCGATCCATGCGCAGCATCGCTTTTAATCAGCTGCTTCAGTAAGGCATTCTGAGTAACGTCCTGAATATTAATATCGATCGTTGATATAATATCTGCACCATCCTTAGGAGCAATCTCAATGTCTTTATTAACCGGCATCCAGATTCCGCCCGCAATGCGCTGCATCAGCCTCCTGCCGCTTTCGCCGTCCACATATTCACCGTAAGCTCCCTCCAGACCTACCGGCTGCACATGTTCATTATTATAACCTATCGTTCTGGCTGCCAAACTTCTGAATGGTAAAATTCGTTTATTCTTCTGAACAGCGATCAAACCACCTTTATATTTTCCCATATTCAGGATCGGGAAAGTCTTGATTACCTTGAGCTCCTGATGAGTTACGTTTCTCTTCAACAAAAAGTACCGCTCCCCGTCTCTCCTGGCCTTACGTAAAATATTGGAATATTGTCTCGAACTTTTGTCGTTAAAGAAACGCGACAATTTCTCCGCCAGAGAATCTACTTTTTCGTAAAAAACCTGATCTTTCTCTACGCCTCCGGCTTTGAGGTCAAGGCGCAACTCATACTCGGGCACAGAGGTTGCCAGCAAACTCCCATCATGAGATAATATATTACCCCTGACCGCTTCCACATGCACAAATTTGGTCGACAAACTGTCGGCCATCGCCCTCCACTTTTCACCTTCGGTAATCTGAACGTGAAAAAGTTTAAACAATACAGCAAATGCCAACAGAACTATCAGTCCGAAGGCAATATAAACGCGCAATAAAATGTCAGTTCTGATATTCATAACTCACTGCTTATTTATTTCTTTTCTTGCAATCTGCCCCTGGCAGACCATGTATCGTCTTATCTTTCTTTCAACACCGGAACCATCAGTTTCTTTGGCGGTTCAACCGGTTCCCTCAGTCCAAGAGTATCTACTTTTTTAGCTACCTCCGTTTGTGTACTCTTCAACATCAGATCCGCCTTTAAAGTCTTATAATCCCAGCGCATTTCCTGGACTTCCTTATTCAGCTTGTCGATATTCCGGATATTTCTCTCTGTAAAATGTCTGTTCCCGATATATACCATCCCTAAAAAAGCAATGAAAATAATAAAGGGCATCATTTCAGACGCTGCCTCTTTGGAAATCACTCCATCGGCAAGAAGCACGGTAAAGAAGTTTCGGGGCATAGTTGCCTTCTTCCGAACAGGCTTAATTTCAATCTCCTGTTCCTGTTCCTCTTCTTCTCTCTCTCTTCTGAAACGATTACTCATATACCTTTCAAATAATCCTAAGCACCCTACAACTTTACAGCAACCCGCAGTTTTGCACTTCTGGCACGACTGTTTAAGGCAATTTCCTCATCCGTAGCCATCACCGCTTTGCGTGTTACCGCATCCAGGGGACGCTGTATATTTCCATAAAAATCTTTTTCCAGTTCTCCCCTGAACTTACCCTTGGCGATAAAGTTCTTCACCAGGCGATCTTCAAGTGAGTGATAAGACATCACCACTAGCCTTCCGCCTGGCTTTAGCACATCTGCCGCCTGTAATAGAAACTCCTGCAACGCCTCAAGCTCCTGATTCACCTCTATCCGAAGCGCCTGGAAAGCCTGTGCCAGGTATTTATTTTCTTTTCCCTTCGGGATAAGCTTTTTAATAACCTCCTTAAACTCAGCAATTGTATCGATTTGTCTGTTCAGTCTGGCCGTTACAAGCGTCCGCGCAAGCGACTTGGCATTCTGAATCTCACCGTACATTCCAAATATTCGATGCAGCTCATCCTCACTATACGAAGAAATAACTTCTTTCGCCGTGATTGGCGCCGACTGATCCATCCGCATATCCAGATCTGCGTCAAACCGTGTAGAAAACCCCCGCTCTGGCTGATCAAACTGGTGGGATGAAACACCAAGATCAGCCAGAATACCATCCACCTGCATCGCCGAGTGTAAGCGGCAATAATTCTTTAAAAAGCGGAAGTTTTGATCTATAAAGGTTAACCGATCATCGTTTGGAATATTTTTCTTTGCATCTTCATCCTGATCGAAAGCCAGCAGTCTGCCACCCTCGCCCAGGTTTTTTAAGATCTCCCGTGAATGTCCGCCACCACCAAATGTCACATCAACGTACACTCCGTCGGGAATAATATTAAGACCCTCCATACACTCTTTCAGCATAACAGGCACATGGTACTCAGACATCAGCCCCCCTTCCTGCTCCGCCCATTACCTCTTCAGCCAACTTGGAGAAGTTATCGGGCTCATTGTCAAGCAAAGCATCATAGGCATCTTTAGACCAGAGCTCAATCTTGTTGAACTGTGAAGCCAGCACAACTTCGGAAGACGCTCCTGCATACTCCAGTAGCGATTTCGGCAGCAATATTCTACCTGCAGCATCCAAAGAAAGCTCGGTAGCCCCTCTGGTGAAGTACCTGATGAACTGCCTGTTCTTCTCTTCGTACTGATTAAGCCTGCTCAGATCTTCCATTATCTTATCCCATTCTTTCCTGCTATAAATTACCAAATGCTTCTCAAACCCACGATTCACCACGAGCCCTTCCTTCTCAGCCTCAGGCATTTGCTTCCTGAGTCCGGCTGGTATCATCAGTCGGCCCTTTGCATCGAGCTTACATTCAAATTCGCCTAAGAAGTGAGACATTAGATAGTTATACTTTGAGTGGAGTAAAATTACATACTTTTACCACTTTCTACCACATAACCCCACAAAAAGTTTTCAACAGGAGATAATATTCGTTTTTTAAGCTAAAAAAGGTAAGTTCCATGGAAATGAGGACTTAGTAAAAACACGAAATCACTAAAAAATCCAAAAAACTAGCACAAAATCACTCCGGATCTCAGTCAAATAAGGATCAAAGCGGAGACAGATGGGAGATGGAAAGTTTGCGTCTGCCCCGACTCCAGTCCAGCTGGAGGACAACTGAAGAACAACTGGTGGTCAGCTGGGAGCCAGCCTATGGCCTGCTGGTGGGTGATACCGCGATGATGCCACCGTGATGCCACGGTGAGGCCACCTTTTCCTGAAAAAACGTGGCCTCACCGTGGCATCATCGTGGCTAAGATGTAGCTGCACCCACCAGCTGGCCACTATCTGACTACCGGCTGATTAAAAACAAAGAAAGCCGGCTCATGGGATGGGCCGGCTCGCAAAAAGATTTGGGTAATCCCTATTCGTTAATGGCTTTGACGCCTGGTAATTCTTTACCTTCCATGTACTCCAGCAAGGCTCCGCCTCCTGTTGACACATAACTAACTTTCTCTTCAAATCCGAACTTCGCAACAGCTGCTGCTGAATCGCCCCCTCCTATCAAAGAGAATGCTCCTTTTTCAGTTGCCTCTACTACAGCCTCAGCCACAGCCTTTGTTCCAGCTTCAAATTTCTCCATTTCAAATACACCCATCGGACCATTCCAAAGGATTGTCTTTGATTCTGCAACTACTTGTTTGTAAACATTAATAGCATCCGGACCGATGTCCAGACCCATCCAGCCTTCTTTGATGTCATCATTTTGAGCAATATCAGTGTCTGCGTCAGCAGCAAACTTATTGGCAACTACTGAGTCAGTCGGCAGAATCAGCTTTACCCCTTTGGCTTCAGCCTTTTCAATCAGGCTCAGGGCAAGATCAAGCTTATCTTCTTCCACTAATGAATTTCCGATCTGTCCGCCCTTTGCTTTCGCAAAAGTGTAGGCCATACCACCACCGATTAACAGGTTATCAACCTTCTCTAAAAGGCGCTCGATCAGAAGGATTTTGTCAGAAACTTTTGCTCCACCCATAATCGCTGTGAAAGGGCGTTCGGGATTATTCAATACTTTTTCTGCATTGGCGAGCTCTCCGGCCATCAGGTAACCGAAGTATTTTGCATCAGAGAAGAACTTTGCAATCACTGCCGTAGATGCATGAGCTCTGTGTGCAGTACCAAACGCATCGTTAACATATACGTCGCCAAGCTTGCTTAGCTTCTCAGCAAAAGCCTCGTCTCCCTTTTCCTCTTCTTTGTAGAATCGAAGGTTTTCCAGCAGGAGAACATCACCGTCTTTTAATCCGGCCGCTTTTTCAGCAGCCTGAGCACCTATACAGTCATCTGCAAATTGCACTTCCCTGCCAAGCACTTCTGACAAGTGCTTAACGATATGCTTTAATGAGTATTTATCGGTAGGACCTTCTTTCGGACGACCGAGGTGCGACATCAGTATCACCGAACCTCCATCAGCCAGAATTTTCTTAATTGTAGGCAACGCACCCTGAATACGATTATCGTCTGTAATATTAAAGTCCTTGTCGAGGGGAACATTAAAATCAACACGGATCAGTGCCTTCTTTCCTGAGAAGTTCAGATTATCAATTGTCTTCATATTTATTTTAATATAGTGTTTAAGAAATTGTTCAGATACATTAAAAAGCTATCCTTTTTGCGTTCGCCAGCGCTATTCGTTTAACCATATCCGTTAGCCTGCTGGAATATCCGTATTCATTATCATACCAACCCACTACTTTCGTTATTCCGCCGACAACAGAAGTGAGCAGCGAGTCAAATATACAAGAATGAGGATTATCTAAAATGTCGACGGACACAATCGGATCTGATGTATATTGTAAAATACCCTGAAGTTCGTTTTCAGCAGCCTTCCTGAAGACAGCGTTTATTTCTTCGACTGTTGGTTGATTGACAAGCGTGCAGGTAAAATCTGTGAGTGATCCGTTCAGTACAGGCACCCTGATGCCTGCACCACCCAACTTTCCTTCCAGGCGGGGGAAAATACTGGTAATTGCTTTCGCCGCCCCTGTTGTGGTCGGGATGATCGATGAAGAAGCAGCGCGCGCACGGCGAAGGTCGCGATGTGGCGCGTCATGCAAATTCTGATCTCCGGTCATAGAATGTACCGTGGTAATGTATCCATTTACTATCCCCCAGTTCTCTTCCAGCACCTTGATCATCGGTGCGATGTTATTTGTTGTACAAGACGCGTTTGAAAGGACTGGAGAGCGAAAGTCGACTTCCCGATCGTTCACTCCCAGTACGACCACCTGCACGTCTTTGGTAGAAGGCGGCGCCGATATAATCACCTGCCTGGCTCCCGCCTGAAGGTGCGCCTCTGCGGCAGCACGACTGAGAAAGCGACCCGTTGATTCAATAACAACATCAATCTGAAGATCTCCCCAAGGAAGGTTTTCAGGAGAAGCATGCGATAAAACAGGAATAGAACGGCCGTTGACTATAAGCGCGTTGTCGCCGGCTTCGACTGTTCCTTTGAATCCCCTATGCACGCTGTCATACCGCACCAAATGAGCAAGGGTGGCAGCGTCGGCAAGATCATTAATGGCAGCTATTTCTATGTCAGCATTCTCCAGTAATGTCCGGAAAACAGTTCTTCCAATTCGCCCAAAACCATTAATAGCTACTTTCATTCGAATAAATTTATTTTTAGCGAACCGAGTGTTCTCTGATCAAAGTTAGGTTTTTCAGTCAAATAAGGGGCGTTTGAAACCTTTATTTAGGAACGGAGTTTTATAAAGTAAAACTACTATGACAAATAACCAAAGCAAAAAAGCGGAGAAGCTGGAACCACGGGATTCTGAGCAAAAAGATATCAAGCCTAAGAGAGATGATGATAAAGCTGTAGTACATCCGGAGGATCTGAACTATCAGAAGGAAGACGCGCAATTTAAAGACCCTGCGAAGACTAAGGAAACGTCGGAACAACCTGTAAATCCAATTAAGACGCCTCCTAAGGATAAATAGACATCCACCCCTTTGATACTATAAGGGGCGAATGTGATTCTAATTGGAGATCTGGATCTTCACCTTTTTATTTTTGATCTTTTCGTCTTTCAGCTGATGTACTACTTCGCGGATACGGTCGCGCTTTACAGCGGCGTATGATGAGTGATCCAGTATCTCTATCAAGCCGAGATCTTCTTTTGGGAGCTGAGCCTTCTTGAGAAGCAGGCCGACGATGTCGATCTTGTTGACTTTATCTTTTTTCCCGGCGGCGATATAAATGGTATCCCATTCAGTTGCCTGAGGCACCACGGGCCTTTTAGGGAGAGTGATAATTTCAGGCTCCACACCAAGATGGGCGGGCAACTCTTCTTTCGTCAGCATAAGGAACGAGGTGCCGGTCGCATGCATACGCGCGGTACGCCCGTTTCGGTGAATAAAGGCTTCCCTGGTAAGTGGCAACTGGTAGTGAATAACATATTCGATCTCCGGGATATCAAGTCCCCTTGCAGCAAGGTCAGTGGTGATCAGTAAGCGGTATGTTCCGTTTCGAAACTTCAACAAAGTCCTCTCGCGATCTTCCTGCTCCATTCCTCCATGAAATTCTCCGTGGACGATTCCCATATGATCCAGGAGCTCCCCTATTCTGCCTACGGCATCACGGTGATTACAAAAAACGAGGGTTGACTTATTACCGATCATGCAGATCAGTGAGAAAAGGGTTTCGAGCTTGTCTTCAGCACCACTCATCACTGCCTTATAGCTTAGATCTGGTAAACTTTCCTCCTTATTGAGGTAATTGAGTTCGACGGGATTTTGTACACCGGTGAAGGAGGGAATTTCTTCCATTCTGGTAGCTGAGGTCAGCATACGTCTCTCAATTGCAGGCAGACAGCTGATGATGTACGACATATCTTCTTGGAAGCCAAACTCTAACGATTTATCAAATTCGTCCAGAATAAGAGTCCGGATAGCTTCAGTTTTGAAGCTATCTCTCCTCAGATGCCAGGCGATCCGTCCTGGCGTCCCGATCAGTACGGCAGGGGGATGCATCAGACTATTTTTCTCAATCCGGGTTGAGTGTCCACCATAACAGCATGTAATTTTAAAAGAGGTGCCCATTGCTCTGAACACTTGTTCAATCTGCAGGGCGAGTTCCCTGGACGGAACCAAAATAAGTGACTGGACCTGAGATACGTCTGAATCAAGCGATTTGATCAGCGGAAGCAGAAAGCCGAGAGTTTTTCCCGAGCCTGTAGGAGAAAAAAGGACAAGGTCTTTGCTTACGGATGTATTGAGGGCATGCTCCTGCATCTGGTTAAGAGCGGCTATTTTGAGATTTTCAAGTGCTTTCTTGATCATTTTCTGGTAGAACTTATTCTGCAAAGGTACGGGTTGTGGGATGATTAGCTTTGAAATACAGCAAACTGTAGGATAAATCAACAACAAAAAAGATATTTCTAAAGTTAGATGCAATATATTATACTGGTTATCAGCTATTTATAAATATATAGCATTTTGGCCTGATTATTAATACATAGGTTATATAATTCACCTAAAGAAAAATACCATGAGAAAATTATTGTTTTCAGCCGCCATACTAAGTTTTGCAGGAATCACTGCTATCAGTGCAAGCAATCATGAAGTTCAAACAGTTAAAGCTGGTTTTGCGCAAGACACTACCGATACAGCAACAACAACTACAACAACAAGTCCTGCTGACACTACCACGACAGGCAGCGACACTACGTCAACTAAATAAAAAACATGTCTTTTGAGCGATGATCGAAGGAGCCAGTGTGAGAGTCTGGCTCCTTCTTCTTTTTTAAGCCTTTTTACGGTTAAAACCCTCAGCCAGATTTTCGATAATTAATCAGGCTTTCACACAATTCATAAGTCTTATCGCTCATACGAAAGCACAAGCCGGATATCAGCGCCACATTCTGATCGCTTTCGTCAATCAGGTTAAGTGATTCATCTGTAGGAAAAGATAAAAGCCTGTCTGCCTCTTCAGAAATAAATTGCCGATTATGTGTTAAACGATAACATTGCTGCATAAAGTAATAGATATTCAGGTGAGAATAACCCATAGCATCATTCATCCAGAACTGATACGAGCCAAGCTCTTCATCTTCATTAAGCTCTGAGATACATTCATCTCCAATTCCCTCAGCGAGTGCTTCTTTCAACGTCACATCATCAATATTGTTGATATTCAGAAGAGAATCTCCAGTCCGCTCAAGGTCATACATTAGCTCAAGCAGCAACTTAATATTGGGGTCTTCCAGTGCCTCCAGTATAGAAATATCACCCGGATATTCTTCACCTTCTTCAAAGATTGTTCTTAAATCACTTAGCTCATTGCATAAAGCAGCGTTCAAGCCATAGACAAACAGCTCCCTGTAGACAACGCACATCATGCACGCGCTGTGCAATATCTCTTTTCGGTACTCAAATTGTTCTGCTTCCATAAGGTATTTGGCAGGTTTATAACTCCCCACACCATGTTGAACAATGAGATTATGGAGAATTGAAGATTTAGGATAACCGGTAACGCTCATCAATTATCTGCCCTATCGCTTCGATGAGTTCCTGATCGTGTGGCACATTCCCTTTCAATCGCCAAGTGGCTGTACTTTTCACCAAAGTCCGGGTTACGTGATTTAATAAGACCTGAACTTCTATGCATGAATTACTTACTGTGGGGAATTTAATCACCTGAAAATTATAATCAAGATCCTTAAACGTTAAGTTCAATGCCTGTTTCATAAATAGTTCTCCATTCAAAAATACATTGTCAACCTTAGTTCAATGTAAGCAATATATGAAGTTTTTTGTTTTAAAATTTCCCACTGTTATTTCAATCTGTCAGATTATAGTGAATTGAGCATCTCTGAGCCTGATAGCACTAAGGAAAATTACTATATTCAATGATCAAAAGATCACCTATCGGAAGAGTAGATGCGATAGTGCTAAACCCTTCCGGTTACGCAGGCGGAGCAGATTCCCGTGGGGACGATGCGAAGCTGGGGTTTAGCTTGTGTGTTGTGTGGCAGTCTCCTAGCTGACTTCTGAGTAGGAGCTAAAGTACCAATAGCCTTGGTGATCTTTTCTATAGCTAACGTTATAGACCCGTCCTTCAACGGATAAGTTGAAAGAAAAGGCATTGCACTGTTTGTCCTTAGGCAGGTAGTTGACCATAACGCTGTCTGCGGCCAGTTCTACCTCCTCATGTGTAGCCTCCTGATCCAGTTGCACCTCCAGATTTTCAGAAAACAAAGCAAAGTAGAGATTTTGCAGTTGGTGTACATAGTGCAAGGTTTGTGCATGGTCGCCAAGCAAGAAAAGGAACCCCTCTGAAGTAGTGATTAGTGTCATGCCGCCTTTTTTCCAGCTTTTGTGCTCCTGTGAGTACAAAAAAGAATATCCGGTCAGCCATAATGTAGAAAGACTGACTGCCAAGACTTGCGTTGAAGATACCGGAGAATGTTCATAAAAACTTATTTTATTCTCGTCTAGCGCCCTGACTGTAGCGACAATTGTAATGTCTTTTTCATCAGGATGGAGGATATTGCCTATGCGTAATTCAGAAATATTGACCATTATCCTGTAGTGTTCATTGTACGTGGTTCAAATACAAAGTGCGCCTTTCCATCAGCAAGTATCAAAGAGGCGTCAAATATCTTACCGGACTTAGATTTGAAGCCTCTGATAACCTCTGTCTTTCCCTTTTCGATCAGCGTCATGATCTGTTCTTCTGTAAGTTTCTTTTCAGACATTGTTCTCCAGATGACGAACTTACAGCCGCTGGCATAACCGCTGCAGCCAGCTGCTTTTTCCGTGATGCGGATGATCCCTTTTTTACAAAGCGGACAAACTGTAGCTCCCTCCACCTCTTGAGGAGACAGCTTTCCATTAAGCTCCCCACCTACTTCGAGCAGTTCCCGGGTGATTGTGCGGGTATATTCGCGGATCTCGTTTTTAAATTCCTGTACTGAGGCACCTGACCTGATTTCTTCCAACCGCTTTTCCCATAGACCGGTAAGTTCAGCCTGCGCAATCTGCTTATCCTTTACCAGATCATACACGGCTAATCCTTTTTCAGAAGGAAGCAGGTTTTTTTTATCACGCCTGATATATTCCCGTTTGATCAGCGTTTCAATTATCGATGCCCGGGTAGCAGGAGTACCAAGACCCGTATCTTTCATAGCCTGACGCAGCTCATCGTCTTCAATTTCCTTTCCCGAAGTTTCCATAGCTTTCAGAAGGCTCGCCTCATTGTACAGGAGTTTGGGCTTGGTCTGCTTCTCCAGCAACTCCTTTTTTTCAACCTGCAGCAACTCGCCCTTAATTACTTTCGGCAAAGTCGGATTCTCGTCGTCTTCCTTCTCCGTATCGGCCTGATTGAATACAGCCCGCCAGCCCGGAGACTGGATGACGGTTCCATTAGCGACGAACATGGAGCCAGACTCAAGGGATATCTTCGTAAGCTCTTTTATACACTCCTGATGAAAGGCTTCCAGCATTCTTCCACTGATAAGATCATAGATCACCTGCTGATCTTCGGGAAGATAGTGAGGCTTGTTATTTGTAGGTAGCAGAGCATGGTGATCCGTCACTTTCTTCGCATTCACACTCCGTTTGTTCAGTTTTGCCGTTTGTAATACCACCGCCTGTTTACCAAACGTAGAATGCCCCGTCTGATTTGCTATTAGGACAGGAATTTCAGCAAAAATATCATCTCCAATATACCGGCTTCCCGTTCTCGGGTATGTGATCAGCTTGGACTCATACAGTGTTTGCGCGAGAGTCAGTGTCTGGTCGGCCGTGAACCCCTTACGTTTATTCGCCTCCTGCTGTAAACTACTCAGATCATGCAGCAAGGGCGGTTGTTCCTTACGAGGCTTCACATCTACGTTAAGCACTTCAGCTCCCTGATTGAACCCGGATACAGCGTCTTTTACTGCTTCAAGGATCTTTTGTGCAGCCCCTAGTTTATCGAAATTTTTGACCGACAGTGCTTTGAAAAGCTGCCCATCTTTATTTACCCATATGGCGATCTGGTAATAGATCTGAGGTTTAAAGTTCTTATTTTCGAGATAACGGGCGCAGATCATTGCAAGTGTTGGCGTCTGAACCCTGCCAAGAGATAGTACGGAGTGATTTCCTGCGGCTATACTTAAGGCCTGAGTAGCATTTAAACCAACAATCCAGTCAGATTCTGAACGACATTGAGCTGAATAAAAAAGGGTATCATACTCCGATCCGGGCTTCAGGTTACGAAATCCTTGTTTGATAGCCTCATCGGTTTGCGATGATATCCAAAGTCTTCTGAAGGGCTTTTTACACTTCAGATGGTAATAAATATATCTGAAGATCAACTCCCCTTCCCTTCCGGCATCCGTTGCTACGATAATTTCAGTGGCTGATTCAAACAAGTTCCGGATGACGTTGAGCTGTTTCACAACTCCCGGATCGTCCTTCAAAACGCCGTTTACCTTATTTTGCTTAACGGCAAGTTTGAACCGCTCGGGAAGCATAGGAAGGTTTTCCAATCGCCAGCCTTTAAAGCCGTAAGCCTCCGGGGCCGCGAGCTGAATGAGATGACCAAAAGCCCAGGTGAAGGAATAGTCCTTTCCTTCAACGTAACCTTCCTTTTTCATAGTTGCTCCGAATACTTTGGCAAGTTCACGGGCAACGGATGGCTTCTCTGCTATAACAACCTTCATAGTACAGCAGGGATAGAATAGTTAACTGATTCTATTGAAGATGTGCCTCGAAAAAGAATTAAAGGTGCGTTTTTAGATTGAACTTTGGACATGGGTTTTAACGAATTCTAGCTGCAAATATAACCTAGAATTTAGTTAGATGATCAGCTTTCTTTCAACGGTTCAGGCGTAGATTCTATTCTGGCGCCGTTTATTTTGTGATTTAAGACGCCAGCTATAAAACACAGTCAATTAGCTGATTATATACCTTTTAGATCATGAAAAAAATGCAAGACTGGTTTTCGGGAACGATTGCACAAATATTTATATCCTCTGTCATTTTGTTTGAAATTAAAGTATTTAGATTTGGCAGCATAGGCAAACAACCAATGCTAGATTAAATGCTAACCTAATTTGCCTAAGTGAATTTTCTTGTTAACCTAAATAATTTTTGCATGAAAAAAGTTCTACTAGTAGTGACTTTACTATGTTCAATTTTGTTTGCGGCTTCTGCACAAACAAAACAGATAACAGGTAAGGTAACGGACAAGGGCGGAGAAGCTCTTATCGGTGTGAGTGTCACAGTCAAAGGCACAAAGCAAGGAGCAAGTACCGACGTAAACCCCGAACGTTTACAATGTTAAACCCCGAATTTGCGAATGCATCTACGGGAGACTTCACTATTTCTAACATTGATCTAAAGGCCAACGGCATTGGTGATCCAAAATGGAGATAATATTAGCAATCATCTGCTAGAATGTATAGCAATTGATCAATAAACTTCGGCCTTTAAAATGACAGAATATTTCGTCATTATGAAGGCCGAAGTGCTTTAAAACCATTTTTTTCAATCAAACGAACCCACTACCATGACATCTATAAAGACATTACTATTTTTCACCCTTGCTTTAATAGGTATATCCGTCAAAGCGCAAACACTCGCATTTCCTGGTGCGGAAGGATTCGGAAAACACACATCAGGAGGACGAGGAGGTAAAACTTTGGTCGTAACTAATCTAAACGACAGTGGCGAGGGCAGTCTGAGAAAGGCTATACAAGCGAACGGGCCCAGAATTGTCGTTTTTGCCGTTTCAGGTAATATTTCGCTCGAAAGTCCGCTGGATATTAACAAGGGCGATATCACCATAGCAGGTCAATCTGCGCCCGGTGATGGTGTCTGCATAAAAAACTATCCGGTAAGTATCAAGGCAAATAATGTGATCATCCGGTATATGCGGTTTCGTATGGGTGACGAAAAGAAATTTGAAGGAGATGCGTTAGGGGCGAACAGTTTTAACAATAGCATCATCATAGATCATTGTTCGATGAGCTGGGCAACTGACGAGTGTGCTTCCTTCTATCGTAATAAAGATTTCACCCTGCAATGGTGCATGATCACTGAAAGCTTGAACGCCTCTGTACATGCAAAAGGTGATCATGGGTACGGCGGGATCTGGGGAGGTATGGGCGCATCTTTCCATCATAACCTCATCGCCAGCCACAGTAGCAGAACTCCAAGGTTCAGCGGATCCGCAACAACGCCTAACACCAAAGACGAGCTAGTGGATTTCAGTAATAACGTCATCTATAACTGGGGGGGCAATAGTGCTTATGGCGGAGAGAAAGGCCGGTACAATATGGTCAATAACTATTATAAAGCCGGACCTGCAACAGCGAAACAAAGGGCTAACAGTCTGCTAAATCCCTGGGCTCCCTTTGGCAATTTCTTCGTGCAAGGTAACGTTTTGCATAACAACGCTTCAATCACTCAGGATAATTGGTCAGGCGGGGTCCAATGCGAGGGTTGTGATTCTATTAAAATGAATACAGCCTTTCCCGTTCAGGCAATTGCCTTACAGTCGGCCGAAGATGCATACCTTTCGGTTTTAGAACATGCCGGAGCCAGCTATAAGAGAGACAAGGTAGACTCCAGAATTGTAAGCGAGGTGCGTGCGGGAAAATCTCCAAACGGAAAAGCTGGCAAAGGACTCATAGACTCTCAGGCAGATGTTGGATCATGGCCAGATCTAAAGATGTATAATCAAATTAAAGACTCAGATATGGATGGGATGCCCGATGACTGGGAACGTAAGCATGGCTTGAATCCAAAGAGTGCGGAAGACGCATCGATCTTCTCACTCGACAAAGATTACACAAATATAGAAGTCTATCTAAACGCTATCGTTACGGATAAAAGCTAAAACTTAGCATTTACAGTCTGCTCCACCCGATTACTGATCGGCTTTAGACTTTTGAGATATGCATTTATCGCTTTAAGATCGGAAGGTTTCATGCCTGCGTACATGGTCCAGGGCATCGGGGTGTTCAGCTCGTCGGCAGTTAGCTCCTGTTTTATGAAATTGGAATCAGCATATGCTGCAAAGCGAGTCAGGAACATGGCTTCTGACCAACTGCCAATACCTGTTTCTATATCAGGAGTAAGATTGGGAGAACGGACGATTCCCGCTGCCTGTTGGAACTCCATGCCTCCGCCAAACTCTGTACCCTTAATCACGCTCCCTTTATCCACCTGGCTATGGCAATCGACACAACCTGCCACATTTACTAAATATTTACCATAATTGACTTGATCATTTTCAGAGGGTCTTTTGCTAAAAGACGGGGCCTGAGGCATCGTGTTGATAATGAAATTGACAGGAAAATCAATCTCACGCTTGGGGACTTCGCTTTCCACGGGATGTAGTGTGCGGATATAAGCGATGATGCTATATATATCTTCTTTGTCCATTTTCCCGAACCGGTGAGATGCCATTAAAGGGAATAGCGCCTCACCGTCTTTATTTACACCGGCTGTCACAGCACGAAAGATTTCTCCGTCAGTCCAGTCTTTCAAGGCATACGGGGTAAGGTTAGGGGCATAGAAGACACCGGGGAAGCCCATCTCCCTGGAGAACTTCTCTCCTCCTCCCCCGTGCTTCTCATGCGCCATAGGCCCGGAGTAGTATTTCCATTCGCGGGTGGAATGGCAATCCATGCAAACAGCAACGTGATTTGCGAGATACCGCCCTCTTTCCACACGTTCAGTACTCCTATCTATCGTCAGGTTAGGGGCAGGTTCTATATTTGGTAATGCTGTTTTAACATATACGCCACCCGCCAATGCAAGGATCAGAACAAGGCTAAGAATAATACCGACGATTTTAAGTGCTTTCATTAGATATCTAATTGATTATTAGTATCTAAAATGCAAAAATCTTCTTTCTTACAAGCTACTGAGAAGACGTTTGTTCAACCGTGGTAACAACTTCGCAATTACAATAATTTGATTTAAAGAATTGTGCAGGTAAGTCCCTTTTCCCGTAACTCATTCCAAAATGCGGTCGGAATCTTCACATTAGCCATTTCAATATTACCCTTGACTCTTTTTGCACTGCTAGTATTCAAGGCTATAGCCTCAACGCCCGGTGCAGAGAGTCCGAAGTGAACACAGGCTTCGGCAGGCTTCACGTCATACTTCTCGCAAATTGTGAAAAACATTTCCCTCCAGTTAAAGAGTTCGGCGTCTGTTTCCTTGTTTACCAAACGATAATTATAGTAATCGGAACCGATAAGAAACCCAGCATTGAACACTGCAGAGTTTATGATCGTGATACCTTGATTCTTCAATTTCGTCATAAAAGCCAGTAAATTTTCAGGATGGCTATGCACGGTCATGCTGTTGGCAATCATTACCCAGTCGAGCTCTACATCTTTAGATATGCGCTCTATTATGTGCCAGTCTTTTGCTCCGACACCGACAGCCTTGACTTTGCCCATTTCCTTTAAATCAGACAGCGCACGGTAAGCATCCAGGATGTCCTGGTACCTCTTCGTCCGCTCCTCCTCATTGTCTGCTGCCAGAAGGTATTCGTCAGGGTCATGAACCGATACCATCTGCGGACTGTATTCGCCCAGCAAATCGTTACCTTGCTCAAAGCAAGCCATAATACCGTCATAGCTGATGTTTTGAACGGCGTCGTACTCCAGATCTTTCCATACACCCGGTTCAAATGTAGGTTCTGTTCCTAGTAGCTCAGTTCTCATCCATCCCAATTTATTGCTGATGACAACATCATCAGGACGAACACCAAGGTCTTTCAAACTCTTTCCAAGTGCCTCAAGCGCCAGTCCCGCGCCATATTTTCCTGCCGAATCAAAAACGACTGGTTTTGGAGAATGCCTTATACATTCTTCGACTATTGCAAGCTTATCGGAATAATCAAGTGCTGTGTAAAGGTTCCCCAGGGCACTTGTTCCAAAAATCACTTTCGGCAGGTGGATTTTACTCTCGTGTATATCTGTCATTATCAAGAATTTGATTTTTTAGAAAAACAAATTGTAGTTCCTGCAATTATAAAGAAGTCATCTATTATAATTAAATATTATTTGGTTACTTCTGACTGGCTATCATAGCCTACAAATTATTAAATTAGCAACAGAACTAAACCATTCATTTTCCAAATTATGTTGAAATACTTTAGCGCCGGGACCGTAGTGGTCTTTTTTCTTATGATTTGTTTGAGTTTCAATAACGGGGGCACTAGCAACAAAGTTATTGAGCCTGAAGGGAAGATGAACCAAGACAGTCTTGCCAAAAAAAACAAGGTCGCCAATCTGTATATGGCGAACTGCAGCGGCTGCCATGGAGAGCAGATGAATGCCTTTGTAGACAGACGATGGAAGCATGGCAGTACGCAGAAGGATCTTATAAAAGCTATTAAACATGGATATCCTGATGAAGGCATGCCAGCTTTCGACGCCGCTTTCAGCGACGAAGAAATAACAGGTTTGGCTAATTATATTCTTACCGGTATTAAAAATGTGAATCGGTATATGATCGAGGATAAACCCGAATCCAATACTTTTAAAACCGAGAAGTTAACTATCAGGCTGGATGCGATAGCTGAAGGCATGGACGTTCCTTGGGGCATAGCCTTCCTACCAGGTAATGAGTTGCTGGTTACCGACCGGAACGGAAAAATGTACAGGGTAAAAAGCGATAAGTCAAAAATTGAGATCAGCGGTGCACCCGAGGTAGTTGCACAAGGGCAAGGAGGACTTATGGATGTTGTTATAGATCCTGCTTTCTCGTCTAACAAGCTGATCTACCTCTCCTATTCTAAGCCAAAAAATGAAGGAGGGAATATACTGGCGACCACAGCCATTATGCGGGCAAAGCTAAGTGTCAACAAACTGACCGAGCAGAAAGATATTTTTATAGCCAAACCATACTCGCGAACACGCCATCACTATGGCTCAAGACTTGCATTTGATGATAAAGGCCACCTCTTTTTTTCGGTTGGTGAACGCGGTAATGAAAAGCAGAATCCTCAGGAAATAAAAGGGAATGATCTCGGAAAGATTCACAGGATCAAAACGGATGGCAGTGTGGTGGCGGATAATCCGTTTTTGAAATCCCCGGGTGTACAGCCGACAATCTACTCCTACGGGCACCGTAATCCACAGGGGCTGGCTTTCAATCCCCGCACTAAAGAATTATGGTCTAATGAACACGGGCCAAGAGGTGGTGATGAACTGAACATTGTTAAACCTGGACGTAACTATGGTTGGCCGGTGATTACCTACGGCATTAATTACAACGGGAAAACGATAAGCAATATATCTGCTAAACAAGGTATGGAACAGCCTGAACATTACTGGCTTCCTTCTATCGGGGCGAGCGGTTTGGCTTTTGTAAGCGGCAATCGCTACCCCGGCTGGGAGAACAATATTCTTTCAGGAGCTTTAAGATTTAAGTATTTGAACCGCAGCGAAATGAAAGGTAACAAAGTAGTCCACGAAGAAATACTATTTAAAAACATCGGCAGAGTGAGAGACGTGCGAATGGGACCTGACGGCTACCTCTACATGGCGGTTGAATCTCCCGGTACAATTTACAAATTAGTTCCATTATCAAAATAACGTATGTCCAGACTCTTTCTTTTCCTTGCTGCAGCCGTTCTTTTCTGCAGCTGTTCAAACAGTAATCGCACTCAGCTGTCACAAGACAGCGTAAATACAGACACCGCCGTGTACACGTTGAAGCTAATATCTGAAAATGATAAAGACTGTGACAGTACATTAAGTAAAGATTGCAAGATAGTAGACATCTCTTACCCCATATTTGAGAGTCAACCGGCCTTAAACGACTCTATCAACAAGCGGATCCAAAAAATCTATACGACTGAAACTTCATACGAATCAGTGAGCGGTATGGTGCAGGGATTTATGGCTGATTATCGAAATTTCAAGGCTGACCCCAATTTCAACAACAGGAGGTATACTTTGATAAGCAAGACGAAGGTATTGACGAACAATCAACTACTCGGGCTGATGATTGAGAGCTATATATACACTGGGGGCGCACATGGAGGGACGTTTCATGGTTTTATAAACTGGGATACTCAGGCAAGAAAACAGCTTTCTATATACGATGTATTGAAACCAGACACGCATGACTCCCTGCAGGTCATTGCCGAGAAGATATTCAGGAAGAACGAAGGAATTTCTTCGACTGAACCGTTGAAGCAATATTTCTTCGAAGACGATAAGTTTGTTCTTAACGAAAATTACCTCTTCACCTCTGAAGGTATTAAATATCTTTACAATGAGTACGAAATTAAGCCATACTCTTCGGGAAGAACTGAATTGCTCATTCCATACGATTCTATTCGCAGCTTGTTAAGACCAGAATCAGCCATCAGCCACCTATTTAAAGTAGACTGATCACTGAAGAATGATCCCATAACGACGGCACCACTGACTGATCTGGCTTCTCATTTTCGCCGTTACAGGGGTCCCGATATTACAAACATTCTGCTCTTCAAAACCGCCGGTATGGATTGCGACAAGCTGATTCGTACCGGTGTAGACCGGAGATCCACTTGAGCCTTCAACCGTGAAGAAATCGTAACGCAGGAGGTTAGGTGTATAAAAAAAGTTATTGGTTTTATCTGTCCATAGCTTGATACCTGTTACTGGATCCGGATAACCGCTCAGAAAAAGGTGTTTTGGTGGTCGGGAAGGCACATAAGGCGTTAGAATAAAGTATCCCCGTGCGCTTTTATATAATGAGGAATCGGGCAAAATGATGATGCCGAAGTCGTCTTCATAAGTCGGGTTCTCCCTATATGAGGGCAGCACGTAAATATTTTTATTCATTTTGGTGGATACATCCTGCTGCTTCAGGTAGGTATTGTTACTAGTAAAACCTACAGTAATCCGGATTTTTGAAACAGGATCAAAACGATCCGTCAGGTTATGACCTGCGGTAATGAGCACCCTCGGGTGAATGAAAGCAGCGGTGGCATTGTATTTCTCGTTCCAAAGCCAGACCTTCCTGCGGATATCCAGCTGAACAACCTTAAGAAGGTCTCCTTTCAACTGATTCGAATTTACGCGAATCCTGCGGTTCTTGCTGAGTTCTTTATTACAATCCTGAGCAATAGACGGAAAAACAAATAAAACGAGGAATAGTATGGCAACAAAATTGATCTTCTTCATAGTACGATACCCTCCCCTTAACACCATTTATGAGAGGCAGTTTTTGAATTATACCCAATACTTAACAATAGCGTGATGTAAACGCTGTTAAATTGAGGTAATTTTGTAGGGTCTAAATATACTTCATATGCTTACATCCGGCTCCCTTATCCGAAACAAGCCTGTTTTTAAACTGAATCAACCCGACGATAGCGACAAGTTCCATGTTCTTCCTGCACCCTCCGGCCCATACCCGTACAGGCTGAATCTGAGTTCTATTTTGAAGAACAGCGGCGAAGATAAGCTGGTTATGCATATGGTTGGGGATACTGGTTCTGTTCGAAATATGGACTTCCAAAAGGTAGTTGTTGCAAAGATGATCGATCAGTTTATTGAGGCGGACGACAAGGAAGATAAGCCTATGTTTCTATATCACCTGGGCGATATTGTTTATAACTTTGGTGAGAAGTGTGAATACCCCAGGCAGTTTTTTGAAGCCTATTCTAAATATCCGGCTCCGATATTCGCGATTGCCGGCAATCACGACAGCGATGTCAATCCTGAATCAGCAGATCCCTATTCAAGCCTGCAGGCATTTTGCGGCGTATTTTGTGATACGGAATCTAGGGAGATACCCTTTTGTGAGGATCAAAAAAGGGTTAGTTCTATTCAACCAAACGTATACTGGACTCTGGAGTCGCCTCTTGTGACCATCATTGGTTTGCATAGTAATGTACCTAAATATGGGATTATTACAAAAGAGCAGAGGGACTGGTTCATTAATGAGTTGAAGCATGCAGCCGGGTTCCCTGATAAAGCTTTATTCGTATGTCTGCATCATGCACCCTACTCGGCCGACATAAATCATGGCTCCAGCTATCCGATGATTGAATTCCTGGAAAGTGCATTCAATGAAGCTGGTGTGCTCCCGGACATGGTATTCAGTGGCCATGTCCATAACTACCAACGTTTTTTAAAGAGCTATGACAAGAAAACGGTCACCTATGTGGTAGCAGGTGCAGGAGGGTATGACGAGCTTCATCCTATAGCCGACCCTGCAGACAAAGCATTCAGCGATCAAAGCCCCTTTTTCGATAATATCCAGCTTCAGAACTACTGTTTCAAGCAGCATGGATTTCTGAAACTTTCTGTAGAAAGGCTGGGTATGGAATTACAGGTTCGTGGAAATTACTGTACGATACCCCACAACACGTCAGAAGAAAGCGACGGAAAAGCCTCTCTCTTCGAGTCGTTTGAGGTGAAAATCGTGCGGTAAATTCCTATCTTACAATTCTTGTAAATTAGTATTAATGAAGCTCGTTTATTTTTATCTTTTTGCCTTGCTGCTTATGCCTTTTCGGAGTGCAGCACAGTTGATGGCTGAAAAAAAAGCGTTCAGTCGCGCGGATTCGCTTCGGGGAAAACTAACAACATTGAGGTCATGTTATGATATAAACTACTATCATCTGGATGTTAAGCTGGATATTGAGAAGCGTTATATCAGCGGCTCAAATGAGTTTAGATTTACAGCAATAGACGACTTCAGTAGACTGCAAATCGATCTGTTTGCCAACCTTAAAATTGAGAAGATTGTATATAAGGACCTAACACTTCATTTCGACAGGGAGTTTAATGCCATATTTGTGGACTTCCCCGAAGCAGTAAAAAAAGGGAGTTCCGGTTCGTTTACTGTTTATTATTCAGGCAATCCTATTGTTGCCAAAAAGGCTCCATGGGACGGCGGATTCATCTTTTCTACTGACCCTGCTGGAAAGCCCTGGGTGTCTACCGCTGTACAGGGACTGGGCGCCAGTTCCTGGTGGCCAAATAAGGATCACCTTTCGGACGAACCAGACAGCATGCTGATCAGCGTGAGTGTACCTCGAGGCCTGAAAAACATTTCTAATGGCCGTTTGAGACAGATTACAGAGCAGCCCGATGGTTATAACCGATTTGACTGGTTTGTAGGTAATCCGATCAACAACTACAGTGTGGCAATGAATGTGGGCGACTATGTACATTTTAGTGATTCTTATAGCGGCGAAGAGGGGCCATTGAGCCTGGATTATTGGGTATTGCCTGGCAATTTAGAAAAGGCAAGAGTACACTTCGCTAAAAATGTAAAACCGATGATGAAGAGTTTTGAACACTGGTTCGGCCCTTACCCTTTCTACAAGGATGGCTACAAACTAATCGAAACACCCTATCTGGGCATGGAACATCAAAGTGCTGTCGCTTATGGCAATGGATATCAGAATGGGTATCTTGGAAATGATCTATCGGACAGTGGCTGGGGAAAAAAATGGGACTTTATCATTATTCACGAAACAGGTCATGAATGGTTTGGAAATAATATCACTTGTAAGGACATAGCTGATATGTGGATACACGAAAGCTTTACAAGCTACTCTGAGGGACTCTATGTGGAAAGTCTGTTCGGAAAAAAAGCAGGACAGGAATATATCACCGGCACACGAAAAATCATTACAAATGAGACGCCTATTATCGGACACTATGAGGTCAATAAGGAAGGCTCCGGAGACATGTATTCAAAGGGCAGTAATATTCTTCACACCGTACGTACGATAATCAATGATGACAGCAAATGGCGGATGATCTTACGAGGCCTGAACAAAGAATTTTATCACAAGACCGTAACCACGGAACAGGTCATTAAATACATGAGCGACAAGGCGGGAATGGACCTGAGGCCTATATTCAGGCAGTATCTTTATTTTCCAAGTCTGCCAAAGCTGGAGATAAAAAAGACTGGAAACAGTATAGCAGCTCGCTGGAAGACTGATGTTAAAGAATTCTCTATGCCTGTTAAGATTCGTAAAAAAGGAGGTGAATATCGTTTTGTAACACTCACCTCCAATGCTTATGTCCCGGTAAAGATTAGTGGGTTGACCCTTCAGAACATCGAAGTGGACACTGCAAACTTCTATATCGAACTTGGAGATTAGTCCATGTGAAATACCGGTGTTAGTGGTATGCTGACAGGAGAATTATCCGGATGGGTGTCCATGATATCTGCCATATAGGCCCACCAGCGCTTTACAATTTCTGTAGTTCCCAGATCCTGAGACGATTGCCCTAACCTCTGTTTCTGCACAGCAAAAAGAATGTCGGTCTCTTCATCCAAAAAAATGGAATAATCATATACACCGCTATTTCGCAGCAACTCTGTTAATTCAGGCCATATTGCGTCATGACGTTTCCGGTATTCTTCCTTGAACCCGGGCTTCAGTTTCATTTTAAATGCGATGCTTTGCATAATTGGTTGTTTTGGATTTTCTATATGGTTTTATTCTTTAAGAGACCTGAATTTTCGGTTATTCGTTCGTAAATCTCGATTTCGACAATGCTGATCCTTCCCCGCGCATTCTTATCGTCACGAACAACCCCGTCATCCAGCTTCTTACCGGTAACTTCAACCATTCCAAAAAAGTCTCTGGCTTCTGCTTTTGAATCCAGAAGCTCAATCTTAAGGCTTTTACCAGACGTAGGTTTGAACCGGGCAGTGAAGTATCCCAAACTTCTTTGTGTAGAGTCTCTGTATACTTCCTTACCATCTACGGTGATACGAAGTGGATAGCTTCTTGTACGGAAGTTATTCATTTTTACAGTCACTTCGCTTATTGGAGCTGAGCGATCAAGCGTGTAGTTTATCCATGCTGTAGACAGGTTTCCATCATTGAACCAGTCGGATAATTCGTTGTCGTCATAACTCATCATCGCCTTATCCTGATTGGAACCAGCCTCGGCGTTGACAATTTTCAGTACTTTTCGGGAAACTATGTAAGATGGAGCTGATGGAGTCGGCCCTCTGTCGAGATAAACAGGAAGTTCTGAGCCGGGTAATTCCTCTGACAAGCCGTTGTTATGCTTAACCGCCCTGGAAGCAAAACTTATATCGGCCGGCTTTAGTCCTTCCGCCGTTGCTTTTAGTTTGATCTTTCCCGACTGTGTAATAGAGCGGATGATCACCCTGTTTACGCCGCACTCAACAGGCAGGCGTTTTGAAAGAATATAGTTATCTGCTCCCTGGGCTATTCCTCCACGCCATTCGGCAGGTCCTTCGAGTTCAAAATTGATCAGATTAAGAGCAGTAGGACAGCGATTACCTTTTGCATCTACAACTTCCACGTCTACGAGTGAAAGGTCTGCACCATCTGCTTTCAAGCCGCCGGGACCCTGCCGGAGCGTCAATCGAACCGAATGAGGCTTATCCGCTGTAACGATCTCCTGTCTGCAAAGCTCTTTACCTGCTTCATCATATCCAATCGCCGTTACCGCACCGGAAACCCATGCGATATTATCAAACGTATACAGGAACCGGCTGCTTTGCTTTCCAAAACCTTTCGATGAGCCGTTGATAAAAAGTTCCACCTTCTCTGCGCCCGATATGACCTGAACAGCCTTTATTGTACCAGGCGCATAGTTCCAATGCCCTATGATATGGATGCGTGGCTTTTCCACGTCGACCCAGCCGTCCCATATTACCTGATGTGCATAGTAACCGTCTTTAGGTAAACGCATGGCGTCGACCTCGCCGCTCCGGCGGTAATTTTCTGCGCCCCTGAAATGCGTATTCGAATCGGAGAATATGATATTTACGCCACCCGCACTTGAGCGTTCTCCTGTACCCGGACGCTCAAGCCAGTAGTCGAACCAACGAGCGACGTTCTCGATAGCGTGTGAGTCCTGGTTACGATTATAGATACTGGCATCTTGTCCCTTGTGAAGCGGCCCTTCACCGTCTCTGTGGTAGGGAGGAGAATAATCGTCCCAGTACTTACGTAAGCCTTCGTCTCTTGAATATTCCATTGCCCACATAGGAATGCGAGCGCTTTTATTAATATACAGCATCTCGCCTCCATATTCGGCGACCTTGCTATCAAGCATTTCCCTTGATCCGGCTGCCCTCCCACCGTGAGGATCATATTGGTCACGGATATCCTTCATTTCCTGCATATGCACCTCGCTGATGGATTCATTTCCTGATTCGTAGAACAGAATGCTTGGGCTGTTTCTGTTGTAGATAACCGCGTCTCGCATCAGCGCCGTGCGCTGTGTCCAGCGGATGCCTTCGACATCCTTTTCTGCGTCACCTGCCTGCATTGCCTGTATGAGTCCCACCCTGTCACAAGATTCAACATCCTGCTTCCAGGGTGTGATGTGCATCCATCTCACAAGATTAGCATTGCTTTTCACCATTAACCGGTTGCTAAAATCAGACATCCATGCAGGTACAGACATCCCTATTGCCGGCCACTCATTACTAGTGCGCTGGGCGTATCCCTTCAATTGAATCACCCTGTCATTCAAACGAACCATCCCTCCGGAAAAGTCTGTTTTTCTGAATCCGGTTCTGGTGTTAACCGCGTCGATAACCTTTCCATCAGATTTCAGGCGCGTGGTCACGGTGTACAGGTAACCATAACCCCAGCTCCAGAACTCAAGGCGTTCTAATCTTGCAGCTGCGCTGACCTTCCTGGTCTCACCAGGTGCCATTCGTATTGTACCACCTTGAAATACTTTAACAGACCTCCCCTGAAGGTCGGCAACCTCCACTTCAAAGTTGAAGCTCCTTACTACGGAAAACTCATTGCGTACCTCTGATTCTGCCGTAACTGTGGCAGACTTGCCTGCTATATCAAAGTCCCGGGCAAAAATATAAACACCTTGTGTCTTCAGATTGGAATATAAGGGAAGCGTCTGGTATAGCCTGTCTGTTATATGCAGAAAGACATTTTTAGGAATTCCTCCGTAGTTTGCGTTGAAATTCTTATCAATCCATTGAAACTTGGTGTTGGTCGCTACTTCTTTATAGTCCCAGGAGTTATCAATCCGAATAGCCAGAACATTTTCCTCTCCGCCATATTTTATGTGATCTGTGATATCGAAGCCAAAGGCCATAGCACCATTCTCATGTTTACCGATATATTGACCGTTTAAATAAAAATCACCTGCCTGACGTATACCCTCAAACTCAAGGAACACTTTACGATCTTTCTGGCCGGCAGGTAATTTGAATCGCTTTCTATACCAAACGATACCCGTACTATGCTTGTCGATAGCGACTTTAAAGGCTTCATCTTCGTTGAAAGCATGGGGCAACGTAACTGCTTTCCATCCGGAGTCATCGAACTCGGCATTGCGGGCATCCTGGAGATCATCGACCTTGTACCTCCAACCGGAGTTAAAATTAAATTTACTTCGTTGAGCAAAGACCGATTCTCCGAACATGCATAAGCAATATAGGAGAATCAGGAAAGACTTTTTAGTTATGGCAATCATAGTTTAATCTGGTTTGTACTGAAGATTCTACCTCCGAAAAGCATATAGGCCTATTTGCTTTTGCTTCTTCAGGCCTTTCATAACCGATTCGGCATTAATCAGCGCACCTTGTGAATTCGTATGGGTGTGGTCCGTTGGAAACAATTGCTTCACTTTATCCGGACCCATTTTCTCATATCGGTCTGCCGTAATCTTATTCAGATCTATGAAGTAAGCGCCCTCCTGCTCTGCTACCTGTTTGGCCCATAGACCGAAGTCCTTATCTGCCCGTACAACCTTACCAGCTTTCCAGCTGTTTCTCGGGATCATAGACACGACGATTGGAATCGCACCTTTTGATTTAGCTTCGTTTATGAAGTGACGAATATACCAGCCATAGGTATGCACAGTCTCAGCGGTTCCATCTGGCCAGATGAGTTCCTTAGTCTCTTCACCAATACCTCTCAAAACTCCTCTGTACCCCCCTCTGGTTGTATCAGGATTACTTCCCTCGTTATGCCCAAACTGCATCATCACGTAATCGCCCGGCTTCAATTGAGAGGACACGGCAGACCAGCGTCCCTCCTTGATGAATGTTCTTGTGCTTCTTCCAGCCATAGCGTGGTTACGGATATCGATTCTTGTAGTATCAAATAAGGTTTGTATCGCAGTGCCCCAACCCATGAAGGAGGCATTCGTGTTTCTCACGGTCGAATCGCCTATTATATAGAGCGCAGGTTTGTGTGAAAAGGTAAATGCCAGACTAGTCAGGACCGCCAAAATGAATACGAACCATCTGTATGAAAATCCTTTGCTTCTGTTTAGCTTGTTCATTATTACCTTTTTAATATCGTTAAGTTTATTTTCGAGGGGTGTTTATTGGCTCATGCCGCTTCGTAACCCTTATATCGGGCCGTTGCGGCGCCTTCATGTTCGGGCCGATGTAAAAGCTCGTATGGGGCGGCTGGTTGTAAGCTACGTTTTGCCAGGCTATGCTTTGACGGTATTGCGGGTCATGCATGAAGGTAAATAGCCTGTTCTTAGCAGGAATCGTAGTAGTAAAGATTCTCAATTCCTTTCCGTCGCGTGTTCTGAACATCACCTCTTCACGCCAGTCGCCAAACAGATCAGCGCTCAATGCGGGTGTAGACTTCGTACCGTTGTTGCTGACACAATCATACTTTGCAGCATCAAACAAAACTTTTGATTCCTCAGCAAGATGATCCCACTTACTGATAGTGGTTGCATTCAGCAGTTCACTTAGCATATCAGAATCCCAGAAAATACCGAAGTTAACAGACGGGTTCTTCTCTGAAATCTTATTTCCTTTAACGTCAAACATTCCGGTGATTCCTGCTCCCGCCACCCAGGATTCGAAACCCTCGTAGCGAGGGTCCACATCCAGAGATAAGCCGCGGCCGGGACCCTCGCCATCGTCGCCCGCCTTGATGGAAGCCTTTTTCCATATAACTTCGCCGGTTCGTGCATCTCTAAAACTTGCGCCTGCGTCGCCAAATCGCTCCTGAATATCAAAGACCTCAAGTCCCGGCCTCGATGGGTCCAGATCGGAAACATGCAGGGCATCCCCATGACCTATTCCGGTACTATAAAGTCCCTGCCCGTTGTCATCCAGTGTCATAGCTCCATACACGATTTCATCCTTGCCGTCTGCGTCTACATCTGTTATGGTCAGATTGTGATTTCCCTGACCACGATATTCGCGATTTTCGGGTGTTGCATCACTGTCAAAAATCCAGCGGCTTGTAAGCTTCTTATCTTTAAAATCCCATGCGGCGATGACTGAGCGGGTATAATATCCTCTGGACATGATCAGGCTGGCATTCTTACCGTCGAGGTAAGCGATTCCTGCAAGGAATCGATCCATCCGGTTTCCGTTACCATCACCCCAGATCGCCGCCATATCTTTTTGATCAGGGTCTTCTTTATCCGGATGCCTGCCTGGAAGATACGTTACCGTACTGATCTCAGCGCCGGTAAGACCATCGAAGACTGTGAGGTATTCCGGACCTTTTAAAATGTAACCACGGCTGTTTCGCCAATCTTTGGTAGAGTCGCCAATACAATTTCCCTGTCCGTCGATTGTTCCGTCTGCAGTCTTACACGCGATCTCCGCCCTTCCGTCACCATCCAGATCATACACCATGAACTGAGTATAGTGGGCTCCTTCCCTGATATTCTTGCCCAGGTTAATTCTCCAAAGGAAAGTACCGTCAATCTTGTAAGCTTCAAGTATCGGAGCGGAGGTGAGACCTGCATGAGAATTGTCTTTAGCAATCCCTGCCTGATGTATAATAATTTCATATTCTCCATCACCATCCAGATCGCCTACGGACGCATCGTTAGGTGTATAACCTTCGGGGGTTTGTAATGGCACTGAAAGATAAGGAATGGCTGATGAGTTAGCTGCGAGCAAATATGGAGCGCTTGTCTCCATTTCTTTTCCTTTGATAATCGTCTTTACGAAATAAGAATTCGGCTTAGAGATATCAACTTTAGTGTCTTCAAAATCAGTGGTTAGAGTCAGCGGCTGATTGTTCAACTTTACTGGCTTGTTACCTGCCGTGGAGCGGTAAAGATTAAAGGAAATATTCTCAGCATCCGTTCCCAGTAAGCGCCAACCCACATATACAACGCCGTTTCCTTTATTTATCGCAACCAATCCACGGCCGAGATTCTCCATCAGACGCTGTGCATTGGAAACCAGGGAGGATGTAACAATCAATCCGGTTAACAGTATAGGTTTTAGTTTCATATTTGCCGGTTTTTTTATCAATTGACCTGCTCGTCTGTAAGGATATTTTCTTTCGGCATTATGAATTGTTTATTTTCAGTAGCCGGTTTTGGCAAGCCGAAATAAAAATACAACGTCCGTTTCGTACTTCCGCTGACCTTATTAGGCTCGCTTTGGGGACCGAGTGCTGATGTATTATAATTAATATTCAGGGCCAACTTGCTTCCTACAGGTGGAATTCCATCAAGGAAAGAGATATCACCAGTAGGCAACACCGGAGATGGCTTAGCTCCTGACACTGCATAGAAGTCAAATAGCCGTACAAACAGATCGTTATCGCGACTTGCTACGGTAAATTTACCCTGTACGGTATTTAGTTCCATCCAGGTGATATCACCATAATACCCTTTGAATTCCGGATAGATCCAGGGTGCACTTCCCGTATGAGTGTTGTTATATCTGTTCTCCCAGACGCTATGTGTAACGCCCTGCATTCTGTTCTTCCAAACACGATAAGGTCCTTTACCCAACCATTTCGCTCCTAGCACAAAGTTCTCAGGATAATTGAAGGTTACACCGGTGAATGGATAGGTTCCGTTCAATGTATATTCATACGTCATTTCGAGCCAGCCGCTACCATACATCTTCCAACGTACATACTTCATATCGCCGGAATAGCTTGCTTCGACCACGTGACCGTCATCTTCCTTGAAATGCCTGATAGACGAAAAGACTGCATCACCACTTACAAGTACAGGTCCGTTATTAAATGATAATTTAGCACTATAGTCGTTTGCCAGATCTGCAAGCCTGCCATTGTTTTTGTTTATGGAGACAGATATACCGCTTGCTTTTAAAGTTATCAGGCTGTCAGCTTCAGATACAGCAACCGGTTCCGATCCTGTTGTGACTATTATACCGTCGAGCAGCTGGGTGTTCTTTTTCACTTTCCATACCCATTTATATAATTCATTTTTTGCGGGATCATAAGCAGACAATGTAAGCGCATCATAAGTCTTCCAGTCTCCCGGCAGCTTCAACTTGATCATCCCCTTTGCCACCGGAGCAATAGAAGGAGCTGTTGCCGCTCCGTCTTTAACAACCGTATAGCCAGCGGTCTGATCATCTCTCTTCTTAAAACTCACCAGTTCCCATTTAAATGTACACTGGTTTATATTCGTAAAGTGGAACCTGTTTTCTACCGGTATTTCACCTTTGAAGTTATCGGGAAGCTCTTTCAAGGTAATTTTAACAGGCGAGTAGATCTCTCTGATTGCATTCACACTTCCTTCTTTCTCCCGGTAAGGCCCTACCAATCCGTCAGGTGCATTTACTCCATTTACATCGATGATACCATTCTGATCAGTACGTACGATCCCCTCATCGGCCAGATCCCATATAAATCCGCCGGCACCCTTCTTAGAATTCCAGTGAAGATCCCAGAATTCGTTCAGAGCAACTGCTCCGCCACCGTCATCCTGGGAATGCAGGAACTCAGTAGGCATGTATATATTTGTGTCGGCAAGAATCTTTTGAGTACTATAGTAATCTTCGTAGTGATTACAGTCTATGCCATTGAAAGCATTTCCCGGTTTATGGTGACCATGGATAACCGGCCGGTTGGAAAGATCATACTTCCCATATTCCTTATCCAGATCAAAGTTATGACCACCCTCGTTGCCATTGCTCCAAAAAATAATGGAAGGGTGGTTTACATCTCTGATGACCATCTCCTTTACCAGAGGTTTACCAGCCTTAGTGCTGTATGCCTTTTGCCATCCGGCAAGCTCATCCAGGACATACAAGCCTAAGGAATCGCAGTATTCAAGAAAAGCCTTATCTGGAGGATAATGAGAACAACGAACGGCGTTCATATTCATCTCCTTTATCAGCTTAACATCATTAAGATCTATTTCTTTATTGATCGAGCGTCCTGTTTCCGGCCACCAGACATGACGGTTTACACCCTTCATTTTGATCTTGGTACCGTTTACATAGATACCGTCGCCTTTACGTATTTCTATGGTACGGAATCCAAACTTTTCAGACGTCTGGTATATCATATTGCCCGCGGTGCGGATACTGACATCCGCGCTGTAAAGATTTGGCGTCTCGGCAGTCCATTGCAGTGGCTTGCTGAGCTTTGTTTTGAGTAAAAGCACTGAATCTCGCCCTTGTGTTCTGGCACTGGCCGTAGCTACAACCTTTCCTGCTGCATCTTTGATTTCAGCAACGATATTACGCCCTGCCTCTGCATTTTTCAGGAACACGTTCATAGCAAAAGACCCATCCGCTTTTGCGTCAATAGCGGTATAATCGATATGTTCCTTTGGAAGTGCCTCCAGATAAACCGGACGGAAAATCCCTCCAAATATCCAGTAGTCGGCAAGACGCTCCGCATTATTAACAGAATTATCCGCAGACATCTTGCTAACCATAACTTCAATCTGGTTGGGCTTGTCAAAGCTGAGCTTATCAGAAATATTGTACTTGAATCGATAGAAGGAGCCCTGATGAACCGGCCCTGCTAACTTTCCGTTTACCTTTACTTCAGTATCCGTCATAGATCCTTCGAAGACTATAAACACGTCCTTCCCCTGCCAATTTGATGGAACCGTAAATTGGTGCTTATAAATTCCTTTCTCATCAGCGAACCTAAAATTCTTTCCATAGGTGACATAATCGCGTCCGTAATTATACGATCCGAAGCCTTGTTGCTCCCAATGAGATGGAACCTCGATCTTTGACCAGACACCACTTTTTCTACCACCCGTACACCAGAAATCCCAGGTCACGGTGTTCTTATTATCTGTACCGGAAATGTATTGTATTTCCTTCTTTCCGCCCATTTGAGCCAGGCCTTGCAGTGCAAGGGATGTGAATAAACATACTGTTAGAATGTTCTTTCTAAAACCCATTATCATTATGTTAACGTTTATTTTTTCAATTTAAGCCATGTCTTTCCCACTACATGGTTAGCTCAATCTATTTTACATTAAAGTACATCAATTACCATCAGGCTTGATAGTACTTACTTTTGGACTTGGAGGCCATTTGAAAGACGAAGCAGGGTCCGGATAGGCACTATTGAATGCTGGCATATCTACCAGATATTTAGCAAGTTCAAGATTGTGACCCCTGATCTCATGAGCTACGATCTTTGCAATCTGATAGGCACCATACGGATTGAAGTGAGTGTTGTCATTCAGATTCTGCTCCGGATAAATCACAAAAGCACTCTTTGATCCTTCGGGCCCAAGAGCTTCATACATTCGAGTGGTAAGCGCAGTAAGATCTATCAGGGGAACTCCTTCTTCCGAAGCAACCTTTCGCGCAGCATCAGGATATTCTCCATGTGAATTGACCATCACTCCCGATGCATCGAAAGATCGACGGGCAGTAGGAGTTAATATCACAAGATTTCCCTTCATAGCTCTTACTTCCTTCGAAAACAATTTCAACCTTTCGGCATAAGATTTATAGGGTCCGTCATTCGGACCTTTCTCTTTCTCATCATTATGTCCAAACTCTACAAAAACATAATCGCCAGGTTTAATGACGCTCAATATCTTTTCCAGACGTCTGTTTCCAATAAAGCTTCCTAAAGACAGACCTGATTCAGCGTGGTTGGCGATTGCGACGCCGGGCTTAAAAAAGCGGGGAATCATTTGTCCCCACGAAGCCCAGGGCTCTTCTTCCTGGTTAACCACCGTGGAGTTTCCCGCAAGGTAAACGGTAATCTGGTCATCTGCTTTCTCGATCTCGATCGCGTTCAGGGCTGTCTTCGAATCGAACTCCAGACTAAGTTTATCATCCCAGTCCAGTTTAGTCGTCTCTCTGGATTTTAAACCCACCTCCCGGTCAGCAGATATCTTCCTGTCTTTCACATTAACAATAAAACTCTTCCTTATGTGCTGCCCAGCCTTCGTCTCTAAGTTCTCCAGCATTAATCTCCTGGACTCCGCTTTCACGGTTGCTTTCGTGGGAGACTTGCTATCACCAAGCGTAACGGTGACTTTGTAGTTCCCTTCAGGAACCTTGACAGAGAAATAAAAGGGTGTTTCTGATGTTACAAAGTCACTGTTCAATGGATTTTTTCCTTTTCTGGATACTAAATGAGGCTTAGAGGAAAAGTCAAATCCATAGCCTCTATCGTCCGAGTAAATATCATCAGTGCTGACGGCCAGATACCCGGGGGAGACATTTTCCGATCCGAGATCAAACTTCCAAAAGTTCCGGCCATTCAGGACATTCTCCTTTTGAGCATAACCTTGAAGAGAGATCAGAGAAAAAATAATCAGAAATTTATTGCATTTGTTCATGTATAAGTATCAGTTGACGGTTATTTCATAGACATTGCCCTTCCTTGTAGCGAACGTTGTGATATATTGAGGAGTACTCAGCTCACTAGCCAGGCGGGAATTTGTCTTTACACCCTTCACGACAATCTCCTGGTTTGTCCGAAGCCTACACTGTCCACCCGCTTTGGATGTTATGAAGGCCTTAGTAAGCTTTCCGCTCTTCCAGGTCATCTCAACCTCGAAGGCACCGCGTGCAATCAGTCCTTTAACGTGTCCGTCCGCCCATTTTTCAGGCAGAGCAGGTAGCAGCTGAACCTCTTTCAGATGGCTCTGCAAGAGCATTTCAGTAATACCTGCTGTAGCACCAAAATTACCGTCTATCTGAAACGGAGGATGTGTGTCAAATAGGTTATTTAACGTTGAAACCTTCAGCAGCTCCTGATACATTTTGTATGCATGATTACCGTCGAGTATTCTTGCCCAAAAATTGATCTTCCATGCTTTGCTCCATCCTGTTCCCTCGTCGCCTCTGACTTCAAGGGTTTTACGACTGGCCTCAGCAAATTTCTTGTCAATCAGGGGCGATATTTGCCTTCCCGGGTGCAGGCCAAACAAGTGCGAAATATGTCTGTGCTGAGGATCTTCATCTTCCCAATCGCCAAACCACTCAACCAGGTTGCCTTTTTTGCCGATTTTTAAAGGACTTAACATTTCTCTCTTCTGATGCAACAATAAAGAGTATTCCCTATCGATTCCCAGAATTTCACTGGCTTCAATAACGTTCGTAAAAAGGTCCCAGATGATTTCCATGTCCATTGCTGAGGCAATGGTAACCGTCCCTTTCGTTCCGTTAGGCATGATGTAGACATTTTCCGGAGACGTTGAAGGTGCTGTAACCAAAACACCGTCTTTTTCTACCAGCCAGTCCAGACAGAAGTCTGCGGCGGCTTTCATCAGAGGATAAGCGGTATTTTTCAGGTAATCCTTATCTGCGGTAAACCGGTAGTGCTCAAATAAATGCTGGCTAAGCCAAGGGCTGCCTAGCGACCAGTTGGCCCACTTAGGATCTCCCGAGCCCTCCCCTACCGGATTAGTCTGCGCCCAGATATCCGAATTATGATGCACTGCCCAACCGCGCATATTATAATAATTTCTGGCAGTATGCGACCCATTTTCTGCCATCCTCTTTATGTGCTCGATCAGTGGTTCTGTCAGCTCCGAAAGATTAGTCATTTCTGCCGGCCAGTAGTTCATCTGAAGGTTGATGTTAGTTGTAAAATTACTTCTCCAGGGAGGGCTTATGGAATTGTTCCAGATTCCTTGAAGGTTTGCAGGAATACCACCTGGCCGAGAGCTTGAGATCAGCAGATATCTTCCGAATTGAAAATAAAGTTCTTCGAGTGCGAGGTCTGTTTCTCCTTTTCTGTATCGAACCAATCGCTGATCTATAGGCAGCTCTTTGCCGGTCTGTGGTGTTAAATTGAGTTTCACCCTATTAAAATATCGTTGGTAGTCCGCAATATGTGCATTTAATATCTGATTGCAATTTTTCTTCAATGCTGCATTCAAATAGCTTAATGCCAGTTTCTGCTCATTCCTGCCTTCCTTATCGGGAAATTTGTCCGTACCATTGAAGCTTGTTGCTGCCGAGACGTATAAGGTAACTTCTGATGCCTGTGAAATAACCAACGATGAGTCGGTGCTGTTGACCTTACCATCCGGTGAAATGGCTTTTATCCTGAATTGATAGCGCATCCCATTTTGCCGGAGGCTATCCTCATAGAGAAACGACCCTCCCACCTTCTTCCCATAACTATCGATTCTTGCTTTTCCACTTAGAACCAACTGTTTGTAATCCGAAACAAATGTTTGCGATTTGAGTTCATGCTGCACACCAATCGAGAAGTTAAGTGCCTTCTTCTTGTCGGCTTTAAAGTGAATAATTATTATCTGATCGGGAGCAGAAGCGAATACCTCGCGGGAGTAGTTGACTCCGTCTGCAGTGAAACGGGTTGTTGAGGTAGCTTTTGTAATGTTCAGGTCTCTGCTATAATTCGTAGGAGCCGATCTGAAATTATGTTTTATAAGGATATCACCGAGTGGCTGATACATTTCCGTGTCGGGTCCTTGCATTTTCTTTAGAAGCGAAACGGCTTTGTTGATACTGTCACTGAACAGGGCACTTCTTACCGGCTGCAAGTATTTTGAAGCGTCCGGATTTGGATTCAGATCGACCGGACCACCTGTCCATAAAGTCTCCTCGTTGAGCTGAATTAATTCCTCTCCAGGCCGCCCGAAGATCATCGCACCCAGACGCCCATTCCCTACGGGAAGTGCTTCGTTCCAATCTTTTGCAGGTTTATCATACCAAAGAACCAATTCTTTGTCTTGTGCAGAGCCCGTCTGGATCACAAACATTAGAACCAGTGATATACAAAACTGCTTCATTATCTATTATTTAGTAAACTGGATAGAACTGTCGTTGACTTCATAAGGATGGTTTTGCAGCAGACGAATCATTTCGGCACCTGCAAGCAAGGCAGGACCATAACCATGAGCTGCATAGTTATTGACAGGACGATAGTAATAAAATGCCGGATCAAATCCCATACCTGTACCTACACAGGTTCCTTCAACCTGTCCCTTGACGTTAACTTTTGAACTGACTGCGTTCCATGCCAACAAGGCCATTGGGCCGTATGCTTTTACATCTAACCAACCTTTGTTTACTGCATGAGCAATGCAGTATGCATAGATAGCGGTAGCAGATGTTTCGAGATAGGAGTCATTCTTATCAAGCAGCTGGTGCCAAAAGCCGGTTCCATGCTGCAGGGCCGCAAGGGCTTTTACGTGCGTCTTGAGCTGAGCTAATATTTGATCTCTTCCTGCATATCCCTCGGGAATGGCATCCAGTAACTCAATTTTCGTCAGCAACGCCCAGCCATTTGCTCTTGCCCAGTGAAACTGGGGATGTGGGTTCATATGCTGTACCCATCCATGCATGTAAAGTCCATTCTCCTTATTGTACATCCGTCCGGAAAACAGTTGGAACTGCTTTAATGCCTCATCAAAATACTTCGTTTCACCGCTCAGCTTTCCCATCTGTACTAAAGCTGGGAGACTCATATAAAGATCATCCAACCACAGTGTATTTGGCTGCGGCCGGTTCCGTGCCAGGGTTCCGTCTGCCAGGCGAAACTCCTTGGTCATAATATAGTTAATATAGTTGTCGATCAAGGGGCGCGCCTCTGATTTCAACGAACCAGCCATCGACGTTTTAATAATCGCCGCGCACATCGAGCCCGCATCGTCAAGGGCATGCGGATCAAGGACCGATCTCACCGGTGTTTCAGCTTTTGGATTCTTCTTATAGAGTTGACGGTAATTTGAGGCAACTTCAGAGATAAGGTTAATTCGCTTTGCCGAGTATTCAGTAAACTTTTTGTCGCCGGTAACTTGTCCCGCCAGAAGCATTCCTGTGTAAGTCACACCCCATTCATAGCTAATCAAACGGAAGTCACCCTGCTTAAAGATTGAGTTCTCATCTGCTTTTTTGAGATTTTGCAATACCTCACCTGATTGCTTATTTACCAATTGCATTGGCGTAGCAACATCCAGATAAGTGTATAACCTATCTAGCACAACCTTGATGTCCTGCGGCTTAGTTTCACCATATTGTACAGGATAATCGGGTTTTAACAAATGCAGAGGAGTCGTTACATCGTTGCCGGTATGTTGGACCTGGCCGAAAGTCACACTGCTGACTAGTAGCAAGCTGCAAGCAATAGAAATTACCTTCATTGGTTTAGTTGGTTTATAACTGCGAAACTAAACTAAAAAGTTTTTAATTGGTTTCTGTCCTGTAGCATCCTGTCATTGTGCTAAAACGGAATCGCTGCAGCAATTGAAACACAGTTGTTACATTGCGGAACTATCGGCCATTAGCTGATTGCCTTAGGGACAAAGCTTCGGCGCACAAAACTATGTGGAAGCTATTGTCGTTACCTCTGTCGAATCGAGCAGCGTTTCCAGTGGAGATTCTTCGAGAATTACGCGCCTGATCTCTCCCTCAACCCGCTTCCATTCGACAAGTCTGATCATACCGCTCTCCAGTTCTATCCCGGTTATATCACCATCATCAAAACATCCACAGCCCGCATTGAAATAGGTATTCTTTGAGTAATCGAGCCTGGGAGATGCGTCTCCACTGATTTTTCCCGCCGCAAACTTTGCCTCTATCTCCTTCGCTTCGTCAACGTCCCCCTTCTTTCGTGCCTTTTCTAAACGAATATACATGCGTTCAAGATGAGTGAGAGAATTAAATACTGGCTGATGTGTATGCCCTGTTATGAGAACAAGATCTTGCTGCATCGCCGTCCAATCGTACATAATCTGATTATGTTCAGATTTAAGTTTATTGTCATAGGCAGGTGTGTTGGGATTTATCCTGAGGAACGACTGAAGGGGTCCCCAAATCGTCGAAACAAACCATTTGCTGAACCAATTGCCATCGCTTTGAAGATCACCCTGGTGCCCATGGGTGAGAAAAACAGCGAGTGGCCTTCCTTTTATCTCCAGTTTAATAATGACACCCTCATAAACCTTAACTTTTTGTCCGTATGCACGGTAAAGGTTCAGCGATGCCAGAGGATCGTTGTCCCAATAAAGATCATGATTTCCAAAGACCTTAATGAAAGATTTCCGCTTGAGAAACTCGCTCTCAGCGCGGAATGTTTCTTTGTTATGCTTAAGAATACCTTCAACGGTATTTTCCCAGAGTTCTTCGCTATCTCCGAGATTGCAATATGAAAACTCTTTTTCATTATAGTATTGCAATGCCGCGAGATAATTCTTTTCGGCTAATAAGAAATCATCACGGAAGTTTCTGCTTCCTTTATGCTGATCGGAGAAGACAATCATCTTTGACGATTTGTGGAAATCTATCACTAGTCCTCGCTTCCCCGGATCTTCCAAAATCTTTTCATAGAGGGCAGTTAAGGCTGCATGCACTCGCCTCTTGTCTGGCCTCGAAGAATATTTGTTGGCCAGTCTGATCACTGGTCCCGACAGAACTCTCTGTAAGAATTTGCGCATAACTTATGAACACATCAGCACAGATAGTGTTTACGGGACCAGATAACTTAAGAATCCGCCTATTTTCCCGATGATTTCCCGCCGGTAAAAATAGCATGGTCCCTTATCCTGAATACAGCCTTTGAAGAGGTGGAAGATTCTTCTTTTAGCTCTTCAGACTTGCCTTCCCTGGATGACCTGTATGAGGAGGATTTCTTACTGCTTTCTGACCAGCTTCGCGAGTCGAAAGAATAGGTAAGGCTTACTCCGCCAAACAGATGACCTTTGATAGTATTTTGAAATAGCTTGTTGGCCCACTCTCCGCCGCCCTCGCTGTATCCTTCTATTGTTTTAGTATTATACAATCCTAACGTGCCCTTTAAGAGGAATCCGTGTCTTTGAATCCCTAAATGAATTGCAGCGAAGTTACTTGCGGCATAAGAACCCTTAACATCTCCATTCAGAATCATTTGGGTGGCAATCTCATGATTATAAACTCCGCCTGGATGCGCTCTTTCATAATCCCTGCTCCACTCGCCACTCCCCGTCTGCGCGGCACCACTTTGAGTGTGTGTACGGTTAGGAGTGCCTTCATTATTGGTTTCACCTGCAAATTCCGCATCCATTATAAAGCGGAGACGCTCAGTCTGGTTGCTCTTGCCCAGAGGTCTGTTAAACACATGCAGAAGCAAGCCATAACGGTAATAAGTCATACCACTTGAAAGATCAAAAAATCTCTCATATGGATCTGTTCTTTCAGGTGTTGATAAGACAGTCGCGTCTGCGGATAAAAGAAAGGGACCTACGTTCAGACCGATATGTCCTCCCCAATTCCAATAATTTGAGCTAAACTGCGGGACTCTTCCATGGGGGCCGATAAGGGCATTGTCGTCATATCCTACTTTTCTGGTACCAAATCCGGCGACAATCCCAAACTGCGGGTAAACAAAGGGTTTTACACCTTCCTGGGTTAACTTCCGGAGGTCTGAGAAATAAATATCTGATTCTAATCTCATTTCGACACCGTTCATGACGATGCGTGAGCCGTCCTGACCAATACCTACGCCATTGATAACTTCTGGGACGAAATCAACCGGATCGTAAGAGCTTTTGTGTTCGATATGACGGCTGCCTAGCTTGATCCTTGGATTAAACGAAACCGCGAATTTATTCTCATGAATCTCAATAACCGAATAATAATTGATAATGCTTTCCCCTGCAGTCTGAAGACTTAAATACCCGGGCGCAGCAAGAGATGCAGGTGGCTCAGGAGCTGCTACCGCCAATAACACAAGGTCTGAGCTGGTAATACCTGCCGACTTGTCCTCACCATAACCAAGCGACTTAAGTTTCTCTGTTCCGTGATCTCTTAACTGTCCGAGGCGTTTGGCAGAAAAATCGCCTGTCTGACTTGCCGGAACTGCTCCTCTACCTTCTATCAAGCGCTTGAAAAGCTTTACAGCGTCGCGTTCACCGTAATGCAGCGATGTAAGCATCATTAGCTCCATGGCTTTAGATTCCGATTCGCCTTGCATCTTATCTGGATTTAAAACCTCTGTTTCGGTCAGCAAAACCGGACCGAGGTTCCCCGGAACGTTGCTGTCAAAAAAGCTGCTACCCTTCAGAGCCTGGACTACCCGGCTGCCGGCCCCTTTACTGAGGTCTTTTTGCAGTGCAACAAGCAACGCTTTCGTCTCGGAGTGACGGTTCATATCACCCTCTTGCAATCGCATAAGCTCAAACAACGCACGTTTGTAATTTTCATTAGCGTTCTCTTTGGACATCTGGTTTCCTGGATATGTCCTTGAACGAAACTCCGCAACGGCAGCTTTTTCTGCCTTCACTCTATCTTTTGTTCTTGCCTGTTCCCTTCTTAGTATTTGCGCCAGGGAGATCGATCCACCATCGAAGTCGATCAGTTCCAACTCCGGGGTCTCACGTATTTCCCTCGTTGCAGACGTTATCGTTATAGTATTATGCAAACTGGTAGCATAATCTCTGGCCATATAAGCCTGATAAACATGCTCCTGCCATTGTGGCCCGTTGGTCTGTTTAGTAGCAGGGTTCGCAGATATCAGGACTTTTAAATCCTTCAGTGCAAGCGGGTTTTCAGCTGTTACGACTCGTTGCGAATCAGTGCGAAAAGCCAGGGATTTACCTTTAGGCAAGTGGCTGTTTATAAGCTCAAATAAAGCAATTGTACCATTCATGCCCTGTTGCGCAACATATTCGAGATCGCTCTTTGAAAATACCGACTCAACCGGCGCACCTTTTTTAGTATCATATTTAAGCGTGTCGGCAAGAATAGCTGCTGCCTTGACTGCAGCACCGACAAGTCTTGAATCTGACACTAAAGTTGTCGATTCTCGATAGGTAGTAAGGGGTTCATCAGCAGCACGCCTTATCCGAACAGTGTCCTGGGGAGCAGTATATATGCTCTGTGCGTTCAGTCCCTCAATCGCAATTAGTACAAACCCACAAATAGCTGATAAGGTAAAAATCGAATAGTATCTTGGTGTCTTTAGCATCATACTGTGAATAATTCATGTAATTTGATCCGGTAAAACTACCAAAGATTGCACATGATTATCAGCACATTACAATTATGAGAACCATTATGAGAATACCCGTGAAAGAATGAGATCAACCAAAATGAATCTCATTCATATCTCTATACGACGATTGTGCTTCTTGAACGCAACTTTTCTAACTAGACTGCACATGGGAAGTGAGGGAACGATCGCTGAATGCGTAATATTTCATCAATAAAATTCCTTTTTTTTTGAAAAAACAATCTATATCAACGATTGTTAACAAAATCAAACACAGAATGTTATGAAAAGCGGATATAAGGCGAGTGATCACCTGATGAAGATGCTGCCAGACTTGAACCAGCATAATCAGCCGGAGGCCAGTTATACTAGTCAAGGATCATGGTATTGCACCAAAAAAATGATTTCTACCGATAAATCTGTAGATAACAAGTTAAAATTAAACTTCAGAAAAAAGAGGAAGAAGAGATTATCCTAATCTCTTCTTCCTCTTTTTTATCGGTATATTCCCGATTTAAAGTGCAGAACATACTTCTCATCCTCAAGAGCTGGCTGCCATTGCCTTATCAGTTCTTTATATGCCTGCCCTACGGGTCTGATCTTCCTGTCAAGGTCATATAAACCGAGGCTGTTTACTCTTCCGGCGTCGTCTCTCAAAGCTGAATCCCAGTCAACCTGATCAGTGAGGCTATACCACGTAAAACCATATATCGGGATACCGTCGCGTTTTAGCCTTCTCACATTTGCCCATTGGGTTTGTAGCCAACGTACTGAATTAGGTTCAGCTATATTAGTTTCGGTGTGCATTATCGGAAGTTTATACCGGCTGTAATATTGATGTGTAATTACATAGTATCCAAAGATTTCTCCCGCAGCTGAGGTGGAACCGTTTTCATGAACCATATGCTCATTAGTAACATAATAGTCATTACCCATCACGCAACTCCCCTTTATTATGCTGCTTTCAAACCATTGGTACTCTTCCTTGGTCATACCGTTTTCAAGCAGATACTCGTACATCGACACGCTGATGGGATAACCATAACTTAAGTCAAGGGAAAGAAAACGACGCTGATTTAAAAATGTAGCAAGTTTGTCGCAATCCGGAGTTTCCGGATGAAAATATTCAGATGACTCACTCTGAATAAAAATAGCATCGGGCTGAACGGTAAGTATAGCATTCATGGCCAGCACATTCGCCTTACACAAGTTTTTTAAGGCCATAACGAAGGTCAGATCAGATGTTCCCTTTTCATTCCACCAACCATATTGCCCTGAAAAAGCAGCTGTGACAAAAATCTCGTTCACAGGCGTATAAAATTGGATATAAGAATAACGCTTCGCAAACGCCAGGGCATATTCTTCAAAGTGTTTCGGAAAATCTTCATTTTGAAAATTCTCGAGCCAGTCAGGCAGCCCGAAATGGCACAGGTCGACAATCGGTGTAATCCCAAGCTCTTCAAGATACCTGAATGTCTCATCGACAAAACTCCAGTCGTACTGTCCCGGACCTGTATTTACTCTGAAGTACGGCGGGCCATAGCGCAGAAACTCAATACCCATCTCTTTTACCAGATTAAAATCTTCCTTCCAGTACTTATAATGACCGCACTTCTCCATTTCATCAACCCGCTTTCTCGTGCCGTCGGGAAGCGTAATCATAGGATAGCTATTCTCTATCCCGGTAGCAAACATAAACTTATTCTTAACATTCATAAGTAGCTGATTATCAATATTACCTAACAATCATTCACACCGTTGCGTTTTGATTTTCTCACTAAAACCATTTCTGCGCGTTTGCGTTGTTTAATTAACTACTAGACTATGAAAGAAATACCGCCTTATTTGATGTGCTTTTCGCACTTGAGATGGGACTTTGTATACCAACGTCCACAACATCTGTTGAGTCGTTTTGCAAACGACTGCATCGTTTATTTTTTGGAGGAACCAATGTTTACTGATGAACCTGAATCGACTATTCAATTCAACAGAAAGCTTACGAACTTATGGGTAGGGGTTCCTTTGATTTCACACTCCGAAGAAGCCGACGTCGACGCTGTTTTAACGCAATTGCTCGACAAGTTCTTTGCAACGAAAACAGTTGAAGACTTTGCCTTCTGGTACTATACTCCGATGGCTTTGAACTTCACATCAAAGTATAGTCCAAAAATCACAATCTATGATTGCATGGATGAACTTTCTGCTTTCAAAAATGCGCCAGCTAAGCTGAAAGACCTTGAAAAACAGCTGATGAACAAGGCTGATATTGTATTCACGGGCGGCCAGGCTTTATACGAAGCCAAGAAAAATCAGCACGCAAATATCTTCCCATTTCCAAGTAGTATTGACAAGGATCACTTTGCTGCTGCTCGGGAAAATATTCCTGAACCGGAAGACCAGGCTAAAATCAAGGGAGTTAAATTGGGCTTCTATGGAGTAATTGACGAGAGGTTCGACATCGACCTGATCAGAAACATTGCTGATACTCGTCTTGAATGGCAGCTTATTCTTATTGGCCCGGTTGTCAAAATATCTCCGGATATTCTGCCAAAAAATCAAAACATCCACTATCTCGGCCAAAAGAGCTACAAGGAGTTACCTTTATACCTTTCAGGATGGGATATCGCATTAATTCCGTTCTTATTGAACGAATCTACACGATTTATCAGTCCGACTAAGACGCCTGAATATATGAGTGCAGGCCGGCCTGTTATATCAACTCCTATCAGGGATGTTGTTCATCCATATGGAGTTAACAAGCTCGTCCACATAGGAAGCACCGCTGAAGAGTTTATCAGATATGCAGAGCAGGAGCTGGCGGTGATCGACAAGTCTAAATGGCTGGAAAAATCGGATGAGTTCCTTGCCGACAATTGCTGGGACAACACCTATGCAGCTATGATGGCTAAAATCCGTGATACTGTAAAAAACAAGAGTAAAATTTCGCTCGCAAGCTAACCACTATCCAATTTAGAAGAATCAAAATACAAGCCTGTCGCACCTTTTCAGGTGCGACATAATTTTTTTAAAACATGGAGATTTGGGGTGGAATAGAATGTACTATAAACCGTGTTGGAGACAAGTACATGGACCAACTGGAGTATTCCGGGCACTATGATCGCAAAAGGGATCTCGACCTGCTTGCAGGCCTGGGTATTAAAAAGTTAAGGTATCCTGTTCTTTGGGAAAAGCATCAGCCCGAAAGCGGGCAAGAGATCGACTGGACTACCACTTCTGAGAGGCTATCGAAGCTGCTTGAACTAAAAGTAGAGCCAATCGTTGGTTTAGTTCACCATGGCAGTGGTCCTGCTTACGTGAGCATTGCTGATGATTCCTTTGTAAGCGGGCTTGCCGACTATGCCGGTAAAGTAGCACTTAAGTTCCCCTGGATTAAATATTATACTCCTGTAAATGAACCATTAACAACGGCGCGGTTTTGTGGGCTTTATGGAATCTGGCATCCTCACGGTCTGAGCTCCCGTACGTTTCTGCGGATACTCATAAACGAGTGTAAGGCCACAGTGCTAGCCATGCAAGCTATCAGGAAGATAAGCCCCGAAGCAATGCTGGTTCAGACCGAGGATATGGGCAGAACGCATAGCACCCCAACACTGCGCTATCAGGCCGATTTTGAGAATCAAAGACGCTGGCTGAGCCTGGATCTTCTTTGTGCCAAAGTTGATGCAAATCACCCACTTCATAAATATCTGATCGAAAACGGCATCACCGAAGACGATCTGGTATTCTTCTTGGATAACCCGTGTTCGCCCGGCATCATCGGCATCAACCACTATCTTACCTCTGAACGATACATTGACGAGAAGCTGTCTATATATCCTCAACATACACACGGAGGGAACGGAAAACATCGGTATGCGGATGTAGAGGTTGTCAGGGTAGGTTGTAAAAAGGCATATGGCCCCTATCGAATATTAAAAGAAGTATGGAACAGATATAAGCTCCCAATTGCAGTTACGGAAGTACACCTCCATTGCACCCGGGAAGAGCAGATGAGGTGGTTTAACCGGGTACTTCTGGATACATACCGGCTCCAGAAAGAACGAGCTGATGTGCGTGCAGTAACTGCTTGGGCACTGCTGGGTTCTTTTGGTTGGAACTGCCTCCTGAAGCAGGCATGTGGCGACTATGAAGCGGGAGTTTTTGACGTTTCATCGGGAACTCCAAGGCCTACGGCGATATGTTCTCTTATCCAGGAGGCTTCTATGGGTATCCGCCCAAAACACCCCTTGCTGAAGCAAAAAGGATGGTGGGAGCGTGATATTCGCATCTTATATCACAAGACCATTCCGTTAAGAAGATTACCAATATCGAAATCAGAAGAACCCATCCTGCTCATAGTCGCGAAGTCAGGTGTTATGGGCAGCGCATTCGCCCGATTATGTGAGCTTAGAAATATACCTTACAAACTAGTTAGCCGTGAGGAACTTCACCTGACTGCAAGGTCAAAGCCTGAAGATTTTTTCCACTTCCATAAGATATGGGCAATGGTTGATGCGATCGAAATTCAGCTTTCTGATTGGAGAGCTACGCATTCAGAACCAGATTTAAATATTGTACGAAAGTCTGGAGCTCTGGCGACATTCGCGAAAGCCTTTAATATTAAAATGGTGACATTTTCTCAGGATCTGCTCACAGAACATCATGTTATGCTGCAAAATCCTGAAACACTCATGATCCGGACAGGCATATTCTCAACTCAAGAGTACGATCATACCCGTAAAGCACTGTCTTCTAAACGGGTGCAGCGAATTTCATTTACATCTACAGACGTAAGGGAACTGGTTAACAACACGCTTGATCTGCTGCTTGACAATGAGAAGAGCATCTGGCATTTGGTTAATGCAAAACAGTCCTACCAACCTGCACGTACCAGAACCGATGAAAACATCCGGGTTTATCATCTTTAAGATCCTAAGTTATAGCAGACTATGTGCAGTAAAAGAAAGAGGTATTTATCACTCGGAAACTGCGTAGAACACGGTTAGCAATGACAAATACCTCTTGAAGTTAAAAGAAAAAAGATCTAAGCCTTAAACCTCAGAAAAGCAGCTATGGAACTTTCTTTAGGCATTTTCTCTTTCGGAAGTACATATACAGCCCCTCCGTTTTGCAGGGTATTAACGATCGCCTTATTAACAAGACACTCATCACCATCCTGTTTCTCCGGATGAATGACAAGCTTACTGTCTGCCTCACTAAAGGTACCCCACACATGGAAGTTCTCTAGTACAAAAAGGTCAGATATCTGAGCATAGTAACTTGCCGGAATAATCTTTTCAGGCATGGAAGATGTCAATTCTGTAGCCACCTGATTGTAATAGTTGTGCAGTGCCTTTTTAGCTTCCTCCTTCAGCAGCGGCTCCGCAATCTTCCTTGCCCTTTCATACAAAGCATTCGGGCTCTCGTGATCATAATTTCCTGTAATGTTTTCTTCTGCGATATGTTTGTACCGGGAAATCTGCCGGAAATATCCTACCATGTATTCCACAGAAGAAAGAATCAGAGGCGCCTTCTCGTTTGCCAGTACCTCAGTCCATAAAGTTTGGTCAACTTCCTTCAGATATTGAGAAATGTATTCCTTTTCGTCTGCGAGACCACTTCCATGACCATGGAAGTTGCCTTCCGCCCCCGGAGCGGTCCCTCCCCCGCGAAAAAGCTTTCGTTCATCCTTTTCTTCAAAGTGAATCACGTCATCCATTCCGAGTGGCAGACCCTCCACTTCAACTTTCTGCATTCCATACCCATTCCCCTTATAGAGGTTGCAGGCATCCTTGCTGAATACCAGAAGGTAGAAGTATGCCGTATGGGTGATATAAGGAATCAACGGGCTCAGATAAAAGGAACTATTGACATGAAGCTCTTCCTTTACCTTTATCGGAACCCGGTACGTTTTAAAAAAGCCGTCGGCAATGAAAACCGCCAGACCTTCAGAAAGCTGATACCAGAAAGATTCACGCCTCAGCAGCTCATACGCAGGCTGCAGCAACTTGTCCACTTCCAGTTTCTCTTTTCCTTTGGCAGCCAGCTGCCTCGCACATTCCTGTAAATTATTCTTGAATACGATCAGATCCTGCTTCTCGTTGATCTCTGCGCCGGATTTATGAGTTGGCAGATAAATAGATATGCTCGTCGGAGCTTTATAATTACTGAGTTCTGTAAATTCTTCTTTTACTAAATCTTCCATCATCATCGTTTTTATACAGGCCACAACGGCCCGCATTTTGTTAATCCTTTGATCAGCAACTACTGACCAGATTCATCCTCGCGTCCCTTATTTACATTCCTGTTAGGGTGCCTCACACTAACGTTATCAGAAGTTTCTTCCGATTCTTCCATAAAACGTTCCGCAAGTTCTTCATCTGTCTTCAGGTCGGTTACCGCAAGAGCATCTTTCAGCCCTGAACCTTCTCTTCCACTGCCCGATGGCTTTCCCTTTGGCGGCACAAATACGCCATTTTTAGTTTTTCCCATAGTAATAGATGTTTTTCAATAGCAACAAAAATTCCATTGAGCTGCTTTAATTATTTTTATTTTCTTAACATTTAAAACCGTCAGCAGCAACATGGAGGGTTCGTAAGCAGAACACATTCTAATTCGTAATCCGGCAAACATCATCGGATTTAATGCGTTTTCACATCATCTACTTACCTAACAAACCATAAAATGGAAAACATTCAATATCTAAGGAAGAAAGGACTTCTATGTTAGCTACTAACTACCGGGGTCCTTTCCGGGTTCGAGTTGATCAGAAGCCTTATCCGGAAATAATGCATCCGGATGACGCCATTGTGCGCGTTACACGATCCTGTATTTGCGGGTCAGACTTACACCTCTATCACGGTCTGGTACCCGACACGCGCGTCGGCATGACCTTCGGTCATGAATTTATAGGTGTAGTGGAAGAGATAGGGTCTGGCGTCACCAAACTCAAAGTGGGCGATAATGTCATGGTTCCATTTAATATAGCCTGTGGAAAATGCGCATTCTGCAAACAGGAATTATATGGAAACTGCCACGAATCAAATTCGCAGGCAACAGCGGTAGGTGGTATTTTCGGTTACTCTCATACTGCCGGAGGTTATGACGGCGGACAAGCGGAATACGTAAGGGTACCTTACGCTAATGTCGGCCCCACCGTCATCCCTGAAGGAATGGACCCTGATGATGCAGTATTGCTCACGGATGTGGTGCCTACGGGTTATCAGGCCGCTGAAATGGGGGGAATTCAGAAAGGCGACACTGTCGTGATTTTCGGTGCAGGCCCGATCGGAATTATGGCTGCGAAGTGCTCCTGGCTTTTCGGCGCAGGAAGAGTAATCGTAATTGACCACCTCGAATACAGGCTCGAGTTTGTTCGAAACTATGCCAACTGCGAGGCTTATAACTTCAGATCTCTTGAAGATCCGGTCGTGTTCATAAAGAAAACTACCGATTGGATGGGAGCCGATGTATGTATTGACGCCGTTGGAGGCGACGCAGCAGGCAATACCATGCAAACGATAACAGGCCGTAAACTGCTGCTCCAGGCCGGATCTGCCACTGCACTTCACTGGGCCATTAACGCAGTAAAAAAAGGAGGAATTGTATCCATTGTAGGCGTTTACGGGCCAACAGATAATCTTGTACCAATCGGAAATGTGGTGAACAAAGGCATAACTATCCGGGCGAACCAGGCTTCAGTAAAACGACTGTTGCCAAAGTTAATTGAACATGTGCAGGCCGGACGCCTGAATCCCAAAGGCATTATTACTCACCGGGTACCTCTGGAAGAAGCTGCAGATGCATATCATATATTTTCAGCGAAGCTCGACAATTGTATAAAACCAATTTTAATTCCACCTACAGCCCGAACTTAAAAGGAAAATATCATGGAAAATTCTTTCGAAGAAAAACATAGAAACAGGAACGGCTGGGCAATGGATGCCGATCCGAAGAACGACCCTACATACCCGATAAAGAAACGCACCAACGAAGAGCATAAGGGCTACACCTGGGAACGCCCAACTCAGCAGTTCGTCGACATTGAGGTACTGCACTCAAATGAACGCCCAAACGTTACAGCAGTTTTCGGAACGTCCACTCCCCCTTCCGGCCTAAGTGGAATAATCCGTCGCTACGCCTTCAAATTCAGTGAAAACCACTACGGACACTGGCTGCCACTTATTCTTGCCGACCGTATAAATGTGATGGAAGGAATCGTTGACGACCTCAAACGTGGACATATTCCAAACATATTTGCTGAACGTGGATGGAACGCTGAATGGAAATATAACCGGAAGGCGGCCGTAACAAAGATTGCTGCAGGGCTCGCCCTTACTGCACTGATAGTTTTGAAGATTAGCAAAAAGTCTAAATAATAATAGGAGGCGGAGGGAATTAACCCCCGTCTCCTATTAACCTAATGGCAAAGACCTATTGTGAACTCACAATATAGACAGCGAACCGGCAAATGCCATAGCTGAGTTCGTACCTTCTTCACTTGTCATAAAACCTCATCCTGGCGAACAAAATCATCCATATAAACAAGGGCTTCTTTATGTTCAGGGCAACAGAGCACAATGGTTACCTTGTTCATCATACGGTCCACTGAAGCACCGCTAAAGATTGCCAGCTTACAATCACATGTCATTCTGATGAATCAAAAGTATTATCCAATCAGAGGGATGAAGAGTTTTCGCTGATTTCGACAAAATCTTGTTGAAAAGATAGCAAAAAGCACGATGCCTCCTAATCCAGATCCTTTAAAACCTGATGTATGTATTCGAAAATTTTTCTTAACGTTTCCATAACTGTATCCTTTTAACTAAGTCAAAGATCCGCATGTATATTCAAGAAAAATATGATCCGAGTTGCAACTTTTAATGATATTAAATGGTGTAGATACATTTAAAGATCCTTTGTGAAACCAGGTTCACATTTACATTATATTTTACACATAGTTATACAAACGCATCAAGCAAACTAATTCTAGCATCACATACCCTATTTTAGATAAACGCAATTAAGCTACTAATTACAATGCAGTGAAAGTCTAGGTGCGAATTAACTATCCGGTAAAATACATTAGCATGCAAAGGTTGAAAAACAATCCTTATCTATTATTCCTTCCCTTTTTGATTCTTTTCCTGGCGATCGTTTTAAAAATGAACAATGATGCACTTGAGGGCGATGAAGGACGATACCTTACTTTCGCAGAGAATCTTCTGAACGGCTTTTACTCTCCACCCCCGCCTGATATAAACCTGTGGAACGGCCCGGGCTATCCCATTATTTTGATACCATTTGTTGCCTTCCACCTTCCCCTCATAACTATTACACTACTTAACGCCGTATTTTACTATTTTTCTGTTGTCTTGCTATTCAAGGCGATGAGGTCATTTGTATCATATAATAAAGCATTGGCCTTTAGCATTTTTTGGGGACTATATTATACAGCATATATACAGCTACCTGAAATATATACAGAACCGCTCGTTTATTTTCTCATCTCCCTGCTCATTCTATGCACCACAAAAGCCTACCACCACCTTGAGACCAGATTCGTGTGGTACGCTGGACTCGTGCTTGGATATATCGTTCTGACAAAGATTATATTCGGCTATGTCGTCCTGGTAATGCTTGCAGGAGCAATCGTATTGTACTTAATAAAAACAAGCAGCGTAAACTATAAAAAGAGTGTACTTATTTTGGCCACTGCCTTCATAACATTTTCACCATGGCTCGTTTACACCTATAGCGTTACCGGCAAGCCCCTGTATTTCGGAAATTCAGGAGGCGTATTGCTCTATTGGATGAGCACCCCTTATGACTCAGAAACAGGCGACTGGAAAGAGTCTGACCTGACAACCAGTTATAGGGCCGGTGCGCACGTTCCAGATAACGCCAACCGACTCTTAAAGGAGCATCATTACTCAAGCCATCAGGAAATCCTTAAACATCAGGGAGTAGAAAGAGACGAGGCTTATAAAAAGGCAGCCATAGCTAATATAAAAGCACATCCTGTTAAATACTTTAAGAACTGGCTTGCAAACATCGGCAGGCTACTGTATGACTTTCCAAATTCTTATGTATTTCAAACCCCTCTCCAGCTGTTTAAACTACCAACAAACTCAATCACTGTGCTTCTCTCGTTGACCTGCTTAATACCGACGCTTATCTATTGGCGAAAAATTCCTTTTGGAATAAGGTTCTTATTGATCTTAACCCTTGTATATCTAGGACCGTCAACATTGTTAAGCGCCTATTCCCGCTTCTTTAATATTATTGTCCCCATATTACTCTTTTGGATCGTTTATATCATCCAGAAAACTATTTTCATAAATCGGATAGCAAAATAAGGAACCCATACCACAAAAAAGGCGGGGGATTTATCCCCCGCCTCCTCGTAATCTCAAGACAAAGATCTACTATTGGTCTGTCTTACCCTCCACTGAACCTGGTAAGGAGATATCAGCTATTTAACGAAAGAACTCACAGGATGAATAAAAGCTTTCCAGAATTCTGGCGCATATTTGTCCCAAGCGTGACATCCGAACGGAAGCTCATCATTATTAAGCTTCAAAAGTGCTTCTGGCGCGACTTCAAAACTAAACTTTAAGGCCTGCTCAGGTTTAGCGACGTTAAACCATTTATAGAACTTTGGAACAACCAAGCCCCAAAATTCATCCTCTTGCCCTATATACAATTTCATAATACTCATCGCGAAGTCTATCCCAAGGTACTTCCGAAGAAAGAGATAATGATTCCCTTCCAGGAGCTGATGGAACCTATATAAACCCAGATGAAAATTGATAAAAGTTCGGTTGTTCGTTATCTTCAGAAACGAACTTATTTTCCTCAGAGAAAAGCCTCCGTTACCTACACCCTTAAATTTCAGTGGGAGAACCGGCTCCTTGTTTCCGTCAAACCATGGAGCACCTATATAGTCAAATTCCTGGCTGCACCAGTAGTCCAGCTGATCAGAAAACACATACGCATCTGTATGATGTATCAGCATATACTTGTAGTTCCGCAAGCGGTTGTAGAGAAACCTACTTAGAAAAAGCCTGTTTCCATGGTCGAGGCTTCCAAAATATCGTTCAGAAGCCTGGATGATCCCCACATTTAAAGGTTCAAGAATCTTCACATAATTACCGGTATCAATAGACGATGGGCAAACATAATATATATCCCTACTATACAGTACAGACCGCATTTGTAACAGAGCCGTTATTTCATTTTCTGTCAATTCTTTAAACGGCTTGTAGATTGGTACAACTACGGCTACCATCGAGGTATACGATTCAATCTTCATATCATTAAGTTTATTCACAGTATCCGTAATGAATACTAAGACATACTACCACCTCCGATTTCATAAATTCAAGTATCGATTAATTGATTCAATCATCAATTAACCGATACCTCCTGATCTTTCCGCTTGTTAGTAACAAGGTGATATGTAACAAGGCCCGTCTTTTGCAAAACAAAATTATACATAAAAATGATATTCATAATTGTATATCTCTTCCATAGCCTTTTAAAGTCTTTTCCTAATAACCTGTATAACCATTCGAAACCTGATCTTCGGATAAACTCAGGTGCCATCTTTATTCTTCCACCGAAAAAATCAAATGTAGCACCGGAAGCTATAAGTACTGACCCTCTTATCTTGTCTAAGTGCTCATCTATCCAGTAATCCTGTTTTGGAGTACCTAACCCTACACATACTATATCAGGAGCCAGACGGTTAATCTCATCTACAATCGCCTGGTCTTCAGCTTCCGTCAAATCCCTGAACGGTGGAGAATAATGACCTACTATATTGATGTGGGGAAACATCTCGCACAGATAATCCTTCATTTTCACACACACATCAGGAGAACCACCATACAGATAAAATGAATAATTCGTTTTCTTCGAATGTTTTGCTAACTCAAGGATCGTGTCAGGAGCAGCTATACGATCGCAGTCTTGCCTGTTGATAGTTCTGATCCATTTCACAAATGGCATTCCATCAGCTCCAACCACATCTGCCGCATTATATATCCTTTTCAACTTTTCGTTTCCTAAAGCTAAAGATATATTGAATGCGTTAACACATGCGATATGATGCGATCGCCCTTCTTTATTTGCGATCCAACCATCAATCTTTTCGAAAAGCTGTTCATAGGTGATTGGGTTCAACCCAACTCCCAGAAAATTTATGTGGTTCATATTTTAAGAGATTTTATATAATTTATTCAGGTTGGATATATAATCTTCAAGCCTGTAAGAGGTGGCAATTGTTTCCTTAGCATTCCTGCTAAGCTTTAATAGCCGGTTACGATCCTTAAAAACCTCGAATAAGCTTTTCTTAAGATCTGATTCACTACCTCTTGGTATCAGGAAACCATTATGTCCCTCTTTAACCACCGTACCAATCGATGCATCATCTGAAACAAGCGGAACACAACCAGCATTCATACTCTCAAGCATTGCAATTGGTAAACCTTCTCCAAATAAAGAAGGCAGCAGGAAGATGTGAGAGTCAACAAATACCTGTTCTTTTTGCTGTCCTTTAACTATACCATTATATTTATAATTAAGACCCTTTATTTTCGACAAACGATGCAAAAACTCTTGAAGATCCGGACCACCTCCATAGACTTGAAAGTCGAACTTGTCAAAATATGAACTCATCTCATTCAGGCAATTAGCAATGGAAAAAATCCCTTTTGATTTGACGGCCCTTCCCATAAAGAAAAATGTCAGCTTACCCGAAAAGTCTTTAATAGCAGATAAATGGCTTGCCGCCACCGCGTTTGCCATTACAGAACAATCTATATTGTAGCTACTTTTTATTTCATTCCTTTCGAGCTCACTAAGAACCACTCTGACCGACTGATTTTCCAACATATAGTTTATGGCGAAAAACAGCAGGGATCTTCTTGGCGGCGGACTCATAAGCAAATAACCGCCATGTATATGCAGCAATGACTTCTTCCTCAATAGCAATGAATTTGTGAGAACCAGCAGAAAATCTCTATATATGGAAGCTGGAGTCAGATCAGTGTTAAGATGAAGGAAATCAATCCGGTTTTTTATGATAAAGACAATGAACCTCGGCACCAGCAAGAGCTGTCTGATAAACCATCTCAGCCCTTTTCGTTCGGCATCTTTACGACCTATCTGGAAGTGAAAATACCGATGCTCTACAGAGTTATTGGCGATGATGACCTTGGTTAGACTAGATATACCGCTAATATTAACACTCTCGTTTAGCGAAGGCCCTGTAATTAAAATATTGCACATTAAGATAATTGATAAGGAGAGGAGAAGACGGATTACAACTACCGGTATAGATTACTCAACACAATTGCGATAATAGAAAGGCCTGAAAGAAGCAGTGTCGCAGTTCGGTATCCTCGGTCTACAGTAGCATACTTAGTGCGATCCGGCTCTACATATATCTCATCGTTATTCTTTAAATAATAATATGGCGATTCAAATAGCTTTTTGGACGTCAAATCCATTCGTACAAAAACACGCTTTCCATTTTCGTTTCTTATAAGTAAGACGTTTGTCCGCTTCGCGGTGATATTCAAATCGCCTGCTAGGCTTAATGCCTGAGTAATGGTTGTACGTTCGTTCTGAAGCGTATATACGTCTGGTCGCTGAACGTCACCCATTATCGAGACCTTAAAGTTGACTATCCTGATATTGACCACAGGATCCTTGTAAAGACTGGTTAGTTTTTTGCCTATCCCGTCGCGAACTTCAGTAATATTTTTTCCTGCAACACTTACGGCTCCGATATATGGAAGAAAGATATCACCATTATCATCTACCAAGTAACCAATCACAGGATTTTCGCTCGTTACAGAGGCTGAGCCACTCACTGTGTTCAAATTGTAGTTGAACACGGCTGAAGATTCAGGATTCCTGCTCGAAACGTTAATAGCCAGTATATCCCCCGGAGTTACAAGCGGGGGAGTATAATTGGAAATATTCTGACTTTCAGTATCAGTTTGCTTCAGATCCTGAAAATAGGGGATTTTTTGATAAGAACTACAAGAGGATACAATCATCAATGCAGAAACAAGCATGAGGAAATACAAGTGGTACAAAAAGCTTCGCATATGGTTAAATTTTGGAAGAGAAATAGGAAGTAAATAGAGCTTCGCCATTCCGATTACATGACGCTTCGTGGCTGAATTACCTTAGATGTTAGGCGCTATTATTCGATAAAATTAGAGATATAATAGCTACACCGGTGCTATTCTTTACTCTTGTGAAAATTTCGTGCAATTGCGAGACTAAATTTGCTCACATATTGTGTAGGAAATATTTTTAATTGTAAGTTTTTTTTTTAATATATGTAACATTAGTTAACCGAATAAGTAAAAGAGGTCAAATCTTTTACTTATAAAACATGAACAAAGCATTGTATTTAATTGCACCACTCTTTCTTATTATGTTCAGCTGCAAAGACAGCGTTCAAGAACTGGAACCAGCGACTCAGATCAACACCGAATCTGTTGCTGCTACTTCCATTGCTGCTACCAACAAAACAACCATTAACGTGAAAACCCTTGGCGTTTGCGGAAATGGATCTTGCGACGACAAACCTGCAATCCAGGCCCTTATCGGAAGCGACAAAACCCTGTTTTTCCCAAAAGGAACCTATAATCTCAGTAGAGAAATTAACATTGGAAATGTCAAAAATTTACAGATTACCGGCGAATCCGGTACAGTTTTCACTACCGGTAATGACAGGGTTCTGTTGATAACAGGAAATATCAATAATCTTGAAATCACAGGTGTAACATTTAAATCAACGAGAAAAAGTTCAGCAAACGACGGCGAAGGCCTCATTTTCGTTGCAAACTATGGTGCTGCCAATGTAATGGACGGGATTAAAATCCGCAATTGTACATTTACCAACCCCAACACACAGGCAAACGGCATTAAACTAGTCAGCGAGGGAGCAAACTCCCTGGTTACCAACATCTCGATCGTCGAAAATAGATTTGAAAGCATTGGAAGAATGGGCATTGAGTTTCAAAACCATAACAGAAATACCAACATTCCTCGTTTCAAAAATTATGAAATTTCCCGTAACCACTTCAATGATGTAGGCACTATCCAAACCGGATCACCATCATGCTGTGTTTCTGTAAGCGGTTATGCTGTAGACGGAAAAATCAATAACAATGAGATGGTCAATATGAGAATGAATACCACTCATAACATCTACTATGCTATTGAAAATGCGGGAACTATTCGTCTGGAGACAATAGGTAACCGTATTCGCTCTAATACGTACGGCTTTACCGGAATCATGGGATCCCATCCCTCTCCCGAGGAAACTGCTATAAACGGGCAACCGTATAAACGCGACTGGATAATCAAAGACAATGTAATTGAACTTTTCGGCAGCAACCCCGATAAGAATAAGATCAGAGGAATGGAAATAGGGCATGTCGATAATTATACTGTTTCGAACAATACTGTTTCGACTGATGGAATGGGTATAGTATTTATCAATTGCAAGAATGGAAAGGTGCAAAACAATAAGGTAGAAGTAAGATCCGGAAATCCGTTTTACCTGAGACTTGCCAGTTCAAATAACATACTGACTTCGAACACTTTAATCAGCAAGCACTCATCATATAACGGCAGTATCTTCTTCGATGGGAAGTTGGCATCCCAAAATACGGCCTACAATAATACAATGGTCAAGCCGGGAGACCAACGGGGAGACTATGTAAACTATAATGGTGCATACAACAACGCAAAATAAGTCGTATCCTCCGAATAGCAACAAGTTATAGTAAACAAGCCGTTTACATTAATGGTGATGTAAAATATTTATTTCATTCTCCTCTGATGTAAACGGCTTTTATATTGAAAAACTAATCAGACAGTATCCATCTCGACGTCCTTAGACGCAAGAACTTGAGCAGCTATCCATTCGTAAGTTTTGGCTATTCCCTCCTTAAGTGGACGTGACGGTGCCCAGCCAAGTTTCTCCCTTATTAACGAATTATCAGAATTTCGTCCCATTACCCCGATAGGGCCGGAAATATGCTTGATCCTTATCTGCTTGCCAGCAGCATCAGCAACAACCTTTACTAAATCGTTGATTGGTAGCATCTCCTCAGATCCGATATTTACAGGACCTAAAAAAGTACTCATCATTAGTCTCCTTACGGCTTCTACACACTCATCGACAAACAAAAACGAACGTGTTTGTTTTCCGTCTCCCCAAATTTCGATTTCCCCCCCATCCTCAGCCTCAGATACTTTCCGGCACACAGCAGCAGGAACTTTTTCCTTTCCTCCAGTCCAAGTACCCTGAGGTCCGAAGATATTGTGGAAACGACCAATCCTAACTTCCATATCATAATTTTTATGGTAGGTAAGATAAAGCCTTTCACTGAAGAGCTTCTCCCATCCATATTCACTGTCTGGAGCAGCTGGATAAACAGTATTTTCAGCACATTTCGGATTGTCAGGATCCATCTGATTGTATTCGGGATACACGCAGGCAGAAGATGAGTAAAAAATCTTGCTGACATTATTCAATCTGCTCACTTCGAGCATATTTAAATTTATCAGTGCTGAGTTATGCATTACTGCCGCATCATTCTCACCCGTAAACAAGTAGCCCGCACCACCCATATCAGCAGCTAACTGATAAACTTCGGTAATCTCGCGGTCAAACAGTGATTTGCAAACCTGGAAATCACGCAAATCGCCGATAACGAAGTCGTCAGCATTGACATGTCCATACTCGTTTTCTTTAATATCAACACCTCTGACCCAATAACCTTCGCTTTTTAAGCGGTTAACAAGGTGGCCGCCTATGAATCCTCCGGCGCCACAAACAATAGCTGTTTTGTACATAATTTTAATTTGATAGTTATAACTTTTTTAAGAAAAGGACACGAGTAAACTTACCTTGTCCATGGCGGACAGGTATATAGTATCGTTTAGGCAGCTATTCAGCAGCTGCTTAAAATAGTTCCGGAATAATTACCTGGGTTTTTAGCGCAGCATCTAAGTGAACATTGTAGGCTGTTTTACTATTATTCTCCAGAATTTTTTGCTTTGCTTTCTTTCTCATCAAGTCGAAATCGGCAGAAAGGTGTTCAATCTCCCGGATAATTACAGGAATATCAGCAGCCGCGTCAAGCACAAGAAAACCATTCTCTTTATGCGATATCAACTCGCGTAAGATACTTGTAGATGAGGCAATTATAATCTTCTCATAATACATCGCTTCGATGGCAAACAGCTGTCCGGCCGCTCCTGAATCACTTTTGATCAAGACTAAACAGGCCTTTGAACGTTTAATCAACTCCGCAAAATCGTCTCTCGAAACGTCATTTAGCAAAATCACATTCTCAGGAATATTTAGGGTTTCAAGTTCACGGTTCAATCTGGATGAACAAATCACCAGCGTAGCATCAATTGTCCTGAAAACGTCAATGAGAGTGGCGTAATCCCGATGGCTGTATCCTCCCGAAAAATAGAATTCCCCGGGTAAATTTTTCCAGTCTGCTTTTTTAGTGTATTCACTTTGGATCGGTAGTCCGGGTTCCGGATCAAATACCAAAGGCACATAATGAATATCAGATATCTTCAGTCCAAAAGAATCTGAATAAAGATCCTTTTCAAACTGTGAGTATACAATCAAGGAATCACCTTCTTTGAAAAGAAAGCGAAGAAGCATCTTAAATACAGGAAAGAATTTTGGGTTATGCAAAAAGAAACCCTCCCAGATAAAAGATGTTCGGCTATGAAGCAAACCCGTTCTTCTATAGACGAGCAAAGGTAGTGTGAGATATGAAATGCTCAGGATCGTGTCTGCACACCTCAAAGCTTTCAGATGTCTCAAACATTTAAAAGAATCAGTAAAAAGACGATATATCAGCATCCACTTAGGCTCTATCGATTTAAGATCCTGATTCAGCCGTATCGTAGAAACACCTCTTTCCTTGCAATAGTTCATTAGATTGCTAGGCAAAAACTTAGATGTTACAGCGATGATTTTCATATAAAAAAATTTGTTATTAACGCCCCCGGGCTGGGCATGGTGTTAAGCGGCTTCAAATATTCCAAGTAACTTCCTGCTCAGTTTATCAGAGTCAAAGTTCTGCTCGGCCGTAAGCCTCGCCTTGTAACCCATAACCTTTATTTGTTCTCTGTTCCTGATAAAGAAGCTGATAGCTTCCGTCAGTTGCTCGATCGATTCTGAATCGATCAATAGCGAATTTTCTCCACTTACCAGATAGTTTCCCACATCCCCTACCTTTGTGGCAACCACGCCTTTGCCGACCGCCAAAAACTCTCCTAATTTGAATGGAAAGCCTGCATTTGCATAGAGCGATTTATTTCTGGTCATGCAAAATATATCGCATCCATTCATTACCGAATAGTACTCATCCGTTTCTAAGTACCCTTTAAAAAAAATTTTATTCTTACTTTCAAGCAGTTCGATTTGAGAGGTTATGGCTTCCATATCACAATCCAATCCGCGCCCTGTCAGTATCAGACTTACATTATCGAACTGCTTACAAACCTGATCAAATGCGGCAATCAGAAAGTCAAGACCGTCTTTGCTTGCGAACGACCCTCCATAAAAAATTCTTATACTATCCGGCTTACTACCAGCAGGTTCACCTTTTCCGAAGAAATCCAGGTTTACCGAAATTGGTATTAAATATACCGGCCTGTTAGTCATTGTCTTCAACTTTTTCTCAAGGTGGTTACTTATCGCAATATAACTATCGGTAACAAGCGGCGAGATCTTTAAGAAAACCCTGGATGACAGGATACGTATCCTGTTCATAAAGCTTACATAATGAGTGACAAAATCGTTGTCTTCTATGAGATCTATAATGATTTTGTATCCTATCAACTTGGCATACAGAATGAAGAAGATGCTCTTAATGTCCGGATAGTCGTAGTGATACATCACGTTTTTCTCTTTGGAAGACCTTGATTTCTTTATAAACCTACATCCATCGACAAGGAATCTGACAGCAGAGAAAGGGTTTCGTGTGTTAAAACCGATTACCTTACAGATAACTGACTCTAGAAGTTCAAGTTTTTCAGGCTTACCAATACGGTGCACAGAATAAATAAGATTCCTAACACCAATACTTCTATCTTTAATTAAAGGCCCGGTAAGATTTCTTACGCGGACTGAAGAAGCCATACCATCAAGTAGAGAAACTCCAATTACAAGAACGTTTATCTTTTCTTTGCCCATTAATTTAATGTCTTTAACTTAAGATTAGTCTATCAATGACCGTATAACCTTACAAGGATTCCCGGCTGCCACTACATTAGCCGGGATGCTTCGCGTCACAACGCTATTTGCACCTATTATTGAGTTGTCACCGATTTTTACACCTTTAAGAATAGTTGAGGAATAGCCGATGAATACATTGTCCCCAATAGAAACTGGCTTTCCATCGGGTACACCGCTATAATATTCGTCTGATTTCATAGCATGCCAATCAAAATCTGTAACCAACGAATTCGCTCCTATCATTACGTTGTTACCAATTCGGATAGAGTGAGCTGCAGCCAGCACAATGGAGCTGAAGCCACAGTTGTCCCCGATAATGATTTCAGCATCGCGAGACTGAACTGAGATCATAGACTTCTGCTGTATACCGATCAGGTTCGATTTCACATGTGTTCTCAGCTCAAAGTTTTTCCCTATTCTCAGTACAGACCCAGGATATATATAAATATAGGGCACTCCAAAGAATTTGGCCCCTAAGCCTATAGCTCCGCCTTTGAGCCCTAAAAGCATCTTTACAACGACGTTTGAATACAGCCTGATCACGATCAACGAGCCATAATGTCGGTAATGAAAGAAGTATTGAAGCAAGCGCTTTATCATAAAAATATTTTAATTTTAAATCGAAGGCTCAATTTCCAGTCGCTCACGCAGCACACCAGCAAACGTGGCTCTTACTTTTACCGCATCGAAATGCTCCTGAGCATATTTTCGGGCTATTTCCCCCATGCGGGCCCTTAATTCACTATCTGAATATAAAAACATAATAGCTCCTGCAATCGCTTCCGTCTTGTTCTCGGTAAGCACATAAGCAACGTCATTTTCCCGCGCAAAATCTGTCAGATACATCTCTTTGTGAGCATAAAGAAGAATGGGCGTACCAGATATCATATATTCAGGAATTTTGGTAGGCATAGAAAGCCTCATGGAGGTAACAGAATCACGATCAAAGTTGTAAGGAAGCAACAGCAAATCGGCAGAAGCCAAAATACCGGGAATCTCTCCATATGGAACGACCGGTCGTATCTTTACAAACGGATACTTTCTTAACTGATCTAAAGTCGCATGTGATGAAGTTGTCTGAATATGAAATTCAAATTTCCCCGCGGGCAACTGTTCAATTGCCGCGCAAACATCAATTAAGCAGTCTGAAATTCCAATTCCAATTCGACCGGCATACAGTATTACGAAGGGTTCCCCAGTTGTCAACTTATGCCCCGCAGCGTAAATGTTTGAGGAGAAATCAAGACAATTATGAAACACCTGAAGCGCTATGCCATATCTTTCATAATACTCCTTTGCCATTGCCGAAGAAATACATAGACCTATATCCGTATTCTTCAAGAGGTCTGTGAACTCCCTGTTATTCTTTTCCTTCCTGTAGCGGTAAAAAAGACCAGGCTTATTAAAATAGTTCTTAATCAGATCATCCCAGATATGTGTAATAATTTTTGCCTGCGTTATTTGCTGAACCTGTTTAACGAAGTGAATTACCTCAGGTTCATTCGCGGTCGAATAAATATAGTCAGGCTCAAAGGCAAGCACCCACTCCTCAAATTCTTTGCTTAAACGGAGATTTCTGGAATAATAATAAAGGCCTGAAAATTCCAGAATCTGCAGATAAGTCTTTTTTAAGAAAGATGTTTTTCCATTCACTTGTCCTGATATGGTAGCTTTTGGTTGAGGATGAACAATCCCTGAGACATTTTTCTTCTGGATCAGGTTAAATGGAAATCTCCGTTTATTTTCCCTGTATCCGAGTTGGTAGTTATTAGCACACATCGATTCGTCTGCAAAAATAGTCTCTGCCACAACAGCCAATCTGGACGGGTTCCAGCCCTTAAATTGATTGGTCAACGTAATTCCACTACCGGTATTGGTTTCAAAACTCAAACCAATTATGAGCACTTTCGGATAATCATTTGTCATAATTGACTCTTATACTAGGTAATTTTCTGTTTCTCAATAAACCAAAAAAGCTCTCTGATACTTTTATCAGTCATGCTTCTAAGCCGCTTCGAGTAGCATATCCCCACGGATATCCAAACTAGGAGATAATTAAAGGAGAAAGTAGTAACCGTAGATGGATGCGAATACATCATCCATGCTATGATCCAGAATGCTGCACCTTTGCTAAGGATGTTATTGGAAAGGAAAAGCCCCCTAAAGATAGCAGGAACTAAAATCATCAGCAGCAATATGAGACTGACCAGGCCACCCTTTAATATGATGTTCAGATAACCCGTTTCAATAAGACTCCGATAATCTATATCTATTGCATCTATCGTAGGGCAATAATACTGTCCATGCATCCCTTTACCAACTATCCAGTCCAAAGGACTCATTTCTTCAAAGAGGCATATCTGAACGCCGGTCCTGGAGTCGTCATCAATGCGGTTGGCGAATGAGCTGAAGAGTCCTGAATCACTCGCATTCAGCCCAACAAACGAAAATACAAGTAAGAGTGCGAGGCAGAATGTAGCGAAAGATGTATGAAACGACTTCGCCTTGTTGATAAAACCATATATCAGATAAGAAAAAGTTAAAATACTTGTTCCCATAAATACGAGCCCTCGCCGGGCTCTGAGTATTGCCAGCAAAACTGCCATCGAGATTACGGCAAGGGCCAGCAACTTACTTTTCTTGCTGTGATATATATACGTCAACAAGACAAAACCGCCCGGAAAACTTAGATTTTTTGTAGACACTTCCAGGATTTCTCTGCTAAAAGGATCATTGACATCAGTCCCTATGAAGTTTCCGGAGAACACAATTATGTAAATAACATAGAAGACATTCAACAGAAATATGGCTTCAAACATCCGCTTATAGAATAAGACGTTTTTCGGGAAAAGTATGATCAAGGGCACCAGATACAAAAAGATACCTACCTCAGAATCAAATAAGAGCTGTTTTATATATTCATAGTCACCCGAAATCCCTCTTAAAATGACTGTAAATATCCAGAGCATATAAACGGAATAAACTGCCGCCAGATATCTGCTCTCAAACTTAAACGTAATCAGCCTTGCTGAAGCATATATGAATAATGTAAGCCCAATTAGTTGTATGCCCTGGAGCATAGCGATGTTGAAACCAGGCTTTGCGGCAATTGCCAAACTGGACATATATAAGATGAAGCCATAAAAGAACAAATGCGAATTCTTTATTTCACTTCTGTTTATATACAGCCTGTTAACTGATTTCTGCCGTCGCAATATCTCCATATGCATAACTATTATCGTCTAACTTTATATGGTTAAACAACTCAACATGTTTGCCCACTGTCAGGGCTGGCTCAAACTCAGGTAGCATCCTGCCTTTTATGTCTTCCCTGATACAGAACTCGATCCCTTCGGCCAGATCTTCTGGATCCTTATACTTTGCGAGATATCCGTTTTCCTTATGCATGATCAGATCCGGGATCCCACCAACATCAAACGCTACCACCGCAGTGCCACAACTCAATGCCTCAAGAACCACAAGACCAAAAGTCTCCGCCAGCGAAGGCGCAACGAATACGTCAGCAGCATTATAAATTAAGTTCATGGAATAATCGTCCTTCATGTAACCCATAAACTTTGTTTTGAAAGGAATAGAATCAGCTATTTCTTTATTATATCCGCTACCGAAGATCAAGACGGTGATATCTTCCGCAACGGCCCTCGTTCTTAGTATATCCAGAGCTTTTTGCAAATAGGACCAGCCCTTGTATGGACTTCCGACAGAAACTGCACCAAAGGCAATAACAATTTCATTTCTATCCAGGTCCAGAAGATCCTTCGCTATATGGCTGTCAAATGACTTGAATATACGGTTGTCTACCAGATTTGGTATCAGAAACAAAGGTTTGTCTTTTGTAAGCAATGATTGTTTCGCACACTCATAAAGCCATTTGCTTGGCGTCACAAAAAAGAGATTTGAATATGCAGCGAACAGCTTCATTTTTTTCCGGAATAACGCCGATGACATATCATTCTTCTTATTTGAAGAAAGCAACGGACAAAAGCCGCATCCAGCGCTATATCGCTCACAATCAAAACTATAATGACATCCGCCCGTTATAGTCCACATGTCGTGCATAAAAAACACAATCGGCTTATTCAGCTGTGCCAGCTTTCTGAGATTCGAAATGTTCAAAAAACCAAAGAGGACCCAGTGAATGTAGATTACATCAGCTTCAACAACATATTGATGAGCCGAAACATCTGTCCCGAGAATAGGATACGAAAACAGTCCCAACTGTTTATCCGACTTTCTGACAAGATAATTCTGTAACTTACTGTCAACGGTAGAAACAATCCGGGCCTTTCTTCCCAAAGCGCTTACCCGGTTCTCGTGTGACTGCTCCCCGTATAATGATAATACAGTCGATTCTATGCCATTGTCAAGAAAGGCCTGATGTAACCGGAGCGCCTGCTTTCCTGCCGACTCTGAATGATATTGTAAATGAACTACTTTCAAAACTCCTTTTATTATTATCCATGTAAAAAATTTCAGTTTGGATATCGGTCTATTTCAACCATATCCCTGTTCTACCTCTGTTAATAATCATATGATACTGAAGTGGCGCAAGAACACAACCATTGATATTTGCGATAATAGCGGCTACGAAAATTGAATAAACGCCAAGATGAAAATGGTTTATTAAAATAAGTGCCGATGCTACATAAATGAACGGACTGAAAACGCATGCCCAGAACTGGAATCGAAGTGCGCTGATACCGTTTAAAAAGATCACATATTTTCCCGCAAACATAGAGAGATTAAAAAACAAGAATCCCCATAAAGACAAAAGGAAATCAATGTGGACCTTTCCCTTACCAAGCCATAGTGTATACACCGTATCAGAGAGAAACAACATGACAATACCTAATATCACCAGTACGATATTAAGCTGGTTATATTTTTTTATTCCATTCTTTATCCACTGAATATCTTTCTTTAAAAAAGCTTCTGTCGAACCCGACCAGAACGGTACAAGGAAGATGGTCAGCACCATATTCGTAAGCCCAAAGTACTTATAAACAATGTTATAGGAGGTAACATCTGAAAGCGTAAAGTTCCGGGCTATTATGATGTTAGCAGACTCAAACTGCACAATGCCCGCAACTTGTATGACAAAAAACACCATTCCCAGATTCAGAAGACCCTTGGCATAAGAAAAATCTACCTTAGCCAGAGATGGCCTGAATCTGTTATATTGACCACCGAAAAGCACAAAATTTGCACCCACTAAAATCACGAGCGGCGATAAACAAAGAGCCAGTCCCAAATGCATCAGCGATCCTTCGGTTACCCTGGTCAGGACAAGTATAGTTGCCAGCGATAAAAACTGACCCAGAACATCAATCAAGGAAGCTTTTGCCGACTTCTGATCTGCTATCAATACGGTCGTGATGATCTTAAGAATAAACTGCAGACAGAAATAAGTAAAGATAATTAGTGCCAGCGATGACACTTCTGATCCGATTGCTGATGAAATATTCAGAATCTTACCCCAGTCAAGAAAGTTGTTGACCAAAATAAAAACAAGCCAGACAGTAGAAAACACTATGCTTAATACCGCGTAGGTTGTGCTGACATAGATCTGAGCCGTTTGATCTTCCCCGCGCGCTTTTGCCTCAGCGAATTTATTCCGAAGACCGTTCGTTAAACCTATATCGAAAAAGCTGAACCACCCCACGATGGAACTGAGTGTAAGCCATATTCCGTACTGCCCGGGATTTACGTAGTCAATCGTTAATGGCACCAGCACAAGGCTTATAGCAATACTACACCCTCTGATCAGTACGGAGCCAAGGATGTTCTTCTTTGCTTCGATACTTCTAACGTGTCCTGTGCTGATAGAATCCCTGAAAAGCTTTAAAAGACCGGTTAAAGACTTCTTTATTGTCAAATACATTAAAACCGCTTTAGCAAATCCCTGAATCCCGCCTGAAACGCATCTTTACTACTCATCGTCTCATTTGCATAATAGCCGTACTCGTAAGCCCCTGCTTGGCCAACTACATCTACACCGTTAAAAATTATATTCAGGTTTTTCATCTTCTGTTCCGCAAACAGTTGCTTAATGAAGTCCAGTTGTGATTTGTGAGTATAGCCGTGCCTTACAATGAAAAGGTTCACATCACTAAAGCGCGACAAGATCATTGCATCTGTTACCAGTTTAATTGGAGGAGTGTCAATAAGTACCTCATCGAAGTGGTTGCAGAGCCAGTTTATAAGCTCCTCCATCCTGTCATTAACCAGAAGTTCGGCCGGATATTCAGGCAGAGATCCCGCAGATGCAACAAAGAGATTCTCATGAAATCCTGAAGGTTGAATGATCTCCTCTATATAGCACTTGTCCTGCAGGTAATCACTGATTCCCATAGATGGCTGCAAATTCAGGTACTTAGAAATTTTTGGACTCCGAAGATCAAGCTCAAGTATTATTGTCTTTCTTCCAGAAGCAGCAAGTGCAGCTCCAAGGTTACTGGTCACGAAACTCTTTCCTTCACCAGCCATTCCTGATGTCAGCAGAGTGACCCTTCCAGCTTCGGCATTTTCATACAAATATTGAAGGTTCGTCCTGAGAGAACGGAACTGCTCCGCGATCATTCTTCGGCTTTTATCCGTTAAAACAAGGGCGGATGCTGATTTTTGATAAGCTAGCTCAGCTAAAACCGGAGCAGATGTCCTATCCTGGATCTCCCTTACTGTCAAAACGCGATTGTTCATTATCTCACGCCCCAGTATCAGGCAAAACGGTATCATAATTCCTGCTATAAGCGAAAACCCATAGGCAATCATCTTGTTCGGGCTATCCGGCTCACCGAAGTGTGCCTGGTCTACTGTTTTGCTATCAACAAGCGTCGAGGCATAGTTCACAGCCGCCTCTTCACGCTTCTGTAAAAGATAAACATAAAGATCTTCTTTGATCTTCTGCTGTCTCTGGATATTGACAATCTCCCGCTCCTGACCTGGAAGCTGCTTTATCGATGCTTCGAATCCTGAGTTATTGCTTCTAAGCTGGTTTCGTGAAGCCAGCAATGAAGATTTAATCCCTCTAATGTTCTCTCTTATTGAGCGCTTGGTCGAGGCGATTTGCCTGTCAACTGCATCAAAAACCGGACTTCCTTCAGGAGCAGTGTCCATGAGCTGGTCCCTTTTCAATTCAAGCGTCATCAATTGATTAATAAGAGCAACAAGTCCCTGATCTTCAATTCCGGTAGTGGCTGGGACACGGCCCGACGTTGAGGCCGAATTCACGTGCCGCTCAATGCTGTTCACAATCTCCAGCTGAACATTCACCTCGTTCAATTTGGCATCATTGTCTTTTACGTTATCCAGGAAAAACTTGGATTCAGAAGATATATCCATTAAGCCCTTGCTGCTTTTGAAGCTCTCTACATTTTTCTCCACCGCGTTTAGCTCTCCTTTAAGTGAAGACAGACGGGCGTTTATAAGGTCCAATGCACTGTCACGCACTTTATTCTTGTCATTGACAGCTTCGTGGTTATAGGCGGCTATAAGTTTATTTAGTATATCCCTGCCTCGTTCCGGCACGCTCTCCTTAATACTCAATTCAACAACAGTCGCGTTTTTATTAGGGAGATCAGCATTCAGCCTGGCTACATAACTATCAGTAACCGCGTCCGGGTTTGTTACTATGATCTTTAATTTCTTTCCTGCATATTCAGACAAATTCGTTTCCGGATCCAATCTCCACGTTCCAAGACGATTTGTAAGCCTCGATGCGTAGGAAACTTTGACATCAGACTCTTTTCCTTTTAAAGTAAACGAATCAGCGTCATTAATAACGATCTCTATGACCTGTGGCTTGGAAAACTTTCCCGCTTTCAATAAATTAAGCCGGACCGGACTTTCGGTGTAAAGATCTTTATACCTAAAGCCGTCCTCTACAAGATATTGGACCGACAGATCAAGATCTTTAACCACATTTGACATAAGAGATCTTGATTTTAACAGCTCAAGTTCATTTTCAACGAGTGTCGAGGCTGTAAAAAGTTGAAGCTCTTTCAGGCTTCCTTCCGAGCCGCTGCCTTTTTCATCATCATTTATTAAAAGCCTAGCTTTTACGGTGTAACCCGGGGTCGCCAGATTCAGGTATGCAAAAGCCAGCAAGAAGCTGATGAGGATAAAAAGTAAAAACAGAGGCCAGTGAAAAAGGTACTTGCCGATAACATCGCGTAAACTCGTCGACTTGCCCTCTTCTATAAAGACTTCAAAAGAAGAATGGGTCACCTTATCCTTATCCATATTAAGCTGATGATTGAACTATTAAGAAGCGTGTAGGTAAAGCTTCGCCACTCCACTTACACGGCCCGTTATTTGCTACAGTTAAGAAAGATAAATGAGGTATTTTTCCTATTAACTGCTCGCTTTTCAGTGTCAAATGTAACGATATCTTCAATTCGGGCACAGTGATTCGCAGTTATGTATAGCATTCTGAGGTGATACGAGAAATTGGAACATTTCTTCTTGACAATTTGCGATAAGGCCTCCCAAGACCCTTAATCAAACGAAATAATAAACGTCGCCCCTTCCCCCGGCTTACTCTCCAGCTGGATCCGTCCACCCATAGACGTCACATGATGATGAACCAGATACAACCCAATCCCTTTACTATCATGATGGTTATTAAACTTCTGGTGAAGACCGAACACTCTGTCTTTAACCTGGCTCATGTCGAACCCTTGGCCCGCGTCTGAGAAAATCAGTTGTCTTACACCCTCTTCCAACCGCGTCTGAACAAATATTCTTGGCACCGAGCCATTCCTGGCATACTTGATGGAATTGGTGAGAAGGTTGAGATAAATGCTTTCCATGTACAACCTGTTGAAGCGGACGCGGCTAAAGGCGCTGAAGTCCGTGCGGACCTTTGCGTGCGTATGTTCGATAAGAGAAGCCACCGACCCCATCACTACCTGCAGACACTCGCCCAGATCCAGTTCTTCCTGAGAAATATTTAAAATATCCTTCTGTCCCAGCATCTCCACGTAAGTATCCAAAGTGCTTCTCAGGTTGTCCGTGGCGAGTTTAAGCATATCAATGAACTTTCGAGTCTCCGGATCGCTGATTTTTGAAACGTCCATTAAGCTGAAAACCGCAAGGAGATTATTAACCGGTGCACGCAGGTCATGTGAGGTTGCATAGGTCAACTGCTTCAGGTTATCAACACTTCTGGTCATCTTGGTCAGCAGCTGGTTCCGGTCATCATCCAGCTTCCGCTGATGGGAAACGTCTTTAGCTATTCCAAAAATCACCTGCGCACTTTCAATGGGGATAGCCGTCCAGGAGAACCAGCGTACATGCCCTGCTTTCGTCACATATCGGTTCTCAAAATTGGTCAGCGTCAGGTTATATTTCATTTTCTCGAAAGCAGCATTGGTCCGAGACCGGTCCTCCGGATACAGTAAATCCCGAATAGGTTTGCCAACCAATTCGTCAGCAGAATATCCGAGTGCGTCAGCGAATGCGCGGTTAACCCTTACGCAAAGACCATCTTGCCCTGCAATGCATATACCATCCGGCGATAGCTCAAAATAATGTTCGAGGTCAAAATCGTTGCCCATAACACGTGTACTATTAGAAGTTGGAACAGCAAGTTACAAATACCACAGTCGAAACAAATACACATTATCTGCACAGTAATTCTCAACATGTGCTGTAATCCAGCCCAAGGCTATAGATTATCGGTTTTCCCCACAATATCCTGTATAACATTATCAAGCTCCTCCACCGCCTCATTCATTAGCACCAGCATCGTCCTGATCTGCTCCTCATCCTTTTCGTAATTGCATATCAGGTCAGCCAGTCCTTTTATTCTCATCAAGGGAGCCCTTACAATATGCGATTGGATAAAAGCGATATCCCTGAGCCGCTTGTTCTGCTCTTCTATAGCCCGTATATACTCCACCCGTTCGGTAACATCCTGCGTATTGGTTACCAGTCCTCCAACCGCCGGATCATCCGACATATCGGTGATCACCGTTTCAATCCAGCGATAATCCGAACCGTCCCTCTTGAAACGAAAAGGAGCAACATGAAGCTGCTTCTCTGAGTATGAACCAGCGATGATGCCTTTGATCCTTTCCAGGTCTTCCGGATGGACGAACTCCAGCACATTTCGTCCTACCCAAAACTCCGGTTCGACACCCAATGTAGCTTTAGACGATGGACTCATGTATAGATAGGTTCCCCCGCGGTCAATTATGGCGATTACATCCGATCCATTCTGAACCAATGCCTTAAACCGCTGTTCACTAGCTTCAAGGGCTCTCTCCGCCGCCATACGCTCCGTAATATCCTTGAAATAAACAGACAATCCGTTCGGCGATGGAAATATCGCAAACTCAAGCCATACCTGCAGCGCATCAGAAAACTCCTCATAGCGAACAGAGATCCGCTCGTTAACGGCACGTTGCTGGCAGGCGTAAAATTTGGCTGAAAGACTGTTCGGGAGAACATGCCAGAGATTTTGACCAATCACCTCATTACTACTCTTCTTCAAAAGACGCTCCGCTTCCCCGTTCCAGTATTCCACAATGGAGTTGCGGTCTATAGCAAAAAAACCATCACGAATACTTTCAATAATGCTGGCCATCCGCTGGTGATACTGCTCAAGCTGCCTTTCAGCATTCCGCAGGTTCGTGATGTTTCGGGCCACCAGGTGCACACCGATGATGTCCTGGTTGATCTTGATCGGCATACAGGTACAGTTGACTACATACCTGTTCCCTCGCGTGCTGATAAAGTGCGTTTCAAACTTCGGCATCTCACCAAGAAGAGCTTTCTGAAAGCCGGTGAAAACACGCGAAAAGTCCTCAGGCGCAATAAAAGGAATAAAGGAACGCTTAAGCAGATCTTCCTTAGAACATTCCGTCAGATTCAGCAAAGCAAGGTTAGCACTCAGAAAGTTACCTTTCAGATCCAGCGAAGCCACTGCGTCCGGATAAGCATCGATCAGCGGATCCAGAGATTTCTCTTCAGCCTCCGAAAGCACACTTCCCGTTACGTCAACCACATGCTGGAGGATATAACGTACTTCTCCGTCCTGATCCAGAATCGGTGACAACTCAAAGGTCCAGAACCTCACTTCATAGCCCTCGTCCGTCCGGAGATCGTATCGCTGCAACGCACACCGCTGCTTCTTTTTCAGCAACAAAGTGCGCTCCAGACAGTCCCTTAGAACCCTTAAACCTTTCACATTATGTTCGCCTCCACCGGCCTTAAACCCTTCAAATACACTGCTTCCAATAATTACCGAAGGATCAGTCAGGGTCATCTCACAGAATGCGGTATTTGCCTCAATGATAGTAAAATGCGGCTTATCAGCCCACATGATCAGGTAAGCATTAGGAGATGCTTCTAAGAATGGTCTGATGTTGTTGAGGTCGAGCATAGGGTGTTAACGCTCACAAAGCTACGTATTTTCAAGCACCTAAAAGGTCAGTAAATTCCAGAAAACTAATTCAGATCAACTGATACACAAGGCAAAGTAAAGTAAAATACCGAGCCCTGCCCTTCAACGCTCTCTACCCAGATCCTGCCACCGTGGTCGGTAACAATTTTTGAGGCGACATAAAGACCCATACCCAGCCCAGAGTGCGAGTGCACCACTTCCTTATCCCTATAAAATTTATCGAAGACAGACTTAATGCTCTCCTCAGACATGCCGATACCCTGATCTTTTACCGAAACCTGCAGAAAATCATCCGCCCTGCGTAGACACTTCATCTCAATCAGCGTACCTTCTGACGAATACTTTGCGGCATTAGTCAATATATTGGAAACAACCTGCTCCAAACGCAGCCTGTCCACACTTACCCAGGAGCTCTCACAGGTCTGCACAGACACCTCATTATCCGGAAGAATGTGCTGGATAACCTGAACCGCATCCGTAACAAAAGAGTTCATTTCCAAAACCTCCGGAGTGTATTGCAAGCTACCGTTCTCCAGTTTCGACACATCGAGCAGCTGCTGCACCAGGGCAAGCAGCTTGGAAGTCTGAAAATCAACTTTCTCCAGTATAGACTGGAGCTCAGCGCTTTCCTTTGCGCTCATAGACTTCGCTATCTGCGTATAAGCTTTAATAATCGTTATAGGCGTTTTAATCTCATGACTGGCAATACTGATAAACTCCGTCTTCTTCTCGTCGATGATCTTCGAGCGACGCAGCTCCTCCTCTTGTTCTTCCGTAATTTTGTTCAGGGTCGAGTTACGATCCTTTATCTCCTCATAGGCATTCAAAGGACTGGATACTTCGAAATACTTCACCAGCAGATTGGTCTTTAGCGGATCAAGCTTCAGGGAACGAGGCAAACCCATTCTGATCATGATCACTTTATTCTTAAGCTCTTCCGTAAGACTGAACTCCGGAATAAGCTTCTGAGCATAATAAAACCCTGTATCATAACTATTGAATCCAACACTTCTGTCGCAAGTAATGGTCGCCTTAAGCGAATAACGTCCGCCGTTAATCTCCAGACTTAACTGCAGAATACCCGTATCCGTATGCTCAATTACGGTACGCGAAATCTCCGATACAGCCGTCGCAAAGGTCGTCTGGGTCGCAATCGTTAAACCCAATTTCCCTGCGACCGCAATGGACTTCCGGTGAGCCAGTACCAGATCCATTTCATTCTCAAGCGAGATTGTGACAAGTGTTATCATCCTATTTAATTTTCGCCATTACCACCGACATATCATCAGTCTTGCGCGCATGATCCTTATACAAAGCTGCTGCCAGTACCGTCTGATCATATTTATACATTTGCGGATACCGTGCCAGATCGATACGTGTCTTAAGGCCGTCTGAACATAGCATGATCTGATTGTACAGATCAGCAGGATACTCCTGGTCACTCATGGTGCCCGGAATATTATGCCCCACAATACCATTATAAGACATGTGATTTTTAAAGCAGGCCGGACCGATCATCCGCGCAGCTATATTACCAACCCCCGCAGAACTCCAGGTCCTGTTCCGGAAATCAAAACCCGTGATGTTTATCACCGCTCCCCGGGTTTTCTTTATCGCCTGATGAATAAAGCGGATTGTTTCAGTAGGACTGTAATCAGGAAAGATCCTGAAGGCCGCCGCCGCTTCGTTCACTGCTTTATTTGCTTCCGGACCATGCCCCAGACCATCGGCAAGCATTATTTTAAGATATCTCTCAGTCTTCTTAAACAAAAAACCGTCCCCGCTCATCGTTTCCCCCGGCTTTGAAACCACAATAGGACGCAACAATACCTTCGAAGGAAGCTTCGCCATCTCCGGATCGTTGTAAACCCTGCTGAGAACGATCGTTCCCCATCCGATCTGCGAATAAAGTTCAAAAGTATCTGAAAGACGCTTGATGCTGCCCAGACCATGACCCAGCGTATTGCCGGTCGACATACCGTCCTGCATCATCCTCGAAGGGTTAACCATACCCGGTCCGTTATCAATACTGATCAGCTCAATATAGGGCGATCCCCCATTACTGAAAATCCCCATCAGGATTTCACCGTCATCACTGTACTTAAAAAGATTGGAAGTCATTTCCGCTACGATCAGGTCAAGCACATTGAGCCGTGCTTCGCTAAATCCTGCCTCACCGGCTGACCGGTGAATCTCCTTTTTGATCAGAGAAAAGTAGCTTCTGTCATTGGCTATAAAACTAACATGCGTTGCATCAACCATTTGCCCACTTAATTATAGTCACCGTAGTGCCCTCCCCCACTTTACTTTTGATGTCAAATTCATTAACAAGACGTTTCGTGCCCGGCAGGCCGAGCCCTAAGCTCTTACCCGTGGAGAAACCATCCTCCATAGCCCTGGGGATATCCGGGATACCGGGCCCCTTATCCGTAAATGTCAGGCGGATCCCATTCATGCGGCCGCTCGACACCACTTCTATCGTACATTTACCGCCATTTGCATAGCGCATCATGTTACGTAACAATTCACTCGCTGCCGTGATTAAACGTGTCTGGTTTACGAGGCCCATCTTGATTTTTACAGCGACCTCCTTCACACGGTTCTTTGCGAAAACCACATCCTGTTCCTTAACAACCTCGATAGTATCTTTACTCAACGATAAGGTCATCCTCGGTCAGATCTTGATCCTCATCTTCTTCTTCAAGATCGATCATTGATTTAAGCAGGTCCATACCTTTTTCCACGTTCAGTGCGGTATGCACCCCCTTGAGCGGTAAACCAAGTTCGATCAGCGTAATCGCAACAGCAGGCTGCATACCCACCACAACAGTTTGTGCATCCAGGATCCTGGACATGCTGGCAATATTGCCAATGATGCGGCCCATAAATGAATCCACTATGGAAACTGCCGAAATATCAATCAGTACACCCCTCGCCCTCGTCTTATCAACCATCTGAATCAGATCAGATTCCAGATTCAATGCCAGACGATCGTACAAGTCAACCTGTATCGTAACCAGCAGGAAGGCTCCCATCCTCAGAATAGGAATTTTATCCATCGTATTGTTTTAAAAAGTATTAGACTTCTGAACAGAATTTGCTTTCCGGACCTCCAGACGCATGCTCTTGAAGGCATAAGCCAGGGCACTTGCCAGAGAAGCCTTAGTGATGATGCTCGAAAGGTCTATACCCAGGTGAACAACAGTCTGCGCAATCTCCGGACGGATACCGCTGATAATGCACTCCGCGCCCATCAGGCGAGTAGCACTAACCGTCTTGATCAGATGCTGTGCAACCAGTGAATCCACCGCCGGAACACCCGAAATATCCAGGATAGCGATGCTTGAGCCTGTTTCAACAATCTCCTGCAGAAGGTTCTCCATCACGATCTGCGTACGGGCACTGTCCAGCGTACCGATGATCGGCAAAGCCAGAATGCCGTCCCAAACGCGGATAACCGGAGTGGAAATATCAGCGATTTCGTCCGTCTGGCGGAGGATCACCTCTTCGCGTCCTTTAATGAAAGTCTCGAACGTCACTACGCTCAAGCTATCCATCAAGCGGCTAATTTTCATGCTTTCGTCAAACAGCAGCTGCGGATTATCTGAAATCTCGTTCTGCAGAACACTCAGCAAAGCCTCTTTTAAAGTAAACACAAAGTTTCCGGTTTCACGCGGACTAAAACCCTGACGGGCGCGGGTAATAGAAATACCACCCAAAATCTCAATGACCGGACTCCATTCGTCTGAGTTCAGGTCAGTTAAATCAGCCATCGACAGGTTACCAACCAATGCAGAAATCAGCTCTTCAGACTGGCTGCGCAGTTCTTCATTAGAGATAAGGTCCTCACGCAGACTATCGTCGGCCAATTGATTCTTCATCCATTGTTCCAGGATGGCCTTTTTCTTTGATTCTAGCAATTTGTGTGTGTTATATGACATAGAGTGAATCCCAATTATCGCGGAAAGGTACTCAACCTATTCAACATAGAGAAATATTATTTTATCCATTATGTCAGCTTAAGATTGTTATTTGTTGCTCCTCCAGTACTGTTCGCTACTCCGTTGAATCCATTATATGACTTCATCAGATTTTGAAACTGATAATTGTCGGTGGCTCCTGCTCCATTATACTGGATAATGGTATCGTCAGTCTCTCCGTAAGTAACCTGATTTGAGTTGTCGAATATATTTTCTGATATAATATTGTACTTCGAGTTACCGTGAATATACATCAGATTCCCTTTTTGATTTCTTGATATGTTGTTTTTGAACATACATCCTTCAATGTTGTATAATTTGGCCGCGTAGCCAACCATTTTAAATGTATTTCCGGTTACTATTATATCCCTCCCATCGCTTAACTCCATCGCTCTTATCTTATCTATTTTAGCTATTGGTCCTTGCAAATCCAAGGTGTTATTAGCTATTATCCAGTTTATGACATTCGGACTCGAACATAAAAACCCTGAAAAACCATATAACTCAGAATACATTTGGTTGCCTATGCTTTCCATGTTTCTACAACCTGCATTTTCAATTCCATACAACACAAAACCCGTAGTATCCATCCTCATCTCGCGAATGGTATTATAGTTTGTCTTACAATTCTTCGACTTGCCGGATAAGGAAATGGCGCACACGGAAGATGCCCCATTTTGTATTGTTCCTATATCAGAAAACCAATTGCTTGAAACCTCAAAATCCCGAATCCTATATTTATCATCGTTTACATGATTCTGAGTCTCCACAGCCATTCGACCAATACTATAGAACCTGTTAAATCGAATATTGAAATTATGGCTTACTGAATTTGTTCCTTCGGAAATAATCTTTATTCCGTTTGAAAAGCTATTAGGATTGGTGAATTCGCAACACTCGATAGTGACATGCTTTTGAACTGAACTGGCACCATAATTAGCAAAAAACAACAGGCCCTCAGTATCTTCAGTTGTTGAAGATTTTGTTGACACAAATTTAATCCCCCTTATTTCTAAAGTATCAATTGCATTGGTAAAATTGATTATCTTGTTCTGGGTTGACTCGAACACGGTTCGCGGACTTCCCAAAATTTTCACTTTTGCCAAACTGGACGGAGTGGCAAAATTTGTGAAATAGTAGTGCCCATCACAGTACAGCACACCTCCTCCATAACCATTTATAGTAGAGATAGCCAATTGCAGGGCAGTATGATTAGCAGCTGTTGGATTTCCGGCTACTGCGCCAAAGTCTTCGAAGTTGTAATAGTCTGTCGGCATAATAATTCGATTAGTTTCCCTAAGATAATGAAAAGCACGCAGATTCACTATCTACCCTGTTACTCATCAAAGAATTTTTCAAGACTATTCGCAACAGATTAACCTCCCCCCTTAATCCGGTTCTGAATATCTTCACTTCCCGTCCTTCTGCCACGCTTACCAAGATTCTGATTGCCAAACCTGTACGACAAAGACAACATAGCCCTGCGACTGTCCCGGTCTACATGCGTATTCATATCAACACCTCCATATAGCGTCCGTTCCCTGAACTGCCTGCTCTGAAAAATGTCGTTGATCAATAATTTCAGCGTCGCTTTTTTCCCGAGAATCAGTTTCTGCACGCCTGCAGACACCATATAATTACTCCGGTACCGGGAGATCCCATAAACAGAACCCCCATCATAGAAACCATTCAATTCCATGCTGTAACCTGCCCCTGCCCTGAAGGTATTTTGGCTATTCAGGCTAAAGCTGGTCGCACTTCTATTGAAACCTCCCCCGTCACCCGTACCCTTATAGGCATTGTGAAATACGTTCGCAAAATGCGTGGCAGTCCACCATTCCCCAACCGAAACAGAAGCAGTAAAACTGATCCCATAATTAACCAGGCTGCTCAAATTCTGAGGCATTTCAAAAGTGGTGTTCAGCGAGTCGATCTGACCGTTCATCCAGGTCATCACATCGCTGGTCCGGCTGTAGCTCAGCGCGGTCGTATACTTACTTTTGAAGCTGTGGCTCAACTGAAAGCTATTGATCAGCTCAGGTTTCAGAAGCGGATTTCCCTGGTAGAACAAAAGCGGGTCTCTGAACACACGAAAGGGATTAAGGTCACCATAATCCGGACGCTCAATTCGCCTGCTGTAAGCTGCCTGGAACTGATGATCCTCTCCCAGATCCCGGTTCACAACCACAGAAGGGAATAGCTGAAAGTAGCTGCGACTTGTCAGCATATCTGTCGTGATCTGATGCCCCTCCGTACGGGTGTACTCCCCTCTCAATCCCACCTGCACACTGAATTTCCCCAGCCAGGCCTGGAAATTCACATAACCCGCATGAATCTGCTCCTCATACCTGAAATGATTGCTTCCGCTGCTGTCATATTCCCAGTTACCGTCGTTTAAAACATCGTACCTCAGGTTATTGTCAGACGACGTAAAACTGCTTTTCAAACCACTTTCCAGCTTCAGGTTTTCCGTCAGTGGATCGATATAATCCACTTTCAACAGATACACATCCGTGACCGCGGGAACATACCCTTTTCTGGTGAGATTCGTTTCCGGTTGTCCCTCAGCCGAAGCCACCGTAACCGTATTCAGATTCAGCCTGGAAGTAAACCGGTTGCCTGCAAAATCAGCATCTGCAGAGAGTTCACGCCCTGTTTTACTGAATTTATACAAGTAATTGAGGTTATACGTCAGGTTTTCCCAACTCTGTTCATCATAATTAGAGGTAAACATATCGCTCAGCAATAAACCATTCTGATCCGTCAGTCTGTTAGTGGTTTTGCTATCGTGTGTATACTGGCCAATATTCCCGTTTATCAGAAATCCAAGCGTACTCTTAGCATTCAGGTGATAATCCAGACCGACTCTGAAATTATGCGTATAAAGAGGTTCGTTCGTCCGCGTATACTGATCAGAGGTCCTGTCCGCCAAACCGGTCGCGACACTACTATCGTAAAAGCGCCTCACGAAGTCGAGATATTCCGTTTCCCCCCGATAGGCGTAATCATAGCTCCCAAACACATTCATCCGGTTACTGCGGTAATTCAGGTTCAGGCCGCTGCCGTAACGGGCATTCCGCCCCGCTCCTCCGTTCAGCGAGACCGTACCGTTAAAGCCTGTGGCCATGTTCTTCTTCATCCGGATATTGATAATACCCCCGGTCCCAGCCGCATCATATTTAGCGGAAGGATTGGTCATGATCTCGATCTTCGAGATCGACGAAGAATTAGTAGCCTTCAAAAGGATGCTTAATTCCGAAGGAGATAGATACGTAGATTTCCCGTTAATCATCACCATTACACCCGGCTTCCCCTTCAGCGAAATCAGACCATCCTGATCCACTGTCACACCCGGAGCCCGCTCCAGCAACTCAAGAGCCGTATTACCCTCAGCAAGAATACTGTTCTCCACATGAAGAACGGTCTTGTCTATGTCCTGTTCAATCTGCTTCTTATGAACGGTAATGGTCACGCTGTTTAAAAAGATGCTATCCTTCCGTATCTGCGTCAGTGCAGTAGTGTCAGTCGACTGCCCCCATACCAAAGACCAGCTGTTTGTAACAAGCAAAAAGGCCAGAACCGCAGCATACCGCGATACTTTGGGTTTCTTTCTCTTATTCCACCAGATAAAAAATCCTGTAACCGGCAGGCTGGCGCAGATCAAACTGGCCAGGAAATACAGAATTTTCGTCAGCAATCCCCCAGTAGCACCCACATGCAGCGAATAGTTCAGCTTTCTTACCTGGTCCGCGAAAGGCATATCCGAAAGGCGCTTATTCGAAGACGGCAGCAATTCCAGCGTTGCCGGATCGAACGTCAGGTCTCGCCAGAACCCGTTGGCCATATCAGTGCACGCATAGATCGGCTCATCCGGCTCTTCAGCGAAATGGATGATCACCTGATCCTTATTATAAAGGGCAATCTCTTTGGTCACCTTGTGCCAGATCCTGTCTGCATTCTCTACCGCCGGTACAATTGAGGGGCCCGAAACCTCCGTCTTTTGCCTCCCACGGGCAGAACCCTCGCCACCCGTAAGCCAGTATACTCCTTTCCCAAACCAGGAGAAACTCATTATGAGCCCGGTGATCGCCATCAAGACAGCCAGCAGCAGTGAGTAAAAGCCCAGCACATTGTGCAGGTCATAATTAACCCGCTTAAAACGAGCCTTCCACTTAATCTTAAAAGCCTTGTTCCGGCCTGCCCGGTTCCACTTTTTGGGCCACCATAAGACAACTCCGCTAAGCAATAACAAGAAGAAGATAAAAGTAGCCCAGCCAATTATGGGTCGGCCGACCTCCGGCGGAAGCCATAAAACCCTGTGACCTTCCTCTATCTCATGAAAAAAGTCCTCATGATCAACCATTGCCACCACCTCCGCCGTGTAAGGGTTCACATAAAACATCGAATCCGAATCATGAACAGTAAGATGAGCAGTACGGGTCTCCCCGTGATACCATACCGACTCGATATGCCTTCCCGGAAAAAGGGCTGCCACTGAACGATGCAACTCAGAAGGCGCAAGCTGCGTTCCCCCCGGAGGTTTCTCCGCATGAAGCCAGGGAGAGGTCAGGCTCCTGATCTCCTGTTCGAACACCAGGATACACCCTGTAATGCTCAGAAAAACAACTATTATCCCCGATGCCAGCCCCAGCCAGAGATGGAGCCAGGCATTAATTTTTGAAAACATGCAAGCAGATTAAAACATAAATAAAAAAACCCGGAAACGAATCCGTCCCGGGTCTTTATCAGAAACAGAGCGTGTTACACTTTAATTAAGTTTGAAAAGGATCGGCGTGTTATCGCTTCCTCCCTCCACTTTAAGGCCTTTCTTAAGCGTATCAGCAATCGGATCATACTCGTAAATATAGATCGCGTCAGCAGTAGGATCATTCACAGCGATATAGGCCTTGCCATCATGCACAACAGCAGAACGTGAGTTCAACAGAGGAGGAAGGTCAAGTTTCTTAATCACCTGCTGCGTGGTAACATCAACCACCAGGTATTCCCACATGTCAGCATACCACCAGTCATTCCATTCCTTTACCTTATTTTCTGCGTCATGCGCATTGATCAGGATCACCTTCCCGTTCCCCAGATCACATACACCCAGTTGCTTGTCATTATTGGTGATAGCCGAAACGTTGAAGAAGTATCCCGGATCGATAGTCGTGCTGCCTTCTTTAATCCGGAAGAACCCTGTAGGCATATTCGGTTTATTCGCACCCAGCGCAATCGGGTGGGTCAGCACAAACGTATCCCCCTTGTCAGTAAACTGGCTGAAGTAGCCGTTTCTCAGCGCACCGATCGGCGCAGAACGCTCATCCTCACTGCTCACCGTAAAGTTCGTCAGGCTCGGGAAATCCACCACGCCCAGATATGACTTATCCAGACTCACCTTGGTCGCTTCATTGTATAAACCATACCCGATCAATAATTTATTCCCCCTTGGGATCACCGAGAAGATCTGTCTGCTATGGTCAGCAGGAACGCCTGTTGTACCAAAATCGCCGCTCTTCACCAGCGTCATGGTAGCCGTATTCACGATAGCATAAATATTGCTGCTTCTCGGGCCAAACATCACCTGATCATCGTCGAGCCATACGTGCCATCCCAGATAAGGACTTGGGAAAGAATTAAAAGGAACTTCTTTTACAGTCGTCAGCAGGTCGTTTTCAAAAACATACTTGCCAAACTTTCCCTCGTTTGGATCCAGATGGTAGAACGTACGGCCCTTCTGGATAATATTCTCTCCCCAGGTAAAAATATTGGTCACATTCACACCATTACCCTTAATACCGATCGTACCCTCAGTAAGCGAGTTAATGTTCAGCAGATAGTCACTGTCACCCACCGTGTAGATCACAGCATACTCGCCATCCGGAGTCTGCGGATTGTCGGCTTTGTCGTCTTTCTTACAGGCGCTGAAACCACCGGCTACAATAAGCGCGGCCATTAAAATCAGGACCCGATTTTTCATTGATGTATACATAATTTATATTGATGATTTATTAATTCTGTGTAATGGCATAGCGCAGTTTCAAAGAAAAAGACCTGCCGGGTTTCTGAAGTTTAAACTGATCATAGGCAATCTCATTCGTGAGGTTCCTGCTTTCCAGCGAGATATTATATCTGCCGCCCTGCGTCGAACAAGTCAGACTCGCGTTCTGAATCCACTGCCGCGGGATATAGGTGTTCGTTTCCGGACTCCCCAGCTTAGACCAGTCAGTCGAATAATCATTAATGAACTGCATGAACCAGTTAAACTGCAGGCGCGTACCCTTGCCCAACAGATCATCCTGCCCGATATTGAAGTCGAGGTTCCCATAAAGCCAGGGCTGGTTAGGGATTCGGCTCAGATAACGCGGATCCTCGCGGAGCGTGCCTGTAGCATACTTCTGCCGGTTCACGGCATTCTGCCAGGTCATATTCAGCATGATCCCGAATAAGCGCTGATGATCATAACGAAGCTCACCCTCCAGTCCGTTTACAATGATTCCCTCCGCGTTGTAAGACTGCGAATAATTCCCGTCCGCACCGCCAACAGAAGGGGTAGAAATAATAAAATCGTTAGCATCCCGGTAATATCCCGAAGCCTCCGCACGGAACCGGCCCTTTTCCAAAGCGCTGTTAAAATACAGACCCAGGTTATAATTATGGCTACTTTCAGGCTTCAGGTTCGGGTTGCCCAGTATCTCTTCCCGGTTACCAAACAGCTCCACCAGCGAAGGCAGGCGATACGCAAACTCATAAGAAGCCTTGATACCGGTCGTCCCGCTCAGCTTATAGCTCGAGGCCAGACCATAACCCCAATAATGCTTCTGTTCATCCGTAGCTACATCATCTTTGTCATAGATCTTAGAAGACATGCCAAAAAGCTTCCCGAAAAAATTAGTATTCAGGCGGCCATCAAACAGCACCTGCTGGTAGCTGATCCCCGTAATGTTCTTGTTCAACCGGTTCGAGCGGTCATAAGAATGATTGTAAGGGTCAATTTCGTTATAACTCTCGCGGTACGTTCTGTTGTAATTATGATTTAAGTTGATGATATGGTTTTCAGCGATCCGATAAGAAAGATTAAGCTGCGCAAGCGCATAATGTCCGTCCAGATGGCTGATCGATTTCTTCTCACCCGAAAGCTCACTGCCCAGGTTCGATCCGGCACCCTGGCGCGGAAATGCACGTCCGTCCCAGCTATACGTCATACCGCTGGTGTCCGTAACCATATTCTTGTTCCCTGAGAAGCTGGCGAAGGCACTGGCCGAGAGCCCTTCCACAAACAGGTTATCTTTACGGTAGCGTAAGGAAGGGATGATATTATGTCCTTTACTATTGATGGCCCCGATCACCCGCTCCTGGTTGGCACCAGTTTGCCGCTCCTTATAATTGGAAGTGTAGGTGATGCCTGCTACAAATATATCCGCCCACTTCTTGTCCGAAACACCCGCTTCTACCTGTCCCATAAATGACTCGAATCCGTCATGGAAGCGGCGGATCTTGTCCAGATTAACAAAGTCAGTATTATCCGAATTCGGCACACGCAGTCGTACATTTGCCTTCGGATTATTGTACATGTAGTAATTATTATCCGAAAAGTTGTAGTAAGAGCTAACGTTCGTGGTAATGCCCGTTTTCTTATCTGTGAAGCTGCCCGACAGCGAGGCTCGGTGCGTATTGAAAGATCCGATGCTGTAGCTTGCGTCCAGCCTCCTACCCTTATTGCGCCTCGTGATAATGTTCACCGCCCCGCCAAGAGCATCTGAGCCCAGATGTGCCGGCACCACCCCTTTATATACCTCTATCCGTTCGGCCAGGTTAACCGGGATATTGTTCAGGGTCATCCCGCTGCCGTAAGACTCAAGAGGGATCCCGTCAATAAAGAACTTCACATGATCACCGGAAAGCCCATTGATAGAAAATTCAAAGTCAGAACCCAAACCGCCCTGCTCCCTAACCTTCACCCCCGCCGAGCGGTTAAGCACCTGGCTCAGATCAGTCGTGGTGTTAACATAATGCTTCATCTCAATGGAATTCACCGAGAAACCTGAACTTTTGAGCTTCATTGCGTCCGACTGTGCCTTCACGGTCACGATGTCAAGCTGGTGGATGTCCCCTGAAATAGAGTCAGGAGCCTGAGCAGCCGCCAAATAAGGGAATAGAAATAAAGAAGATAAGAGTAATGGTACCCGGTAAAACATTCTTAGTATGGTGTATTTATACTGTAGGTAGCATAAGTACTAACTATACCGAAGGTGAGAAATGAAATTATTTATAAAAGCTTTTCAGGAAATCCAGAGCAGTATCCTCAGATGGAAACTCGTCACTCTTTGCGAACCCCATATCCCAGGTTTTGAAGTTCCTTTTATTAATAGCCTCTCTTTTCAGCACGACAACCTCTTGGTGGCGGCTATCGTTCTTAATCTTATCAAAAACACTCTCCACCAGAAACCTGGACCCCTCCAGCACCTGCATAAACCGTGCCTGCCTACGCATTCCATATTTACCTTCAACATATACCAGCATTCCCGTGATCACCAACTCGCGGTTACGCGTACGAGCCTGCTTCAGCAAGAACCTTAAGGCCTCGTCTGTCATCAGCTCCACGGCAGTACTGCAATAGATCAAATAATACAACATATCAGTTCAGCTTGTCAATTCTTAAAATAAAATCCGTATCGCCTGACAGACGGAGACCCTTTCTGAGAGAGCCTTTCGAAATATCATAGATCCAGATGTAATTTCCTTCAGTCGAAGAATTAACAGCAATATAAGCTTTTCCGTTTACTACTAATACACATTCTCTTCGTGTACCCTTGTCCAGCGGCAGATCCAGTTTCCTGAGCACCGCCCCTTTCGCCACATCAACCAGATAAAACTCAAACTGTGCCACCCGGTGATGATCACTAAAATCCTCGAACAAATCCCGTCGTTCCGTACGGATGATACATTGGTTATCCCCCAGATACCACAAGCCATAACCATGGTTACCAATCATAGAAGAAGAAATATTCAGAAAATAGGAACTGTCAGGCGCTGTCTCCCCCGCCTTGATCCGCATAATTCCCGTTGGCACGTCAGGCCGGTTTCCCATCGCAATGCCGGGACAGGTCATAAAATAGAAATTCCTTTGCTCATCCCGGAAAGAATAAGACTGAATGGTATTGATGCCACCCGGATAAGTAGAACGCGTATCCTTAGCCGTGCCAAGACTCTTCATATCCGGACCAGCCAGGTTAGCAACATATAAAGTATCACTCGTCGTGTAATCCGAAGCCCCGAAATGCTGATGATAAGTATACCCTACCAGCCATTGCTTGCCTTGCGGTTGCACGAAACCAACAGACATCGTAGTAAATTTACCTGCAGGAGCAGGAATATCCATAGTACCCCCGCTAAGCTGCTTCATTCCACCCACGCTGATCATACTGTATCTCACCTGCGAAAATCCCGGAGTGTTCAGTCCTGTCAGCAAAAGCGTATCACTGTTAAGCCACAAAAAGTTTTCTTCCGAAAAATCAGGCAACCGCAACGAAGCAACACTTTTTAAAGAAGCGTCCTTCAGCCTGAACTTCTGAAGCAAATCTTTTTTTGCATTCAGATGGTAATAAAACCCATCCTTTACGATCACTCCGCGAGACATCGTTCTCTTATCAACCTCCGCCCCATCCAGTTCAGGATAAAGAATCCCCCCTTCCAGGGAGTCCGTTTCAAGCAGATACTCCTTTCCCGTTTCACCCATTATATAAATACTGAACTTTTTGTCAGAGCCCGTTTCATCAGAAGAAGCACCGGGACTACAGGCCTGTAAGGAAAACAACAAAAGAAAAAAGAGATAAAAGAACCGCCTAGATATCGAACTCATTAATGATTTGCTTTTGAAGTACCGGAGGAAGGTCCATCATGTTATTTTCGGTCACGATCAGGACCCTGCCCTGATCACTCGCGTTCTTCATTATGACATAAGTCTTGCCGCTGCTAAAAGTCACCGGTTCGCTGCTACCTTCAAAACGAAGTTCCAGATCGTGTTTGGGACTGATCAGCAGACTCCCGGATAGATCAGCGTCACCTGTCAGATTATCAATGGTCGCAGACGTATTCCGTCCCACAGACAGATCATATCCGCTGTACTTCATACGTCTCACCTGAGTCGCCGAACCATTATGAACAGAAACCAATGGCTGGGCATGTTCTTTCCGGCTATCAATCATGAAATAAGCTCCGACACTTAAAACCCCTGCGAGTAAGGATGCGGCTATTGCCCCCGTCCAGAAGCGGTCCTTACCGCCTGTTTTCTTCAGTGGCAAACCAGGCTCCTCTTCAGGCAGTATGCTTGCAATCTCCTGCCACATCTCTGCCTTATGCACCTCCTTTGACTCACCTTCAGGAAGCTCAGGCACCTCATCACTTTCAGCAGAAAACAGCCAGTCCTCTACCGCCTCACGCTCCTTTGGGCTGCATGCACCTCTGTGATATCTGTCTATAAGGTCCCTGTCGATCTTCATGGCTATAGTAACAAGCGTTACAATATACAAATGTAAGAAAGGAAGTCTAAACTCGTCACCAAGATCAGGCAGATTAAATGCGAAAGATTGGAGCGGAGTACACCGAGTGCCTTACTGATATGATATTCCACCGCCCTTTCCGAAATCAGGAGCGCCGAAGCAATTTCCCTGTTCGTCAGGCCCTGCTCCCTGCTCATCTTAAACACCCGTTTGCATTGACAGGGAAGTGTATCAACCAGGATGTTCACCTTTTCCTGTAGATTATTATAAAGCACCAGCTCCTCTGTACAGTTCGATGAATTCGGGCAATTCTGATATTTTGAACACAAATGCTTTTGCTGACTACCCTTATCACGTATATAATCAAATGTCTTGAACTTCGCCGCGCGAACCAGGTAGTTGTTCACATTATCTAATTCGAGATCCTCCCTGCGCTCCCAAAGTGACTTAAAGATATCCTGCACCATCTCCCGCGCTGGCTCAACTTCCCGAGTTCCATTATAGCAAACAGCATACACCTTTTCCCAATACAGGTTGTACACCTTCTCAAAGGTATTCCTGTCGATACGCAGTGCTTTAGAAGCAGATAAACTATGTTGATTTTCGGGCAAAGCAAAAATTATTCGTCGCCGCAAATATATCTTATTTAGATCGATTATAAAGACTGTAGAAAACTTTTCCGCTTTCAGCGAATAATACCCAGCTTAAACGTTGGTTTCTACCGCTTTTAAAGTTTTTCTATCTAGTAACCTACAATTTCTATAGACTTTAATGAATACCTTAAAAAAAATAATATATTTGCCCAAATAAGATCCCACTAAAACAATGAAAAAAAATTTACTTATAGTGCTTTCCTTAATGCTTTGGACAGCATACGCTTCTGCCCAGAGCACAATAACAGGTGTCATCAAGACTACCAGAGGCACTCCGATACCACACGCAACGGTGGTGATCAGAGGCACTAAAATCTCTGTAAGCGCAGATGACAACGGTGCGTTCAGCATCAATTCAAGGCAGGAGCTCCCATTCTACCTTCAGGTGAGTTCAGTAGGCTATAAACCTCAGGATTTTCAGATTCTAAAAGTTCAGGATACACCTTTTGAGTTAATCCTGGTAGAAAATGCGCTGCTGGATGAAATTGTTGTAACGTCAAGAAGACGTTCGGAAGCACTACAAGACGTGCCTATTCCCATTTCAGTGGTAGGTGGTACCCAAATCGAACAATCAGGAGCATTCAACGTCAACCGGGTGAAAGAACTTATCCCTTCGGTTCAGCTTTACACATCGAATCCCCGCAACACCGGAATTAATATTCGTGGGATAGGCTCACCGTTTGGGCTTACAAATGACGGCCTTGATCCTGGTGTAGGGTTTTATGTAGATGGTGTATATTATGCACGTCCCGCAGCGGCAACGCTCGACTTTATCGATGTAGAACGCATTGAAGTATTGCGCGGCCCGCAGGGCACATTATTCGGAAAAAACACCAGTGCAGGTGCCTTCAACATCACCACACGTAAAGCCAGCTTTATTCCGGAAGCCAACTTTGAAACCAGTTTCGGAAACTACGGCTATATTCAGGCAAAAGCCTCCGTATCAGGCCCGTTGAGCACTAAACTTGCCGGACGCATCTCCTTTTCAGGCACACAACGGGACGGCTTGATTGATAACGTAAGAACAGGACGTGCGGTTAATGATCTCAATAACCTGGGCTTCCGTGCTCAATTACTTTACAAGCCCTCAGAAAATGTTTCCATTACCCTTGCAGGGGATGTGACCGACCAAAAGCCGGAAGGTTACGCACAGGTTGTTGCGGGAGTGGCACCGACCCTACGCCCTGCATATCGCCAATTTGATGCGATAACCGCAGATCTTGGTTATACACTGCCAAGCCAGAACGCTTTTGACCGTAAAATAGATCATGATACTCCTTGGAGATCAGGCAACCAATTAGGTGGCATCTCTCTGAACGTTGATGCAAAATTAGGTCCTGGTACCCTCACATCCACTACTGCATGGCGCTATTGGGACTGGGATCCATCCAATGACAGGGATTTTACAGGCTTACAGGCACTCGCCAAGTCACAAAACCCGGCGAAACATAAAAACTGGTCGCAGGAGATCCGTTATGCAGGTGACCTTACTGATAATTTAAGCGGTGTTGTTGGTGTATTTTATATGGACCAGGAAGTTAAAATTACCGGTACAGAAGAATCCGGTTCCGCACAATGGCGCTTCTCACAAAGCTCAACCGGCACAGCAAACGATGCCTTATGGAGAACACCTAACCTTTTTGAAGGATACGGTATATACACAAATGCCTCCATCAAATCTAAGAGCGCAGCAGTATTCGCTAGTATTGACTGGCAGATCGTTGAACACCTGCATGTATTGCCCGGCGTCCGCCTGAATTACGATGAAAAGGTGGTTGATTACAACCGCGTTGCAAGAGGCGGCCTGGAAACCACCGATCCTGCCCTGCTCGCACTAAAGAACGGCGTTTACAGCAGCCAGGATTACAAGGCCGATGCAGACGAAACCAATTTCACTTATCTGTTTACCCTGGCCTACAAACCCAGCAGACGTATTAACGCTTTCGCAACCTATTCTACCAGCTTCAAACCTGTTGGAGTTAACGTCGCCGGTCTGCCAACCGTTAATGGCGAAGCCGCAACAGATCTGGCGGTTATCAAACCGGAGGATACAAAACATTATGAACTGGGTATAAAGTCCACACCGATCAATAACCTGACATTGAACGCCACCTTCCATAGCTCCGATATCAAAGATTATCAGACAAACGTTCAATCACCAGAACTGGGCGTAAATCGCGGCTACATAGCCAATGCCGAAAAAGTAAATGTAAAAGGCGTGGAGATGGATGCTAATTTCAGGGCCAACCAATATTTCTCGTTCTACGGAGCTGCTGCTTATACAGATGCCAAGTATGTTCGCTTTACCAATGCACCACTTCCCTTAGAGGAAACAGGAAAGACAGAAAACGGAGTACAGGTCGCATTCAAAGATATTTCTGGCGGAGCACTTCCCGGGGTATCCAAATGGGCCGGATCACTAGGCGGCGAGTTTGCTACCGCAGCTAAATCTATCGGTAAAGACACAAAATGGTTTGTCGCGTTAGACGGATCTTTCCGCTCCTCTTTCTCTTCAAGCCCTTCTCCGTCAGCATATCTGAATATCGACGGTTATACCGTTGTTAATGCAAGAGCAGGTGTTAAAGCTCCTTACGGTATCTCAGCCTATGTATGGAGCCGTAATTTGCTTGATAAGGATTATTTTGAGCAACTACTACCTGCAGGCGGTAATGCCGGTCATTATGCAGGCGTACTCGGAGACCAAAGGACGTTCGGCGTAACACTACGCTATGCTTTATAAAAGCGCTTAACTAATTTTAAAAAGTCGGGGAGGCCCCCCCGACTTTTTCTTCTACTTCAACGTCGTAGCAGGGATTCCCCCTTCCCCATTCTCGTTATGAGCAGGATAAACGCCCTCAATCTCCGAAACCGGAGAATTCTTGGTGAGCTCAACGTTCGATTGCGTTCTGGCTTTCACCCATCTGCCGATAGCCGGATTGTAGACCCCACCCAATTTAATAAAATAGCCAACATCTGCGGTATTATAGATCAGGTTCATGGTATTAGAACCCTGACGGTAAAATGGCTGCGCCTCCAGAGTAATTGGATTCACCGCATCGTACCAGTCAGTGTTGGTGATGGGGTATCCCGCAGATGCCGCAGCCGAGAACAAGCTGCCTCCGGCACCTACAAAGATCACATCAACAGGCTTAGAGTCTTTAGTCACAGTCGTTCCCTGAAAAACCGCCATGCCCGAAGCATTTCCGCTGTTAGCAAATAATCCGCTGGTTTTCAAACCGAAGCCATCCCCATCTGTGGTGGTATAATTGAAAGATCTGATCCAGTTCGACTCGCTCATGCTGGTCGAGCTCGCACCATTGATCATCTTCCCCGCACCGCCTACATAAAAATACGTCCCTTTAGCCGCCTTTCCGGAAGTAAGATCGAACTTAAAAGTCCGGGAGTTGCCCGATTTCGCCAGAGAACCCGTTGCCCAGCCCAATGAAGGGAAACCGGTTGGATTCGTAGCCCCCGCATTATTGGTAGTGACCACCGAATAAGGCGTCACAGAGAAATCAATATCGGTGGTTGCGAGCAGCTGGATATACTCATAGTTTCCATCCCCGCCTTTTACGTCTGCCATAAACCCTGAGATGATTATTGGAGTGATCTCCACAGTTGAGCTCAATACCTGGATGTCTGAACCTTTTCTCAAACGAAGCTCCGGTATAAGAGTGCCGTCGGCACCCGGCTTACTATAAATAACTCCGAAATAGTTCGCCAGCACCGGCGACTTTGTTCCTGTAAAGTCAGCATCCGGCTCAATATGCATAGTCAGGTTCTCAAAGCCGTCGTTGATCACCACATCGCCTTCCAACACATCTTCAGGAGCAGGATTCGGATCAAAACCTCCCTTTACGATAGCCACCAGCGTACTTTCGTACTTATCCGGATCTGCCAGTATCGAACTGCTGGGAACACGGTTCAGAGCAATCGGATTGCCAGACGATATCTTCTTAATCGCGCTGACGGGCATGTCTGTGATCTGCAGCATCCCGTCAACCCGCTTCAGGGTACCCCCTACAACATCCACCACTACAGAATCACCCGAAGTGTAGTCCGCAGCTGCATCCCCGATCGGAAGCGCAATTCCTCTTAGCTGTTGCAGGCGGCGTTTGTCCTGGATTAAAAGCAGTCCCGGCACCATATTTCCTTCCGAATAGTCAGATACCACTATACCGGTTATTTTCTCAGAACCAAACATCACTTCCTCGGTGAGCTTCAGGTCAGCACCCTTATAAAGTGTCCTGAGGTCATACAAGGGTATATAAGGGCTTATCAACGCCCCTGGGTAATTGCTCTCCTTCTTACAGCCCGCCATAAAAAGCGCAAGGCATAAAAAGCTGAAGGCACTTAATAAAATCTTTTTCATGTTTTTTAATTTTTTCCAATGCTTCGATTACGGCTTTTGCCACCAAACCTTTGTAGAAATAGCGTCCGGACCCTGTACCTGAACCGCGTTCTTATAGCTTGTCGGATTTGCCGACTGCACATAGACAGGATATTCCATCCGGGAAGGCATCTCACCATTATTCCGCAGGCCAGGACCTTTAGGCAACTTTGGATGCCCCGTCCGGCGATATTCAAACCACTGCTGCAGATCCACAAGGAAGAGGCCGTCATAGTATTTATGCAGGTGGATCTTCTCCATTTTATCTTCCAGACCCAAAGATTCATCCCACATAATCTCGGCGTCCCTCAGATAATCCCTAAACTCAGTAGAATTAATGGTTGGCGGAGTAGCCGGAGCTGTACCCGTAGCCGTCAGAACAGGCCAGTTAGGTAACCATAACGTAATCCCGTTCAAGATACCCGTTTCCCAGTACTGCTGAGCAGAGCCACTTATCCATCCCTTTACAGCCGCTTCCGCGAGTATATACTGAACCTCAGAATAGTTCATGATCATGCCCGTCATCGGTTCCGTCTGCATAGACTGAGACTGCTGGTCCCTGGAATAGAAATATGCCATCTTCGACCAGCCGGTACCCGGAATATAACCACTTTCCACACCCGAAAATCCGTTCGGCCCCTGGGCAATACCCCATCTGTTTACCCCATCCTTGCCATATTCCGAAATACTTAGTCGTGGATCAGACCAGTCTCTCACATGATCGATGAAGAAACTAGCCATAGAAACCGCCCTGAAATCCTGATCCCGTACATTGATAAACGGTGAAGAATACGGAGCCACACCAGTCCATCTTAGAATAGCAGATTGCGCATTGCTGCTGATGATCGGATAAGTAGACGCTTTTGTTTCCACGATCTCTTTGATCTTCGCGATACACATTTCCGACATCTCCGGCTTTCCCGAAACCCGGAGAAGCAACCTCAGGTACAGTGAGTTCCCTAACCTCCGCCAGTTCGACACCACACCGTTGTAAACAGGATCACTGGAAGCCAGAATGGCTGTATTCCCGGCCAGCAGCGTATTGGCTTCTTCCAGTTTCTTGAACATATCCAGATAGATATCCTTCTGCTGGTCAAAGGCCGGTTCGACGATTCCTTCCCTGGCCATATTCGACTGTGAGTAAGGAACATCACCATATGTATCCGTAAGCATGGAATAGATCCATGACTGGGAAATCAGAGAAATACCCTGATACGATTTATTCAGAGTAAGCGAGTCGCTCGCCTGCTTATGCAAGTCCTTGAAGTTTGTTAGCTGTACATACCAGTTATTCCATAGATGGTCTGACAATGAATTTCTGAATTCGTATCTGAAAACCGAAGCATCTCCATCACTTAAAGCAACGGTTACCTGCATCAGTTCATTATTAAAGTTACGGTTACGGGTCATATTTGCGCTGACCGTACCCACCAGGGCGGGCGCCAGCAACTGCTGAGGCAGGGCATTAGGTGTATTGATCGGATCGGTATTCACCTCCTCAAAGCCATCCTTGCAGGAAGTGAAAATGGTGCTGCATAACAAAGCCGCAGCAATCACCTTGTATAATATATTCTTCATCTTAAATTCCTATGATTAGATTGAAACCAAAAGTTCTGGTAGAAGGAAACTGAGCAGTTTCAAAGCCTGTAACGATATCGGTGCCTGCAAGAGTACCAAATTCAGGATCGAACATCGGCCATGGCGACCAGATGAAAAGATCCCTGCCGTACACGCCGAGCGAAGCACGCTGCAGTCCCATTTTACGGGTTAGTTTCGGACCAATAGTATAATCGAACCTAGCTTCTCTGAACTTGATATAATCCGTTTTGAAGGTACTCCCTTCCGCATTTTCTGAACCCATATGCGAACGGTAGTAATTGTCGACATCAAAAGTGAGTACATCATTCGGACGGAACGAACCGTCGGCGTTCTGGATAACCCCTTTACCGATAATACCGTTATATCTTCCCGGAAGCGTCGATTTCAGCTTACCCTGTTCCACCATCTTGTAGTTCATCAGCGAGTGGGCAACCGCACCTATCTGCGCATCAAAAAGTACGTTCATCCGGAAGTTCTTATATCGGAATTCATTTCCCAGGCTTCCCCTGAATTTCGGCATGGTGTTTCCAAGATATACCACCTCTTCCGTTATTTTTGCCGCACCCGTTACTTCATCGTAGATCACCTGACCATCCGGAGCACGCTGATAACCTCTTCCATAAAGATCGCCCATGCTTCCCCCTACCTGCGCAACAATCTGTCCGCCACCAACAGGACCAGTTCTCAACACAATGGAGCTATCCGCAAGCTCGGTGATCTCATTCCGGTTCGCAGTAAAGGTAGCGCTGGACGTCCATGAAAAACCACTTTTCGTAGATACAGGCGTACCATTAAGCGCAATTTCTATCCCCTTATTGTTAATCTTACCAGCGTTGATGTACATGTAGTTATAACCGGCAGAACGATCGATCAAACGTGTAAGGAGCTGGTTCTTCGTGTTCCCAGTATACAAAGCTACATCGAGGTTCAGCCTGTTCTTAAAGAGCCTCACGTCGAGACCAACTTCGTATGAAGTCGTCAGCTGCGGCTTCAACTCTGCATTAGGCAGAACGCTCGGATTCTGAAGGGCACTTCCGGGGTAAAGACCACCGCCCGCCGAACCATAAGTATAAGACGTTCTGTAAGGCGTAGTACCACCGCTTCCTACCTGTGCAATCGAGCCCCTTAGTTTCAGAAAGCTGAACATTTGAGGGAGCGCGAAGCGTTCCGAAGGAATAAAACTCAGGCTGGCAGAAGGGTAAAAGAAACCCACGTTATCCGTTCTTTCCGGAGTAGCCAGTACACTGCTCCAATCCTGACGGCCGGTCACATCGAGATAAAGAAAATCCTTGTATCCCGCCGTAAACAAACCGTAGAAGCTATTGATATTATAACGGCTTTTGTCGGGAATACTAACCGGGGGTCCGGCTGCATTAGCAATAATATATAATCCCGGATAGGTTAATGAGTCGGCACGAAGCTCATTCTTATTATAGTTGTTTCTCAGAATACTACCGCCCGCCGTCGCAGAAAAATCAAAATCATTCAGCGTCTTTGCGTATCTCAGCAGGAAGTCGGCACTTACTTCCGAACTGTTAATATCCTGCGTGCGGAACGAGCCTCTCGGGTATTTGGCTCCCGCGTCAAATGGCCTCTCCTGCGCACGCTCTTCGTGCGACATATCCAGGGAAGTTCTTACCTGAAGGCTCAGCTCTTTCGTAAAATTGTAAGCAGCCTGAACATTCCCGGTAATTCCGTTACGCCTTCGTTTATTAATAAACTCGTAAGATACAGCGTAAGGGTTTTCAGGATACGTACTGTAAGGATATTCGATCAGACGGTCCTCATTCCCATTCTGCCAATAGTTCTTGAGCCAGTTCAGGTCAGCGTTCGGTTGCCAGAATATATACCAGTACATCAATGACTGGTTTCCATATCCCGCACCTGGAAGATTATCGCTGGTATTGTTCGTATAAGAGACTTTGGAAGAAACGGTCAGCTTATCGTTCACCTTTGAGTTAACAGACATCGCAATTGAATTTCTGTCATAACCGGTGTTCGGAGTGATCCATTTATTGTTCACGTTCGTCGCCGAGAAACGTGCAGTGGTCTTATCCGTTCCGCCGTCCACACTCACCGAATTCGTGTACGTTTGTCCGGTTTCAAAGAACTCACGTGTCTGGTTTTTATAAGGAACCCATGGCGTTCTCACTGTCGCACGGCCTTGTGTTACCGGATCATACTGAAAGAACATTTGACCGTCAAAGCGCGGACCGTATGCCGAGCTCGTTCCACTGGTACTTCCGCCGTCCACGCCGGCACCGTAAGAATAGTAGTTCGCACCATCCAGTCCCTGTCCGTATTCATACTGCAGGTCAGGCCAGCGGTTCACCGATTCGAAAGAAGTATTCGAGCTGATCGTTACACCCAAACCCTTGCGTTTCGGAGAGCCTGATTTTGTCGTGATGATGATGGCACCGTTAGCGCCCCGCTGCCCATAAAGAGCAGCCGCGCTCGGCCCTTTCAGAACAGTAACATTCTCAATGTCCTCCGGGTTGATATCATTCAGACTACTCCCGTAATCAGCAGGCATGTTGTCGCTGCTGGTCCCGTAGGCCGATTCTCCGGATATCGCAGTACGCCTGCCGCTACTGTTGTTAGTCACAACACCGTCTACCACGATCAATGCCTCGTTCTCTGTGCTCTGCAGGTTGTTCTCTCCCCGCAGGATGATTTTGTTAGAGCCTGCCGGACCGCTATTCGAACGGATCAGGTTCAGACCCGCCACCTTACCCGAAAGCGCATCCGTCCAGTTTGACGAAATGGCGTTTGTGAGCTGCGTTCCTTCGACCTTTGTAGCTGCGTATCCAAGAGACTTTTCCTCACGTTTGATGCCCAGTGCAGTTACCACCACTTCATTAAGCGAAGTAGAAGAAGAATTCAGACGGATAGAAAGCTTGTCAATGTTTTCCGTCGCCGTCATCGAGTAGGCTGTGTACCCGATAAGCGAAAAAGAGATCTCCATACCTTTCGGTACCGTAATGCTGAACTCTCCGTTACTACCGGTAACCCCCAGATTCCTTTTGTTTTTGTCAGTGATCACCACTCCGGGGATCGTCTGAGCATCCATTCCGTCGATAACAACCCCTGAAATCCTGACCGGGGTTTGTTTAAGACGCGAATGACTTAGTTTTTCAGGTGCTGCGACAGCTGGTGCGAGCTGAAGCGACAGCACCAGTGCGGGAGCCGCAAGAAATGCTAAACATCGAGTAAATGTACTCTTCATGCTAATTGTCTTTGTTGATAAAATTGTTGATTGTGGATATGGAAGAACAAAATATCCCCCCTTTTCTGGAGGCCAAAGGTATTTTAGCTGTGTTAGCAAATTGCTAAGGCGATGTAAAGCTTAAGAGAAGTTTCTTTCAAAGAAGAGGGTATATCATAAATGATAAACCCCAAAAGTTGTTGTCCAACTTTTGGGGTTCACATCATTTCTTCAATGATACAGCCTCTTTTTCTTTATCTGCTATTTCCGAATCACTAACCTGTCCAACGCCACAAAGTATCCGGTACTCCCATAATCGTTCTTCCGTTTATCAGACCAGTTCGGACGCTCTGCCAACACAGAAACGGTTAAAGTGTACTCTCCTTTTGGCAAAAGGGGACTGATAAATCTTAGTTCGCAGACCGCATTTTTCGCATACATATCAACAATTGTACTAATGAGCTTTTTTCCCCCTTTGTCAGAAAGCACGACCTGCGCATAACCGTTTTCTTGCTGCGCGAGGCAGTATATCCCTACCTGCCTTCCCTTAAAGTCAACAGAAAAAGAAGCGTCTTTAACATCCGAACTGCTCAGCGATAAGCTATCATGCGCTCCGCTATGCTTCCAGTCTCCTCTGTAACGAATATTTTTGAATTCTGTATTTTCCAGCGTTTTCCAGCCCGACAAATCCGAAGGCATGCTCACACCCGTCGAAGGATCAATCCTCCAGGCCTGATCATACCGCTGGATGGAAAGCGATGACCCAGAGACTGTCAGCGGCTGCCATACATACGTTGCTGCCGAACGCTGCTTAGGAAACGACCACCTGTCACCCATAAACATATAAGTAGTATCCGGGGAACCTTCAACCGGCAGAACAAAAGAAGATTGCGAATTCCAGGTCAGCGTACCCTCCGGTGCTATAAACCCTTGTTTCTTCCAGGGACCTTTAAGCGAGTTCGACGTATAATAATCATTATCATTTCGCTCCCAGCTGGTCAGATGCGAGCCTATGAAATAATATGTATTATCCTTCCTGAACATAGCAGGCGACTCAAAGCCTGAAGCTATGTTTTCATTGATCTGTTCACTGATACTTTTATAGTCCTCATTCAGCTTATAGATCGCACCTCCGTGGATCAGCACATATCCCGAACCATCGCGATCCTGAAAAGTACCCATATCCCATCTGCGGATAGGCTTGCCTTCAAACAGCAGCGGTCCCCGAAACGAATAAGGCCCGGTAATCGAAGCCGAAGTCGCGTAACCCAGAAACTGATCGGTATACCCCAGCGTATCTACATGCATATACATGATATACTTCCCGGTTTGCGGACACCTCATGACTTTGGGTCTTTCGCCCACACGATTGGGCCCCAGCTTTCCCGAGGACTGAACAGGCAACGCAACACTTTCGAATCTCCAGTTATACAGGTCAGCAGAAGAATAACAATTAAAGCCCGCAAAAGCATTACTTGAATCCGTGTGTACCTCTCCGAAAAGATAATACCTGCCCTTGTCCTTTATTATGTTAGCACCATGGGCACTAACAATCTCTCCCCGATCATCATACCAGGGTACTCCCGAATAGATCGCGTCATATTTACCCGGCGTCTGCGCAGACGATATGCCCGCGCAGACAATCAGGATCGAAATTCCCAGAAATTTTACTAGTATCCTGCGGATCATCTCTTCAAAGTTTAATAACCCGGATTCTGCGGATAGCCTTCGGTATCCCGGTCGAGAACCGTTTGCGGAATCGGACGAAGGTAATATTTGTCCTCAACGCCACCCGGGTTGGTCATTTTAGTCAGGATGTTATGCTCAAACGCCCGGTCCAGTCGTCGCGTGCGTTTCAGATCTAACCAGCGCTTATATTCTCCCACAAGTTCCCTCGCCCGTTCATCCAAAATAAAATCAAGCGTTACCTGGGCCGATGCAATATCCATACTTTGTCCGCCTATCGCAGCCCGCGCCCTCACGGCATTTAACTTCGCCGCAGCCAGGTCAAGCTGGCCCGCATTAAAGTACGCTTCAGCCGCGATCAGATACGTTTCTGCCAGTCTGAACATAAAGATATCCCTTGTGCTTTTGTATAGATCCTCATTACTACCCGCTGAAGCCGCAAGCGGATCAAAGAACTTGTTGATCATCGGAAATTTCAGTGCTCCCCCAATCCCGTCGAAGTCCTGCTTCCACTTATCAAACCTGATGATCTCCACATGAGGATTAGCAGTTTTCAACGCAATCGAGTCCGCGGCAGTAAAGGACTGATCCGGCTTCGGAAAATAAAACCGGAGGTCCCCTTTTTTGATTGTCCCGTCATCTCTGACCGCATAGAACTCACTTAAGAAAGTAACGTCATAGCGTGCGTCCCTGTTAGTGTTGTAAAGCGTATAAAGAAACTGAGTAGGCATAAAATCAGAGGCTCTCCTGTTATACATAGCAGTTTCCCCGTCAAAGAACCCACGTTCTCTGAATATGCGCCAGCCAAAATGAATATTCTGCCCATGTCCATTCAAATTATCATTATCCTTTTGCAAGGACGCCGGATCATACTGAACCGAAAATAAAATCTCCCTGTTTTTTTGATTGTCATGTCTAAAGACATCAGCAAACGAGCCAAGCAAGGCATAATTACCGCTGCTGATCACCTCTTCCGCATACTGCGCCGACTTAGCAAAGTCGTCCGCGGCTGCAAAAGATTTATACCCCCGCGTCAGATGAATCAAAGAAAGAAGGTGCTTTACCGCACCCTGAGTAACCCTGCCGAACTCTGTAGTTGTCACATCAACACCCGTCGCCGCAGCGTTGAGTTCGTCTATAATAAAGCTGTATACCTCCTGCTCACTAGCAGGAACAAAATGCGTTACCGGAGTATCCATCTCCTGCTGAACAATCGCCACACCCCCAAAATTCTCTACCAGCAGGTAATAGAGGTAAGCCCGGAGAAAGCGAGCTTCCGCCACCCGCTTATTCCTCAACGTCTCCGAAAGATCAGGAATCGCCGGGGCCCTGTTGATCGCGGTGTTACAACGCTGTATTCCCGAATACAAACGCGCGAAAAAACTGCTTATAGCAGAGTTATCAGCAGACAAGGTCCTGTATTCGTTCAGCTGGGTAGCCCGGATAACCCTGTCCCCTACCGTCCCGCTAACCGCCTCAAACTCTCCCCGCGTCGTCATGTCCGTTCCCCACTCAAACAACATAGGATCCCCGTGATAAACATCCCGAAGAGACGAATAGCAAGCATTGATCAGTTTCTCGTAGCCCGCCGCGTCTTTATAAAAGTTCTCACTGGTAATGCCGCTGAGATTTTCTTCTTCAAGAAACTTCTTACAGGAAGACAAGCCCGTAATGAATAATATCATAAGTAAAAAAGAAGCCTTTTTCATATATCGCATCTTAGAATGAAAGATTTAAACCAAACAAGTAAGAACTGCTGCTAACCGCCGTTCCGAAAGTATTAGTGCTGGGCCATTCCGGATCAAACCCTTCATAATCCGTGAAGGTGAAAGGATTCGTAGCCGTAACGTAGACCCTGAGGTTGCCCACCCGAATCTTCTTCAGCAGATCAGCAGGAAGATTATATCCCAGGGTAATATTTCCCACTCTGGTAAAGTCGACATTGCGAAAAGTCGGAATAACCGTATACGGACCCGGATTTCCGGGTTGGAAATACGTTTGAGAAGGATTCGAAGGTGTCCAGTAATCCACCTTAACCTGGTTATAGTCCTGATTATAGCTCATAAAGGTGGCATCAAAGCTGCTCTGAAACTGTTCACCACGGCGGGTGTAGATCATGATATACAGATCCACATTACCGTACCTGAACGTATTCGAAAAAGAGCCGGTCCAGCTGGGAACCCTCTTGCCGATGATCTGCCGGTCGCTGCCGTTGATCACCCCATTATTATCCAGGTCCCTTACACGAATTTGTCCCGGTTTCTGATTATATTTCGCCGCTTCAGCAGCCTCATCCAGCTGCCAGATGCCGTCAAACACATAATTATAATTCACCTGGGCAGGCTGGCCTATGAACAAACTGTTACCCACATCATCTCGCTTACCACCATTAAGCTCCAGGATGATATTCTTATTCGCGTCAAAAACGAAATCAGTCTTCCACATAAACTTTCCTTTCTGCACATTTATGGTGCTCAGACCTACCTCTATCCCCTTATTCCGGAGCTTACCGATATTATCCGTTATCGATGCGAAACCTGTCTGAGGAGGCAGCAGCCTGCTCATCAGGATATTGTCGATCACACGGTTATACAGATCAACGCTACCATATACCCTGTTATTGAAAAAAGCGTAATCCAGGCCAAGGTTCACCTCCTTCGTTGTTTCCCAGGTAAGGTTTTTATTCGGGAGCTGATTAGGCGCATATCCCGGAGCAAGCGTTCCGCCGAAATCATAGAAACTTTGTCCCAGAGAAGCCTGTGTAGAATAAGGATCTACCCGGTCGTTCCCGGTAACACCATAACTCAATCTTACTTTCAGATCATTAACCAGGGAGCTGTTCAGCAAAAACTCCTCCTGTGATACACGCCATGCCAGGGAAGCTGAAGGAAAAAATCCCCACTGGTTTCCTTCGGCCAGCCGCGAAGAACCGTCCCAACGGCCAGTAGCCGTAATCAGGTATTTATCTTTCAGCACATAGTTAACGCGACCCATTAGAGACGCAAGGGTAGATTTTGTAAAGTTGGATCCATAGGCCCTGACCGTTCCTCCCGTCGCCAGATTATACCAGAGGGATTTATACGGTAAGCCCTCAACCGTAATATTACTCGATTCGACCCGGTCTTTCTGCAAACTCTGTACCACGGTGGCGGTCAGTTTATGATCGCCGGACTGCTTTTCATAAGTGACCTGATTATCCAGCAACCAGGTAAAACGTTCGGTTGTACTGGTAGAACCACTAGCCGGGAGAGCCCCTCCAAGCCTTTCCTTGGTGAGCGGACCAAAGTAGGAGCCAAACCGGTCAGTTGAAAAATTAGGAGAAATGGTAGATTTCAAAGTAAGACCCTTGATCGGTTCCACCTGCACATACAGATTTCCGAACGTCCGCAGATTCCGGTTTTGGCGGATATCGTTTTCTACATCAAATAAGGGATTGGTCACCGCGTTAGTACCGTAAACAGCAAAGACCTTATTCCCGGCATCATCATAGGGATACGCCATCGGAGGCAGACGATACGCAGAACGTAAAGCTTCCGAACTTCCCAGATCCCTTAAGTTCTGAGACAGGTATAAGTTTAAACCCGCCTTCCACTTATCACCAATCTGCCGGTCTATATTTCCGCGGATACTGTATCTTTTGAAGCTTTCCGGCGACACGTTTCCATCTTCCTGCAGGAGGCCCGCACCAAAAGCAAAACGCGTCTTCTCATCACCGCCACTGGCAGTAACGTTATGATTCATCTGCAGCCCGTTCTTCAGTATCAGTTCCGGCCAGTCTGTAAACCTTCCCTCATCAATATTCTTCCACTGTTCCGGCGTAAAAAACGCCGCGTTAGTTCTGGAAGTATCCCTTCCCTGAGCCCTGAACATTTCCCTGCGAAAATCCACATAATCCATCCCGCCAAGCATTTCCGGCAAGTTATGCGGAGTCCTCACCCCCGCATACGCATCATAGGAGATCACCGTTTTACCAGCCTTTCCCCGCTTGGTTGTAACGATCACTACCCCTTTCGCTCCGCGCGATCCATAGATAGCAGTGGCCGAAGCATCCTTCAAAACATCGATCTTCTCGATGTCAGCCGGATTCAGTTCATTAAGCCCCGAAGTAGAAGGAATACCATCAATAACGAAAAGAGGTGCATTTGAAAAATTCCCGATGGAGCTTATCCCCCTTATATTAATATTATAGCCGCTGCCCGGTTTACCCACGTTTTTCACAACAACAACACCGGGCATCTGGCCCTGCAAAGCACCAGTCGCATCAGGAGTAGCAGCCCTGGCAATAGCAGTGGCCGGCACAGAAGCGATAGCTCCCGTAACATCAGCCTTCCGTTGCGTACCATATCCCACTACTACCACCTCCTCCAGATTCCGCGAAGACGGAACCATACTGATACTGAGCGTCGTTCTTCCATTCACCGGCACTTCCTGAGTATCATAACCCAGGTAAGCAACCAGCAGAACAGCGTTCTCCGGAACGTTTAGCGTAAATGCCCCGTTAACGTCTGTACTGGCTCCGCTTTTAGCATCCCCCTTAACCTTAACGGTGGCACCTATCAGAGACTCTCCTTTCTCGTCCAGCACCTTCCCCGAAACACGAATATCAGCGGCATCTGCCCAATCCGGGATAATCGCAATCCGGTTATGGCCGAGCTTGCGGTACGTAAAAGAAGTCCCCTCCAATGCCTGTTCAAGTACAAGCAGCGCGTCCTGGTCATTCACACTAATCGTAATACCCTTACTCTCAGGCATCTTCCTTTCACTAAAAACAAAGCGATAGCTCGTTTTAGCTTCGATAGCCGAGATCACCTGCCTGAAGTCTACCGATTTGAGCTCAAGCGTAACCTTAGTCTGCGAGTATCCGGTAATGGCCAGTACCTGAAGGTTCAGTACCATCGTCAGTACAAGTGTTAATTTCATAATCAAGAGTACTTTTTTGAGACAATAAGCGTCCCTCACACCCTTCCGGTGTTTAAAAAAAATCATAAATTTACATAGTTAAAGATGATCAATATGCAGACTCCCGTCCAAAGCAGCCTGCGTGAATTCTTACAATCGTCTTATACAACGGGGATGATCTATCCCCGTTGTTTTCAATCAGGTACAGGTTCAGCTATCATAATTTACTGGTTAGTTTATTATTGGTTCATTACTTAATTACAATCTCGTCACCATCAACCCTGAACGAAAAATGTTCCAGCAAGCTCAGCGCCTGCAACACATTCGTAACCGGCTCTTTCTCGAAAGAACCCGTAAACTTCAGCATCGCTAAACTGTCATTCCGAAAGCGGATACGAACATCATACGTACGCTCCAGCTTTCTCGCTATTTCCTGAAAGGTTTCATTTCTAAACTCGATCCGGTCATACATCCATGACGTTTCAGCAATATGCGAATCCGTTTTCTTAAGGTGGGTGATCTGCGCCAGCGCCTCATCATTATGATGATCTCCGGCAGCCTCAACAGGCTCATTTTTAATGGTCAGTTTTTCGTTAGGGCTAAGGGTTATCCTGTCAGACGGTCTGTCTTTCAAGGTAACCTCAATTCTGCCATGTATCAGGGTCGCTTCCGTAAACTTATCCTCCGGATACGATTTCACGTTAAAAGCAGTACCCAATACCCTGACATCCATTTTCTCCGTATGAATAATGAACGGACGTTCCGCATCCTTCGTTACATCGAAGTACGCTTCCCCTATGAGTGTTACCTCCCTGTTCTTGCCGGTAAAAGATTCAGGATAGACAAGTTTACTTTCGGCGTTCAACACCACTTTCGTCCCGTCGGCCAACAGTATCGTTCTTTTTGAAGCCCGCTGAGTAGCAACCTGCTTGTTGGTCGTAATATCCAGAAAAAAGAGGGAAAACATAACAGAGAAAATGAGCAGCAGCACAGCAGCGATGGATGCCGCCTTCCAATAAAACTTCGTGCGGGATCCTTTCTTTTCCTTCGCCCCCGGAAATTCCTGTTCCGAAATTCTCGTTTGGATCTTAGCGAACAGGGCATCGTCTTCCGTCCCCGCAGTGGCATTGTCCTGAAGATAAAGCTGCAGAAGCGCGTACCTGTCTTTGAGTTTCTCATCGTCCAGCATAGACCGCAACTCCCTGGCCTCTTCAGGGCTAAGCGCGTTCGCAAATTCTTTAGCTAACAGTTCTGAAAACCGATCCTGTGATATCATGCAAAAAATATGATGTATACAGACAGGATACCTATAATGCAAAAATTACCTACAGGCAGACATTAAAAAATAAAGAAAAAAGACAGCTACACCCGAGGCAATATTTCTGATGATAGTTTTAGAGGAAGTTTCCGGACTGTTTTCCTGATATTGAGCCAGAGCGGAATTAAGCTTTTTCATCGCCCGGTAGATCTGGGCATGGACGGTCCGCACGGAAATATTAAGAACCTCGGCAACCTCCGCACATTTCATCCCGTCCTCCTTAACCAGTTTGAAAGCCATCCTGCACTGCAGGGGAAGACCGGCAACGGCTTTATCCAACTGAGAAATGAGCTCCTTCTTTTCGAGCTCTTCATCAGGGCGATAAACATCGGCGAATACATCAAGGTCTTCGTTAATGGGCACTAGCTGCATCGAGGAGTTCTTCTTCCATTGCCTTAAAGCCTTGTTTTTGATGCTGACGAGCATATACACTTCAGGCCTTTCAACATGCGCAAGCCTGGAGCGGTTCTGCCATAGGTCAACAAAAATATCTGAGACAATCTCCTCAGACGTTTCCTTATCGCTGATGTACTGACCGCAAAACTTCAGAAATTTCCCGTTTAACAAGTAGAACAGCTGCTTATAGGCATCAGCATCACTATGGAGCGTTACACGCTTCCAGCAATCCGCTATATGATCATTCCTCTTCAATGGTTTAATGGCTAGGCCTATTGGTAATCAAACATAAATATAGGACAAATTACCTCAGTATTGTTTCCTGCATATCGCTATAAGGCAATTTCTTTTGATCCAGATTAATAAATATCTTATCAAGGATCACTCCCGGATCTACCATATAGATAGTGAGCTTATGTTTCCCTGATTTTAAGTCAGGAATAACGACAGATTTTACCGCAGTGTTTGTGAGCACATTCCTCTTCCATTCATCCGTTCTTCCGACCGTCTTGAAATTTAAAACTTTCAGAGGGCCGTCGTCCACCTTCACAGCATATCTCATTTCATAATTATTATTCAAGGGAAATGTAGGAAGTGTATAAACATTAACCACAGCCGGAGAAGTACCGAAACTATAAAAATCATACTCAACAAATGGATTTCGAAGAATGGCAGCCCGACTGGTATCAACTTTAGCGGTGAATGGCCTTGATTCCAGCATTTTCCTTTCGGAGCCCATGCCTTCCGTAGCTTCCCAGGCTTTATCGGCCGTATTTCCAGACCGGGTAAAGCCTGAGGCATTCATACTGACATAACCATCGCTTTCAATAAAGCCTTTGAAATCTTTGAGCTCAGCAATATTCGGGTTGTCAGCAGAAACCCCAAATGTATATTCAGCCCCCCGGCTTTTAACCCTCAGAGCTCCGCTTAAGCTTTTAGCCGGGGAAACTTTTGACCAGTCTATTTCAACCCAGATTCGCTGCTGACTGTTCAAATCCTCCGAACTAAGAGTCCCCTCTCTTTTACTCACTTTAATCCAGTCAGCAGAAGGGATTACCTGGTAATCTACATTTGCTTCTTTAGTCAGATAAACATCAACAAAGTACTTGTTCCTGCTGTATTGATTATAAGCGGGCAACTCGAATACCTTTTTATCACCCGGGGAAGCAGATGCAGATATCTCGGCACCCTCCGGACTTACAGCAAATAATGGCGCGGAAACAGCCACAGCCAGGTCAAGTTTCGGGGGACTGAAAACAGGCAGATCCCTTGGCTTCATAGACATCATGCCGTTCCATTTGCCCTTAGCAAGCTTCTCATTAAAATATTGAGTTTCTTTCACGATCTCATCATGACTGCTGTTCGCAAGCTTATAATATTGCTGCGCAGAAAGGCGTCCTTGTCTGGCATAAAGAGCCGCTTTATCACGGTATAAGTATTTTTTATTCATTAAAGAGGCACCCGTCACCGGATATTGAACCAACTGATAGAAAGCATCTCTCTTTAACTGAGGAACCTTTGTGGCGATGGCAGCCGCAGCCTTCTGTAGCTGATCATACCGATCAATTCTTATCTGCGCCTCATCTCCGTAGATATGATGGTTATATTCCGTAAAAGCTACCGGAGTAGTCGGCTCAACACCGCTCCAACCCATAAACTCCGGACGGCGTTCAAATGCCAGCTGATAGTACTCCCATAAGACATCAGAGATAGCAAGAGCATTATCTTTGTCGAAGACAGCAGAAGTCCAGTTCTGGAGATGCTTTCTGGAATAATCTGAAGACTTAAAGGGGGTAACATCATAAGCCATATCCAGAAAAAAATCAATATTATATTCCAGCGGCTTGATATCGCCCACATTCAAAACCCATACCTTTCGGGCGTTCATTTCGTAAGCCTTAGCCATCTCCGTTCTTATTAAGGCCGGATGCGTAGAACCCAACCACAAATAATCATGAGGTCTTCCCCAATACGAAGCGTGATAATAAACACCCGTACCACCGCTTCGGGAGCTTTCTTCTGTATTAGCAAGCCTGTGGATATAGCCGTAATTATCATCCGGCCATATCAATGTGATATCTTCCGGAACCTTAAGGCCCTCTTCGTAAATATCCAATACTTCCTTGTACACGGTTAAAGCCTGAGGTACCTTTGTGAGATCCTGGTTAACATATTTCCCGATAAGGTTTCGCTGGTCTTTCAGGATAGTTTCGATCAATGGTACGGCCTCTTTCGTCGTCTTTACACCCTCCATCTTACCATCGTGGATGCCCCGCATACCCATTGTAAACATAACCTCATTTACAGCGCTTTCTTTAACGCGCGCTTCCCAATACTTTAATACCTGAGGCTTATTGGTGACGTAGTTAAAATTCCCCCAACTTTTGTCCCACTCGTCGACATTATTACGTAACATCGGCTCCGCATGAGAAGAACCTACCACAATTTCATAATCCGCGGCGACCTGCTTATTACCCGGATAATGATAAAACGCTTTCGTACTGGGATGCATAGCCGGCCAGATCAGATTCGCTTTTAAACGCAACAGCAATTCAAAAACTTTAGCATAAGTTTTCGGGCCGATATCTTTCGTTTCCGGTTCAAATGTTTTAGCAGCCCAGGGTTGCAGCCCCCAGTCCTCATCATTTATAAATATCCCCCGGTATTGTACACTTGGTGTTTTAGATGTAAAATCATCAATATTGATTGACAATCGCATTTGCTTCGCAGGAGCGACATCCGCCCACCAATACCAGGGAGTTACTCCGATCTTTTCTGAAATTCCGAATACCCCATAGGCAGTACCACGGATATCGCTTCCGGCAATCACCAAAGCATTGTCGATATTCCTATTCAGTTTTTTTACAACCTTATAAGTATAGGTTTCCCACTGATTATTGAGGCCCCCGAAATAATTTTTGTCAATTCCTTTAATTAACCTGGATTGTAATGTTCCGATAATGATGACGTTACCAGAAGCAATTGAAATATCTGTTACTACTTTTGGCAAGTAACCGGATACCCTCTCAATATCTTGTGCGAGCAGGTGAGCTGCAATTGAATTCAGCTTTTTATCGTCATTGGCATAGACAATAGTGACCCTGGCTGATGGAGTGACAAGGTCGAAAGTGGTAGCTTTTGCGGAACAAAGAAAGATTGAAAGGACAATAAACGTCAGGGGTAATATTTTTCTCATCATACAGTGGTCTATACAGACGGGATACCTAATGGAAGAGAATTACCTACAAGCAGAATTAAAAAACAGAATAAACAAATTCAGACTTGCCGTCAACACAACGAACATCCACAGGCATTCGAATGACAATCAATTATCACCCACAAAACACAACAGTAGTAAAGAGAAAATCTCCGGATCGAGACGTAAACGAAGCAAGTGAAGAGCACGCTGCTTCTGAGTTTTAACAGTATTAATGGATATTCCAAGTTCATTCGCAATTTCCTGATTTTTCATCCCTTCCAGGTAACTCATCCAGGAAATCCGTCTGCAACTTTCCGGAAGCGTTTCAATTGCGCGATAAATTTCGCCGGTCACTTCAGCGCGGATAATCTTGTTAATTGTGCAGCCTTCCTCCGCCGGGTCGGGATCCAGGATACTCCTGTGCTTATCCACAACCTTCCCGTGGCGGATATATCTCAGGCATGAATTCTTAACATTAAGATAGAGGAAATTCCGTGCCCGGGTTTCATCAGGCTCGCCACGCTCATGTACCTTCCAGTAATTAATAAAGGCCTCCTGCACCATATCCCTTGCAGCTTCCTTGTCATGTATAAATTGCCAGGCGAAATAAACGAGACGATCGTAATAACACCGGAACAACTCTTCTAAAGAAAACAAGCCCATCATTTTTAACTGGTTAACTTTGTTTGATGCAATGTAACTAAATATATCGATTTATCGATACCTAAAATACAGTCATTCAGAACTATATGGCCCGAAACTTTTCCTGACCTTTAACGCTCCGTTTTCCGTCTCAGCTACCAGCACAAGATACCTGTCGCCACCCGGCAAAACCCGCAGTATCACATGCCCCTCCATGCTCTTGTACGCATTGACAAACCAGGAACCATAGGTAACTTTTGTTTCCGGATGAATATACGTAGCGAAAACATCACGATCGCCGGAATATAGGCTGGAAGAGGCCAGTCGATGCGCGAGCTCCTGACCCGGATGGTCTGAACACCAGCTTTGCTGGATCAGCACCTTCGCCGAAAGCTCCTTCAGGAAGTTTTCATTCATAGCGTCCCGGTTTCCATGATGATTAAAAGTAGTAGCCTCTACCCTACCCACTGATTTGGCCATGGGGCTTTCTACATCAAACCATTCAGGTGTTTCATAATTATCCAAACCCGTGTTATCCCCTCCTGTGAAGTAATCAAATTTGCCGTAAGATATTTTAAGGGCCAGACTAAGGGGATTCTCATTAAATGAACCTCCTCTGAACACCTCTTCAGCCTTCAGGAGCTGATACGTTTTACCCCTCTCCTTATCCCACAAAGAACTCCCCGATTTAATTCCTGTCACCTTAAACGAAGGGTAGCTTCCTGCCTTCCTCAACAGCCTGATCTGGCCCACCGGCCCCATCTTTAAAGTATCAGCTTTTACTTCCCCCCGCCGCGTATGAAAGTCAACAAAAGAAAGGTAGTTTAGAAACGTACTGTCACCACCATAATGCTTCCTCAGATCCGTAGGAAAATTATAAAGCGGATACCCCCTGTCTATCAAATTCCCTACAGGTATTTTTTCAGCCACCGCCGTAATGCCTGATAATCTGAACTTGCCTGTTGATGAACGCTTGGAAACCCCGGTGATACTTCCATAATGGTCTGCATGAAAGTGAGTGATCAGGGCATAATCAATAGCAGGCTTTCTACCCGTAGGCATCAGCTGCCTGATATAGCGGCTAATCCATTCACCCGCACTGAGCGAATCATGGGGATACGCGGGGGAAATATGAAGCGTTTGTCCCGGACCAAAACTTCCGCCTATCTCGCCGGCATCCACAAGCATAGTTGTTCCATCCGGAAAGATGAAGAAAGCAGTATTTCCCCGGCCGGTATGAAAATGATGAATATCCAGGTAACCCGCTTTCCAGCTGAGCGAGGTATCTGCAGCACTTACCCCTGGCTGAGCATTAGCGCTCAGGACCAGGGACATCAAAATAATAAACAGACAATTACGCTTCAACATATCAATTCTTTGCCGCAACCTGCGGATCGTTTAATATCGGTGCATCAAGAGCCGCGATCTCCGTATGACCACTCTTTAGCTGATCAAATACAATCAGCTCGTTCCTGCCTTTCTTTAACCAGCATGCAGGCACATAAATGGTCTGCGTCGGACCGATTTCCCAGTACTTTCCAAGATTATGACCGTTCAGAAAGACAAACCCTTTTCCGAAAGATCGCATATCCAGATACGTATCTCCCGTTTCGCTGAGCTCAAACGAACCCTTGTATAAACCCGGACCGCCGGCCGGATCAGCGGAACCGAATTTAAAGCCTTTAAGATCCGCGAACGGAAACCGGTACATCTCCCAACCCTTCAGCTCCTTGCCGCCCAGACTCACATACTCCGTAATTCCATGACGATTATCTGTGAGGTACGGACCATAATTCACTCTTCCGTTATTTTCCACCAGGATATCGAGCACGGCATCAGCAGGGAGATCCGGTATATTCAGAGAATCAAGCTTCAGGCGCCTGTCTAATATTCCTATAAGCTTCCCGTTCACATATACAGTGGCATAATCGCGCAGCTCCTTCACCTTCAGCAATCCCGAAGCACCCTTACCCGGCTTAGTGCGGTACATCACGAAGCCATAAGCCTGGTCAAGGTCCTCAAAACTCATCGGAGCAGCATTTTTAACCGGTTTCCCCGCATTGGCAAACAAGGCACTATAGCTGTTCAACCTGATATTCCCAATACGGATAGCTTTACGCGCTTGCGGAACCGGAGGAAGCTCAGTCCCTGCAGGCAGGTGTTTGCGGATGACTTCCCTGAATATCCTGAACTTCTCCGTAGGGTTACCCGCCTCATCTAAAGGAGCATCATAATCATAACTGGCCGTCTGAGGCATATAAGGCTGTTTATCATCAAAATTTGCTCCGTTCATAAACTCCCGTGTTGTACCTCCATGGAACATATACATGTTTATAGAGATCCCCGCCGCCAGTACTTCATCCAGCTTCTTTGCCTTGTCTTCTGCCGACACGACATGGTGCTTGCCTGATCCCCAGCTGTCAAACCATCCGGGATACCATTCCGCTATATAGAAAGGGCCCTTGTCATTATGATGCTTTTTTATCAATGCTTTAACCTCCCCAACATTATCCAGACCGTTCACCGCCGGAAGATAACCCGGAAGATATCCGGCAGGCATTTGCGGAGCTCCGTCGCAGGTGAAGAGTAGCCCGTCAAAGCCCGCTTCCCTGAACAGCCTCCTGTTATCGTCCATATATTCCTTATCATTACTGTACGAGCCGTATTCATTTTCTATCTGAACCATCAGAATATTTCCCCCTTTGGTGACCTGCAGGGGAACCAGCTCTTTAGCAAGCTTATGTATATAGTTCCGGTAAGCAGCCAGAAATTTAGGATCCCGACTTCGCACCTTCAGGCTCTTATCCTTCAGAAGCCACCAGGGATAGCCCCCGAATTCCCATTCCGCGCAGACATAGGGGCTGGGTCTCATCACCACCCATAAGCCTTCCTCGCCGGCAATCCTGACAAATTCCGCGATATCGTTATTTCCGCTGAAATCATACTTACCCTGCACCGGCTCATGCGCATTCCAGAAAACATACGTACCGATCGTGTTCAGGCCCATGGCTTTTGCCGCCTTCATACGGTCCCGCCAGTATTCCCGCGGAATCCGGGCGCAGTGCATCTCTCCCGAGATCATCTGCAGGGGCTTCCCGTCCAGTAGGAACGACGAGTCGCCCAATGCAAAAGTATGTTTCGCCTGCTGCGCTTTCAATCCGGTGTTCAGCACCGACAACAGCAGTAATCCGAGTGCTGTAAATAGTATTTTTTTCATAATCATCTCACTTTTCTTTTTTACTTAAGATTGTATACATGCACCCAGTCTATCTGGAAATCAGCGGGAAGATCGGCATCCCCGGGCTGCCCGGCATGCCCCTCTATACTTAAGATGACCGGCCGCAGCTGCGTAGCAAAGGCAGGAGTAGCCGATACGTCCGACTCCCTGTACATCAGTCCGTCGAAATAAAAGCGGAGCTTTCCGTCCCGGCGTTCCACACCATACAGATGGAAATCTTCATCAAGGTCCCATGAAGAATAGTACGAGGTAGATATCGCCTCCGTATTCAAATTGCCAGGTTTAGGCCAGCTAAGCAGACTGGTAAACAAAAGGTGTGGTTTGGTAGCCGCCCATTTCGTTTCCTGAAGATCAATCTCGATATTCGGATTTTTTTCCAGCACCGGATCGTCCCCCAGCCAGATCGCGGCACAAACATTGGCCGGAGCCTTGATCATCTTTGCACGCACCTCGATATAAGAATCGCCGCCCACTTCAAACTTAGACTTCAGACAACCCGCCGTATAATGCCGCGGCTCGGAAGGAACATTCTGATAATCCTCCTTCTTTGCCCAGAGGCGCGCCATCCCGCCGCTCACTTCCGTATTCTCCGGTCGGTAAACAAACCCTGTCGGCAAGGCCCCCGATACACCTCCGAAGTACCATAAAGGCTCAGCACTCCATTTATTGCTATCGAAACTGTCAAAATCATCGCTTTTCGCAGCATCCAGCTCCCAATCAGCACCCGCCGGCGTTATAGACTCTGTAGGAAAATTTTTCTCAAATGTCATGGAAGAACTATCTTCTTCTTTGCACGAATGAAGGCCCGTCATCACCCATAATACCGGTACCAGCAGAATTATCTTTCTCATCATTTTTTATTGTTTAAATCTTTTCAATTCAATTAACAGGCTATCATTTCATTCCAGATATTTCGAGGAGCCAGCCCCTTCGCGGTTCGACCCTGATGGGCTCTCCCGGAATAAAGGCAAGACCTTTCTGAAATCCCTCGATTTCCGGCGCATGCACTTTCAGGCTGGAAGCAGATAAACCAATAGCAGACCTGAATACAGGCGTCACATACTGCACCGAGTCACTGAAGTTTCCGATCGCCAGCAGCAGCTTTCCCTGCCGCTCATATACCGTAATCTTCACGTCCTTGTTATTACTTTTCACAGGACATGCGTCCTCCCAATACCCATGCATCTTTGCACTCGCTATATCAAAATCCTTCCAGTACTTCCATGTAGCCGCCGGAGACTCCGATCCCCAGGAATGCCTCACGCTCATCCCGTAAACCATTCCCAGCCATTTGTTTCCACCACCCTCCAGCATCTCGCCCATCAAGCCGAAAGGAATGCCCGAGACCTGTACCAGCCACTGGTCCGCACTCATCTTGTTATACTTGAAGAACTCGCCAAACCAAAGTCTGTCGACATAAGGAAAGAATGCCGTGTATTGGTTAGCCGGCCCTACAGAATAGTTATTATTCGAATGAAGATCCAGCAAGGCCTCCGGATTATAGCGAAACAAAACTCTTCTGAGCCTTGCGATGACCTCTCTGTCATAAGCCACATCGTCCAGGTACAGACCATCAATCTGATACTTTTCGAGCATCCATCTCAGTCCTTCTATGTAGTAATTTATCCAGCGCGAAAAACCATTAGTCACGATAGACGCATCAGCAGTCTGATCTTCAAAAGGAGCATACCAGGCCGCCTTATACCCAGAATTCAGATGCTCCCAAAGCCAGGGAGAACCCTGCCCCGGCCCTGTAGGAAATATTTCCCCGCCCAGACTTTTCAGGGCATAGATCTCCGGCGCATAATTACTCAGCTCCCTTATCGTATAATACAGTTTAACCTTTCGTCCTTCCTCATGCTGTTTCTGCACATAGGTCATCAGCTTGTCCCGTTCAATAAACGGATAATTGATATAAGGATTAAGGCTTGTATTGTGATGAATATTGATCACGTTTGTCCCCTCCGCTGCCGCCTTAGCGACAGTCAAGGGGTTGCCCTGATAATAACGTTCCGAAAAATGCTTCCTGGTATCCAGCTTTTTTACCGGCGTGATCAGCAGTTTAAACCCGAATTCAAGCGGCTTACCCGGCTGAATAGAATGGTCGCCCATGCTTGCGGCAATTGCAATCTCCGTTCTGCCCTCCCGGATAACCATAAATTTTCCTTTCCCGGCATTCGCCCAGGCAGCAGGAGGCGCAGGCTTATAGTCGTTCAGCAGCGGGCCGTTATAGCTCGCTTTCTGAAACTCAAGATGCATTCCCGCACTCGTATTTCCAACCCAGAAGCTATCATAAGGTCCTTTCCAGTCCCAGATATAAGGAAGATCAGGTATACTTCCACCTTCAAGGCCCATACCCATCAGGTAAGGAACGCTCGTTTCCTTAAAGCGCAGGCCAAGCCGGATATCCGAAAGATTGATCGCCGATGGAGCATCGACTGCAAACGAGTACACCACTGAACCCTCACTTGTCAGAACAGCATTGCACCTGACATGAAAATCCCGTGCAGTCCAAACTGTTGCCCAGCTTATCTTTCCCGGCGACTCAGTAAAACTAAGCTCTCCAGGGAGGACCTTCACCGGCTGGTCGGCATTTTTCATTAAAATTGTCAGCGGACCCTTCAGCAAAGCAGTCCCCTCGTTGACAATACCAGCAGGTAAACCATACCCATCCAGTACCAGTTCTTTTCCACTCGCAACCAGCGTATTGCCCTTTCTTCTCAATGCCTGGTAAGGAGCCACCGGCTCTTCCTTTAAACCCAGATCAGAATTAAGCCACCTGAGCCTCGAATGACGCCAAAGTTCACTATCGCCCCTGTCGGCCAGCAGCTCATCGGCAACATCCAGTCTGATCCTCACCTTTTGCTCCCGCGCATTATCCGCCTTTACCAGCACCCATCCATCATAGATCCCCTCCTTTGCATTAGAAGGAATAGAAACGCCAAGCCACAATGCCTGTACCCTTCGTTCGGGCACGTTGACCCGGAACGTAACCGGGTTACCGTCCCATCCTCTTCCCTCCTGGTTAAAGCAGGTCATACTATCTTTAGAAATCACACCGCCGGAGCTGGAATGCCTCAGGTCCGAAAAACTGACCCTGATATTCTGAAGCGCCTTTTTATGCGCAAAGACCCCCAACTGAAAAGTATAATACTCATTTCTCAAAGCCCTTCCGCTGAACAACGGCTGCAGAGCATGACCCACCCAACGCTGTGGAATATGGTCATTCAGCCTGATCGGAAAAGCACGGTCCTCCGGAAAGATCATAAAATCTTCTCCAGAGCCCGAAACCAACCTCTTCTCTTCCGCCCGGGTAGCGATCAGCCCCATGGAGGTGAAGAAGTCTTCACGCTTCCGCGCTTCAAAGCGAAGGACCTTTGCTTCCGGAAGTCTGACAAACTGATTCTGGAAAGAAGCCAGCCAGCTTGTATCCGCCTGATATTCCGGACTCAGGTAATCATTCCAGGGAGCCCCATAGCGTGCGTCATCAGAAACCTTACGAAATGTATAAGGCAAATAATAAATCTCATAAATACCCGGCACCGTAAGCGGCTGAAAAGCAAGCGTCCCCTCTTCCGCAGAAATCTGCTCAACATATACATTCGTTACCTCTTTGCCGGTAGCAGCATCCACAATAATAACCCGCTTTCTCCCGGGATCAAGGTCAGGCCTGCGCCAGGGAAGTCTAACCCTGACACCCTTACTGTCCCCCTTTTTCACCGATACAAGCGCGCGCTGATTCCCACGTCGGTTCACGTCCCAGCCCTGATCCGACACCTTGTGGAGGACCTCGTCCACCATCAAAGGTTCATACTGATTAGCTTCCCTAAGCTGCGCAGCGAGGCGCTCCTGAAAGATCGTAGGGAAGATCAGGCTCAATATGAATAAAACTCTGAACATGACTTAGCGCAGCACCTCGACCGTCCAAACCTTCCTGACCTGGCGATTGCCCGCAACAACCGTATACTGTACAGGAGCACTGAAGTCCTGATAAACGCCCAGGGCAGGCTGCACGATAGCTCCTTCAGAGATAGTGGCCGTGGGAAATAAGCGATTTATGGTAATCCCCGCGGCCGGGGTGATCGTAATCGTCCCTTTTTCCCCGTCAATACTGATATTGGAAGCAGCATTGCCCCCAGTTTCAGTAACCAGACGGAAAGCTTGAATTTCAGCAAGCTCACTATCAGTCGCAGGATATATTTCCTTTTCTTTTTTACAGCCGCAAGCCAATACAGCCAGTAAAACCAGTGTGAATAAATTCTTCATTTCTTTCTGAGGTTGATGTTACCAGTTAGGACTTGGTGTTAAATTCGAATTATTCCGGATCTCATCTGTCGGAATCGGCCAGTTGTAATACTTGGGATAGACCAGGTATTTCGTCTCCATCGCTTGTGAGACGGCCCCAAAAGGCTCCCTTCGGAACCCGTAATATACAGCACCATAAGGCATCGTCCTCTCCATCTCCCTCCAGCGTTTATAATCATAATACAGCTGCTGTTCCATGATCAGCTCCACCTTTCGCTCATGCTTAATGATCTCCAGTAATTCCATCCGGTCTCCCGTAGCCACAGCAGGCATCCCCGCCCTGGCCCGCACCAGGTTGATGTAGGGAAGCGCCTCAGCCGTACGGCCCGATCCATTCAACGCTTCAGCGTATAGCAGGAGCGCATCCGCATACCTGATCAGGATGTAGTTATTCGCACCGTTCCAGGGTTCATAGAGCGGATAAAAGAGGCTCGGTTCCACCATCTTCTTAAAAAAGTAAGCATCATTGTCCTGGTCAGGAAAGAATGACCTGTTCGCTTCGGGCCAGAACTCACCGCCCTTGCTGATCGCTCCACCGGAACCCCTGATGTTCGGGTTGAAGAAAGTCTGGTTAAGGCGAGGATCACGGTTCGCAAATTCGTTCTGAGGCGTATAGTCCGGACATCTTCCCGCGAGCGGACTAGCATTCGCCTTTGTATCCCGGTAGCTGTTCATGGTGGCGAAGCTTATGCCGTGCGCCTGCCATCCGTGCTTACACTCGAACATATCAATGTAATTCTGGTGTGCCTGAATGCCCTTCCAGCCATTCCCTGCGAACACCGTACTGATATTATGGGTATTCTCCGTTGCAGCCTCGTTCTTCACGAACTGCAGCGACAGCAGAATCTCCCGGTTATCCGCACCTTCATTCTCCTCGCGAAAAAGGAATTCAAAATCCTTCGCCGGGTCCTGGTACTTATTGAACAACTGGAACTTGCCCGAGTTAACCACCTCCCTGAGCGCGTCTGCCGCTATCTGGTAATATTCCGGCCGGTTATAAAAACCCGCAACATACATGGCAGCCCTTGCCTTCAATACATAAGCCGCATATTTCGTCAGACGGCCATGCTTATTATCCGCAGGATCAACAGGCAGTTCAATGATCGCCTGGTCAAATTCCGCCATAATAAAATTGATGATCTCATCAGCCGAATTTGTTCCGGGCCAATCATTCACACCCAAAGGTTTCGTCACCAGAGGTGCATCACCAAAGATCTGCATCAGACGCGTATAGAGAAAAGCCCTTATCGTACGGGCCTGGCCTTTATAATTATCCAGATCCGCATCCGGGATCTGTCCGCGGAACTGATCAATATTCTCCAAAAGAATATTCGCATTCCTGATATAGGTGTACTTTTTATTCCACATCCGGTCCCTTACCCACCAGTTATCACTGGTAAGCGAACCATTAGTTGCCGGAAAAAAACCAATCTCCCATGAATTCCGGAGAAAGATAAGATCAGTCAGCACATCCAGATAAGGCACCCCGTTTCCCCCTTCCAGTTCATAAAAGCCGTCATACATCGCATTAACAGCGAAAGCAGCATCCCCCGGAGACTTGTAAAAAGAACTTTCAGACAGCTCCGTCAAGGGTGGCTTCTTCAGAAAATTCTCGCAGGAAACCAGGAAGAAGCTCAGCAGCAGTATATATAGTGCATTAATATGTCTCATAACGATTCGATTAAAATTTCAAGTTAAGGCCCAATGAAACTACCCTGAAGTTGGGATACCACTGATCATAGATATCACGTTCCGGATCAAAGCCGTCCACATAATCAGGAGCATACGTAAACAAGTTCGATCCCGCCACATATGCACGCAGGCTCCGGATCTTTAGCGACTGAAGCAGCTTGTCCGGCAGATTATACCCCAGCTGCACATTCTTCAGACGCACATACTCTCCCGATTTGATCCACCAGCTGGAAGTCTGACGATTATGCGCATAGTTCATCAGCAGACGAGGCACCAGCGCATCCGCATTCTGATTCTCCGGAGTCCAGCGGTCCAGATGCAGGTCCAGCGGCGACTCATAGTTCATCAGCGCATTTTTCGTATATCCATCCCAAACCCTGTCGGTATTCGCTGCACCCTGGAAAAGAACAGCCAGGTCAAAAGCCTTGAACTGGAACCCCAGGTTCAGGCCAAACTGCGTCTTCACATACCTGTTACCAATCTTAACATTATCCATGTAGTCCAGCTTCCCGTCGCCGTTCTGATCCTTATACATAAGGTCTCCCAGGCCCGTCTGCGGAACAACATTCTCTATGTTCCTGTAATTAGCCAGCTGCTCCTCTGAGTTGATGATCCCGATCGCCTCATAGCCGTAATAATCGCCCAGATCACCTCCTGGCCTGTATTCATTCCCGAAAGGCGTAGCACGGTCCTTCAGGTCGACCACCCAGCTCCTCCAGCCCGAAATCGTAAAAGAAGCATTGTACCGGAAATCACTATTTACCTGTTTATTATGAGACAGCACCAGATCAAAGCCATGACTCGCTACACTACCCGCGTTGGTTGTCATACTAGGGGCCGGCAAACCCACAATCGTCGAAACCGGCACAGTCAGCAAGATATCGTTAGTCTCTTTTTTCCAGATGTCCGCTTCAACAGCAAACAAACCATTCTTCACACTGGCATCCAGGCCAAGGTTATACGTTGTAGAAACCTCCCAGGAAAGCTCAGGGTTAGCAGGATTGCCATACAGTACACCCACCACCAGACCATCATTGAATGTATAGGCCGGGCGCACATCTAATCTCGGATACGGCTCATAAAGTCCAAGTTTTTCCGCATTGCCCAGCTGGCCCACCGAAAACCGCAGCTTCAGCAAATCCAGCCACCTGGCATTCTGCATGAAGTTCTCCTTCTGAATGTTCCAGCCAGCCGAAACCGAAGGAAAGAAGTCCCATTGATGACCCGCAGCCAGCCTGCTCGAACCATCATACCTGCCCGTAAACTCGAAAAGATAACGCTCCTTGAAGTTGTAACTCAAGCGTCCGAAACCCGACATAAAAGCCCAGTGGTCGGCCCGCCCGCCGTTGGTCTGCGTCGCCGCATCACCAGCACTTAACTCATGCAGCTCATCGTTAATAAAATCAGCCCGGTAGGCCCAGAGCCGGTCATGCCTGAACGACTCCTGAGAGTAACCTCCTAATACGTTCAGATAATGGTTGCCAAACCTTTTCTCATAAGTAGCGGTGGCCTGAAGATCATATTTATTTTGTTTTCCCCATCGCTCCGTCAGGCTATTCCGGCCCAGCTCTACCGTACGTTCAAAAAAGTCGTAGGTTTCAAACTGGCCCTGGTAAGAGCTCGAATCCCCGGTTCCAGCCTGGTACACACCCATCAATCTCAAAGTAAGATCTTTAACAGGCTTATACTCCAGGCTCCCATTCACCGTATAATTAGAAGACCGGTTATCCATAGGTCCATAATTTTCAATTACCTGCACCTGGTTGCCCACCCTCCAGAGGTAGTTGCCATTCGCAAACATCGTCCCGGCATAATAGCCGTTGGGGTAACGGGGAGCAGCCGTAGCTGAAGCCCTCAAAGCATTGCTCAGAATATTCATCACCCCGGCAGCGTCCCTCTTCGCATGCTGATAAGACGTAAGCACCTGGAGCTGCAGCTTATCACTGATCTTACTCGTCACGTTCGCACGCAGGTTGACCCGGTTATAGTGGTCAATATGTTTTACAGAACCCTTCTGGTAAAGATATTCGCCCGATAAAAAATAGCGGCCGATCTTACTGTTACCGCTCGCACTCAGGTAATTGTTCACGATCGGAACATTCTCCTGCAATACAGCACCAAGCCAGTCCGTATTCGGATGCATCACCGGATCCGTTCCTCTCTGAAACAACATCAGGTCATTTTCAGAGTAGACCGGCGCTTTCCCTTCATTAGTAAGCGCCTCATTCACCAGCGTCGCATATTCAAAAGAACTTATTGTACCCGGAAGACGGGTGGGCGACTGCATACCCGTATAGGTATTGAATTCAATAAGCGCCTTATCCATCTCACCCCCCTTCTTCGTGGTCACCAGCAAAACCCCGTTAGCCGCCCGCGCCCCGTAGATCGCAGCCGCAGCCGCATCCTTAAGAACAGAGATACTTTCAATATCAGAAGGAGCAATCGCCGACAAGCTCGTACTTGGGCTGCCGTCGATCAGGATCAGCGGACCAGTACTTCCATCAATCGTACCCACACCCCTTACCAGGATCCCCGGCGAAGTACCAGGCTCAGAATTCGTTTCCTCAACCGTTAAGCCAGGCACACGGCCAGAGAGAGATTGAAGAACATCCGGCCTTGGCGTATTCCGGATATCATCCATTTTTACAGTAGATACCGCGGCAGTAAGACTCGACTTCCGCTGCGTGCCGTAAGCCACAACGACCACCTCACTAAGCGCTTTCAGTTCCTCTTCCAGGCTGATGTTCAGCGTCAGGCCCTGCGATAGCGGAACCTCCCTGGTAACAAAACCAATATAGGTAAAGACGATGGTCGCCGTATTATCGGGTGCGGTGAGCGAAAAGCCCCCTGTCGCATCAGTGCTTACCGATACATTAGTCCCCTTAACTCTGACACTAACACCCGGAAGCGGTTCGCCTTTATTATCCCTCACCGTTCCCCTTACCTCGACAGGCGGAGGAGGCCCGGGTCTTACCTGCGGCACCTCAGCCCGTGGTCGCGGCTGAACGATAATCGTTCTCTCCCTGATCGTATAGCTCAGCGGCTGACCTTCAAAGCATTTGTCGAGCACTTCCTTGATAGAAGCGTTACGAAAGCGGACACTGACCGGCCTGGCATTAGCCACTACCTCGTCGCCATACAGTATCCTGTATCCCGACTGAGCCTGCACTTTACGGAGGACCCGGACGAGGGACGCATTATCCTCCGAGAAAGTAATACCCTGGCCATAGCCAGCTAAGCTTACCTGTAAAAAGCCTGATATCAGGACAATAAGCGCGAGATTGATCCTCATTACAAGAGTATAAAAATTCATACATTTGGATGTTTGGGTTTATTCCTTAAGATTGTTCAATTTTCGAGTACTGAACCCGGACGCAGAATCCCGATGGCCGTCGGGAGATCTATGACCGGGGGCGTTTACGCTTCCGGTTTATTCCATTACGAGAACCCTCCTTCCTTCGACCTTAAAGTGTACCAATCCAGTCAGTTCAAGCATTTCAAGCACTTCGTAAACACTCTCATACCTGGAAATAGATCCTGTAAATTTTCTTGAAGATATATTATCGACGTATTGGATATCCGTTCCGTACCAGCGGGAAACACTACGCATAATAGTGCCCAGGTCCCTACTGTTAAACACAAAATTTCCGTTTACCCAGGCCACCGCTTCTTCCGTGTCGCCGACTGAAACAGTCAATTTCTGATCAGCACCCAGAAGGGCCTGTTCGCCGGGTTTGATATTGACGCTTCCCTGGCCGGAAGTCACCCGCACAGCTCCCTCCGTTAAGGTAGTTCTGGTAACCCCTTCATCTGTATAACCGTTGATATTAAAATGCGTACCCAGAACATGTACCGTCTGATTATTGCAGGAAACAACAAAAGGCCTGGTTTTATCTTTGGCCACCTCGAAATAAGCTTCCCCGGTCAGGTCCACCTTCCGGTGTTCCTGATTCGTAAAGCTCGTTGGATAGCGGAGTGAAGAAAGGGCATTCAGCCAGATCGCAGAACCATCAGGAAGAATAACTTTATACTGACCGCCGCGCGGTGTGGAAATGGTATTGTACGTGAGAGGAGAAGAAGAATCGGTGTTCTTCACCTGATAAACGATCTGCCCACCCTCTGTTTTAAGAATAGTGATATTGTCAAGCTGAGCCAGCTCTCCATTCGCAGCATCGTCAAGAGAGATCTGCCTTCCATCAGACAGCGTAAGCAGAGCCCTGTTTCCTCCAGGCTTTATCGTTTGTTTCTGAACGGCGATCTGTTCCTGCTTTTTCTCATGCTTCAGAAAATAAAATAAACCAAAAGTGGAAAATAGAAGAATGGAAGCAGCAACAACATACTTCAGAACCCTACGCCTTAAGGGTACCACAGGTCTTTCCTGCTGAAGCTTAAGCTTAAGATCCTCCCATGCAGCCTCCCGGCCTGTAGACGCAAAAAAAGCGTACTCTTCCTGCAGGCCATGCTCCTGCCTTAGCTTATTTAAAAGTTCTTTATTTTCCGGGTTCTCATCCAGCCAGCTTAAAAACTCTTTTTCCTGAGCTTTATTAAGCTCATTCCTCATATATCTGAGAATCAGCTCAGCTTTTTCGAAGCCTTCTTCATTAGATTCCATACCATAATAATCCCTTGAGGATCAGAATGGGTGACATGGAAATAAAATTTAATAAACATTTTCCATTTACGCCAGTTCCCACGTACGTAGGAGTGCGCTATATGTGTATGATAATAGATTCAAAATAGTGATATAGTTATTGCTGCGCTTAGCAAAGATTCGTACATTTGTGTACCATAATGCGTACACAATGAAAGCTATAATAGAAACAACCAGTAGACAATTTAGAGAACGCCAAAAAGATTTTTTTGACATGGCTGACAACGGGCAAAAGGTAGTGATTAAGAGAGGAAGGAAACAAGCTTACGTTCTTACTCCGATATCGACAGATGATTTATACTTTACGTCCGAAATGATTACAAGAATAAAAGAATCACAGCAAGAGATTAAAGAGGGTAAAAGCGTTGTTCTTAAAACAAAGGAAGAATTAAATAATTTTTTCGAGAGCTTATAACGGATGTACACTGTCATTATCTCATTAAAGGCTCAACAAGATCTCAAGGCATTAAAAAAATCAGAGCCTCAAGCATACAAAAAGGCCCGTTTACTGATTGAAGAGCTGGCAGAACATCCCAAAACTGGCCGAGGTAAACCTCAGCTAAAAAAATATGATCTTGAAGGATTATATGCAAGAAAAATCACAGAGAAACATCGTCTTGTATATTCAATCAATGACGAAATAATTACAGTTAATATTCTTTCTGCGAAAGGCCATTATAATGACAAATAATATGTAACAGAATAGGGGCAAAATTACGTCTTTTTTGTATCAACTTTTTATGGCCAGTCATCCCCCATTACTCTTAAAAACCCTTCAGACCTGATCGACTTCAGAAAAGCTGCGTAGTTTTTGTTCTTCTTATACGTCCAGCCGACTTCAGCAATAGCTGCCAGCCGCGGAAAAAGCTGAATTTTCATTTCCTTTACCGTAGGCACATATTCAGACCAAAGCTGCGTGCTGACCCCAATAATGTTCGAATGAAAAGCTTCTTCCAGTCCTTCCGGGATAGGGTCAAATTCGTACACCTTTCTTAGCGGAAGGGCTATCGTGTCGTAGTTAAGATACGTGTGTTTATGATACGCATTAACAATCTCGAACCCATTCTTTGCCGCTTCCTTGATGTGGTTCACATCACCAAGCCAGAAATCAATAATCGTACCTTTTGCCAGCTGCTGGCGCTTCACGTAGTCGTTCCCGTCATTGTTAACATGTTCTTGAAGCTTCAGGCCCAGAATATCGTTCCATCCCATCATCCTGCGCCCGTTTTTAGTAAGAAAAGCGGAAATATCGTTAGTGAACCAGGTCTGCAAATCAGAAGGAGAAGCCAGATTGTTCGCCTTCATAAACTGCTGTGCTTCCGCCGAGTTTTTCCAGTCTGTATAGTCCACCTCGTCACCGCCAATATGGATTATTTCAGAGGGAAAGAGCGCCATCACTTCTGACAGTACATTTTTAAGGAAAGCCCGGACTCGCGGGTCAGCCACATCGTAGGAATTCCTGAGCACACCCCAGGTGCCGGGGACAGCGATCGTATCTTTCCGCGTTCCTAACCAGGGGTAGGCAGCAATCGCAGAACTAGAATGACCAGGCATATCGATTTCAGGAATAATCTCAATATGCCTTTCTGCAGCATATCTGATGATCTCCTTAATTTCCGCTTGTGTATAAAAGCCCCCATGCCGCTTACCATCAAATTTTTTTACCGGGGCATCCCAGCCGCTGTTCTCCGAAGAGTCGCGAAAGCCCCCGATAGCAGTCAGTAAGGGATATTTTTTGATCTCGATCCTCCAACCCTGATCTTCAGTAAGGTGCCAGTGGAACGTATTCATCTTCAAAAGCGCCATTTCGTCCAGTGTCCTTTTTACCACTTCACTGCCTTTGAAATATCTCCCTTCATCCAGCATAAAGATGCGCCGCTTAAAAGCCGGACGGTCTTCAACCTCAATACAATTTACCGAAACTGCTGCAGCAGCACCCGGCTTCATCAACTGCCTCAGGCTTTGTATTCCATAAAAGACTCCAGCCCGACCTGCAGAAACAATATGAATAGTATCGGCAGAAACAGACAAATGGTATCCCTCCTCACCGAGCGTAGTACGCAATGCGGGATCCAAAGCCAGTAAAATATGATTTCCACCTTTAGCCCGAGCAGAACGCAGCGTCAATCCGAATTCCTCCTTCAGCAAGCCTCTCAAGTAAGCAGACTCAGCGAAAAGCTTACCGGTACTATGCAGGGCGGTCTTTTCCGATAATATGAATTCTCCGGGCACTTCTTTGAAATGGTTAGGTCGCGGAACGATGCCGGCAGCATCATTTTCAACATTATATAGAGCCTGATGCATTTGCCTCAACTCCTCAACGGGAATTTTGATTACCTTCCTGTCATACGTCATTAAACCGTTCACCTCAATCTCCACATCTGTTATCTGGGTGTAAACTGCAGCCGACAAACCCAGCGGTATCAACTTGCCAACTTCTTTGACCAGTCCCGAATAACGTGCTTTTAACTCCCCGGCATTCTTGAAGCTCTGATAGCCAAAGTTCCCCTTTTCCAACCAGGAATGACCGTCAACAGCCCATCCGAGACCACCAAACTCGCCCAGAACAAGGGCCTGCTTCTCGCCGAATACAGCTGGGTTGGGCATCAGGGGATCGGGATAGTTGTGAAGATCAGCAATATGCCCCGCAGGAAAGTAATTACCTCCACTCGCAGCATTGACTAATCTGGAAGAATCATTATCGGTGGTCCATTTTACGATCTCCATGGTTTTAAACTGTCCCCATGCCTCATTAAAAGGAACCCATACCACTATACTCGGATAATTCCGCAGTGCTTTCATGATATTCTTCCACTCTCTTCTGTATATCGCTTCCGACTCTGCCGACCGCGTCTTATCCAGCGGCCTGGTCCCGATCCGCCCGAGCTGCTGCTCCCATTCAAAGCCCTCCATATCCCCGCTCGGCATATCCTGCCATACAAGCATACCCATCCGGTCACAATGGTAGTACCAACGGGCGGGTTCCACTTTGATATGCTTCCGAATCATATTAAAACCCATTTCCCGGGTTTTCTCGATATCAAAGAGCAGTGCTTTATCGGTCGGCGCCGTATAAAGGCCGTCAGGCCACCATCCCTGATCAAGCGTACCATACTGGAAGATAAATGCATTGTTCAGCATCATTCTTTGTATGCCGTTCCTATCTTTTTTCATACTGATCTTCCGCATAGCAAAGTAGGAGCCCGCTTCATCTATCAGCTTACCTTTTCTTAGCACCTGCACCTTCAGGTCATACAAGAAAGGCGTGTCCGGACTCCATAGTTTCGGGTCTGAAACAGGCAGGATAGCCTCCTGATCAGAAGATACGCTCACCTGACCTATCTTTTTCCCCTTATCCCAGGCCGAAACAATCAGTTGATCCGTAGGATCAGCATGCTCCAGCTGCACCTTAACACGGAGGATACGCTTATCGATATCGGGCGTTTGAATCGTGCCGGAAATATAAGTTTCCGGGACAGCTTCCAGCCAAACGGTTTGCCAGATTCCGGTTACAGGGGTATACCAGATAGCTGTAGGATTCTTCTTCTGTTTACCGGTAGGCTGCGGGCCGTCCTCTGTCGGGTCAAACACCCGTACCGCGATCTCCTGCCGGCTACCCTTCTTAAGATACGGGCTTATGTCAAAAGAAAAAGGATCATACCCTCCCGCGTGCTCGCCGGCCTTCCGCCCGTTTACATACACTGTACACTCCCAGTCAACCGCACCGAAATGCATCAGCAACCGCTTATTCCGGAGCTTTGCGGATATATCTACGTCGCGTTTATACCAGAGATATTTGTCTTTTCCCACAGTCTTGCCTACACCTGAAAGTGCCGACTCTACCGGATAAGGTACCAGGATCTTACCGTCAAAAGCTGAAGGCAACCCCGTATCCCCTTTGGGAGTAATCGCATATTGCCAAAGGCCGTTCAGGCTCTGCCAATTTTCCTGCCGCACCAGTTGCGGACGAGGGTATTCCGGCAAAGGGCTCTCAGGATTAACTTCCGCCGCCCATTGCGTCATTATCTTACCACTTACGGGCTTCCATGCAGGCTGTTGCGCAAACATTCCGCCCGGAAGAAAAAACATCAGAATAAAGTGAACAGTATATCTAAGCATTATTTTAAATTTTTATGTAAATCAATCCTTCTTATGTTTTCAATCGATAATTAAAATCATATTTCCCCGAGCCCAGAGTCAGCACCTTACTACCTTCAGGCAGTATTACCGGCTTCCCGGACTCCCGGAGCGACTCTATATCCGCATCCGGAAAACGGATGTGCGCGGTGGTATTGACCGGCACTTCCACCTGAAGGGTCATAGACTTATCCGAAAGCTTCCATGACGATATGATCTTCCCGTATACCGTTTCCAGCCCGGCCGAGGCAAAGGTTAAGCCACCTCCGGGCCTTACGGAGATCTCAAACTCTTTATAACCCCCAAATCCCTCACGCTGCGAGATCCCCGCGACGTTCCTGTACATCCAATCACCGATAGCACCATAAGAATAATGGTTAAAAGAATTCATATCCTTCGACTGGAAAGACCCGTCGGGCTTGATTCCGTCCCATCTCTCCCAGATGGTCGTCGCACCCATCTTCACCGGATATAACCAGGATGGGTAAGATTCCTGCATCAGCAGGGTGTAAGCAAGATCATGATAACCAAACCGGCTCAGCACATGGCAGAGGTAGGGAGTACCCAGAAAACCGGTAGACAGATGATTACCGTAAGCGGCAATATTGGCCGCCAGCCTTTCCGCAGCCTGCTGCCGGAATTCTTCAGGGAGCAGGTCAAACTGTAAAGCCAGCACATACGCCGTTTGTGTATTAGACAACAAGGCCCCCGAGCCGCTCATGAAGTTCTTCACAAAAGCCGCTTTCACCTTTTCCAGAAGGTCAGCATATTTCGTTTCGTCATCCTTTTTACCGAGGATGGCAGCAGCACGGATCACATTGCTGACGGAGTGCGCGTAAAAAGCCTGCGCGATCAACGTCTTATCCGTTACCGCAGGATCATAATCCCATACATGTTCCGGAATAAAATAAAGCCAGTCGCCATGATGCCAGGTTTTATCCCATAGATAACCGCTGCTCTTGCTACCTATATAATCCAGCCAGGCCTTCATAGACGGATATTGCGCGGCAAGCAGATCTTTATCACCGTAGGAATTGTAGAAACCCAGCGGTATAATGGTGGCCGCATCCGCCCAGCCCGCAGAACCGGCGCTACGACCACCCTCTCCCCAGATATTCGGTACAATCTGCGGCACACCGCCGTCTGCCTGCTGATCAGCCTTCAAATCCTGCAGCCATTTGGCAAAAAAGCCTGAAGCATCCATATTGAAGCTCGCCGTATTAAAGAACACCTGAGCGTCGCCCGTCCATCCCAAACGTTCATCCCGTTGCGGACAGTCAGTCGGCACATCCAGGAAGTTTCCTTTCTGCCCCCATTCTATATTATGCTGAAGCTGGTTGATCAAAGGATTGGAGGTTGTGAAAACGCCTGTCGGCTTCATGGCGCTGTGCAAAACAACCGCCTGTGTGTTCTCCCTGGTAATACTATCCCTGGCCCCCTCTATCCGGATGTAACGAAAGCCCTGGAAGCTAAAATGAGGTTCATATTCTTCCTCTCCTTCACCTTTTATGTAGTAGACGATCCGCTGCTTCGCCGACCTGAGATTTTCAGTATAAAAGTTACCCTTCTGATCGAGCACTTCAGCATGCGATATCACGATCGAGTCGCCCTTCCTTCCCTTCACCCTGAACCGCACCCAGCCTGTAAGGTTCTGGCCAAAGTCAAAGACCTTTTCACCCGCCGGCGTGCTGATAACCGCCACAGGACGGATCACCTCATGCTTCTTTACCGGCGGAGCGGCCGAAGTAACCAGATTATCATAAACCGGAGCAGGATGCAGCCCCACGGCTTCCCAGCCTGCCGCGTCGAACCCCGGAGAAGACCATCCCCTTATTTCCATCCGGGCGTCGTAGATCTCACCATCGTAGATCTCCGATGCCCTGACAGGACCGGCCTGGCTGGTCTTCCAGCTGCCGTCCGACACGATGTGCTCAACCCGGCCATCCTCATACTCCAGCTGAAGCTGCGCTAAAAGAGCCAACTGGTTTCCATACCTAATGCCACCTGATAAGCGGCCGGCGAACCAGCCTTCGCCTAACGTAGCGCCAATAGCATTATCCCCCTGCCGTACCATACCGGTCACATCATACACCTGGTACTGCAGCCTTTTATGATAACTGGTCCAGCCAGGCGTAAAATAATCCTCTCCTACCCTGGCACCATTGATCCGGGCCTCATAAAGTCCCTGAGCCGTAATATATAGTCTCGCTCTGCGAATGTCTCCCGTAATACGGAAGTCCTTCCTGAACAGAGGAGAAGCTTTGTCACCTTTGTTCCTGTCCTGTCTGCCCACAATCCATTTTGCCTTCCAGTCATCCCTGCGCAACAAGCCCATTTCCCAGAAGTCAGGTTCGCTCCATGACGATACATGGCCCTTATTATCCCAGATTCTGACCTGCCAGTAGTATCGCCGCGCCGCTTGCAGCACCTTACCTCCATAGCGGATATATACCGATTCGGCACTGTGAACTTTTCCCGATTTCCAGACAACGTACTGCTCCGACGTAAAATTCCTGGCATCAGTGCTTACCCTGATTTCATAAGCACCCTGCGATATTCCCCTACCCGGAGAAATGATCTTCCAGCTCAGGCGCGGACTTACGACATCAATATCAAGGGGGTTGGTCTTATACTCACAGCTGAGGCCGGTAAGACGCAGACCGGAAGCTCCTGAGCAGTTTAAAGCGAGCCCTAAATGGAATAATAAGAAAAGTATATAGTTTTTCTGCACCTTCATAATAAGACGGGTTAAAGGTCGGGCCATGAATAAATAGCTACATCACCGGGGTCAATGGCCAGTGTTTCCTCATATTTTTCCACCGGAACAGCGGAACCGTCTTTTAAGACTTTTCGCACCCCGGGTTTGCATTTGAGAGATAAACTCATCTGATCAGTCAAGTCACGGTTAACCACCACCAGGAAAGTTTCGTTCTCCTTTTTCAGTACCGAAACCACCGCGCCCATACCTTTCGTTTCCAAAAGCTGTACAGGATCGGGAAGAACACTGAGGCGCCTGGTTCCGAAAGGAATAAGCTCTCCAGTATGCGCGACAGAAACCAGCTTCGCACCCAGAAAGACGCCCGACAAGTCCTTGATTTCAGCACTGATCAACTGCAGTTTATCATAAACCTCGGTCCGCCTGCCATTAAGCGTAATCGGCGCATTGTGAAAATCATAACCTCCGGGATCGTACAGGTTCCAATAAGTAAAGAATTGAATTCCCTGAGCCCCATAGGCTAGGTTGCTGTATACCTGAAGTCTTAAAGCTGCAAGCGTCGGTACGGGATAAGGACTATGCGCCACCGTAAGCACAAATGCCCAGAAAGGCTTGTTCGCCATTCGCGCTTCCTCAGAAAAAATCTCCAGGTTCTCATACCAACGCTCGCGGATATCCCTGTTCGTTTTGCCGATGACAGGATAATTGTCGAACGATAAGAGCTGAACAGGCACCTCATCGATAAACGTATTGACATATTCACGGTAAGTCGGCACACCGAGCTGGTGCTCTTCAGCAAAAGTAGGAAGAAGGTTCAGGTAGCACACATGCTTGTCATCAACCGCCCTGATCCGCTTCACCCACTCTCCCAACCCGGGAAATTCCATTCTTTCCGGCTCATCCCGCAGATAATAACCGGCAAGCGCCGGATGTTTCATAAAACGCCTGACCGTCGCTTCCGGATCACTTTTAAGCTCCGGGCAGGAAACAAATAATTTAATACCTGTTTTCCGGGCAATATCCAGGGCCTTTTGCATGTTCACGAGGTTGGAGAACAAGCTGAAGCTATGCGTGATGCCCGCCGCCCGCATCTCCTGATATCGCCCGATACTCGTTTCCCTCTCCGGCACACCGATCCAGGCCATCACAGGCATCTGCTGGTTCTCTTTTACCTTCGTCTGCGAGTTCCCCCCGGTCGTTAACATGAAAACAAAAAGCACCAGTACTAATAAGATCTTATTCATAAAAAGAAAACTTTAAAGAGATTTAGATTTTAGGCCAACTGTAGATGGCCACATCTCCCGGCTCTATTACATTAATTTCCGTGTCGCCGCCAATGGCTAGGGCTGATCCGTCTTTCAGGATCTTCCCGACCCCCGCCGTAAATCTTATCCTGAGTGTCATGGGATCAGTCAGATCGCGATTAACCACTACCAGGTACAAGCTGGTACCCTTTTCCATCATGGAGACGACAGCCCCCATCCCTTCAGTTTCAAAAAATGTCACAGGTTTGGGAAGTACGCTCAAACGCCTGGTCCCCACCGGGATCTTCGCCCCGGTATGTGCAACAGAAAGCAGCTTCGCACCCAAAAAGACGTCCGACAAACCCTTGATTTCTCCCGTTATAGACTTCAGCTTATCGTAAACCTCCGTTTTAGACCCGTCAGGACCAATCGGAGCATTATTAAAATTATAGCCTCCCGGATCATACAGCGTCCAATAGGTAAAAAACTGAATCCCCTGCGCGCCATAAGCCAGATCGCTGTATACCTGCAGCCTTAAAGCAGCAAGTGTAGGCTCCGGATAGGGACTATGCGCCCCCGTAAGAGCGAAAGCCCAGAAGGGTATACCAGCTTTTGCGGCTTCCTCCGAAAAGATCTCCAGATTTTCATACCAGCGCTCGCGAATATCCTCGTTGGTAGTGCCTGTCACAGGGTAGTTGTCGAAAGACAAAAGCTGGGTTGGCACTTTTCCGATAAACTGCTGCACATACTCACGGTAAGATGGCAGGCCGAGTTGCAGGGCATCAGCGAAGTTCGGCAGCAGGTTGATGTAACAGGGATGCTGACTATCAACGGCCTTTATCCGGCACACCCATTCTCCCAGCGAGGGGAAGAGACTACTGCCGGGCTCATCGCTCAGATAATAGCCAGCAAGGGCTCCGTGGTTCATAAACCGCCTCACTGTACCCTCCGGGTCAGTCTTAAGTTCCGGGCACATAACAAACAGCTTAATGCCTGTTCTTAACGCAACATCCATTGCTTTTTCCAGAGATCCGGCATCAGAAAAAATGCTGTAGCTATGGGTAATCCCGGCAGCGCTCATCTCCTCATAACGAGCCATAGTGGTTTCCGCCTGCGGAACTCCCACAAAAGCCATGGCAGGGATTTGCGCCTTACTCTCAACAGGTGGCTCCTCCCTGCCGGCTTCTTGTGTTGCGGCCGGACCTTTTTTACAGCCGGAGATGATAAACAGGACATAGACGAGCGCAAGCAGCATCAACAATCGTAGATTCATTTCGCAGTCTTTATTACCAGCCCGGACTCTGGATCAAGCCAGGCGCCTTATTGATCTCCAACTGCGGTATTGGCCACAGGTAATGTTTTGTTCTGTCAAACACCCGCTTTTTAAGGAAGGTCCGCACATAAAAGGCATTGTCCTGCAGCGAACTGCCCGCGCCGATATTCATGGCATAAAAATTTCTGTTATCTGTCTGCTCAGCAATTTTCCAGCGGCGGGTATCAAAATAACGATGTGTTTCAAACGACAGCTCTATGCGGCGTTCATGACGGATCTTCTCCCTCATTTCATCCACGGACAGCCCCTCCGGCAAGCCGGGCAGGCCCGATCTTTCCCGGATCAGGTTGACGTATTTGTACACATCACTTACCGGTCCCTGCGCCTCATTCAAAGCCTCCGCATAATTCAGGTATTGTTCTCCCACACGGAAAAATATCCATGTCTTTAAAGAAGTTCCGTTTTGCACCAGGTTTACATTTTCATCAATCATCTTTTTCATCAGGTACCCAGTAACGGTATAATCAGGGCCGCCCTTTCCCCTGCCATCAAGCCCTGAGTTCCAGAACTGAATGCCTCTGCCTCTCCATACAGCGCCATTATAATTGATACTGGCATAAAACCGCGGCTCCCTGCCCACATACATATTCCGTACCCCCGCCGGATTATACATACCGGCACTTGCAGCGTAGCCGCTTTCCTGGTACCCCGATGCGGGATCTACCACCGGTGTTCCATCCGCCTGGTAACCCGTTACAGGCCTCGACCCGTCAGCCATCTCATAAGCGTCTACCAGCTCCTGTGTAGGGCAAAGGCCAGACCAGCCACCCATACCATTCGGACTGGCGGCCATCTCCAGCTTATTATAATTGCCCATATTCCTTGCAAAAAGAACCTCCTTATTATACCGCTGAACAAACAGCTCCTGGTAGTTTTTCATGGGATCATTGGAAGAGGACTTAAACAATCCATAGCCTGCCGCTTCTACCTGATCAATACAGCTTTTGGCAGCATCCGCTGCAACCTGCCATTTCCCTTCATCTAATTCAGGAAATAATTTCTGTCCCTCCGCATTTGTATAACCCGCATAGTCCGGATTGCCATTAAATAAGGGACTAGCCATATAGAGCAACAAGCGCGCCTTAAGAGCCAGGGCGGCGGCTTTGTTTGCCCTTCCAAGCTTGTCAGAGGTAAGGGTCATAGGCAGCAAGCCTGCCGCTTTATCACAGTCAGCAAGAATAAAGTTAGCAGACTCCTCCAATGTTGCTCTTTTGATAGCACTGAAATCGGCGTCGCTTGCATAAGAATGGTCGCCTATCGGCACAGGTCCGTGCGCTCTCAATAACAAAAAATGAAAAAAAGCCCTCAGGAAGGTGGCCTCCCCTATAAATGAGTTCTTTTGCGTCTGGTCATCAAAAGGAGTTTTATCAATATTCTCCAGGAAGATATTCACTTTACGGATTCCCTCCCAGTTAAAGCGCCATACATTCTGCTCAATTACATCAGGACTCCACGAACCGGCAGTCATCAGCTGGGCAAAAGGGTAAGTCCAGGTCATCTCCATCTCGTCGGAGGCGCCGACATAAGCATTCCTGCCCTGCCAGTCATGGAAATTAATTTCTTCAGGCAGATTATTGTAGGCAGACGTTAAAAAGCGTTCCGCATACTGCCGGCTTTCAAAAACCTGGTCAATGGTCAGATCTTCATCTTGTGTTTTATCGAGGTAGTCTTTTTTACATGAGGTTGCACACACAAAAAGCAGGGCCAACACAACAATTATCGTTCTTATGTTCATGTTCTTATTTTTAATTCGGTGGATTACTTAAAATTTGCCTGAAGGCCAAAGTTTAAAGACCGCTGTAAAGGATAGCCGCCTGTACCATTTTCAGATTCGGGATCAATAACCTTTATTTTATCCCATGTATACAAGTTTAAGCCGTTCACAAAGAATCGGAGAGAGCCCAGACCTATCTTGCCGGTAGCATCCTTCGGAAGCGTAAATCCTATTTCCGCATTTCTCAGACGGATATAGCTCCCGTCTTTCATGTATAAAGTATTCGGGCGGAAGTTATTGGGACTATTTCCATTTGCCACGGCAGGGTATTTAGCATCTGTATTTTCAGGTGTCCACCTGTTGTCATAATACTCCCTGATCACATTATTAGATCCCATATTGTTCAAAAAAGGATACATAGACGCCCCGTCAAGGAAGAGGTTCGTGCGCGTTGCACCATTGAAGAACACACTGAAATCAATATTCTTGTATGAAACAGTACCACCAAATCCGAAAGTAATTTCAGGTGTCCTGGCATAGCCCGTATAAACCCTGTCATAATCATCAATAACGCCATCGTCATTTACGTCCCGGTATTTGATGTCTCCGGGTCTTACCGCACTGAAAGTTTGAAGCGGACTGTTGGCAATCTCCTCCTCCGACTGGAACAAACCGAGTGCCTCCAGTACAAATGGCTGGTCTATGGGCCGGCCCTTTCCTGACTGATAAGCATACAACATAGGCGCTTCATCATTTTCAACCACCTTATTCCGGGCGAAAGTAAAGTTGCCCCGCAGAGAATAGTACAAACCTTTCGATGTTCTGTTCCTCACCTCAAGCATTCCGTCGATCCCCTTATTTTTAGCTCTCCCCAGGTTAGCGTAAGGAATGATTGACTGATAAAAACCAGCAGCGGCAGGCGTAGTACCGATCCGTTGAAGCAAGATATTCTCCCGCTCTTCATTAAATGCGTCAACCTGGAGAGTCAGCTTCCCTTTAAACATTTCGAAGTCAAATCCAAAATTCGATTTCGTAGCCACCTCCCATGTAACATCAGGATTTCCCAGTGCATTTTCGTCAATACCCGGGAATGGGATCATACCGTCGCCGAACATGTACGATTCTGCACCCTGAGTCCTCACGCTTGTTAAAAACAGGAATCGCCGTCCGCCGATCCGGTCATTACCCACCTGGCCGTAAGAACCCCTTACCTTGAACTGACTGATCGGATTATTCTCACCCCAGAAATCCTCACCCGATACAACCCATCCCGCGGAAACAGAAGGGAAGAATCCAAAGCGCTTTCCTTTAGGGAAATTCTCCGAGCCATTATACCCGAAGTTCCCTTCCAGCAAGTACTTGTCCTTGAAATTATAAGTCGCCCTGCCCGAAAATCCTCTCGAACGGGTGGGCAGATTTGCAGTAGCGGTGCCGGCAGTGATGTCAATGCCCTCACTCTGGTTCAGCAGCAGTAAGCCGCTAAGGTTATGGTCGCCAAAGCTCCTGTTATAGTCAGCCCTTAACTCATAATAAGTGTTTTTATTGGATATGTTATTCACCACATAGCCCAGAGTACTCGCCTCTCTGTGAACCAGATAGTTGTCAGTTCCATCCGGATGAATCCCCAGATACTGTTTCACCTCGAAGTCGCGTGTCCGGATCTGGTTCCCGAAATAATAATGATCATAAGCAAACCTTCCGTTCAGGGAAAGGCCTTTTGTCACCGCTTTAGACAAGTCCCACTTAGCAGCGAAAGTTCCCTGCACCGTATTCCTATCCTGCCGCACATAACCGGTTTGTGTAGCCAGCCCATAAGGGTTACTTCCTAAAAATCCGCTTGTTCCCGCGGGTGAACCATCCGGATTCAGAACAGGAAATGCGATGGGAGGAATCTTGTTCATATTCTCAAACAAGGCCGGCGCAGAAGTACCCGGATACTTTCCCGCTTGTATAATTCCACCCAGCCCAAGTTCCAGCACCAGGTTCTCAGCTACGTTGATATCAACATTCGAACGGAAATTATACCGCTTCATATTCGAATTCGTTTCGTACTTGCTGGATGGATCTTCCTTCCAGAACCCGCTTTGTTCAGTATAGCCGACATTCGCGAAATAGCGCACAATCTTGTCGCCCCCGCTCACGTTCAGGTTATTGATCGTTTGATAAGTATTCTCTTTCAATATGGCATCAGCCCAGTTTACGTTAGGATAAAAATAAGGATCAGATCCATCGGCAAACGCCTGCAGCTCCGAAGGCGACCATCTCGGCGCCTGACCCGCACTGGTAAGCCCTTCATTCATTAAGCCGGCATATTCAGCACCGTTTATGTAGTTTGGCAGTCGCAAAGCATGGAGAGCCGCGACCTCCGACCTGAACACTACCTTAGGCTTACCCTGTGTTCCCTTCTTGGTGTTGATCAGTATTACACCATTTGCACCTCTTACGCCATAAACTGCCGTTGCCGCGGCATCTTTGAGTATCGTAAAACTTTCGATTTCCATCGTATTGAGCAGATCCAGGTTTGAGCGTGGAACACCGTCTATAATAATTACAGGTTCCCTGTTCAGCCATGTACCCATTCCCCTGATGAAGATCTGCGCCTGGTCAAATCCCGGCTCACCACTTGACTGCCTGGTGATGATCCCCGGCAGGCGTCCGGCAAGCGCATTCGAAACCGACGGAGCGCCGGCCTTTTCAAGCTCGGCAAGCGAAACGCTTGACACCGCACCTGTAACCGTTGCCTTCTTCTGTGTTCCGAAGCCCACTACCACCACTTCATTCAGGCGGGCCTTCTCCTCATCCGGCTTCAATGTAAACGTTCTTTGTTTTTCCGTCCCTGCCGCAACCTCGAGGGTAAAAAAGCCAATATAGGTGATTTGGACGATCTCCTGCGGACTTGCAATTTCAATCATGAACTTTCCGTCCACGTCGGCAACAACAGCCCTGCTCGTTCCCTTAATGCGGACCGCCGCCCCAGGAAGCGGTCCGCCCGTTTCATCAAGAACCAAACCGTTCAATATATGCTGCTGCTCCTGCTCCTGCTGCCGTGGCGCCGCATCCCTTTTCCTTTCCAGCTTCTCAGGTGCGTAACGTAGGATGATTTTATCATCCAAAGCCAGGTACGTATAAGGGTAATCCTTTAAAAGCGCATCCAGTACACCCCTTAGTTTTTGCTGCTTTGCCTTAAATGAAATCGGCTTACTGAAGGTTTCACTGGCAGCATAGCTAAAAGTAACAGCCGCCTGTTTCCCAATTTTTTCCAATGCCGTTTGCAAAGATTCGTTCTCTATAGAAATACTGACCGGCTTATCTAAAGCCGACTGAGCACTTATTGGAGCCGAGGCGAAGAGCGTTAATACGCCGGTACAAATAAAAAACGAAATGACTCCTGTTATTTTCATGACTCTTATTAAAAAACAAAGAAAGGATCGACTGAGTAATATCTTGTTTATCATTTATTTAAGCTAATATATTGACAGATATCCATGCGGCAGGCAAGGTCGAAGTTTTCTGCCGCATGGTGATTAATTACCGTATTATGTCTTATGTCCTACCTGACTTTCAGGAGCGTAAACCCAGTGAAGGACACAGCGTTGGTTTCCCCTCCCACGAAATTCACAAAATAACCCATACTCACTTTAGAAGGAACAGTAAGCTCGAAGCCCACCGATACCGTTACATCATTAGCAGGCAGGCCGCAGTCCGCATGAGCAAGGAGGTTAGCCCCACTATTCTCTAAAGCCTCGCCTTTGGAAACGGTCAGATAAGTGCGGTTCGTCCGTCCGAAAAGATTCGAAAAGTTCCATCCGCGTTTAGCAGTGAATATATACTGGCCTGCCGGTAGTTCAGCATTTTGCCAAACTGATCCTATTACATCCGGTCCTCCCCAGTTTTCAGCTCCCATAAACATACGGTCTCCTAACCCGTCATACATGGTGGGCTCAATAGCAGGATCAACATTCCAACCGGTCACTTTTCCCCAGCGGTCGCCAGCCATCACCACATCAAAAGGCTGTTTGAAATTGCTCAGGTAAGTGGAAGTCACATCAACATAATCCACAGGTATATTTTCTACCCTGTACACATCCGAGTGTAATAAATAAACAGAAGACCTGGACGTCTCAAGAGCAACCCTTATATAAGCATAATCACGGTTGTTATCAGCATAAACGGTTCGGTAAACAGGTAAACTAAAGGCAACAGTAACCGGGCGGGAAATATCCGTTACTTCAGCCTCAGCACTTGCCGGAAGGCTGCTGTTTACAATACTGTCTGTTCCTACATATACCTTAGCCCTGGTCACATCGGCACCATCCTGAACACGGTTAATATTAAAGGTAACATATAGCATGGTCGCACTTGTAGTAGTCTTTACATCAGTAATTTCAAAATAGGGAGTTACCGGGATATCAATAACATAGTCCCCTTCTATCCGGTCCGTTCTGGATGCATATCCTCCTGAAGGCAGCGGATCCAGGTCATCAAACGTAAAAGGATAACTCTCGTTTTTTACTGTTATGTGGTAGTCGCCGGCAAGAATCTGCTGGCTGAAATATCCCTTAGCGTCAATTAAAGGACTAAGTGGTGTACCCGACTCTCCTGAGCTTTTTTTACGTAGCTCAAGCAGAGTAGAGCTCTCCGTATTATTGGCATTACCGTCAAACTGGAACGGTTCCCCATTATAGCTAATATGGCCGCTGACCGTCGCCTGAACAGGCTGCGGGAGCACTTCCATTTTATCACTTTTACAAGAATGTAGTACACCGGTTAGAACGCAGAGCAGGTAAAAAAACTTTTTCATCCAAAGGGGTTTCGGGTAAAGCCCAGTATTCATAACTTTGCTTTACTATCATTTATAGGATACTGTCTCAGCAGGCAAGGTCGAAGTTTTCTGCTGAGCAGTGATTAATTACTTTATGAATCCAATCCCGCCCCCGGCGGGATTGGTCTTTTCTTAAATCTTGTTTATGTCATATCCTTCATGCTTGATTAAATCTTTATTATACTATCGGCATGCCCGGCCGGTAATGCTATAGGTTTTGTTTTGCAGCTGCTTATACTTCGCGTTGAATGACAACACAAGCTGCTGAATAGCCAGCTCCGGACTATCAGTTGACTTAAAGCTGCCAATAAAAAGGCAATTACTAAGCTCCTCGTCCAGTTCGATCCTGATCCCAAAAGTGCGTTCCATGTCTTTCACAACCGTGAGGAGCGGTGTGCCTTTATACTCCAGGACACCCAGGCGGTGCTCCAGAAACCGCTGTGCATCCGGATCATCTTCTTTTCTGAGATTACCGTTTACCTGACTGTAGACTACGCGCTCGTTCGGATTGATGTCGATGTTTTCCGAATCCAGAGATACCCTGACTTTTCCCTCTAGTAAGGTAACTTCGATATCTTTTTCATTCTCGTAAGCAACAACATTAAAGCTGGTTCCCAAAACCTGGGTCTGAAGTTTGCCGCTACGAACTATAAAAGGATGATCGACATCATGTTCCACCTCAAAAAATACCTGACCTGAAACGCTGACCTCGCGGGTCCCCCCCCTGAACACATCCGGGTAATTGAGCGTACTTCCAGGGCTGAGCCATGCCTTTGAGCCATCGGTTAGTTTGATCAGCCTGCGTTCGGAAAGTCCTGTTCTGAGCTCATTGAAGTGGACAGGATTAATGATATTCTCAATAGCATCCCGATAGAAAGAAGCAACAATCAGCAAGGCAGTAAGAGAGGCAGCCACCGCCAGCCCCACCAAATGCTTCTTGTAGAATGGCACAGATCTGCTTACCGCCTCCTCTTCGGACGCGATATGGATATTAAGCTTTTCCCCGACCCTGTCAAGCACTGATTTCATCTTGATCGATTGAACCTCAGGAGATACCGACTTAGAAAGTTCCGACTCAATAAGGTCTTTCAATTCCGATGATCCGGCATCGACTTTGAAGTAGCTTATCAGTTCCCTTATTTCATCCGGAGAGCATTTCCTTTCAAGGTAGCGGTTAAATAAAACATGTAAACGGTCCTTTTCCAATGTCTTTTTATTGTATTACGGATACAGAAAGACTTACATCTGCTGGAAAAGAAAAAAAATAGATGATATGATGGAAAACAGCTAGCGTTTAAAGTAACAAGCCATTAAAAACAACAAAATCGCCTCCTGTGAGAGGAAGAACTGCTCCCTTATTGCACGGGAGGCCTTGACGATATGGTCATTAACAGTGGATTTAGAAATACCCAGCAACTGAGCAACTTCCTCATAGGTTTTCCCCTCCACCTTACACATGATGAATATTTTACGGCGTTGGGATGGCAGGCTTTGGATGGCGTTTTGAATGATGGCGTTACTTTCTTTATGGTTAATCGACGCTTCGATATGTTCGTAGAGCTCTGTACCAACAGCCATCAGCTTCGCTTGCAAGCGTTTATCGGATGCTGCCTTCCGGTAATAATCAGTTACCAGATTAGAAGCTATACGAAACAGGTAATTGGCAAAAGGCCTTTCAGGATCGATTCTATCCCGTTGTTCCCACACTTTTATAAAGGAGTTTTGAAGCAGATCTTCCGCCGTATCTTCATCATGTACCAGCCGGAATAAATTTTGATAGACTTTGTGTTTGTACTTCTCGTAAAACTGGTTAAAAGCAACCTGATTTCCTGCCTTCAGTTCAATAAGCAATTCATTTTCACCTGGGATACGGGTATCTATCACGGTTTATTAATCTTATAATCAAACTTATGCAAATTAATTTAAAATCAATATTCCCGTGAACAGGCAACTATTCTAAAACTTTATCGATCACATCACTAATATTCAAGGGCGAACGAATAAACAAATTCAGGCTTGCCATCAACACAACGAACATCTACAGGCATTTGCACCAGGGCACAGTCGGATGCGACATCCCATTCCTTGTTATAAGCTTGCTGTTTATCGGTAAACCGTTTAACCTCTATCAGAAAGGCTACAGTATCCATTTGAGATGAATATGCTTTATATGCGATAGGTCCTCCGCAGGGCTTAGAACCAATAGGCGTAATCCTCCACTGGTCTGCATCAGTACATGCAGTTTGGGCGACCATGCTATCAATTTCATTCATAAGAAGCTGAAGCTCCAGCTCGGCCTCTTGTCTTGAAGGTTTTTCAGTACAAGCTGACAGACCAAGTAAAATAAGAAAAGTAAATACTACACGATGCATAACAGTGGTTTAAACGGTTTCCATCAATACGGACGAACCCTTTAAACCGCTACAACCTACCTCGCACTAATATAAAACTGATGCTGACAATCCGTACAATGATACTTCTTCAATGATAACCAGAAGAAATATCTGTCGATGATTTTAGAATTCTCGATCCTCACATCAGTATAAGAATTACACTTTGGGCAAGAATGAAGAGGAGCACTATGGTGCCCTAAACTCAATTTTCCATTTGGGTTGAAACCTGATATTGCGCTCATAGTTGTAAATTTATTATCAAATCTATAACTATGAAACCAGAAAGGCAATAAAAAGTTTAATTCAATGTGAAAATTTCAGCTAATTGTGTCATTCAGTAATAAATTCACATTGTCTTTACAAAATGGTAACAACTCACAGCCGACGGAGAGCCAAGCTGTGAGTTAAATTAATTCTTATAAAGAAGAACCCATAGTCTTTACCTGGAACCCTATTGCTCTCAGTTTTTTCGAGTCAAGCAGGTTTCTGCCATCAAACACATTAGCAGGCTTCAGCATGTTGTCATAGATCCGCTGCCAGTCGTAATCCTTAAACTCGTCCCATTCAGTAAGAACAGCCATAGCATGCGCACCCTTTACAAGCCTCATAAGCGAGGGATCAACTTTATCTCAAAGAACCCCCGCCAACTGCCATTTAACTCCTAACATCATACCGAAATTTTTACTCAGATCGCCGAAATCATAAGCAAATCCTGCAGTTAGCAGAACATTGTCAGATGGTAGTTTGTAATTAATCTCCTGCAAAGTATAGCACTGATCTTTATGAGGTTTAAGGACTTTGTTCCCTCCGTAATTACGGGTATAAGTAATCATTGATCTGGCTCCAAGACGCTGATCAATGGTATAAAGAGCCGCTATATGCCCGCCGATAACCTGGTTATTAATTATATTGCTGTTCCCCGGGATGGTGCTTTGTTCAGCATCCCAGTCGTAAGGGGCTATTGCAGAAAAGTACTTGGAACCGCGCTGTCTATTAATAAAAAGCGGAGTTCCTAAAATCCGGTCCTCATATTCCCAGCCGGTCTTGTAAACTCCATTATTATAATAACTTTCCCTGTACTGAGCAGAGTAAAAGTCATTCATCTGCCTGGTATAAATAAATTCAGCAAGGAACTTCCTCCAGAACGATTCTTCTTTATTTGTAAAACTTACTCCGAACAGGCGATCTATATTTCTGATATCTATCCCCTGTCCGGTATCAAAAGGCGTCTGGTTATACACATTCAATTTAACCCTTTCAAAATTATATTCCAGGCCAGCTTCGATCACACCTCTATGATCGCCAGCCCGGTTAGGCCGGTGCGTTTTAACAGAATCCCCAAAATCCACGCTTCCGTCATCCGCTTCCTTTAATAACAATACATTCATGAATCCCTTAAATGAGCGGTCGAGGGAAGTCCAGTCATCCCTTCTGCCACCCCATTCCGCATAATGCTGTATTCCCCCATACAGCTTAAGCTTATTTTTACCAACGCGCAGGTAAAGCGTCTTCTCATGCAGATACGCATCTTTCATGTACCGGTTGTTTCCCATCCAGCCGTGACTGAACAGTCCCTTAACCTGTAGCCACCCATTTGTAAAAGGCACACGACTGTACTGAGTTAAGGCAATGCCGACTTTCGGTATGGGTAAAGCATTTCCGCTGATACCTAATGAACCCGTGGAAAGATCAGCGTCCGTCTCCCCTACTATTTCTCTATATCTTCCGCCTCGTAACTGCCAGGCTCCGTAGTTTAATTTAATATAGGCCTGTTGCAGGAAAATAGCGCGAAAATGATTGTTATTATATATATCAGCTCCATAACTAATGCTCCAGGGACTATCTTCATTGTATCCAGGATACTGATTATTATCGTTTAACACATGTCTGTTGCTGATACTTATGTATGTCGAAAGATCAGATCTCTGATCCCGGATTGCACCGAAACGGTTTGAAACGCTCCACAATGGCTGATAATCCTTTGTAGCGATGGTTCCCCACGTCCCTACTGCCAGTTTCAGGGAATCCTGGAACTGTCCACGGGCATAATTAAAATAAAAGGAACAAACGAAAATTAAATAAAGTTGGATCCGTTTCATAAGCATACTACTTTCTCATCCTGCCAAGCAGATCAAATAAAATATTCTCTTTATCCAGAAACTGTTCAGCGTATTTCCTTGCGTTCTCCCTGAAGAGAGAGTAATCTCCCGAACAGGAAAGCTCTATCTGCTTCTGAAGTTCAGCTTCATTTTCCGCAGGAACGATAACACCTATATTATTTTCCATAATAACCTTGTACAAAGCAGTCTCCTTGTTAGCTGTAACCAGCACCAATCCACCCACAGAAAGAATCGTCGACAACTTCGACGGCATCACAAGATCACTTGCATCTCCCTTCTGCAGTACCAGATGGACATCGGCAATATTCAGGAAATCGTTAAATACATCGTTATCCTGTAAAGGAAAGAAATGAACATTCGAAAGACCACGCTCTTTGGCCGCCGAGATAAGGCTTTTTTTGTACGGGCCGGTGCCGCAAAGGACAAACTGAATGGCCTTGTTCCATTGCAGATTTTCCGCTATGTCTATCAGCACATCCAATCCTTGTTTCTCACCCATACTTCCCGAATACAGAACAATCTTATCTTCCTGCTTAAAGCCCCACACTGATTTACGGGTTAAATTATTATTTAGCGGATAAAAACGCACCGTATCTACCCAGTTAGGAAAAAACAGCACTTCCCTTTTTACCTTGCTTTTCAACTGCTTGATCATTCCCTCAGAGATCGTACTCACATGGTCTACCTTTTTCAGGATAAATCTTTCCATGCTGAACAATAAAGGAAAAAGCACCTTAGGCAGCATGTTCAATTCTTTAGCTGAATCCACCTGCAGGTCCTGAATATGATAAACGATTTTTCCGCCCCTGATAAAACGATAGAAAAGAGCCAGAAAGCCCAGGTGAAAGGGGGGCGCTACGGAGAAGATCAGGTTATAACGCTTTCTGAACAACAAGCGAAATATTATAAAGAAAGAAGAAATAAAAAAGCTCGCTTCATGGATCATACGTTTCAGGCCGGTTGGCCTGGCAGGGACATACATGGGACAACGGTAAATGCACAGCTTTCCACGGTGTGATAACTCTTTTTTATAAAACTTGCCCGAATACGGCTTTTGTACCTCCCAGTGAGGATAATAAGGGAAGCCGGTAACCACCACCGTTTCATAGCCGTTATTCGCCAGCCAACTCGCCATTTCGCCAGTGTACTTCCCTATACCTATCAACTCAGGCATACAATTAATACCAAGAACTAAAACCCGTTCTTTTACTGCCATCTTTCCTTTACATAAAATAGTGGATTACCCTTATAAATACCACCTGCTTTTACATCAGAGGTAACAACCGATCCCGCAGTAAGAACCGTATCGGTACCAACTGTAACACCCGGCCCGACAAAACAAGAGGCGCCTATCCAACATCCGTCATTCAAGATAACAGGCCCGTTCCGGTAAGACATAGCCGGATCTTTAAAATCATGATTTCCACCGCACAAAAAAGCCCTCTGCGAAATACAAACATTATTTCCGATGGATATTCTCTCAAAGTTGAGCAGGCATGCTTCTTCTCCAACCCATACGTCGTTTCCGATACGCAATTTCCAGGGAAAATGAATATTTACCCTGGGTTTTATGATCAGGCCCCGCCCCACATGAGCTCCGAACAAACGTAATAATGACGCTTTCATCCTGTTCGGGAAAGGAAACGCAGATAAAAAAAACACCATTTTTACCAAATACCAGGATAGAAATTTAAACGTACCAGCCCCGCGGTCAAAGCCACTAGATGCGTTAAAATCTCTGAGCCTCACTTTCGAGGATTGCTCTTCCTTAACCATATTACTTTAACTTTTCTTCTTCAATTAAGCGGATTGCTAACAGCATCTCCACCATTGTTCGCTGTAAAGTATAGTACCAGCCCGACCAACCACTGAAAATCAAACCTTTAACAAACAAACAATGAAAAAATACCAGCATCGGAGCAAGAACCCTGTTTTTCCTGAGCCTGGAACTAAGTGAAAGGCCCTCATGCTGAGTCATTAACTTATGGGCTTCTTTCAGTGAATAGCTATCCTGGTTATTAAGCCACCGGCTCAAAGACTTCCGGTCGTCATGCAGTATCGGAGATTTAAAGAAACCCGTGTCCCCGTCGATTTTTAATCTCTGCGTATGGCCGTCATCAAAATAAGCGCAATGGGAAAGCTTGAACAGTACAGGTCGTGGTGTAGTATTATCACCCATTAAGGATCTTCCATAAACCAGGAATTTAAAATTACTGTAGTAGGCCACTTTATTGTCTGCTTCCAGAAAGCTAAGCGTTTCTCTGGCAAAGGCCTCAGTCAGTATATAATCTGCGTCAAGAGTCAGTACCCACTTACTTCTAATCAAACCGAGCCCGTAGTTCCACTGGTTGGCATGCGTATCAAAAGATCGCTGATAAAAAGTTACATTAGGATAAGTCCGGCCAATTTTAAGTGTGTCATCCGTGCTAAAACTGTCAACGATGATTACCTTTTCAAGCCATCCAAGTTTATCCAGAACACGTCCTAAGTTAGGCTCTTCGTTTTTGGTTAAAATTAGGGCTTGTAATAATCCTGGATCGACTCTTTTCATATTTAATTATTCAAGGATAAATGCAGGCGACTGATTTTCCGGTATTCCTGTTCATACCGGGCAATGAGCTTTTCTTCAGAAAAGTTAAGATCGGTTACCGTTCTCCCCTGTGCTTCAATACGAAGCCGTTTGTCTTTGTCCTCGTAAGCCGTTATTAATTTTTCCCTGACATCATCCGGATCAAGACTACTAACCCATCCTAAATTATTTTCTCTGACAAAACCCGATAAAGCCACATCTTCCGAGATCAGAACCGGAGTTCCCATATGCAAAGACTCAATAACTACGTTAGCGAAATTTTCATTTCTCGACACCAGAACAAAAAGGTCCGCCTGCATCAGAGCATTGAACTTCTCTGTCCTGTCCAGCCAGCCCAGCCAATGAATTTTCTTTTCAATTTTTAGCTTTTGTGCAAGGATTTTAAGTGTATTGATATAGTCTGCCTCTCCTGTACCGGCAATATTCAGGACAATATTCGCTTCAATTTTGGCAAGAGCTTCAAACAAGATTTCCAAACCTTTTTTAGGATGAATACGAGACAGAAAGATCAGGGTAAAGACCGAATTGCCCTTCTTAGTGATAGGAATGTCCGGTAAAGACAAAATATTCGGTATAACAAAACCTTTCCATCCCTTAATTAACCCGGTGCATTCTTCATACTCAGAGGCGGCGGTAGCATGAAAATAAGATCTGGATAAGGCGTACCTCCCGACCGTATTATGGATGATCTTTTTAGCCCTGCTGCTGCCCGAATTCAGTATATATCTACTTAACATGCCACGTGGGGAAACAATGACTTTTGCTCCTTTGACATGACAAATCAGGGCCGAAATAACAACCAGGATATTCCACCATGACTGGATATGGACAACATCATAACTGCCTACAGTAGAATAAAGGCGCTTCCATAAGGCAGGCGATACATGAGTCGGATCTCCGGTAACCCGCCTGAAATAGGTAACCAATACTCCGCCCACATTCATTCTTTTACCCGGCAAGACAGATAACTCTTTCTCTCCGTTTGCTGTTGTCGTAAACACATCGACATTATGGCCGCGCAAGGTCAGGCCTTCACATAATTTGGCTACCGATTCAATGGGTCCTCCATATACATATGCCGGCTTATAAGAGGGTACAATAAATAGTATATTCATACCAGTCAATCTTTCAGCCAATACCAGATTCTCAGTGAAAGAACTTTGCCGTTCAAAATTTTCTCATCTTTCACTAAATATAGTAAAATATTGAACCAATATGTGAAATTATTGAGAAATAATGTGATAATTATTAAATACATCGAAATAAACCTGCTCTATCTTATCGAGAGTCATGCCGGCGTCAAACCTCATCACATTAGCCAGGCCCGCCCGAACCCTCTTTTCCCTGTCTGCTTCAGCAAGACTAATAACCGACTCAAGCAATACAGCAGATTCATGTGCCCATAAGTTAAGGGACGAATGGTCATACGGACGACGGGGAATCAGAAAAGCAGCGCCCCCTGCAACTTCGGTCATGGGTGCTTCATTTGTAGTAATTACCAAAGCGCCCGAAGCCATAGCCTCAGCAATAGGCCAGCCAAAACCTTCTGCAAGGGAAGGATAGAGAAAAACCACCGATCCCGAATAAGCAGCTCCGATAAATTCATCTTCAATATCCGGAAGAAGAAAGATATCGTTCCTATAAGGAGATTCCGAGTAAGTCTTCAGTATCCCTTCCGAAGGATACTTTCCTATTAACAATAAGGGCAGCGATTTCAGGGTAGCAGAACGCCATGCATTATATATTTCAATTACCCCCGACCTATTTTTATACCACTGATTCCCTCCAACATGCAGAATATAACCCTTTGACAAGTCATGGCCGATTCTCTTTCCGAATAAAGACCTTGAGGCACTTATATCGCCGGGAACATAAGACCTGTTGAGTCCATTGTAAACAACCTCCGACAACCTGGGTTTACCAACCATAAAGTGGTGAAGATCGTCCTGCGTCTTGTTAGAAACTGAAATAAAATTCTGCCCCTGCCGGTATCCTTTACGGATCCAGGCCTGATAAATTCTGCCTGTAAAAGAAACAGGGTTTTCAGGAATTTCCCCTGAAGCAGAACGCTGGGCGAGGAAGTCATGACAGTGTATAACATGGGGCCGGCCTTTAACCAAAGGAACCCATGGACCCAGAGCATGATCTGTAAATACAAATAATGTATCTTCAGAACAGTCCTTAAGCCTGGATTTAACTTCGCGGGGAAAAAGAACATATTGATCAAAATAGCCCAGCCATTTCCGGCCCTGCCTGATAACAGGCAAGCTATGCAATTTAGGCTTGACATGCCACATACTAACATCATGTCCTTTTGATCGCATGCCTTCAGCGATCATGCTGGCATAACGCGGCATGCTTTGCGAACCAAGAAAATCAGGATGCGTAAAAATGACGATTTTCATATTCATTGCTGTTTTTGACCCTTCATTTTATCCTTAAATGCAAGGGGACCACGGAAGGAAGCCAGTACGAGACCGGTAATAAGCGTGCTGAATCCTAAAGAAGTAGGTTGTGCCCAATTCCCCTGAGGAAATATTATAAGACAAAAGCCCATCAGCACCCAGGGCAGGATATCCCCCTGTCCAAGCCTCTGGAAAGACAGCAAAGCCAGCTTAAAACTCAAGCCAATACGAAAGAATACAAGTAAAAGTCCCAGGAACGGACCTGATTCCGCTATCATTCTCCCCCATTCCCCTTCCGCTAAACCCGAAATGGTTTTACCAGAAAGCAGCATAGTGCCAACATTCGTCAGCTTCCCTAATCCATAACCGAAAACCGGCAAACCGGATTTTAATGTGAAGGAGCTTAAAAGCCCCCCAAAATATCGGTCCAGAAAAACCCCTTCCAGGCCACCTTCACTTTCATTCGCGTTCGTAAAACGCGCGGTAAATACTTCCGTTGCTGTACGAAAAAAAGCAAACTGGTTCGCTACCAGAATAATCAGCACGACCGCCAGTACCGCTATCAGCATGCGAGTTAAATACCGGGGTTTGCGGGATGCAGCGATAATGACAAAGAACCCTATAACACCAACAGAAAAAAACAAGCCTCTGCTGATGGAAAGCGGAATTACAACAAGAAGCCCGGTCGTAGCCGCTATCAGCAGCAATTTATTGATCAATTTAGAATTCAATAAAAAATAGAAGACAAAACAGGTGGCAAAGCTGTAAAAGAGCGTAACACCATTCGTAAAGGAAAATGTTCCCGGAGGTCTGGAATATCCCATTGCTCCTGTAAAGCCGGCCCCTTCAAGATCTCCGCCTACCCCACGGTTAACCCAGGCCGACTGTGGGCTGTAAAACTGCAAAGCCACCAGAACGGCCATAGCCGCCGCGATCATTAGCGTAATCTTCCCCATTTTCAAGACATCTGCCCTGTCGAATATCCGCCCGATCACAAAAATCAGGGGAAAATGCAGTAAAAGCGTTCTGGCACCGAAAAGTGCAACCAAAAGATTGCCGTGGCCAAACAATACCGACGTAACTATTCCCACAAAACCCAGGATAACTACTCCGTTCAAATATAAATTAGACGGCAAAAGCCCTTTATTATATGCCGTGACAATCAGCCACAGGGCGATCGGATCACGGATAACCAGCAAGGGAGTGGCAAAACCCGGTAGTATCCATTTCCTTAAAGCTCCTTCAAAAATCAAGAGAAAAAAATACAGCCATATTCCCTTTTTCAGAAGCAGATGAGCATTCTCAACATTCTTTCTTTTATCTGTCTTTCCCATTCTCCTGATCTGTTAGTAAAAAATTGCTGACAGCATCCGCCAATTCACTTCTATAAGCACTCCAGGGCCTTAGCCCGGCTGCTTCCATCGCATTCCGACCCGCTATTTCAATCTTTTCAGGTTCAGCAAGGAGCCTCTCTACAGCATGCTGAAGCGCTTCGGGGCAACCCGCTTTAATTAACCAGCCATTTTTTCCGTCAACAATCAGATCGGGCCCTGCGGTACGTTCAGTCGTTATGACCGGCGTACCCTGCGACATCGCTTCGGTAATAACCAACCCAAATCCTTCAAAGAGCGATGGAAACACCAGGACGTCAGTTTCACGCATAAGCTTCAGGACATCCGGATGAGACAGGCCGGGTATCCATCGATGTTTCGCCAACGCCGAATCCAGGGCAGGACACCGAAGTGAATTACTTTTACCCACTACAGTTAGCTCTACCTGGGTGCCAAGCTTGTCAGCAACCTCAAACAGGTCAGCTATACCCTTCCGCTGCGAAAGGCCACCCACGAAAAGAAGCCTCAGCGGGCGCTTTTCCTTATGAAAAGTATAATCACGCGGAGCGCCGACCGGGGGAAATCCGTAAGGAATAACCTTAACAGGCGGAAGTTTTCCAGGAAAATCCCTTAATGTGTCTGCAGTAAAAGAGCTGGCAACAAAAATACAGTCCGCCAGTTCTATCTCTTTATCTTTTCGGGCTAATTTTACCTCCGAGTCCTTTAAAATATTTAAGGTCGGAGCCCATTCCGGCCTTCGTTCGTTTTCCAATTCAAGAAACTTCCTGGCCGAACGCCAATACCCGATAGGCAGATCATACAAACAGGCAATACCCGACGCCTTCGCCTGTTCAAAAGAATATACGGCCCCATCTTCATAAGCGTATATGCCCTTCAGGTTTGGCTTTAAGCCGCTCTTTAAGCAGGATGCAGTTCTTCTGTCCTGCGCGCGATAAACAGCATCCACGGAAAATAGTCCCGTCTCATGTTTGGTAAGACCGGCGAACCCTAACTTCTTTGAGAATAGCCTGGCCATTTCCAGCCAGGGCCACATCCGGGTATGTGCCTGCAGAGCCTGATCAAACGTTCTTTTGCGCAATTCAGAAAAAGGTCTGAGACTTCCCAGCCTGTCCATACCGGTATCCGGGAAAGAAGCGATAGCGGTATGAAACTCATACAAAATGCCGCGGTCATTAAGCCCGGAGGCTGCTGCCCGGACATTTGCGTTTCCTGTTGGGTGAGATAGTATTACTTTCATACTTTCATTTTCAGGCCGGCGGCCGCTTCAATAACATCAAGATAACGTCTGGAAATAACATCAGGCCGATGTCGCTCAAGATGGGAAATGGCCTCTCTCCGAAGCTCCAGCTCCAGGCCCGGGTCGGAAATGACCGTTTTTATACTATCAGCCAGGGCATTTATATCTCCGCGGGGAAATACCAGACCCGCCCTCCCGACAGCATCCGGCAAACCGCCCCCGTCGGAAACGATAGGGATACATCCGCAGGCCATACCTTCTAATGCAACATTTCCAAATGGCTCCTCCCAAACAGACGGAACAAGCATGTACTTATGCGAATTAAGACAGTCGGCCAGCTCACTGCCTTTTACGGCGCCTCTGAACGTAATATTATCTTCCAGATGCAATTTACGCGTCAGATCTTCCAGATTTTGCCGCTCCGGCCCCTCTCCGGCAATGGTTAGAGAAAGGCCCCTGAATTTACTATCACCTTTCACAAGGAGAGATAATGCCCTGATCGCCTGGTCAGCGCCTTTATCAGAAACAAGACGTCCGAGAAAAATAAAATCCCTGTTCCTCAAAACCTCAGGGCGTATGGTGAACAAATTATCCCGGTAGGGATTACCGATTACGATCGCTCGGGGCCAGCATCTTTCTCTAACGGCATCGCTGACCGCGATGACGCTGACCGCCCGCCTCAACCACAGTTTTTTGAGCCTGTCCTGGTACCCGGTTTCTCCGCCATTACGTGCTATCCATGTCCGTAAAGCAACAACACCCGGACGGTTAAACAATAATCCTGGCCAGGCCAGTTGCAGACAAGGATTATTTTCATACACAATATCAGCCCAGGCATGCTCCTTAAAAAGCCTCCCTCTCGACGGACTGCGGATCACCTCAAAAGGAAAAGGCTTATTGCCCGGATCCAATGTCCAGGTAAGCACTCTGACCTCATGCCCGGCTTCTGAAAAAGCGTGCGCCAGAATTTCCGAATTCACCTCTATTCCGCCGATATACGGATAAAACCTATGCGTCAGAAACAGTATCTTCATATCGATGGAATAATTCGTTTAACAGACTTTTGCAGCCAATCCCCTAACGTGGCATTTCTGGAACGTTCAAACAATGGAACCGTCTTTGTATCACCGGGGTCTGCAGCATTTGACCATTCCTGTACCTTTCCTTTCAGACCGGCAATTAAATGGACCGCTAAAGTGCCGTGCTCAGGCCCTTCAAACCTCTCCCGGCAAACAAATTGATCTTCCAGCGGACTGTATAACTTACCCGACCTGCCAAACAGAAGTCCCCAGCAGGTTTGTTCAACAAGCCAGGGCATATTCCGCACATCCGGCTTAGCCAGAAAATCTTCTATGAAGTTCAGATCGTAATCTTTACAATCAAAAGAAAAGTAGCCCGAGTTAAATTTATAAGGCATTAACCATCCATATTTAAAAAAAACATCCCTAAGCTTAACAGAGATCTTTATACCATCCGTTCTGAGATAGGTATTCACATCACGGTCAAAAAAAGCCTCACATGATTTTATATAGATGATATCCGAATCAGTATAACAAAACCTGGAGCCTTCCTTCATCGCGATCAGAGGAATATCGATCAGCTTAAACGCCAGCGGAAACTCTTTCCTGAACTTGATACACGCAGGATAATTCTCTATTTCACTCAAAATCAACTCTTCACGTTCTGCCCTGGTTATTACCCTGACCCTGGACGATAAGCCTTCCAGCACGGCGGTTGTATTTGGTGTGAAAGAGCCGTCATCCAATATCACCAGCTTCTGATCTTCTGAAAGGAACGTTAAAACTTTTGGCAAAGTGATCAACGCCATCGTCAGGTCCCTTTCACAAAGAAGTGTATAAACATGCTGCTTCATTCGTTTTTTTCTATTTGAGAGATGAATGCCAAAGCTACATCGTGCAGCAAAGGCGTATATGCGGGCCTGTCAGGACAGGAAGCCGCCGCTTCAAGATCAGCGAAAATCAAGTTCCGCCGGAATTCATATTCCAGCTCCTGCTCCCGTCCCTTTTCCCATTCAGGCAGCCAAACGGGCAAACCATGTTCTAGCATAGCAATCGCAGAACCACTTTTCCCTAAGAGCCGTGGTGCTGAGCGGGCTATACCCAAGGTACCGCTCTTCATTAAAAAGCTGATCTCATCGGTGCTTAAAAAACCAAAATCGACTATTCTGGCCCCGTGCCTGTTCAAACGATCACGAAGTTCTCCAACAAAATGATCTGTTGCCTGCGAATTTCCCGACGCTACGAGAACCGCCACCCGGTTAACCCTATCCGCACAAAATGCATTTAATCTTTCCATTATCTGTTCTTTGGAAACACCTCCCGGAGCTCTGCCGAAATAAAGAATCCTGACGGGATAGTCCGCTACCGCACTGAACTCAGGAAGAAACAGACCAGCTTTCCCTTCAGGAATATTTCCAAACAGGGGCAGTACAGAAGATTTAATGCCAATTGCCTGCAGACGCCGCTGGTTGAACGGAAAAGAAACATTTACAATGGCCGGCCGGCAACCGGTAATAAACGTATGTATCAGATATTTCTGAATACACATAATCAGTTGCTGACCCATGTTCTCCGGTCTGTCCAGCCAAAGCTCATGAAACATAATTTGAAGCTTATACCTTTCCGCCAGTCCCTTAATAAATGCTTTAAAATGAAAGGGAAGTCCCTTTACATGATACGAATAAGGGACATACTGGACACTCAGCAAATCGGGTTCAACAGACGCTATCCACAGCGCGGCACGCCGGTACCGCTCCTTCCGGGACATACCCGCCGGAAACCGCACTGCCGGAATCGCAGAAGCATCCTGATGCGACCCCTCCTCAACTGCACCGGAAATATGCCTGTCGTTAACAGCAAGCAGAGCAGGCAGATGCCCGCAGTTAAGCAGCTCCGCCGCCAAAAGCCGGGTATAATCTCCAACACCATCTTTTCCGGGCTCCAGCGAGCCGCAAACAAAAACAATTCGCATACTTCCTACTTTTTATAAAATCTGCTCAATACAGCAGCAATGTTTAACGCAGTCTTTTTCCGACGGATCAACTTATCAGAATGAGCCTTAAGTGGCCCGTTCGCATGTTTCCAGTATTCTTTAACAACCAATTTAGGAGGTCTTCCCATTAACGCCAGCTTCAAAATACTCCAGTTCCATGGTTTCGGCTGACCCAAAGCATGAGGCATTACAGCTAAGCCGGGAACGAATCCCATTCCCTCTTTAGAGATGAAGCTAAATTCGCCGCTCCAGGCTTCCACAGAGGCGTTTAAGGCATCCTGATCAGTTTTACCAAAGGGAGCAAACGGTCCCCGGGCGTCTTCAGGTAACTCCCCTCCCCCTGTCAGAGCCGAACGGCTCAACCCGCCGACAGCCGGAGCCATTCCCTCCTGCACCTTTTTCCATGTTTTCAAAAAATCACGGTCCCGCACATGAAGTCCGGTAAAGCCACCGTTAACGTATACAGGATCTTTAAAACTCAATGTAATTCCGATGTTCGAAAAATAGTTGCGCCAGGCAACCCTTCTGGGATGATTTTTAGAAAGAGGAGAATTAACGTCCTCACATAGTGCAACACCACATTCCACCCATCTCTCAAAGAAAGACCAGGGTGCCGAAATCACCACATCCGGATCAAAGTAATATATACTGTCAGCGTCCAGTGCTGGTCCGTCTAATAACTGCAGCATGAAATCAGGTTTATAGTTCGTAAAATGATAATCAGTCTCCAAACGAAGAAAATGAAGTCTCAGGCCCGGAGCAACTTCCACAGTATGGCGTTCGGGAACCTTTCCCGGAAGAACTTCTTTCCGGAATCCGGCCCATTCCGGGAGATCACCCCTATACCCGGCATAAAAATCGCCCCGAAAGCCATTCTTATAAAGAGAATTAACCAGTATGGCTACTCCAGAATGATACTGACCTTCAAAAAGAGTACAAGCTGCGCATTTCATATTTTAAATATTAGCCAGGCGGATGAAATAAATTAAATGATCAATCTTCGAATTAAAAGAGTGGCTCTCCTGCGAAAAGCACGAAGAAGCGATCTGCCGGCAGATCCGGGCAGGTACTTTCCCAGCCAGGGTTTCACCCGGCTTTCCGGGAACAATAATACATCGATAGGCTTGTCGCCGCGCGGCACCCGACCGGAATAATGAAGATGGCTAATCTTAGCGTTCTGTATTTGAACCCGTTGAATGATCTGAAGCGGAATCATGTAATCGCCTGCCCAGGTACTCAGCCAGCTATGCGGAGGCTTACAAAGATTCAGCATTTTCCAGTGACCAAGCAAAGAAGCAATATGCATCAAAGCTTGATCATGCTTCTTAGGAATGTCCGGGTGTTTTTTAAACCATTCAACAGCTGCGGTAATATCCTCCACCATCTTAACGCTTCGCTTCACCACGATATGGCCGGCAGTAATGGCAGATTCCAGAGCCGGCTCACCGAAAATAGCCTGCACTGACTCCGGTTTATAATAATTAAACTTCCCGCCTGTTATGTACTCCTCATCCGCGTGCACCAGGTCATACCCTTCTAAGTAGCCGAACAAGGTCTCCCAGTTAGTAAGGGCAACAATATCATTGTCAGAATAAATAAACTCATCCCAGTCTGAAAACCAGGCTAAATACCGATAGAGATAACCCATGGGGCAATCTGTCAAAACCCCTCTTAACTCAGCTATAAACAGTCTGGCCTCTTCCGGAAAATCATCATACCGCAAAAGCTCTACCTGGCTTAAAACATAAGAAGAACGGATTGCTTCTCCGCCGAAATGAATCAACCTGACAGGAAGGCTGCACCCACTTTCCCTGATCGAGCGGATCAGGCTTTCGCACATTTGCTGGCTCTTCAGATTAGCAACAAGATAAATCCCTCTTTTCATCATCTATTAATTAAGAATTGAAAGCTGCCATTTCCAGTCCCTCTGCCACATCTTGTGCCGCACAGGGCCTGTATAATGACGAATGGCCATTTCCTCTTTAGAATATAAATAGGAGAAATCGAACTGGTCTTTAGAACTCAGAATAAAGATCCTGGGATCCAGAGGCATAAAGCCGTTGGAGCGAAAGATGATATGAAAAACACTCTGTTCACTGAAGTATTCATATTCAAAGTTGATGTCTTTCAAGAAATCCAGCCCCTCAGAAACATCCGCCAATTCCTTATTAAGTAAAAAGCAACCCGAATTAGCCTGATATAACTGGCCTGTAAACTTACGCTTATAGCGGCTGTCCAGACAGCCCCATTCAGCCTCAGGCAGGTACCAGCCAGCCACCTTTTCCTTAAGGATAAAGTTGAATACCGAAGCCTTTTCATAGAACAATATATCCGAATCCAGGAACAGGGTCGGCCGCAGAATGGCATGGTTCAGGTAATAGAATAATTTTTTACCGAGCGGAAAAAGCCTTGCATAATCCAGAAGCTGATCTTTATAAGGCAATAACGCCTTTTTGCAAATGCCTTCAAAGCTTTCAGCTCCGGCTTGGCCGGACTCCCGCACATCTATAAAGTCAAAACTTGTTTTCAACAACCCGATCTGTTGGGCGGTATGCGACCCATCAGAATAGATGGTCCAGATAACCGGCGTGCCAACATAGCGCAAAAAAGACAGGATGGAAAGAATCTGATCATAAAAATCCCTGCCCGAGGAAAAACTAACGACGTCCATCCCAACAGGTGCACTGGTCATTCCGCTAACAAGTGAAGACAAGTTAGTCTCTGCAAACCTGCCAAACCGCTTCTTGTTCTTTTTACCTATTTCAGAAGCGAGTAATTTTGTAAGTCCGCCCTGGTATTTAATTTTTTTCATACGCTGCAGATTTTGAACGAAACATTCCTTTGATCCGCTTTTTCAAACCAAGGACCCGCCTTTTTAAAGTTTTGTTCTTAAGAGAGTCATAATCGGAGTAGTCAGTCAGGAAAGCCGAAAAGTGCTGTTTCATGACCAGGGCATTCTCTTCTCTCATCTTCGGAAAATTAACCGGACTGCAGGTTAGCCCGCCGCAGTCACATACCGCGACAAAAAAAGGTAAATGCCTGTAGGACACATTATGCTTACAGATTGCGAGAATAAAGAACTTCCAGTCAGACGAATATTTAAGGTCTTCATCGTACATGCCCGTTAAAGCATGCACCGTTCTCTTAACAAAAGTACCCTGATGACTCAGGGAACCATTCCTGAAAAAGCTGAACGTTGCAACATCCGGAAAATGGCTTTTCTCAAATATTTTCCCATTTGCTTCACGATAAACATCACCGGCCAGGATATCCTCCTGATACAAACCCGAACTAAACACCCGTTCCAATACACCGGTATCACATAAATAATCACCCGCATTCAGCATCAGCAGGTACTCCCCCACTGCCCTTTCAATCCCCTTGTTCATCGCGTTGAATACCCCTGCATCCGGCTCGCTCACCCAATAGCTTAGACGGTCCTCATACTGCTGAATTACGCCAACGCTTCCGTCCGTAGAGCCACCGTCTATTATGATATATTCGAAATCAAGCCAGGTCTGGCCCAAAACTGAGAGAATAGTTTTAGCCAGGTCAGCGGCATTGTTGTAGTTAATCGTTACTATTGATAGTTTCATAATAGCAGCCTGTTATCTAAAAATCCGTATTAACCTTTTCCAAAGAAGACCTGGGTTCAGCATATATTTTCCCGTTTTATAAGGCAAAGACTCTTTCATATATTGTTCAGTGTAGGCGAATACATAAGAATCAGTAGAAGACAACAGTACAGTCTTATCGACAAGCCCGTCGCGGAAATCCAACCTCTTCCCATAGCTTATCGTCTCGCCCTCATTATTCATTATGACATTATTTACTAAAGGATGAAGCGTGATACCAAACCCACTGATCATCTTTTCGCACTTCCTGATGGAGTACATATATTCTTCAGTAAACAGGCCCGGTTGTTTCGTCCCGTACAAATCAACAAGGCAATTCTCCGCCTCACCTATGCCATAATGTTTCAAACACTCCGGAAGCAATTCGAAATAAGCGTCGTATTTAACCTTACTGTCCATAAAATCAATAAACTTCAGCCTGACGTTCTTGAGTCCGTTGACCAATGCTACCTGTAAATAGTTCAGATGGAGATTCAAATGCTGCCCGGGATCACCAAAATTAGTTGAATATGAATTTTGCGGATAAACAAAATATAGGTTCCGATCCACCATATACTTATAAAAATACTTCTTCCAGGAAGACTCCGGCCATGCCTTTACGTTTGAAGGAAGTCTGTCATCATGCCCTATTACAGGATTACCCTCATAAAACTGCTTAAAAGAAGCCCACTGCATTTTACTCCAGGCCTGTCCCCAGGAGGCAGGCACCTGCATAAAAAACACATCATTCCCGTCATGCAAAGGTTCAAAAGGGAGATAGATATTTTCATTCAAACGATAAGAGTATAAAGATATACCGGCTACTGAAGGTTCATCATGATAAAAATTCAAAGCCTGAACACTGTAATCAAAGAAATTACGACTTACAAGAAGGTCGTCTTCCAGTAAGATAACGCTTCCATATTCCTGTGTGAGATCACCGCAACTAAGCACGTGATTCCTTAAGCCAAGGTTACCCGGATGCTGAATAATAACTTTCTCCCCGTACTCCCAAATGAGGGACCTGGCCAGTTCAAGTACCTCCCCCGAGGCTCCGCCATCGATACTTATAATTAAAGTTACGTCCCGATAACCATCAAAATTCGCGCTGATTATTGATTTTAGCAATCTGCGCAAAGAAGCCTGTCGATTATAGGTAATCACCACAATAGCCGGTTGGAGCAGATCTTTAGTCGTCATATCTGAATTGAAGGTTTTTCCGGTACCACGTCCTGGTTAGCAGGAGACATCTCCTGAAGCTCAACCATTCTCTTAAACCTGCCGGAAGTTTTCATTAAGCTCTCAAAATCGCCCTCGACGGTTATCTCTCCCTTATCCATTAATAGTATCCTCGAGGCATTCTTAATAGTTGATAAACGATGGGCAACAATAAGCACAGTATATTTTCCCTTTAATGCGTCAATACTGTTCTGTATAGCACGTTCCGTTTCAGAGTCAAGTGCTGAAGTAGCTTCGTCCAATACCAGGATATCCACATCTTTATATAATTCACGGGCAATGGAGATCCGCTGTTTTTGCCCCCCGCTCAGATTTACGCCGTTATTACCCAATACCGTATGCTGTTTTTCCGGAAGATCATTCACAAAGTCTCCTATCCGGGAAAGCTCCGATACTTTCTTAAACCTTTCGATATTGGCAGGAGTTGCCTCGTCCCAAAAAGTGATATTATTAAAAATAGTATCATTGAACACAACCGGGTCCTGGGTGATGTATCCGATTCTCTTCTGATAAGAAGCGATCCGCAACTCATTTCTGTCGATCCCGTCAATGGTCATAGTTCCCCTCGTCAGGGGCAGCAGACCAACCAAAACATTGATAAGCGTGGTTTTTCCGCTCCCGCTTTCACCAACCAGCGCAATCGTTTCATTCTTCTGTATGCTAAGGTTCACATTGCGAATAACAGGCCTGTCTTCAACATAGATAAATGAGGCCTTATCTAAAACGATCTTGTCTTCAAATGAGTCAATCTCAACTGTTCCATCCTCTTCTTCAGCAAGTTGAAGATCACGCTGAAAATCAGACATGTTTGCCAGAGACCCTGAAACAGCCAGAAACCCGTTATAAGCGGTTTGCATTTGCAGCAAAGAAGATAATGCCCTGTAAAAAAACAACAGACTTATCAATATAGACGCCAGCGAACCGCCCATTCCGTTAACCTGAATCAAGATTACAGCGCAGACAACTATAATCAGAAGCGGTTCCCGGCTGGCTGATACGATCACGCCAAGCTTTCCTATCTTTTTAAAATTTTTGTCGATAACAGAAATTGATTCTATCAGCTTTCTGTTGTACTGATGCAATGATCCGGTTGCTTTCAGATACTTAAAATTACCCGTAAATTGAATGATCAGGCCCTGAAACAGGTTTGCGTCGGATGTTAATTTATTTGAAAGCCTCTTCGTTACCTTATAGATGCGGTTATAAACGAAGTTTGTGACGCCACCACCAATACAGATCAGAACAGCGAACTTCGCGTCTACAAAAAAAGCGAACAGCATATATACCGTTACCAATATACCCTGCTGAAAGGCGCCGAAATACTGCTGGTAGGCCTGTATGATATTGCTTACCTCAGCGGTCATTGTATTTTGTATCCTTCCGATATCCGAAAGCGCAAATGACCTATATGACATCCGGCTCATCGCTTTTGTTAAACTAACGCGGGTATTTTTCACAAAATACTGGCGTAAGATCACCTCATATAAACCATTCCCATATTGCGCCATTCCTTTAAACACAAAGAACAATGACAACATAAGCAATACATTAGTCAGGTTCAGATCCAGCCCCATGTATCCCATTCCGTTTACAATAAAGCCCAGGTTTCCCAATCCTTCCTTTGACACGTCCGAAGCATTTCCATCAACCATCTGCAGGAGGGGCAAAAACATGGCAAGGCCGAAACCATCCAGCAGCCCTACGTTTATGCTTAAAAACATCCGTATGAATAACCGGTACTTTAAGGTCCGGTAAAAGAAGAGGAAGTTTTCGAAATATTCCATTTTGAAAAAACTTGTCGTCAGTCCGTGCTTACTGGCTACGGCGGTTGAAAACTTTTCTTATAAACCTGCCGAAAAAATTCCCCGGTTTATTATCAGCATCATTACCGTAACTGCCATAGCCGTAACCATAGCCGTAGCCATAGCCGTAGGTGTAATTTGTCCCGATATCATTGACCAGTAAGGCGATATTCTTCATTTTCTTCTGTTCGTAGATCTCTTCAGGAATATCCAGCTGCTTTTTAAAAGTATACCGCTGGCGCAGCAGGTAAAGCGTTAAATCCGCGTATTTACTTAACAGCTGGGCATCGGTCACCAGACCTACCGGAGGAGCATCAATAATGATATAATCAAAGCGGCTTAATACATAACGCATAAGTTCTTCCGTCCGCCTGTTCAGGATCATTTCCGTAGGGTTAGGAGGAAGAGGCCCGGAGCCGATGATGAAAAGATTTTCATCAATACCCGAAGGGACAATGATGTCCGCCGGCATCAATGCCTGATCAATTATATAACTTGTAAAGCCGCTTGTAATGTCCACATTCAGCTTAGCTAATAAGTTCGGCTTACGAAGGTCCATTTCCATTACCACTACACTCTTTCCCGAGAAAGCAAGAACGGTAGCGAGGTTCAGCGCAACAAAAGACTTTCCCTCACCCGACATACTCGATGTAAGGAGGATCGTTTTTTCATCATCCTTCAGAAAAAAAGAGAGATTGGTCCGTAAAGACCTGAACTGTTCAGACAAGGGGCTTCTTGAGCTTTTCGAAACCACAATTGTCCCGTTTTCACTATTATTCCCGATCTCACCAATTATCGGCACACTGCTGTTACCGGTAATATCTTCCTTTAACATTATTTTAGCATTAAGCGCCGTAGAAAGAAATATAAATCCCACCGGAACAATCATGCCCAGCAGCAGGCCGTACAAGAGAACGTTTGTTCTCTGCGGGCTGATAGGGCCGTAAGATGAGGGCGATTCAATAATCTTGCAGTTCGAAACATTAGAGGTCTTGGAAATAGCCGTTTCTTCCCTTTTCTGCAACAAAAAGAGGTATAATTCCTGTTTAATCTGCTGCTGCCTGGTAAGGTCAAGGAAGTTTCTCTCCTTTGCGGGAACGGAACGGATCTTGCCCTGTACCTGGTTAATGCGCGACTGAAGGTTTCTCTTAGTAATCAGAAGCGCAGCCCTTGTATTCCTCAGGTTCGAGCGCATATCTTCCCTCACACCCCGGATCTGTGCATCCAGATTTTTAATTACCGGGTTATCCGGAGTCTGGCTCAAAGCAATCTTTTCCCTTTCAAGAACCAGTGTATTATACCGGCCTACAATTTCAGCGAAAGCCTGATTTTCAGGTAAGGCCCCTCCCGGCACTACCCGTTTCTGATCCTCATCCGAAACATACGATTCAAGCGCGTTCAGAATGCTAAGCTGGTTTTCGATCAGCGAAAGCTCTTCATTATACTGGCCGGTAGAAGTGATCAGACTGGTAGATTGTTCTGTAAAATTCGCAAGCTCGTTTTGCTTTCTGAAATTCTCAATACTCCCCTCCACGCTGCCCAGTTCCTCACTCACATACACGAGACGGTTTTCTATAAAAGAAATGGTACTGTCTGCTATCCGGTTCTTGTCTTCCAGATTGCTTTGAATATATTCCTGGATCAGTTTATCTAAAATTCGCTCAGACTTCTCAGGCAGAGGGTGCGTATAACCCAAATTAATGATATCCAACTGCTTATCCAGGATACTGACAGAAAGTTTGCTTCCAAATTCCGATACAGCGTTCTTGAAGGGGGTAATTTTAAAAACAAACTGCCGGTCGAAATGAACGCCGGCAGTCTTTTCAATGCGGATATTACCTACACCCTTCAGGTAAAAAGTTTGATTATTTCCCACGTTGATTTCACTGTTATCCGTGTCATTCTGTAAAATGAATCTATTATTCTCCGATCTGATCCGGAAAGAAACGGCTCTCTTTACGGAGTCCGGAGAGGTCAGGAGTTTCACACTAAAAGGCGGGTCAAGCAACTCGACGCGACGGATATTCCCCTCGTAAAAATAACTGATATACAGCTTTAGTTCCCTGACCACTTTAGCCATCAGCATCCGTGTTTTCAGGATATAAACTTCATTCTCCTTGCTGCTTCCCGTATTAGTCATCCCTCCCATCTCCTGTATCAGGGCAGCTTGGCCCATCACATTTTTATCGTCCTGCTGAATGATGATGCTTGCGGACGTCTGATAGATCGGGGTAGAATACTTTAAATAAATATAAGCGCCTGTAAGTCCGGCGATTGCGGCTATCGCCACCCAGATCCAGTTGGAAAAAACTTTCGATAAGAAAAGCTTTAAGTTAAAACCTTTCCCACCAGTTGATAATACATCAGTCAAGTCCTGATTTGTGTTCATTTAAGATATGTTAGAGCCTGGTTAATACCGTTATCAGCAAAGTAATAACAGACATAGCAATAGTAAGCCGTTGCACACCTGCCGAATTATTAGCCGCTATCCTGGCCTTGCCCGGCTCAACGTAGATGACATCGTTTTGCTTCAGGTAGAAATAAGGCGAATGAAGCAATGAAGAAGAAGTAAGGTCCAACCTTACCACTTTTCTTTCGGAACCGTTATCACGAATCAGCATCACATTTTCCCTTTTTCCGTAGATAGTAAGATCGCCCGCCATCCCGATCGCGTCCAGCACTGAGAACTTTTCATTAGGAACAGTGTAGGTAGCCGGACTGGCCACCTCACCCACCAGCGTCACTTTAAAATTCGCGAATCGCACCTGAACCGTAGGTTCATTATAATATTTACCTGCTTCTTTTCTTATTACCGCCCTAGCCTCTTTGGTAGTCAAGCCTGCCAGCTTAATAATGCCCAGCACCGGAACTTCCACATTTCCGTCTTCATCTACCAGAAAGCTCTGGCCGGACCCTGAGGATCCTGAGGACCCCGATCCACCACCCGCGGCGGCGGCCTGGTTTAAAGCGGCATTTGTTACCGGATCAATGGTTTGAATGGAAATACCCAGGATATCATCCACCTGGATCAAGGGTTCTTTGAATTCCGCTTTGAGAATATCCCTGACTTTAACGGTGTCTGCGAAATCGTTAAAGTACACAGTTTCTTTAGTTGATACACATGAGGGGATAATAGTAATCACCATAAATAATGCTACCAAGCACTGACAGAAATTTCCTTTGGACATATATGCTATACCTCATGGCAATTTAACACTTTTTTTGATTTTACTCACTTTCTTTACACATTTACACACAAATGAGCATTTTTTAAAACAATTCATTTAAAACAGAAAGGGCAGCCCGGTGAGCTGCCCTTTCTGTTTTAATCATTCAAAATATTAATCCGCAGAACCAATTGACTTCACCTGAAAGCCAATTTCCCGAAGCTTTTTCACATTCAGGATGTTCCTTCCGTCAAACACATTAGCAGGCTTCAGCATGTTGTCATAGATCCTCTGCCAGTCGTAATCCTTAAACTCATCCCATTCAGTAAGAACAGCGATAGCATGAGCACCTTTACAAGCTTCATAAGGATCAGTATAAACCGTCACCCCTGCTTTATTTTCCTCTGCATCACGGGTCCGCAGGTAGTTCAAATCACCATACACCTGATTCTCGGCAACCTTAGGGTCATATACCGCAACCGCAGCCTGCTCATTCAACAGATGATCTGCAACATAGATCGCTGCCGACTCCCTGGTATCGTTGGTATCCTTCTTAAATGCCCAGCCAAGGAAAGTAATCTTCTTACCATTAACCGTATTATACGAAGTTTGGATGATTTTATTAGCAAAACGTCTTTTCTGATGATCATTCATAATGATAACCTGCTCCCAGTAATCCGCAACCTCCTGCAAGCCATAACTGCGTGCAATATATACCAGGTTTAGAATATCCTTCTGGAAACAAGATCCACCAAAGCCCACAGAGGCTTTCAGGAACTTAGGCCCTATCCGGCTGTCCGTACCAATCGCTCTTGCTACTTCAGTGATATCCGCTTCTGTACGCTCACATAATTCTGATAAAGAGTTGATGGAAGACACACGCTGCGCGAGGAATGCGTTGGCAGTCAACTTCGACAATTCAGAAGACCATACATTCGTGGTTAAAATGCGTTCTCTCGGAACCCAGTTAGCATATACATCTACTAAAGCCTGAACCGCTTCCTGGCCTTCCGGAGTACTATCTCCACCGATCAAAACACGATCTGGAGCATCCAGATCCTCCATAGCCGTACCCTCAGCAAGAAACTCAGGATTAGACAGGATCTGGAACTTAACACCATTTCCTGTATTATGCAAAATATCCTTCAATGCCTCAGCCGTTCTAACCGGCAAAGTAGACTTCTCCACAATGATCTTATCACTCTTGGCAACCTGAGCAATCTGGCGTGCGCATAATTCAATCCATTTCAGATCCGCTGCCTGACCCTTGCCCGCTCCGTAAGTCTTGGTAGGTGTGTTAACCGAGATAAAGACCATATCTGCTTCGTCGATCGCTTTTTCTACATCCGTAGAGAAGAACAGATTCCGTCCTCTTGCTTCCGCAACGACATCACTCAGACCTGGTTCATAAATGGGAATGTTATTCACATCTTCGTGATTCCAGGCAGCGATACGCGCTTCATTCAAATCAACAACCGTAACCTGGATATCAGGACATTTTTTAGCGATAACAGACATAGTAGGACCTCCCACATAGCCAGCCCCGATACAGCAAATCTTTTTGATCTTAGTCATAAATTATTTCAAGTCAATTATTTTCAAAGTAAAGCATTCATTAATGTTTTGCAAACATCTAAGGTCGTCTCGAAAACTTTTCTTAACATTTGCTACAAAAAACATCTCAAATATTATAAAAGTAGCACTTTTTTACACAGTCTATTGCAATATTAATATATATTTACATTAATTTACACACAAAGGCTGTAGACACCAGCAAAAGTAATTAATAAAAATACAATCATAATGAAGAAAAAGGCTCTCGTAACAGGTATCACAGGTCAGGACGGTGCATATCTTGCTGAACTATTATTATCTAAAGGATATGAAGTACACGGTATCAAACGCAGAAGCTCGCTGTTCAATACCGATCGTATCGATCATCTGTATCAGGACCCGCATGAAGAAGACGTTCGTTTCATCATGCACTACGGC